>FTIF01001542.1_pt1 | contig 11005 bp, 8 predicted proteins | sample 1658001 | NCBI WGS metagenome assembly FTIF01 (sample SAMEA3914789, study PRJEB12502) | metagenome | biome: forest; material: soil | place: Canada | collected 2011-07-03 | depth 0.3 m | reverse complement strand
TCCTTGTCGGTGTGCGCGTTGACGTCGGCGCCGAGGCGTTCGGCGTCGATGTTGATGCGCGCGGCGTCGCGCGTGGTCGTGCCCTTGAACGCCATGTGCTCGACGACATGGCTGATGCCGGACAGGCGCGCGCTTTCGTGGCCGCTGCCGGTGCGCACGAACACGCTGGCGCTCGCGCTGGCGAGCCAGGGCATGCGGATCGTGACGATGCGCACGCCATTGGGCAGGGTCGTGATGTCGGTGTCGGGGCTGGCAACGGTCGCGGGACGGGTCATGCCCCCATTGTCGGCGACCGGCGCCGGGCGGGCCGCCGCGAGGTCTTCCCGCGCCCGGCGGCCGCTCGTATGATGGCCCGCCATCCCGGCGCCCAACGGAATTGCCATGCACAAGAAGCTCGCCCTCTTCGCCACGCTGCTGATCGCCAGCGTGGCCGCCCACGCCCTCGACAAGGTGGTGTTCGCGACGAACTGGAAAGCGCAGGCCGCCCACGGCGGCTTCTACCAGGCGGTGGCCGACGGCACCTACAAGAAATACGGCCTGGCCGTGGAGATCCGCCAGGGCGGCCCGCAGGTCAACAACCGGCCGCTGCTGCCGGCCGGCCGCATCGACTTCCTGATGACCGGCAACCTGCTGCACAGCTTCGACAACGTGAAGAACGGCGTCCCGGTGATCGCGGTCGCCTCGATGTTCCAGAAGGATCCGCAGGCGCTGATCGCGCATCCGGACGGCGGCTACGCGAAGTTCGAGGACCTGGCCAGGGCGCCGGTCGTCTTCGTCGCCAAGGACGCGCAGTTCTCGTGGTGGCAATGGCTGAAGGCCGACTACGCGTTCAAGGACGAATCGCTGCGCCCGTACAACTACAACGTGGCCCCCTTCCTCGCCGACAAGCGCAGCCTGCAACAAGGCTACGCCGTCGAGGAGCCGATCACCATCGCCAAGGAGGGCGGCTTCAAGCCCGCCGTGTTCCTGCTGGCCGACCACGGCTACAGCACCTACAGCACGACGATCGAGGCGCGCACCGACACGGTGAAGAACAAGCCCGACCTGGTCAAGCGCTTCGTCGAGGCGTCCATCATCGGCTGGAACAACTACCTCTATGGCGATCGCAAGGCGGCCGACGCGCTGATCATGAAGGACAACCCGGAGATGACCGCCGACCTGATCGCGCAAAGCCTGCAGCTGATGAAAGACATGGGCATCGTCGACTCGGGCGACGCGCAGACGCTGGGCATCGGCGCGATGAAGCCCGAGCGCATCAAGGACTTCTACGACAAGATGGTGCGCGCAGGGCTGTACAAGGCCGGCGACGTCGACCTGTCCAAGGTGGCGACCCTGCAGTTCGTCAACCAGGGCGTGGGCGTCGCGCTGAGGAAGCAGCTGACGGGGCGTTGACCGCCTCGGTGGCGCGCGGGCGCCCGCGCGTCACGTCTTGCGCGCGTGGCCGATCACCACCAGCGCCACGCCGGCCAGGATCACCGCCATCCCCAGCAGTTGCGGCGCGCTGACACGCTCGGCGGCGAACGCCGCGCCGAGTCCCACCGCCACCACCGGGTTCACGTACGCGTAGCTGGTGGCCAGCGCCGGCCGCGAGTGGTTGATCACGTAGACGAACGCCGTGTAGGCCAGGATCGAGCCGAAGACGATCAGGTACAGCAGCGCGAACCAGCTCTGCGCGGGCACCGGGCCGGCGATGTGTTCGCCGCGCAGCAGCGACATCGCGAACAGGAACACGCCGCCGCCCACCATCTGCACGCCGGCCGAGACGGCGCCCCTGGGCATGTCCAGCCGCGGCTGCAGCACGGTGGCGAGCGACCAGCTGGCGGTGGCGATCACCAGCAACACGACGCCTGCCGGGCTCGCCGCCGCGCGCGCGTCGAAGTTCAGCACGAACATGCCGGCCAGGCCCAGCAGCACGCCCAGCCATTCGAACAGGCGCGGCCGCGCGCCGAAGCCAAGTCCGAACAGGATCGCGAACACCGGCGCGCCGCCGACGAACAGCGCCGCGATGCCCGACGGCACCAGTTGTTCGGCAAGGCACACGCAGCCGTTGCCCAGGCCCATCATCATGATGCCCATGACGACGCCGTTGCGCCATTGCCGGGCCGTGGGCCAGGCCGCGCCACGCCAGAACATCCAGCCCAGCACCAGCGGGCCGGCGACCAGGTTGCGCGACCCCGCCATCAGCAGCGGCGGCAGGCCCTCCAGCGCGATGCGGATCGCGAGATAGGTCGAGCCCCAGACGATGTAGACGACGGCCAGACAGGCGACGAGGATGGAGGCGCGGGACTTGAGCATGGGCCGGCCATTGGAACAGGGCCGCCGCGCGGGTGCACGCGCAGGGGCATGGCGCGCACGCCATGTCCCTGCGCCGATCAGGCCCGGTCGAAGCGGTCCAGGTTCATCACCTTGTTCCAGGCCTTGACGAAGTCGCGCACGAACACGCCCTGCGCGTCGCTGGCCGCGTAGACCTCGGCGATCGCGCGCAGCTGCGAGTTCGAGCCGAACACGAGATCCGCGACGGTGCCCGTCCACTTGAGCTCGCCGCTCGCCCGATCGCGGCCCTCCAGCACGCCTTCGGTGGCGGACTTCTGCCACTTCGTGCGCATGTCGAGCAGGTTCACGAAGAAGTCGTTGGACAGCGTGCCGGGACGCTTGGTGAACACGCCGTGCGCGGTGTGCCCAAAGTTCGCGTCGAGAGCGCGCAGCCCGCCGACCAGCACCGTCATCTCCGGCGCGGTGAGCGTCAGCAACTGCGCCTTGTCGACGAGCAGCTCGGCCGCATGGCCTTCGAGCCCGCTGCGCAGGTAGTTGCGGAACCCGTCGGCCTGCGGCTCCAGCGGCGCGAACGATTCCACGTCGGTCTGCGCCTGCGAGGCGTCCATGCGCCCCGGCGTGAACGGCACGGTGACGTCCTGCCCGGCCTTCTTCGCCGCGGCCTCGATCGCCGCATTGCCGGCCAGCACGATCAGGTCGGCCAGCGAGATCCTCTTGCCGCCGGACTGCGCGCCGTTGAACTCCTTGCGCAAGCCCTCGAGCGTCTCGAGCACCTTCGCGAGCTGGGCCGGCTGGTTGGCCGCCCAGTCTTTCTGCGGCGCCAGACGGATGCGCGCGCCGTTGGCGCCGCCGCGCTTGTCGCCGCCACGGAACGTCGATGCGGAGGCCCAGGCGGTGCCGACCAGCTCCGCCGGGGTCGGGCCCGACGCCAGCACCTTCGCCTTCAGGGCGGCGACATCGCGCTCGTCGACCAGCGGATGGTCGACGGCGGGAATCGGGTCCTGCCAGATCAGTTCTTCCTGCGGCACCAGCGGGCCCAGGTAGCGTTCGCGCGGCCCCATGTCGCGGTGCGTCAGCTTGAACCAGGCGCGGGCGAAGGCGTCGGCGAACTCCTGCGGATGGGCCATGAAGCGACGCGAGATCTTCTCGTAGGCCGGGTCGATGCGCAGCGCCATGTCGGCCGTCGTCATCATCGGCGCATGGCGCCTGGCCGGATCATGGGCATCGGGCACCGTACCCGCCCCCGTATCGCCCTTGGGCTTCCACTGGTGCGCGCCGGCCGGGCTCTTCGTCAGCTCCCACTCGTAGCCGAACAGCGTCTCGAAGAAGCTCATGTCCCACTGCGTGGGCGTGGGCGTCCAGGCGCCTTCCAGCCCGCTGGTGATCGTGTGGAAGCCGCGGCCGCTGCCGAAGCTGTTGGCCCAGCCCAGGCCCTGCTCCTCGATGCTGGCGCCTTCGGGCTCCGCGCCCACGTGGGCCGCCGGCCCCGCGCCGTGCGTCTTGCCGAAGGTGTGGCCGCCGGCGACGAGCGCCACGGTCTCCTCGTCGTTCATCGCCATGCGGGCGAAGGTTTCGCGCACGTCGCGCGCCGACCCGACCGGATCGGGATTGCCGTTCGGGCCTTCCGGGTTGACGTAGATCAGGCCCATCTGCACCGCGGCGAGCGGGTTGGCGAGTTCGCGGCCGTTGCTGTAGCGCTCGTCGCCCAGCCACTTGGTCTCGGAGCCCCAGTAGATTTCCTGGTGCGGCTCCCAGATGTCGGGCCGGCCGCCGGCAAAGCCGAAGGTCTTGAAACCCATCGTCTCCAGCGCGACGTTGCCGGTCAGCACGATCAGGTCGGCCCAGGACAGCCGGCGGCCGTACTTCTGCTTGATCGGCCACAGCAGGCGCCGCGCCTTGTCCAGGTTGCCGTTGTCCGGCCAGCTGTTGAGCGGCGCGAAGCGCTGCGCGCCGGTGCCCGCGCCACCGCGGCCGTCGGCGATGCGGTAGGTGCCCGCGGCATGCCAGGCCATGCGGATGAACAGCGGGCCGTAGTGGCCGTAGTCGGCGGGCCACCAGTCCTGCGAGTTCGTCATCAGGGCGCGCAGGTCCGCGATCACCGCGTCCAGGTCGAGCTTCCTGAATTCCTCGGCGTAGTCGAACGTCTCGCCCATCGGATCGGATTTGCTGGACTGCTGGTGCAGCATCGCCAGGTTCAGCTGGTTGGGCCACCAATCTGCATTCGTCGGGGCGCCGGCCACGGCGTGCTTGCGTGCGCCGCCGGAGAAAGGGCAGGTTGCTTCGTTGGACATCGTGATCTCCTTCGTTGATTCGATCCATGGAGCGCGGTGCCGGGCACCGTGCGCAGACCCTGACTGTCGCGCCTTCGATCTTGTTGCGCTAATTAATCCTTGTTAGTGATCCGATAGTTAAAAACTTATCCATCCCGATGGGCCATTGACTTGACCCGCGAAGACATTCGCGCCCGCCCCGGCCAGCGGTCGTCCAGGCTGCGGACCGATTGCATAGACTCCGGCGTCGTCCCCGTCTCCGGAGTTGCCTGTGTCTGCATGCCGTCGCCTGCCCGCCTTGATTGCCGCGTTCACGATCGCCCTCGGTGCGGGCTTGATGCCCGCCGCGAAGGGCGCGGAGGCCTTGCCGGGCAGCGCGCCCGCGGCGGTCGCGCCGCCGAACCGCCTCGACGAGATCCTCGCCCGCGGCGTGCTGCGCGTGGGCACCACCGGCGACTACAAGCCGTTCAGCTACCGCGTGGGCACCGGCGACACCTTCGTCGGCCTCGACATCGCGCTGGCCGCCGATCTCGCGAAGACGCTGGGCGTGCGCCTGCAGGTCGTGCCCACCACATGGGGCACGATGATGGGCGACCTCGGCGACGACCGCTTCGATCTCGCGCTCGGCGGCGTCTCCGTGTCGCTCGAGCGCCAGAAGAAGGCCTGGTTCTCGATCCCCTACCTGCGCGACGGCAAGACGCCGATCGCGCGCTGCGAGGACGCGCAAAAGTACCAGACGCTGGCCGACATCGATCGCCCCGACGTGCGCCTGATCGTCAACCCGGGCGGTACCAACGAGCGCTTCGCGCGCGCACACGCCGCGCACGCGAAGCTGACGCTGTTTTCCGACAACGTGACGATCTTCGACCGCATCGTGGCGGGCGACGCGGACGTGATGATCACCGACGCCATCGAGGCCCGGCTGCAGCAGCGCCTGCATCCGCGCCTGTGCGCGATCCATCCGGACGCCCCGTTCGACTTCTCCGAGAAAGCCGTGCTGCTGCCGCGCGACGCCGTGCTCAAGGCCTACGTCGACCAATGGCTGCACCAGGCGATCGAAAGCGGCGCATTCGCGCGCGCCAACGAGCAGTGGCTGGCGTACCCGTGGGGCGTCGAATCGCTGCGCGCGCTGATCGACGCGCGCCTGCTGCTGGCGCCCGACGTCGCCCGGTTCAAATGGAACCACCACCTCCCGATCGAGGATCTGCCGCGCGAGGCGCAGGTCATCGCCGCGCTGGGCCGCCAGGCCAGCGAACTGGGCGTGCCGCAGGCCTGGGCCGAGAGCTTCTTCCGCGCGCAGATCGAGGCCTCGAAGACGGCCCAGAACGAGTTGTTCCAGGGCTGGGACGTGTTCAAGCACGGCCAGTTCCCCGACGCACCCGACCTCGCCACCGTGACCCGCCCGAAACTGGACAGGCTCACCGGACAACTACTGCACGCGCTGGCCGAGAACTGGCCCGTGCTGAGCAATCCGCAGCAGCGCGACGACGTGCTGCGCGCGATGCACCCGATGCAGGCCGAGGACATCAGCGCGAAGGCCGTCGCCGAGGCGATCGCACCGCTGGGCCGTTGACGCGGACAAAAAAAAGCAGCGTCGCCGCTGCTTTTCTTTCAAGGGGTCGCGTCGGACCGATTTACTGCCGCGTGCGGCGCTTCGCCATGAATCCCACCAGACCCAGGCCGGCGAGCAGCAAGGCCATGTTGGCGGGTTCCGGCACGGACAGCGGAATGGTGTCCGACGGGGCCTGGATCGTGACGTTGTAGCTGGTGCCGAGCGGCGCCCCGATGGCGCCGGTGATCTCGAAGAAGTAGTTACCCTTCGTCAGATTGGTGAACACCGTGTTCTGGATCGTCTGGCCGGCAAATGAGAAGACGTTGCCCACCATGTCGCCCGCGGTGCCAGAGTTGCCCGTCGACGTGCCCGTGTAGAGCGTGAAATCGGCGTTGGAGGCGGCGACGACGGGGCCGCTGTACGTGTTGCCGCTCACGTTGAAGTTCGACGTGGCGTCGAGCTGGAAGTTGTAGACATAGTCGAACGTCGGGGTGGTGCCCGCGGGCCCGTCTTGCTCGAAGACCGCGTAGAGCTGCGGGCCGAGCACCGGATTGTTGGCCAGCGCGGTATCGGTCGCGGCGTCGTACAGCGTACCGACCGTGGCAGCCGATGCGGCACCGCCGGCCAAGGCCAGCGCGAGCGCAACGAGGGGGGTAGTTAGTTTCATGGAAGTCTTCTCCTAGCGAGTTGAAGGGTATGGCCGAGCCATCACATCGATTGCCTGTAACCCATTGCAACCCACGTTCCCGCTGTCGCCGATCAGCGACTTATCGTTTTCACCTACCCGTTTCCGGTGAGCCGTCATAGGCAATCGCCCCGCCCTCGTCGCATTTCTGCTCGACCGTGGCCCGGAATTGCGCTGCAAGTGCTGGTTAGTTCTGGAGCGCTGCTCGACTGAATCTCTTCCGGCTCGCCGGGCCGAATGAATCCGCTGGCGTTGACCAATAGCAAGAGCCTCAGTTGCCAGCCTCGGAAGAGATTCGATCCAACGCGTTCGCCATGAATTTCGCGGTGGAATTACCCGGATTCCGGAAACGGTCGAGTCGATATCGGCGCATGCCGAAGCCCGGGGGAAGGCGGACACCAATCGCAGGCTGGCTTGAAAGCGCCCGCCATTGCGGGGAGACGCGTTGATTTTAATTTTCGTGCCCGCCGATTTACCTCGCAACGGCTCCGGGCCCTGATCAGGATACTTGTCTCTTATGGGCAACGAGAATCTATCCGGCGCCTCCAGTAAATACTATTCAAGGCCCGAATCTGCCCCGATTTGGCGCAAATCTGCTCGACCGTAGGCTGAAAACCATTGCCTGACCATCGAATTATGGTCGAGCAGCACCTTGTTGCATCTTTGCCGGTGAACGGGTAAATGCTTCGGTAATATCCGCCTGCCGTTGCGATACGGCAACCCGTCAGTCGAGCTCGATACTCTTCCGTTTCGAACCCGACGCACTCGCTGCTCTGAATCGATACGCCGGCCCTTGGTGGTCCGCGTCGATCCAACAGCGCCTGGCAGCCGGTCCTTCAAGGTCGGGCTGCTTGTCCACACCCGGCGCGCCGGCGTGATGGCGTGCCGTTCCACGATGCCTTGCGGCGTTGGGACCGCCGCGTCATTCGCCGACCGCCAGCGAACCAGCTCATCGAAGGATCGGTCTTGTGAATAGTCTTGCCCTGGCTCAAAAAGCCACTCCCACCCTCGCCCTCTCCGCCCTCCTCCTGGCCGCCCTGACCGCCTGCGGCGGCGGCTCCGGAGCCGACTCGCTCGCCCAGCCCGCCGCCGCCTCGGGCGCCGCAGAGGCTGCCTCCAGCTCGCAGGCCACCGGTGCCGACTCGCTCGACAGCAGCGTCGCCAGCGCGATGGCCAGCACCGAAGTGCTGCCCGCCTACCACATGGCCCCCGTGCTGCTGGACGAGCCCAGCCAGGCCGACGTTGGCGGCACCAACAACTCGGCGCATTTCACCCCCAAGACGTTCGAGGTCGACGGCGCCCTCGCCGACCTTCCGACCGCGCGACTCAACCGCCAGGCCGTGAGCCAGCGCATCGCCGCGCTGGCCAAGACGCGCACCGCGTCGGTCACGAGCGAGTCCTCGGCTCCGCTGACGACCACCCTCACCGGCTCGGTTTTCACGCCCGCGCAGATCCGCGCCGCCTACGGCCTGTCCGCCCTGCCGGCCACCGGCGCCTCCTTGACCTCGGCCCAGGCCGCCGCGCTGGGCGCCGGGCAGACGATCTACCTCGTCGACGCCTACCACGATGCCACCGCGCTGTCCGACCTGAACGCGTTCTCGGCCAAGTTCGGCCTGCCGACCTGTGCCAACGTCGCGATCGCGACCACGACCACGAAACTGGCGACGCCGCCGTCGAGCTGCACCTTCTCGCAGGTCCATGCGACCACGAGCGGCACGATGACCTCGACCGTGCCGGCCTACAACGCCACCTGGACCCCCGAAAGCAAGCTCGACGTGCAATGGGCGCACGCGATCGCGCCGCTCGCGCGCATCGTGCTGATCGAGATGCCTGACTCGATGTCCACCAGCATCCTCGGCGCGAGCCTCCTGGCCACCAAGTTCGGGCCGGGCGTCGTGTCGATGAGCTTCGGTTCCGCCGAGGCCGGCTGGGCGCCGACGGTGGACTCCTACTTCGCCGGCACCGGCATGACCTTCGTCGCTGCCGCCGGCGACTCCGGCGCGCAAGTGATCTGGCCCGCGGTCTCGTCCAACGTGCTGGCCGTCGGCGGCACCGGGATGAACTGGTCGGGCACGACCCGCACGGAATTGGCCTGGTCCAGAACCGGCGGCGGCATGAGCGCCTATGAGGCCCTGCCGGCCTACCAGAGCGGCGTCACCCCGACCGGCGGCAGCGGGCTCGCGCGCCGTGCCGTGCCGGACGTCGCCTTCAACGCCGACCCGATGACGGGCGAGTACGTCGCGCTGACCCTGCCGGGCGCCGCCACGGTGTGGAACGCGTATGGCGGCACCAGCATCGCCGCGCCGCAATGGGCCGGCGTCGTCGCCGTCGCCAACGCGATCCGCGCCGCCAATTCGAAGGCGGCGCTGGGCGGCGACATCCACACGCTGCTCTACAAGTCGATCGCGGCCGTGCCCGGCACCTACGCCGCGGCGCTGGGCGACGTGACCGAGGGCACCAACGGCACCTGCGCCACCTGCCGCGCCGGCGTCGGCTACGATCTGGCCACCGGCTGGGGCACGCCCAACGCGACGGCACTGTCCAACGCGTTGACGGGCGTGTCGACCGCCGTCACCGTGGCGGCTGCGCCGACGGTGCCGGGCGGCTCGTACACCGGCAAGGCGGGCAGCGCACTGAGCCAGTCGCTGGGCGTCACGGCACCCACGGGTACCAGCACCAGCTACGCGCTGTCCGGCGCGCCGAGCGGCCTCGCGGTCGACACCACCGGCACCCTGAAGTGGGCGGCGCCGGTGGCCGGGAGCTACTCGTTCACCGTGACGGCCACGACGGCCACGGGCAAGTCGGCGAGCGCGAAGTACGCCCTCAAGGTGATTCCCGGCACGGCCCCTGCTTTCGCGAGCACCGGTAAATACACCGGCACCGCCGGTAAGGCATTCGCGGGCACGCTCAGCGCCACGAATCCGAACACCGGCACGCTTTCCTACAGCGTCAGCGGTGCCCCCTCGGGCCTGACGGTCAGCAGTGCCGGCGCGCTGAGCTGGGCCGCTCCCACCGCGGGCAGCCACACGTTCACGGCGAAGGTCACGGACAGCTACGGCTATTCTTCGACGCAGACAGAGACGCTGACGGTGGCCGCTGCCGCCGCGACGGCCAATCACGCGCCGACGCTGGCCTCGGCGACCTTCTCCGCGAAGGCCGGCGCAACCTTCTCCACCATCCTCACGGGCCAGGACGTCGACGGCGGCTCGCTGACCTACACCGCCGCCGGCATCCCTGCCGGCATGAGCCTGCTGTCCTCCGGCTTCCTGTATTGGGTCACGCCGGTGAAGGGCACCTACACGTTGACGGTCACCGTGCACGACAACAAGGGCGCGACGGGCAGCGCCGTGATCAAGCTGGTCGTTGCCTGAGTAACGCGCGGGAGCAACAGCGCGCCGACGCCCGCCTCTCGCGCGGGCGTCGGCGTTTTTTCGAGCGCGACGGCAGTGCGCCGGGCCCGGCCTGGCGATTCAGGCCGGCTGCAGCAGCGCGCGATGCGTGGTCAGGGCCGCAGTCACGATCTCGCTGAGGGCGGCGCCGGCTTCGGTTCCGACGGCGGCCAGGATCTGGCTGCGCATGCGCGGCTCCCAGAACTTCTTCAGGTGATCGGCGATGCCCGCCAGCGCCTCGTCGCGATCGGGCTGCGCCACGAAGAAGTCGCCGATGCGGTTGGCCATGACGATGAGGTTGTCGAGATCCATGGCTCAGTGTGGCGTGGCGGGGCCGAACCGGTCGGCGCCTGCATAAAGCACCAGATCGTCGCGGCGCGCGAATCCGGCCAGCGCGAGCCCGGCACGGCGAGCGGTGGCGACCGCGCGTGACGTCGGCGCGGACACCGCGACGAGCGCGGTGATGCCCGCCGTCACCGCCTTGCGCACCATCTCCACGCTCGCGCGGCTGGTGATGCAGCAAAAGCCGTCGCGCGCATCGACGCCGGCCTCCACCATCGCGCCGACCAGCTTGTCGAGCGCGTTGTGGCGGCCGACGTCCTCGCGCACGAGGCGCACCTGTCCGTCCGGCGAGCACCACGCGGCCGCATGGGTGGCGCCGGTGCGTTGCTGCAGGGCCTGGTGCGCCGGCAACGCGCGCAACGCGGCGGCGATCGCGGGCGGCGACAGCGGCGTGGTGCACGGCACCAACAAGGGCAGCGGCGGCTCCACCTGGTCCAGGCTCTCGGTCCCGCACAGGCCGCAGCCGGTGCGCCCGGCCATCGAGCGGCGCCGG
>FTIF01000538.1_pt1 | contig 11016 bp, 10 predicted proteins | sample 1658001 | NCBI WGS metagenome assembly FTIF01 (sample SAMEA3914789, study PRJEB12502) | metagenome | biome: forest; material: soil | place: Canada | collected 2011-07-03 | depth 0.3 m | reverse complement strand
GTTGGAGATCTTCATGCCGCCCGAACGAGCGAAGACCGTCAGGCTCCTGGGCACCAACCCGCGGAGCCTGAAAAAGCTCGTGATCCGCGGCGAGGAAATCGGCGCTGAACATCTAAAGGCGCGACGCGACGCCAGGAGCGGGGTTTAGCCGGTCTCCCCCAGCGCGGGGCTAACGCCGGGCGGGCGCGAGATCAGCCAGGACCTTCAAGGGCGAAGGAAACGGGATGAGTTCGATGGCCTGCCCATCGGGATCAAAGACATAGAAGAACCTGACGCCCTGGATCTCGCTCGGGGCCGACGCCTCGACATGGCCTCGCGCCTTGAGGGTCTCGAACGCCTGGTCGATGTTGCCGACCGAAAAGGACAGGCAGGGACTGCCCGGCGGCGCCCCAAAGGGTCGGCGCCCGCCGGCCTGACAGGGCTCTTTGGATTGAGCGAGCTCGACCCCGAAACCGGCGACGACGCCCTTGACGCTCGCCTGACGGGGATCTTGCCGATCGTCGTGGAAGATCTCAAAGCCGAGCACTTCAGACCAGAAGGCGATCGAACGATCGAGGTTTGAAACCTCCATCGCCACGTGGGAAGCCGCACAGACCTGGGCTATTGGCGGTGGAGTCATGGGCTGCTCAGCTCCGGACCGATGAAAGATTCAAGGTAGGCCAGCGCCGGGCGCATCCACCTCGACCGCGAGGATGCGGGCTGAGTGGTTCGCCTTGCAGAACTCCGGATCCGTGCTCTCGGCGGTGCAGATGAACAAGGTCCGTCGATCCGCACCGCCAAGCATGGGGGCGATCGCCATCTGCTCGGTCTTGATCCGCTCCAGAACCTCGCCGCCCTCTTTGAGGCGGATCACCTCTCGCGATGGCGGCGACGCCACCCAGATGGCCCCCTCGGCGTCGAGGCAGACGCCATCGGGAAAGGCGCCGTCGGGCATGGGCGCCCATTCTCGGCGATCGGCGAGTTCGCCGTCGGCGTCGATCGAGAACGCCGTCAGTCGCCGCCCCGCGCTCTCGCCCACCACCAGCGTGCGGCCGTCGGGGGTGATCACGGCGCCATTGGGGAACAGCAGGTCGCTCGCGGCGATGCTCACCTTGCCGTCGGGGGTGACCTTCGCCAGATGCGCGGCGCGAACCTCCGATCGAATGGGGGCGATCGAGAACCCGAAATTGCCCACATAGGCCGTGCCGTCCGCGGCGACGACCATGTCGTTGGCGTGCCAGGTGGCGATGCCGGAGAGATCGCCGTGCAGCCGGAAGACCCCGTCCGCATCCCGGCGCAGCAGGCGCCGATCGTGCATCGAGACCACGAGCATCCGCCCATCCGGCAGCCAGCCGAGACCCGAAACGGGGCCTTCGAATTCCTCCACCGTGGTCAGGACGTTCTCTGGCCCCAACAGCAGAACGCGGTTGGCGTGAATGTCCGAGATGTAGAGGCCCTCGCCCGCCCGCCAGCGGGGCGCCTCACCAAACGCCAGATGGGTTTGCAGCGTCCGTATATCCCGCATCACCAGTTCGCCCCTCCGCAACCGCAACACCTCGCGCGTCGTGGCAAGCTAACCATAGTTCGGGACAATTTCTAGTAAAAACTAGTTTGTGACGCACCGCGCCTGGCTGGATCGACCCCGGGGCCAACGGCCGCTCGCAACGTGAGGTGCGGCGCGATCTGCGGGACCCGCCTGCCGGCCGCTCGGTCACCAGGGAGCGAGAAAGGCCATAAAGTTCCACAAATAAGAGATTTAAGGCCTGACTAGGGGATCCACTCGCGATCTCCGCCCTGCGCCGGCAGCGAGCATCGATCCGTACCGAAATCGAATTCCAGGCCGCCACCCCATAATTCACTATTGCGACAATCGATCTTATGAAATAGTAAAAACTAGCTCAAGGCGAGCCTCAGAGAGCGGACGCAGCGACGCCACGCCCAGCGGCCGATCAAGACATTGGGGGATAGGATATGCAGGACTATGCGTCACCAAGGTCGCTTCGGGCCTGGCTGATTGTCGGCGCGGCGGGGGCCGCGCTCGCGGCGGGCGCATATGGCCGGGCCGCCGCGCAGGCGACCGCGCCGGCGGGATCGGTAAGCGAAGTTGCGACCATCACGGTCACCGCTCAGCGCCGGTCAGAGAACATTCAGAACGTACCGGTGTCCGTGCAGGCCATATCGTCGAAGGAAATCCAGGCTCTTGGCATCAAGGAGACCGAGGACCTGCAGCAGATCACGCCGAACGTGCAGATCGTCAACAATTCAGGCGCAGGCAACCAGCCCATCGTCACCATTCGCGGGATCGGCCTGAACGACTTTGACTCGAACAACGCCGGACCGAATGGCATCTATGTCGACGATGTCTATATCAGCGCCCCATCCGCGCAATCCTTCTCAATCTTCGATCTAAACCAGGTTCAGGTCTTGAAAGGCCCGCAAGGGACGCTCTACGGCCGAAACACCAGCGGCGGCGCCATCCTGTTCAGTTCGAACAAGCCCACTGACCACTTCACGACTGATCTCCACCTGGAATATGGCAACTTCAACACGCTGAATCTTACCGGCGCGGTCGGCGGCCCGGTCTCCGGCGATGTCGACGTTCGCGTGGCGGGCGTCTACAATCACTCCGACGGGTTCATGCACAACACCCTCACGGACGGCCCCGCGTCGGGCTCCGACAATGAGGGGCTCAGGCTCCAACTCCTCTACAAGCCGACAGATCGGCTGAAGATCGCCTTCACCTCCTCGGTCGGCTATGTCCACAACCTGCCCGACGAATATCGGCACATCGGCGTCTTCGTCCCGGGGACCCAAGGCGGCGCCTCCCCCACATTGTGCACGCCGTCCCAGGCATCCGCCGGCGGATGCGTCGACATGTTCGGCTATGGCACGCCGAAAGGGTTCTATGACGGCGCGTGGAGCCGCAACCAGGAACTCAGCAACCTGAACCTGCTCGAGATGTTCCGGATGGATTATTCGCTCGACGCTGTAACCCTGACGTCGATTTCGTCCTATGTGCACAATGATCACTATTTTCCGGAAAATAGCGACGCCGGCCCCAACAATCTGCTGCGCGTCACCTACGGGGTGAAGTCGGACACCTATACCCAGGAGTTCCGGGCGGCCCAGAGCGCCGCCAACTATAACTGGGTGGCGGGGCTTTTTTATCTCCATGAGAAATTGGAGCAAAATCAACCACTGTCACTGTTCTACAACGGCGATACGTTCGGCGGGTTCGGGATCGCGCCAGGATCTGGCGCCTTCGATGGCATAGCGCAGATCTCCTACGACCACAGCAAACAGATCACAGACTCGGTCGCAGCCTATGGTCAGGGCGACTATACCTATGGGGGTTTCACGTTTACGCTCGGTGGCCGGGTCACCTACGAGAACAAGTCCTTCGACTACGAAGGCTCCACGCAGTTCCAGAGCGGTGGGACGGGCAATTACGGTCCGCTCCAGGACGTCATTGTCTCGAACCAGTCCCAGGCCGTGGCCAACTTCACTTGGCGGGCGGGGCTCAGCTATCACTTCAGCAAGAATGTCATGGCCTATGCCAGCGTCGCGACGGGGTTCAAGAGCGGCGACTTCAACGGCAGCTTTCTGAGCAACAACATTCAGCAAGCCCTGTTCGAGTTGCAGCCGGTCAAGCCAGAACGCGTAACCGCCTATGAGGTGGGCGCCAAGACCAGTTTCTTCGACCATCGCTTGGTCCTGGACGCCGCCCTATTCTACAACGACTACAGGGACGAGCAGATCTTTGCCCAGGTTCCTCAGATCCTGCAGACTGCGGCGGGACCCGAAGAAAGCATCACCAACCTCCTGACGAACGCACATAAAGCCCACACTGAGGGGCTGGAGGTCGAGTTTACGGCAGCTCCCATCCACGGCTTAACCATCAATCTCCAGCCCGCCTTTCTGCACACGCGCCTCGACGATGCGGGCCTGCCTGGGTTTGCCGGCGCCATTTCCCTCAATGGAAACCAGCTGGCGAACGCCCCACATTTTTCGTTCCTGGCGGTCGTCGACTATAAGTACGCCGTGTTTGATAGCGATGACATCGACTTCCGCTGGACGTCTTCGTACAGAAGCCACCAGTTCTTCGACTCGACCAATGATCCCTACATTCAGCAGAACGGATACTGGCTGCATAATCTGAATGTCGTCTACCAAAGCCACAAGGGCTGGGAAGCTGGCTTCTATGTGCGTAACCTCACGGGCGCCGAGTACGCGGCGACCTCCTCCGACCTGGGCAGCCCTTTCGGCCTGATCGAGCCGATCGTGGGGCCGCCGCGCACCTATGGCGTGGAGTTGACCTATCACTACTGACGTCTGTGGGCGTCGGTTCGAACGCGAGCGGGCGGGCGGGCGTCCCGCCGCAGAATGGGTCACCGCGGCGATCCAGACCGCCCTGCGGCGCCGCTAAATCATCAGTCTCAGCAAAGGTCCCGCTGCGTGCCCGACGATAACACCTTCCGCAACGAAGCGCCTCTGGACCCTCGTGAGAAGGGGGTGCCGGGAAACGCCGGCGTGGTCCCCCTAGGTGAGGTCGCCAGCCGCGGCTGGGCGCTTCTGAACGAGGATCTGCCCCTCCCCGCCGCCGTGATCAAGGCGGGCGCCCTGAAGCACAACAGCGCCTGGATGAGGGAATTTTTGGAAACTGCGGGCGTTCGGATCGCACCGCATGGCAAAACCACAATGAGCCCGGCCTTGTTTGATCTTCAGTTGGACGATGGCGCCTGGGCCATCACCCTGTCGACACCGCACCAGCTCCATGTGGCCAGGAGCTTTGGCTTCAACCGCATCCTCCTGGCGAACCAGCTCGTGGGGCGGTCGGCCATCGGCTGGGTCGTCGAGCAATTGAACGCCGACAGCGCGTTCGAATTCTATTGCCTCGTCGATTCCGTTGAAAATCTGAGAGCCCTCGCCGAGGTCTCTCGCCAAAATAGTTTGAGGCGCCCAATCAAGGTGCTGGTCGAGATCGGCTTCCCGGGCGGGCGGACCGGCTGCCGCACGGTGGACGCCGCCCTTGAGGTCGCGCGCGAGGCCCAAAACTTCAAGGACGTAATCGCGCTTTGCGGCGTCGAAGGCTTCGAGGGCATCATCCGCGGTCCGACAGAGCCGGAAACCGTCGCCAGGGTGTCGGCCTTTCTGGATCAAATGGTCGATCTCGCTGAGGCGTGCGGCCGAGAGCGATTGTTCGCGGACGGCCTAGTGATCTTCACCGCCGGGGGTTCGGCGTTCTTCGACATTGTGGCCGACAAGCTAGGCGCAATTAGGCTGGATCAAGACCACATCGTGGTTCTGCGCAGCGGATGTTACCTTACCCACGACGCGGTCATGTACACCTACCTCTTCGACCAGCTCAAAATCCGAAACCCCGGCCTGAGCCAAAGACAGGGCGACCTGCAGGCGGCGCTCGAGGTCTGGGCCTATGTGCAATCCATCCCTGAACCGGGCCGGATCATCATCGCGCTCGGCAAACGAGACATCTCCTTCGACCAGATGCCAGTGCCCGTGGCTTGGCACCGGCCGGGCGGCGGCTGGACCGGGCCCCGGCCTGCGCCAGCCGATCACAAGATGGTGGGTCTCTACGACCAGCACGGCATCCTGAGGGCGCCGGAAACCTCGCCCTGGCGGGTCGGAGACATGGTGGGCTTTGGTATCTCCCATCCTTGTCTGACCTTCGACAAATGGCGCGTCCTTCACCTGGTGGACGATGGATACAAAATCATCGGCTCCGTCCGGACCTATTTCTAGCCGCAGCGACGGCTGGCCTCCTCCAACACAGGAATTCCCCCGTGACCAACAAACTCAAGGCGCGACTCAGGGCCGGCAAAGTCGCCGTCAACGCCTGGTCTCTCCTGCCCTCGACCTTCGCCGCCGAGTTCATGGTCCAGGCCGGTTGGGACAGCGTGACCTTCGACATGCAGCATGGACTGCACGACTACGCCTCGGCCGTCGCCTGCATCCAGGCCTGCCAGGCCCATCCGGTGACGCCGATCGTCAGAGTGCCGTGGAGCGAGCCCGGCATCCTTGGCAAGGTGCTGGACGCGGGCGCATGGGGCGTCATCATCCCCATGATCAACACCGCCGAAGATGCGCGGGCGCTGGTGAAGGCCTGCTATTATCCGCCCCTCGGCATGCGCTCCAACGGCCCGGTTCGCGCGGCCGCCTACGGGGTCGCTTCGCCCTATCAGTCCATCGCCAACGATGAGATTCTGATCCTTCCGCAGATCGAGACGCGCGAAGCGGTGGCGAACGCGGAAGCCATTCTGGATGTCGAAGGCGTCAGCGGCGTCTATGTCGGCCCGTCGGATCTCGGCTTGTCCTATGGACTACCGCCGGTGCTGGACCGCGAGGAGCCGGAGATGCTCGATATCTACCGCCATCTCCTGGAACAGACAAAAAAGCGCGGCCTGGTCGCCGGCATCCAGAACATGACGCCCGCCTACGGCGCGCGCATGGCCGAGATGGGGTTTCAGCTCATCACCGTCGCGAGCGATGGCGTTTTCATCGGCCGCGGGGCCCGCGAGGCCGTCGTGGCGACACGCAAGGCGATCGGCGAAGCCGCTACTTGAACATCATGATCGTCGCCGCGAGCCCAGCCCGGAGCGGTCCCTCACCCGGGGCTCTCACGATAAAAGGCGGCGATGATTTCGCAGGCGCTCTCGCCTCGGCGCTTGAGCGGAAGGCAGAGAGGAAGCGTTCGAATGTCGGACTTTGATTTGGTGATCAGGGGCGGAGAAATCCACGACGGCCTTGGTTCCGATCCCATCGTGGGCGACGTGGGGATTCGAGACGGGGTTATCGCCGCTCTGGGTCGGTTTGACGGGCGCGGCGAAGAGGAAATCGACGCGCGCAACGCGATCGTGACGCCCGGGTTTGTCGACGTGCACACCCACTATGACGGGCAGGCGACTTGGGAGACTCGCATGTCGCCGTCGTCAAACCATGGGGTCACGACCGTGGCGATGGGAAATTGCGGCGTCGGGTTCGCGCCCTGCCGCCCGGGTCACCGCGACTTGCTGGTAAACCTTATGGAAGGGGTGGAGGACGTTCCGGAGGTCGTCATGGCGCGCGGCCTGCCGTGGAATTGGGAGACCTTTCCCGACTATCTCGACGCCCTCGAACGGCGCGAACTCGACATCGACATTGCGGCTCAAGTGCCTCACTCCGCCCTTCGCGTCTATGTCATGGGCGAACGGGGCGCCGCCCGCGAGCCGCCGACTCCCCGCGATCTTCAGGAGATGCGGAGGTTGACCGCCGAGGCGGTCCGCGCCGGCGCAATCGGAGTCTCGACCTCGCGGAACATGCTGCATCGGAGCCGCTCTGGCGCCCTGGCGCCAAGTCTCTATTCGGAGAAGGACGAACTGGAGGCGCTCGCCCTCGGTCTTCGCGACGCTGACGCCGGCGTCTTCCAAATCATCCCGGAGGTTTTCGGAGATGCGAAGGCGGAGTTTCAACTCATGAAGGGCTTGGCGCAGACCTCCGGCCGGCCGCTGTCGTTCTCCGTCGTCCAGCCCAATACCGGCGATCCTAGAGGATGGAGCACATCGCTGGCGCTGTTGGCGGAGGCCAATCGGGAAGGTTTGGCCATGAAGGCCCAAGTGTTTCCGCGGCCGGTTGGATACCTCTACGGGCTCGATCTGTCGTTTCATCCTTTCAGCCTGCATCCTAGTTTCCGGCCGCTGCTGGACCTGCCGCTGGCTGAAAAGGTGCGCGCAATGCGCGACCCGTCGATGCGCGAGCGCCTGCTTTCTGAAAATGCGGAGGATCCGAATCCGATTTTCATGGGCACGGTGGACAGCTTCCGCTTCGCGGTCCCGCTGGGCGATCCGCCAAACTACGAGCCGGACCTGAAAGATCAGATGTGGAGGCAGGCGGAGCTGCGGGGGCTCTCCGTCGCCGAATATGCCTATGACGCGTTGTTGGAGCAGGAGGGGAAGGCGATTTTCTTCATGCCCGCCGCGAACTATCGCGATGGCGATCTGAACGCAGCGCGAACGATGATGCGCGACCCTAACACTGTCCTAGGGTTGGGCGATGGCGGCGCGCACTATGGAATGATCTGCGATGCGAGCTTTCCGACTTTCGTGCTCCAAGCTGGAATTCGAGGTCGATCGCCTGGCTGCGAGGACAGCCTCGCGCACACCGTGCGCGCGTTGACTTCTGAGCCAGCGGATTTGGTTGGGCTGGGTGATCGCGGACGCCTCACGCTAGGCTCGAAAGCGGACATCAATGTGATTGATCTGGCCCGCATCAAGCTTCACGCGCCGCAAGTCGTGCGCGATCTGCCCGCCGGCGGGCGACGCCTCCAGCAGAAGGCCGACGGGTATAAGGCTACGATTGTCGCGGGCGTCGTCACCTACCACGACGGCGTTCATACGGGTGCGCTTCCCGGCCGACTGGTGCGAGGGATCAGAGGAGGACAGGTCGGTAACAATCGCCATTCCGGCTCGCCACGCTAATGTCCGCACTGGAGCAATGAGCTCCGCGTTGGGCCATGCGGTCTGATGTCAGCTATTGGCGACGTCTTGCCCCACTGCCGCCGTTTGGGGCGGCCTCTGTAGGCGCGGGCTCCCGCGCCGCGAGCGATTTGAGACTCCGATACCGATTCCTGCCGTTCCCAACGACGGTTGAGGGTGGGAAGCTGCGGAAGCAGACATCGTAACCATCTCCGGCTTCTACACTTCCGAGAAACCAAGGCGCTGTACGATCCGCTCCGAACCTCGGACCGTGAAGCATGCTCCTGTCTGCAATTCTTCTCGCTCTTCAAGCGACCCAGCCTGTAGTCGCGGCTGGCACCGCATCGGCCTCAGCCGCTTGCGATGCAGACAAGCTGGCGGTCCGCAAGCTGGCGGCCCTTGAATGAGTTTGATCGATTGCAATCTCGTTCTGAAAGGCGGGGTCACCTCCGGCCTGGTGCATGCAGGCGCCGCCCCCGAACTTGCCCCCCGGTATCGATTCTGCGGTGTCGCGGGTTCATCGGCGGGCGCGATCGCCGCAGCGTTTATAGCTGCGGCCGAATTCGCGCGAAGTCGTGGAGATGTCGATGGGTTCGGGCGTTTGCGGCGCCGCAGTGCGGAACTCCCGTCGCTATTGCTTGGCCTTTTCCAACCTTCACCGGGCCTCGCCCCTTTCGCGCGTGCTCTGGTCCGTCTTGCTCCTGGGACAGGGAAAGCGCGGGTGGTCTCCGCGGTTCTATGCTTTTGGCCAGCGCTGCTGTCGGGCTTTCTCTCTGGTGTTGCCGCATGGGCGCTCCTTGCCGGGCGTACCGGCTTGGTTCAGCACCTGATTGGCGGCCTAATCCTTGGTACATGCGGCGCTGTAGTGACGCCCGCCATCCAGGTCGCAATCATCTTGCGGCGGGTCGCGCGCCTCAACTTTGGCCTTTGCAGCGGCCTGTCGCGGGGGGCTCGGCCTGCGCTTACGGACTGGCTGCATGACAGCATACAGGACATTGCTTTCGGGCCCGTGGGGGACTGCGCGCCACTTACCTTTGGTGACCTGAAAGACGCGGGCATCGACCTGAGGATTGTGGCGACCAACCTTTCCACCGGCCGCGCGGTAATCGCCCCCGAACTGGGCCGGGGCTACGGCTTTTGCCCGGCCGAATGGGCTCGCCTGTTCCCTAAGGCGGTAGCAGCGCATCTCGCGCGTGGCAGGGCGGAGGCTGTTCTGCCCATTCCATCGGCGGCTGAACTGCCCGTAATTGTCGCGGTGCGCATGAGTCTGGCCTGTCCTGGGCTAATCGAAGCGACGCCAGCGATCGGAGTGGCGGGCGCGCGGATCTGGTTTTCAGACGGCGGCCTCACGACGAACTTCCCCTTTGCGGAGTTCGACAACGACCCGCGGCCAACGATTGCGCTGGATCTCGACACCATCCAGCCGGGGCAATCCGTCGAGCCGCGGGTGCGAGCCTTCGATCCGGATGGAGATGACCTGCCGCCGGATCTCAGCACCTTGCGAGGGTTCGGATGGAGCCTGCTGGTGGCGCTCCGCGATGGACATCTCAGGACTGCTGCGCGCCGACCAGATCGGACGACTCGTATCTTTCAGGCCCGCTTACGCCCGGACGAGGGCGGCATGAATTTGGACATGACAGCTGCAGAAGCGGTCGCGCTTATGGACCGCGGCGCAGAGCTTGGAGCTTTGGTCATACAGACGGAACTCGCGCGTACACAATGATTTCCAACACCGTGACCGCGCTGAGGATCGCGCTGCTCTTACCCTTCTGTGCTCTGCTCCTCGGCGGTGTGGGTCCGTCCGCACGCTGGTGGGCGCTGGCCGTGTTTTTGGCCGCCGGCCTTACCGACGCATTGGACGGTTTCCTCGCTCGCAGATTGGGTGAAGTTTCGGCCTTCGGTGCGATGCTGGACCTCATCGCCGATCGCTTGCTCACAGCCGTCACGCTCGGAGCCTTAGTCGCGGCGGGCACGCTTGCTGGTTGGAGCGCTTTTGCGGCGCTGGTGCTGATACTTCGGGATCTGATCGTGGCGAGTCTCAACGAGGCGCTCCCCGGTCATCTCGAAATACGGGTCTCAGCGCTGGAGCGGGTGAAAATCACAATGCATTTTGTGGCCGCCAGTTTGCTGATCGCCCCAGAATTCCGGCGACCCCCAGTGAACGTCAGCCAGCACGATATCGGCGCTATCCTGCTCGTAGTCGCCGCGCTTCTCGCGCTCGTTACGCTCGCAGACTATTGGCGACGAGCCCTACACGCATTTGCGGTTCAAAAGGTTTGGCGTATATATACTTGACATACCCATTCGTCCCGATATACAAGGGGCATGAAATCGGAAAATAAAATCTTTTCGGAGTTGAGCCCGGACTGCCTCCATAACGAGGAAGCTGCCTACGCCTACGTGGAAAAGCACGTATGGCCGGATGGACCGATCTGCCCTCACTGCAAGGGGCAAGACCGCATCAGCAAAATGAACGGTAAGAGCACCCGGATAGGGCTCTACAAATGCTACCGCTGCCGTAAGCCGTTCACGGTCAAAATCGGAACGATTTTCGAATCATCCCACATCC
>FTIF01004598.1_pt1 | contig 11053 bp, 10 predicted proteins | sample 1658001 | NCBI WGS metagenome assembly FTIF01 (sample SAMEA3914789, study PRJEB12502) | metagenome | biome: forest; material: soil | place: Canada | collected 2011-07-03 | depth 0.3 m | reverse complement strand
GTGCCGCTGTGGCTGGACGTGCACGCCGACAAGACGCAGATCCGCGTCGACGGCACCGCCACCGACCTGCTGCACTTCGGCGGCATGGACGCCACCTTCGTCGCGTCCGGCCCGTCGCTGGCCGCCGTCGGCGACGCGCTCGGCGTGACGCTGCCCACCACCGCGAAGTTCGCCACGCACGGCCGGCTCCAGAAGCACGGCAAGGTCTGGGACGCCGGCATCGCCGCGATGGACATCGGCTCGAGCCGCCTGCGCGGCGACTTCAAGTTCGACACCGGCCCCGACATTCCCGTGCTGACCGGCACGCTGGGCGGCTCGCGCCTGGCGCTGGTGGATCTGGGCCCCGCCTTCGGCGCGGCAGCCCCGGGCGCGCCCGCGTCGTCCAACGCGAAGCCCGGCCGCGTGCTGCCCGAGCGCGAGTTCGACATCCCCTCGCTGAAGGCGATGAACGCCGACGTCGGCGTGCAACTGGCGGTGCTCGACCTCGGCACCACGGCGCTGGAGCCGTTCCAGCCGCTGCAGGGCCACATCACGCTGCAGGATGGCGTGCTGACCCTGAAGAACCTGCTGGCGCGAACCTCGGCCGGCGAGGTGCAGGGCCTGATCGCACTCGACAGCCGCCCCGCGCTGCCGAAGTGGAACGCCGACCTGCGCTGGAGCGGCATCCAGCTCGATCGCTTCATCAAGACCCGCGACGTCGCCGTGCGCAAGCAGTCCGACGGCGCCAAGCCCGACGTCGGCTACATCAGCGGCGCACTGGGCGGCAACGCGCAGCTCACCGGCACGGGCAACTCCACCGCGAAGCTGATGGCCTCGCTGGACGGCAAGGCGCGCCTGTGGGTGCGCGACGGCACCGTGTCGCACATCCTGGTGGAAGCGGCCGGCATCGACGTCGCGCAGGCGCTGGGCGTGTTCGTCAAGGGCGACGACAAGCTGCCGATGCAATGCGCGCTCGCCCAGTTCGACCTGGTCAACGGCAAGGTGATGCCCGAGGTGTTCGTCATCGACACCAAGGACACGACGATGCTGATCGACGGCGACCTGTCGCTGGCCGACGAATCCCTGGCCCTGCGCATGACCGCGCATCCACACGACTTCAGCCCGCTGGCTCCGCGCACGCCGGTGAAGGTGATCGGCACCTTCTCCGATCCGCACATCCGTCCCGAGATGAAGCCGCTGGCGCTGCGCGCGGGCGCGGCGGCGGCGCTGTCGCTGGCGTCGCCGCTGGCCGCCTTGCTGGCGCTGGTCGACTTCGCACAACCCGAGCGGGACGTCTGCACGGCCGCGGTGTCCCATGTGCGCGGCGCGGCCCAGGCCGGCGTCAGGACGGGCCCGGCCACGTCGCCGCCGCTGCCCGCCGCGTCGCCGAACGCCAAGCTGGCGCCGGCGCCGCGCAAGACGCCGTGAGCGCGCGCGCGTGACGCACGCGGGCAGGCGCAGGCGCAGGCCATGTTGACCGCCACGCTGCTGCTGCTGGGCGTCGTCCTGCTGGCCATGTGCCTGCTGGAACTACACGTCACGCGGCTGCCGATGTCGCCGGCCACCGTCTATCTTGCGGTCGGCTGGGTCGCCGGCGCGATGGTGCAGGGCAAGGTGCTGACGCCGCCCACCGCCCCCGAGCGCGCGGACATGCTCGTGATCGTTACCGAGACGGCCGTGCTGATCTCGCTGTTCGCCGTCGGCCTGCAACTGCGCGTGCCCTGGACGCTCAAGGGCTGGCGCGTCGCCGCAATCCTCGCCAGCGCCAGCATGCTGGTGACGATCGCGTTCGCGACGCTGGCCGGCGTCTGGCTGATGCCCGCGCTCGGCTGGGCCGGCGCGCTGCTGCTGGCCGGCATCCTCGCGCCCACCGATCCGGTGCTGGCCTCCGAGGTGCAGATCCGCTCGCGCAACGACCGCGACGCGGTCCGCGTATCGCTCACCGCCGAGGGCGGCCTGAACGACGGCACCGCGTTGCCGGTGGTGCTGCTGGCGCTGGGCCTGCTGGGCATCGGCGACCTGGGCGTGGGCGCCACGCGCTGGCTCTGGCACGACCTGGCGTGGCCGATCGCGGGCGGCGCGCTGCTCGGCTGGGCCTTCGGCCGCGGCCTGGGGCGCGTGATCCACTGGTTGCTGCGCAAGGGCCACGGCCTGGGCTGGGACGAGTTGCTGTACCTGGGCATCATCACCGTGGCCTACGGGCTGTCGCGCCTGACCGAGACGTCGTCGTTCCTGTTCGTGTTCGCCGCCGCGCTGGGGCTGTTCCGCCACTCGCCGCAGTCCGCCGATTCGCTGGAGCGGGCCGGCGTCGAGCCCGACGAACTGGGCGACCGCCTGCTCGCGTTCGGCCACCGCTGCGGCCGCCTCGTGGAGGTGGCGATGGTGCTGCTGCTGGGCTTCGCGATGCCCTGGGTGCACTGGCGCGGCGGGCCGCTGATCTACGCCGCGTTGCTGCTGGGGCTGATCCGGCCGCTAAGCGTGTTCCTCACGGTGCCGCGGCGCGCGCTGCCGAAGACGCAGCGCCGCGTCGTCGCCTGGTTCGGGATCCGCGGCGTCGGCTCGCTGTTCTATCTGGCGCTGGTGATCGACTCCGGGATCCCGCCCGCGCTGTCGATGGACCTGGTGAACGCGACCTTGCCTGCGATCGCGTTGTCGGTGCTGCTGCACGGGGTTTCGGCGACGCCGCTGATGGCGCTGTACCGCAGGCGCCGCGTGTCGCACCGGCGCGAGAAGAGACGGCTCGCGCGACCGGGCGCACCGCGCTGAAACGCGACGCGGGGTTTCGGCAACAGCTGGCTCAGACGCCGCCGTGGGCCAGGTCGGGATCGCTGACCGCCGCCGGCGCCACCTTCACGCCCGGGCCCGGGCCGCCGGTGGGCAGGCCGCCGCCCTCGCCTTCCCAGGTCTGCACGTGCTCGGGCTTGGCCGCCGGCCTGGCGTGGAAGCGCTTCGCGTGCACCTTGTTGACGCGCGTCAGCGCCGCGTAGGCAACGGTGATCAGGGCCAGGCTGGTGAGCAGTCTCATGTCGGTCTCCCGCGCCGGGGCAGGCGCCAAGTCAGTGAACGTAGTAGCGGCGGTTGTCGGCCATCCAGTGGTCGTCGCCGAGGTTGGGCCAGGTCTTCGAAGTGAAGCCGGGAGTCTTCTGCAGGTGGGCCTTGTCGATGTCGAGGATGTGGTCGTCCTTCGGCCCCAGCGTCAGGACGTCCCACGGCACCGCATGCAGCCGGTCGCCGACGCCCAGGAAGCCGCCGGTGGACACGATGGCCAGCTTGATGGCGCCGTTGTTGTCGATCATCAGGTCGCGGATGTCGCCGATCTTCTCGCCGGCCTTGTTGTGCACGTCCGAGCCGATGATCTTGCTGACGCGGTGCGAACGCTCCCAATCGTGGCGCTCGGCGGGCGTCATCGAGGACTCGCCGGTTTGCGCCAAGGCCATCAGCGGCGACATCAGGAGGATTGCGGCGAGCGAAGCGGTCGTCAGGACGCGGGCGTGAGTCATGGTTCCTCTCAAGAATCGAGACAGGGACTGCGGCCAGGCCCTGGCGTGAAGATAGCAAGTGCCATGCCCGACAGTAGACCAGTTTTCGCGCTGCGAATCGAGCGCGCGGCGCGGGCGCTCAGGACGACGGCGCCTGCCGGGTCTTGCGGCGCAACAGCCGGCCCAGCAGCGGCGCGATGAAGGTCAGCAAGGTGCTGGCCGTGCCGGGCGTCACGCTGCGCCGCCATGCGCGCGGCAGCATCGGCCACAGCACCGGCAGCAGGCCGGCCAGCGTCAGCCCGACGTCGCGGAAGAGATGTTCGAACGTGGACGGCGCCTCGGGCTCGGGCGCGGCCGCCGCCGCGGGAGGTGGTGCGTTGCGCCGGTTCAGCCACCACGCGAGCGCGACGGTGCCTACGCCCAGGAGCAATCCGCCGCCGGCGTGTTTCACGGCCTCGCGCTTGACGCGCACCACCAGCGCATCGGTGCGGCGCCGGATGCGCGCATCGCGCGCGATCACGGCCTGTTCGGCCAGGGCGATCTGTTTGTCGAGGTCGAGTTCGACGACAGGCGGGGGCAGGCGCGGCGGACTAGCCATGGGCGCTGTCGCTTTCTTGGGGGCGTTCCGGGGCATCCGAATCGGTCAGGCGGCGCAACGTGGCCGGCAAGGCGAGCAGCGGCGCCAGCGCCTTCACGCGCAGCGCGGCCCAGACGGCAGCGGCGAGGTTGACGAACAGCACCAGCAGCACGACCCAGGGCCAGGCCAGGCCGACGGCGAGAAAGGCCGCCGCCAGGCCGACCCACACGGCGATCCAGGCCGTGGCGAACAGGATCGCGGCCAGCAGGCCCAGCGCCACCATCTGCCCCAGCGCCCCGGAGGCGCGGCGCAGTTCGAGCGCGAGCAGGTGGACGCGATCGGTCAGCAGCCCGGGCAGGTCGGCGAACAACGCACCGACCGCCTTGGGCAGCGACACGACCTCGTCGGGCGTCGCCTCGGGCGGCGTCGGGGCGTCATCGACCATGGACTGGGATCAGCGGTCGTTGCTGGAGGTGAGCCTGGCGAGGATGACGCCCAGCGCCAGCGCGGTGCCGATCGCAGCCAGCGGGTGCTCGCGCACGGCGGTGCGCAGGCTCTCGGTCCACTCGTCCTTCAGGTCGGCGGCCTGGTCGGCGCGCTGCTTGAGCGTGTCGGCGGCGTCGTTGTAGGTCCCCTTCAGGCGTTCGACGGCCGGGATCGCCTTGTCGGCGATGCGGTCGACCGCCTCGTGCGCGCCTTGCACCACGCGGCGCATCACGTCGCGCTCGGCGGCGGCGACCTGGTCGATGGCGGCATCGGCCGTCGCGGCGGCGGTTGCGGCGGTGGCGGGACGCGAGCCCGAGTCGCCGCTGGACGGGGTCGCCGGCGAAGCCGAACTGGGCGTCGTCGTGCCGCTCTTGGGGAAGGTCGTTTCGGGGGTCGTGCTGGGCGAGTTGGCCATGGAGGTCTCCGGGGTTGACGTCGGACGGGCGCTCTTGCCCGGTTGAGGGCACTCCGGGCAACCGGTGTGCCAATCCGACAGTGATCCGACGCGCTCGCAGGTTAGCCGATGCCCGCCCCGGAAAACATACCCCGTGAGGCATCGTCCCGGGCCGGCCGGATGGCAATCGGTGCCGCCGGGCGGCGCGTGGCAGGTAGATCTTGCTGTCGAGCTGCCGACACCGAGTTGACCATCACGCCGGCGCGCCGTCAAACAAGGTGCGCAGGCCCATGAAAAACGGGCCCCGCAGGACCCGTCGTTCAGGAGCGCGATCGCGCTCAGTTGCGGTCGGCCTTCGGAGCCGGCATCGGTTCCGGAGCGGGTTCCGGCGCCGGGGCGGCGGCGGGTTCCGGAGCCGGCGCCGGTGCCACTTCGGCGGGCGGCGTCACCGTGGTGGTGGTCGTGGTTTCCTTGGTCACGGCGATCGTCGTGTCGTCGCCCTGGATCGGCGGCGTGGCGTGGTCGCCGACGCTGGGACGGGTGATGCCGTTGACGACGCCGGTCGTCATCAGGCTGTTTTCCATGCCCATCGGGCCGTCGGCCTGCTTGGTGGTGGGCGCGACCGTGTTCTTCGGCTTGGCCAGCTCGACGACGCCGACGGGCTGCGCCGGGATCACCTGCGTGGCCGTGTCGACGGTGGTCGTCGTGGTGGTCTGCGCGCCGTTGGCGTCCGTGGTGGTGCTGTCGGTGGACTGCGCCGTGGCGAAGCCGACGGTCGCCAGAAGAGCGGAAGCGGCCAGGGCGGTGATGGACTTGTGCATCGGGGACATGGTGTGTACTCCTAGAGTTTCATTGGGACGCGTTGTGCGCCTGATTCACGATGCCGCGGTCGCTTCGGCGATTCGCGGCTGGCAAGACAGACGAGGCAACGGGTGTGCCCATCGGCCGTAGGACAGGCCGCCGTCCGGGCCTCGGTCAATGCGCCGCGGCCACCCTGGAACCGCCTTCGTCCTGCCCCGACAACCGCTCGTTGAGCCGTTCGCCGAGCGCCGTCATGTCGAGGCACGATTCGCGCAGCCGCGGGAACAGTTGCGCCTGTTCGTGCCGGGCGTGGCGTTCCACGCATTCGGTCAGCGCTATCACCAGCGCCTCGTAGCGCGCCTCGCGCGGGTCGGCGAGCTGCATCTGGCGGATGATCTGGCGCGCCGTGGCGTGTTCCAGCTCGGCGAGGTCGACCAGCGCCGAGGCCTCCAGCGTGGCGCGAGCGGCCGGAAAGAACAATTCCTCCTCGAGCGCGGCCATGCGATGGATCGCGCGGCACAACGCCTCGGCCACCGGCCGCATGTCGGCGTCGCCCGAGACGTGGTGCGCGAAGCGCCTGCATTCGTCGGCGAGCGCACGGGTCTGTTCGTGGCCGTGGGCGAGCATCTCCAGCGCATCGGCGCACGGGCTGGCACAGGGGGAGGCGGCGGCAGAAGTGGACATGGCGATCACCGGTTGGAGGTCGGATCGGGACACAAGCGTCCCGCAGATGGCCTAACAAGGCAATAGGTGTGCCGGCCCCGCGTCCCGGTGCCCTTGCGGCAACGTTTACGGCGCCGTGTGTCACCATCGGCGGCGTTGTCGAGCAGGCCCGACCGGGGAATCCTCCACGGTCGGGCTCACCATTTGCCCCAGGCGCGTTTATCGGTCCCTTTCGGACCCTGAGGACACATGCTGATGACGGGATCCGATCGCTCTTTCCGCACCCTGCTCGCACAGGCCGCCGATTGGGCTCGCGAGCACGCCTGGAACGCCGGGGCGGGCAGCGAACACGAAGAAGAGGAGCCGTTGCGCGCCGCGCTGTTCAGCAGCGACCAGATGGTGGCGCACGGCAAGTTGCTGGCCGGCCGTCACCGCCTCGCCCAGACCCACCGGCCCGATCGCCTGCTGGCGCGCCTGGCATCCAACGAGCATGTGCTGGAGAACGTCGCGCGCCAGTTGCGCCAGGCCGTCGCCAAGGACCGGCCGGTGACCCCGGCGTCCGAATGGCTGCTGGACAACATGTACCTGATCGACGAGGAGATCCGCACCGCGCGGCGTCACCTGCCGCACGGCTACAGCCGCGAACTGCCGCGCCTGGCCGAGGCCTCGGCGCTGGCCGACGGCACGCTGCCGCGCGTCTACGACCTCGCGCTGGAATCCATCGCGCACGCCGACGGGCGCCTGAGCCGCGGCACGCTGAGCCGCTTCGTGGCCGCCTACCAGAGCGGCCAGCCGCTGAAGCTGGGCGAGCTGTGGGCGTTTCCGATCATGCTGCGTCTCGCGCTGATCGAGAACCTGCGCCGCGTGGCGGTGCGCGTGGCCGCCGCGCTCGACGAGCGCGACCTGGCCGAGACCTGGGCCTCGCGCATGCTGCAGGCGGCCGAAGAACGCCCGAGCGACCTGATCCTGGTGATCGCCGACATGGCGCGCTCGGGTCCGACGCTCAGCAGCGCCTTCGTCGCCGAGTTCGCGCGCCGCCTGCAGGGCCAGGGCGCCGCGCTGGCGCTACCGCTCACCTGGATGGAGCAGCGGCTGGCCGACGCCAGCGAGACGATCGAGCACCTGGTGCACCTGGAAAGCCAGAAGCAGGCGGCCAGCCAGGTTTCGGTGTCCAACAGCATCGGCAGCCTGCGTCTGCTGGGCGCCACCCACTGGCCCGAGTTCGTCGAGACACTCAGCAGCGTCGAGCAGATCCTGCGCGAGGATCCGATCGGCATCTACGGCCGGATGGACTTCGGCACCCGCGACACCTATCGCCACGCCGTCGAAAGCGTGGCGCGCGCGTCCGGCGGCGACGAGCCGGCCGTGGCCCGCAAGGCGATCGAACTGGCTGCGGCGGCCGCGCAGAGAGTCCCGCCCGCGACGCCGGGCAACGGCGACGAGCGCGAGGCGCACGTCGGCTACTACCTGATCGGCAACGGCCGTCCCGCGCTCGACGCGGCCATGGGCGCGCGCCGCACCGGCTTCCTCCACGCGGCCGGCCACTCGCCGTTGCCGGCCTACGTCGGCGGCATCCTCGCGTTCGCGATGCTGATGTCGCTGGGCCCGATCCAGCAGGCCGCGCACGAATTGAATCTGCAGCTGTGGTCGCCCAAGGGCATCGTGCTGGTGCTGCTGCTGATGCTGGCCACCAGCCAGCTGGCGCTGTCGCTGGTGAACTGGATCGTCACGCTGAGCGTCACGCCGGAGGCCCTGCCGCGCATGGACTACGCGTTGGGGATCGACCCGCGCTCGCGCACGCTCGTCGCCGTGCCCACGCTGCTGGGCAAGCATGCCGACGTCGACACGCTGGTGGACGCGCTCGAGGTGCGCTTTCTCGCCAATCGCGATCCCCACCTGCAGTTCGCGCTGCTGACCGACCTGCGCGACGCCGGGCAGGAGACGCTGCCCGAGGACGCGGACCTCGTCGCCTATGCCGAGGCCCGCATCGCCGCGCTGAACAAGCGCTACGCCGCCCCCGACGGTCAACAGGATCGCCCCGCGCCGTTCCTGTTGCTGCACCGCCCGCGCCGCTGGAGCGCCACCGAGAACGCGTGGATGGGCCGCGAGCGCAAGCGCGGCAAGCTGGCCGACCTGAACGCGTTGCTGCGCGGCCGTCCCGACGCCGAGCTGGCGTTCGCGTGCATCGTCGGCGACGCGCTGACGCTGCAGGACGTGCGCTACGTCATCACGCTCGACTCCGATACCCAGTTGCCGCGCGAATCGGCCAGCGAGATGGTGTCGGCGATGGCCCACCCGTTGAACCGGCCGCGTTTCGGCGCCGGCGTGAAGAAGGATGTCGTCGTCGAGGGCTACGGCATCCTGCAGCCACGCGTGGGCCTGAACCTGCCCAGCGTCGGCCGTTCGGGCTACGCCCGCATGTTCGGCGGCGAGCCGGGGATCGACCCGTACACGCGGGCCATATCGGACGTCTACCAGGATCTGTTCGGCGAAGGCTCTTTCGTCGGCAAGGGTATCTACGACGTCGACGCCTTCGAGCGCGCGACCAGCGAGAGCATGCCGGAGAACCGCATCCTCAGCCACGACCTGATCGAGGGCTGCTATGCGCGTTCGGGCCTGCTGAGCGACGTGCAGCTGCTGGAAGACACGCCCTCGCGCTACAGCGCCGACATGGCGCGCCGCCACCGCTGGGTGCGCGGCGACTGGCAGCTGATCGGCTGGCTGCGCCGCCGCCTGCATTCGCTGCCGGGTGCGCCGCGCAATCCGCTGTCGGCGCTGTCCAAGTGGAAGCTGTTCGACAACCTGCGCCGCAGCCTCGTGCCCGCGGCGTTGATCGCGCTGGCCGTGCTCGGCTGGGCCCGGCTGCCCGAGCCCTTCATGTGGACGCTGCGCATCATCGTGATCGTCGGCATCGTGCCGTTCGCCACCCACGTGATGGGACTGGCGCGCGCGCCGATCAACTGGGTCACCGCATCGCCGTCGCCCAAGCGCCTGATGCCCATCGCGCTGCAGCTGATGCAGCTCGCGCACACCCTCGCCTGCCTGCCCACCGAGGCCGTGGCCACGCTGGACGCGATCGCACGCACGATGTGGCGCATGGTGCGCGGGCGCCGGCTGCTGGAGTGGACGGCCTCGGCCGACATCCGCCACGGCCACGCGCCCGGCACGACGGCGGCGCTACGCGACAACATCCGCGCGCTGTGGGCCGGCCCGACGGCCGCGGTGCTGATCGCCGCCCTGCTCGCCCACGCCCGTCCGTGGTCGCTGCCCGCGGCCGCGCCCTTGCTGCTGCTGTGGTTCTTCTCGCCGCTGGTCGTCTGGTGGGCCGACCGTCCGCTGCCGCAGCCGCGCAGCGAGCTGAGCGCGACGCAGCGCAAGTTCCTGCGCGGCGTCGCACGCCGCACCTGGGCGTTCTTCGAGACCTTCGTCGGCTCCGAGGACAACCACCTGCCGCCCGACAACGTGCAGCTGCACCCCGTGGCCCGCGTCGCCCACCGCACGTCGCCCACCAACATCGGCTTCTCGCTGCTGGCCAACCTGACGGCCCGCGACAGCGGCTTCATCACGCTGGAGCAGATGCTCACGCGCATCGCCGCCACCGTCACGACGCTGGAACAGCTCGAGCGCCACCGCGGCCACTTCTACAACTGGTACGACACGCAATCCCTGCTGCCGCTGGCGCCGCGCTACATCTCCACCGTGGACAGCGGCAATCTGGTGGCGCAGCTGATGACGCTGCGCATGGCCCTGCTGGCGCTGCACGGGGAGCCGCCGTTCTCGCCGCACTGGTGCGTGGGCATCGCCGACCTGCTGGCACTGACACGCGAAAGCCTGCCGGCCAGCACGCGCCTGGCCGCGCTCGATCGCGCCGACAAGATCGTCGCGGCCGCGTGCGTCGACATGCCCACGTCGGCGCCGGCGCTGCAAGCCGTGCTGGACTCGTTCGAAGCCACCGCGCGCCAGGTACTGGCGGCCGTCGAGGCGGCGCTTTCCGGCGACGGCGCCCGCAACGACACCGCCTCCTCCGACGAGGATGCCGGCGAGGCGCTGCGCTGGGCCCGCTCGCTGGTCGCGCAATGCGAGGCCGGCCGCGACGAGTTGACGGCCTTCGGCGGCCTGGCCGTTCCGCTGGCCGACGACGCATCCCCGGCCGCGCTCGACGCCGCGGCCCGCGCACCGCTGCCGACGCTGGCCGTGCTGGCCGCGCTGGACATCGGGCAGTCGCGCATCTACCTCGAGCGCATCGAGGACCTGGCACGCCGCGTGGACGCGCTGAGCGAGCAGGAGCAGCTGTTCATGTACGACGATCGCCGCCACCTGATGGCGATCGGCTACAACGTCGACGAGCGCATGCTCGACCCCGGCCACTACGACCTGCTGGCCTCCGAGGCCCGGCTGGGCATCTTCACGGCGATCGCCCGCGGCCAGCTGCCGCAGGAAAGCTGGTTCGCGCTCGGCCGGCTGCTGACGGCGCACGACGGCAATCCGGTGCTGATGTCGTGGAGCGGCTCGATGTTCGAGTACCTGATGCCGCCGCTGATCATGCCCAACTTCGAGCAGACGCTGCTGGACCAGACCTGCCGCGCCGCGGTGCGCCGCCAGATCGACTACGGCCGCGAGCGCGGCGTGCCCTGGGGCATCTCGGAGTCCGGCTACAACGCCACCGACACCGCG
>FTIF01349097.1_pt1 | contig 11054 bp, 11 predicted proteins | sample 1658001 | NCBI WGS metagenome assembly FTIF01 (sample SAMEA3914789, study PRJEB12502) | metagenome | biome: forest; material: soil | place: Canada | collected 2011-07-03 | depth 0.3 m | reverse complement strand
CTCGCCGAGCACTGGGACGTCCTCCAGGACGAAGCAACCAAAGCCGAGTCCGTCAGCGGCCTGCCGATGTTCGGCGACCACTTCCCCGCCTAATCCCCGTTGATCGAGCATCTCAAGAGCCAGAAGAACGCGGTGGTGGCCTACACCAGTTCTGTGCTCGGCTTCACGCCGATGGCGGGTCATGCGCCGGCCGCCCCTCCGTTCCGCTACCAGCTGCTCTTCAGTTCCAAACCCAAATAGGATCCATCGTGACCGCCGGCCCGCCGGAGCGTCTCGCCGACCTCGAAGCGCACCGCCTCGATGGCCGCCGTGACGTTGGCGTTGATCCGGACGTCGGCGCGCAATTGGCCATACGATCCGGTCCAGGCGTCACCCTGCCCTGCCGTGTGCGGGACCGGGATGTTCGGCTGGGTGTAGACGGCGTCGCTGGTGGTCGCGCGCCATTGTGCGGCGACCGCGGCCGTCAGGGTCAGGCGCCGGGTCGGCGAGACGGTGATCGACGGCTTCAGGTGAACGAAATTGGCGTAGCCGGTGAAGCCGGCGAGGGTCAGATAGGCTCCGTTGGGGAACAGGGGATTGAAGGTCCCCAGCGTCCCGTCCCTGGCGCTGCGGTCGCCTGAAGCGGCGTCCAATTGCAGGCCGAGCCGCGGCGTCCAGCGTACGCTTTTGAGGGTGTATCCCGCCCGGCTGCCGATGGCCCATGCCCGGATCGCCGCTGCGCCGACATGTCCGGTCTGACCCATGGCTTCGAGGTCCCAATCGATCGCCCCGCGTTGCCCGGCGAAGCGGACGTCGAAGACGTCGCGACTCTCGGCGCCGGCGGCCGTGAGATAGCTCGCCTTGTCATTCGTGAAGCGCGACCAGTAGGCCGACAACTCATTGCCGCCCAGCACATGACGCTCGACGCGTACGCCGTAGAAGCGATTGTGGCCGGAGCTGTAGTCGTCGAACGGCTGCAGGTTCCGGTTGATCACCGGCTGGGTATAGTAGGCGATGAAGCGCCAGTTCCGGGTCTCGTAGTCGCCCCAGACGGCGTCGAAGGACTGTCGCACGTTGGGGCCATCGCGCGCCGCCACGAACCGCTGCAGGTCGAACGCGAATTGCTGGCGCCCGACGCGCAGCTTCAGAGTCCCTTCCCCCACCGGTTCGACCACCGCCACGAAGGCCTGCTCCAGATCCAGACTGTCTGCGTCGACCGGGCCCTTGGTGGTCTTGCCGGGGGCGAAGTCGCTCTGCAGCTGAACGAAGGCCTGGACGGGCCCTGCCCGCAGATCCGCATGCCCTTCAAGCCGGCTGATCAGATAGCTATCGGCCCGGGCCGGGCCGGCGCCAAAGGCGGGCGCGTCGATGGTCTCGAAGCGTTCGCGCAGCGCCCCGCCCAGGGACAGGTAGGTCTTCGGATCGCCCTGCGACAGGGGAACGTACTTCAGTCCATCCCACGGTTCGGTGCGTAGCGCCGGGTCGGCCAGGACCGACCAATCCTCCTGCCATCGGTTGAACAGGATGGCGGGGCGCTGCGGCGCCGTCGCCTGGGCCAAGGCGCTGCCCGGCGCCAGGATGAGCGTGGCCACCGCCCCTATCTGCATCCTCGAAACCATCTCAGGCGTCTTGGGCGTCGCGGGCCAACCCGAAAGTGGCGACCAGCGTGATCAATCCGGCCAGGCCCAGGGGCGCGGCCAGGCCGCTCCAGCGAAACAGCAGTCCCCCCACCAGGGCGCCGGCCAAGATCGCCAGCACCGCGGCGATACGCCGGGGCGCATTGGTGTTGTCGCCGCCGCCAGCATGAGAATCGGCTGCCAGACCTGTCAACGTCAGAGTCAGGACGGTGGTGGTGAGGTCGGGAACCTTCAGCTGACGCACGATCGCATTGCGCGCGCCCATGGCGGCGGCCGTCAGACCAATCATTGTCAGGGACAGGGCTAGTCCAGGCGGATCCTCGATCAGGGCGCAGGCGCCGGCGCCCCACAGCAACAGCGCCTCCACCGCGGCGGCCGTCATCAGGCCGCGCCGCCGACCCAGCGTCTGGATCCTGCAGAGGCGCGCGCCAAGCACCGCGCCCAACATGAAGATCGCCAGGGCGGTGACGTAGGGCGCCCAAGTGTAGCCCTTTACCCCCGCCAGGGCGAAGCCCAGGAAGACGATATTGCCCGTCATGTTGGCCGTGAACACCTTGCCCAGGCCGAGGACGCTGACGGCGTCCACCAGGCCGGTCGTGGCCGACAGCAGGATCAGCAACGGGGCGAGATCCGGGGGTTTAGCTGCGGGAACTGCCATAGCCGGCCTCAGCTTCTGGACCTTTCGAGCTGGTAGACCAGGACAGCGGCGGCCGCAAAGCCGCCGATGATCGCCACGTGTTCGAAGAAGGTGGCCATCTGATGCGCCCGCTCCGCGCCCTGGGCCTGCCAGAAGGCGTGGGCGATCAGGGTCGCCACGGCGGTGAACACCGCCAGCACGCCCGCCCCCAACCAAGCGAGCCGACGGCTGAGGAACAGCAGCGATCCGAGCAGCTGCGTTGCGACGGTCGCCCCCGCGATCAGGGCTGGATTACCCAGCCCCAGGGCCCCCGCCTCAACCACGGCGCCGTGCCAATCGGCCAGCTTCAGGACGCCGCTGATGGCGAACGGAGAGGCCAGGGCCAGGCGCGCCGCCAAGCCGGTTGCGGGCCAGGCCAGCACCGCCTCGATGGGCGCCGGCGGCTGAGCGGCTCGACTCACCTCGAGCCACCCGAATGAATTTCGGCGATGTAGCCACCTGGGAAGCGCACAATGGCCGCGCGACGACCGTCTACTTCATAAGGGGCCACCAGGACTTCGGCGTTCGCCGCCTTGGCCTTGTCGAGCGTCTCGGCGAGGTCTGGGACTTCATAGCCGGTCACGTCGCGGCCGTACGGCCATGGCAGGGCGCCGTCCGACACCAGCACGGTGAGCTTGCCATAGCCGGAGGTAAGGCGAATGCGACGGTAGGCCGCGCCGGGCCTTCCGATCTCGACCCCGGGGGCGGCGCGATTGTCGGAGACGACCCGGCCATGGGCGAAGGCGACCCAGCGGGCGACGAAGGCATCCGCCGCGTCCGCGGTCAGATAGACTCGGTTCTCCGGCACGGTGGTCAAGGCGGGGTAGTTGGGCTTGGTCGTGTGCCAGTAGAGCTGCATGTCCACGCCCCCCGGCCATTGGACGACCACGTCACGGCCGATCGGATCGGGGAAGGTCTCCACCAGGCGGGCCGCGCCCTGAGCCCGGGCGGCGGCGACAGCGGCGTCCATGTCGGTCACCAGATAGCCGGTCCGCTCCGCGCCGAAGGGATAGGGAACCGGGGTCTTGAATCCGAACACCGAGATGGACCCGACGGGGGTGAGCACCAGTTGGGACATCGTCTGGCTGGGCGTGGGGGTCACCTGGAACACGCCCTGCTTGGCTGCGGTCCCTCCGAAGGTCGCCAGCAAGCTGGCCACGAACCGGTCAAAGTCAGCGGCATCCACATAGACGTGGGTGGTGTCGTACTGCGGGCCGACGGCATAATCCGCCGTCGCCGGATCGGCCGTCTGCGCCATACTCGGCGGCGCCAGGGACGCGGTCATGACGAGGCCGGCCATGACCGCGGAAACCAGGATCTTCGATCCGAACATAGGCTTGCACCCTTCCTTCACACCAGCCTCAAACAGCCCAGCAGCCGCAGCCGAAGACGCCCCAGAAGCTGCGCGCGTCCTGCACCGCAGGCCGGGAGGCCAGGGCGGCGACGCGGACCTCGGCTTCCCGCCCCACGGCCAGGAACCGGCCATCCCGGATGGCGACGGCCTCGGCGACGGGATTGGCGCGGTCGAGCGTGGTGACCTTGGCGTTGATGAGGACCAGATCGGCCATGACGTCAGCCCTCCCCGCGTTCTGGCGCGCCCGCCTGCGGGCCCAGGATATGCCGCGCGCAGTCGGTGCGGATGTAGGCCAGCACCGGCTGGCCGGCGACCAGCCGCTTGGCCACCGGGACCAGTTGCTCGCCCACCAACATCCCGAGCAGGCCGAGCAGGGCGATGGTGGGCGGCGCGGGGGATTTCACCTTGATGAGGGCGTAGATCACCCCCACGAGGATCCCGGCGCCAAGCGACAGAATATAGGGCTTCATGACAACGCCTTCCCTCAAATCCACCCCGCCAGTGATCGGCGACGACGGGTTCGTCACGCCGTCGCGGCGTGGCTCTCGGCGGCCCCGAACATGGTCTTGGCGTAGATGATCCCCAGGCCGTAGGCGCCGCCGAACTTCTTGGCGATGCCGGTGGTCAGGTCGTAGGTTTCCGTCCGCGCCCAGTCCCGCTGCAGTTCCAGCATGTACTGCAGAGCCGTCATCGGGCGGGCGCCGGCCTGGATCATCCGCTGCATCCCCCTCTCGTGCGCCTCGGCGGAGACGTCGCCGCAGGCGTCCGAGACCACATAGACTTCAAATCCCTGGTCCAGGGCCGACAGGGCTGGCCCGACGATACAGACCGACGTCCAAAGCCCGGCGAGCACCAGGCGGTCCTTGCCGATGCCATTGACCCTGGCGATGACGTTGGCGTCCTCCCAGGTGTTCATCGAGGTCCGGTCGGTGACCTCCGCGCCCGGGAAGGCTTCGGTGATTTCGGAGTAGATCGGCCCGGAGAAGGTCTTCTCGGCGACAGATGTCAGGATGGTCGAAACGCCGAAACCGGCCGCGGCGTTCGCCACCAGGGCGGTGTTGGTGCGCAGGATGATGGCGTCGATGGAATGGGTCGCGAAGGACATTTGCGACTGGTAGTCGATCAGGATCAGGGTGTGGTCCTGCGGGTTCAGCAGACCTGCGCCGGGCGTCGGGGTGGCTTTGATTGACATGAGAGGGTCTCCTTGGCTGCTGGGGTCGGCCGGAAGGCGCTGAAACGACGCCGGGAAGGTGCCCCTCCCACGCCGGCCACGATTGCTAATTGTCGACCGTCCTTGGCGTTTCACGGGTCGGCGTGAGGCGCCTCCCGCCGCCACGACGCCGAAGGCAATCGCCCTTCAAACGGGGTCCGGTTTCCACAAGATCACCAGCGGGGCGTGATGGAGGGTCTTAGGTCCGTACAGAATGGGGCAGGCGCCGCTGATGCTCGAATCCTCAGACCTTGCGGCCGAGACCCGCGAGGCGGCCGCCATCTTTCTGCAGGCGCGCCTGTCAGACGCGCTCGACCTGCGCGCCCAACTGCGGCACGCGGCCTGGAACGTCAGGGGGGCGGACATGTTGACGCTTGGCGCGCTTTTTGGCCGGTTCGCCGTCGAGATCGAGGGCTGTGCCGACCGGCTTGCCGAACGCATCCGATGCTTGGGCGATGTGGCGGACGGCCGAATTCAGACCGTCGCCGACGCCACGACCCTGTACGAATATACCGTCGGGGTCGACGGTCCCGAGGCTCATCTGAACGCGATCGGGGCGGCGCTTTCCCAGTTCGCCAGGGCCGCGAGGGCGGACGTCGAGCGGGCCACCGACAGCGAGACGATCGACCTGCTCGGGGGCGTCGCCCGGTCTGCGGGAAGGCAGGCTTGGCTGGTCGGCGAACTTCTGGCGAGCGGACCGTCGAGGAAGGCCCTGGATTGACAAAGGCCGTCGTTCGCGCTGCCTGTGCGCGCGTGAATGGCGCGGGAAAATCCATCCAGGCACGATGCAAAACGACGCGATGCTCTTCGAAGGCTTCCGTCTGCATCGGGCGCGCCGCCTGCTGCTGAGGGACAACGCGCCCGTACGGCTGGGTGGCAGGGCCCTCGACATCCTCCTGCTCCTTGCCGACGCCCAGGGCGAGGTTCTCAGCAACCGGGACATTCTCGCGGCGGCCTGGCCAGACCTGCACGTCGACGAAGGGGTGCTGCGGGTCCATGTCTCGAACCTGAGACGAGCGCTTGGCGTCAACCGCAACGGCGACCCCCTGATCCAGAACGTCGTTGGCCGCGGATACCGCCTCAACGCGGAGGTCGTTCGAGAGGCGACCGCGACACCCTCTCAGGACGGGCGTGCGGCCCCCGCGCCGCCGCCCCGCCGACTGGGGCGTCTGATCGGCCGCGAGAGCCTGGTCACCAGCCTCTGCGAGGACCTGCAGCGTCGACAGGTCTTGACACTGGTCGGTCCCGGCGGCGCGGGCAAGACCGCCGTGGCGCTGGAGGTGGCGGCCCGTCTCGCGGAAATCTACGATCAGGTCGCCTTCGTGGATCTGGCCGCGATCACGGCCCCGGAGCTGGTGGGCCATAGCCTCGCCATGGCCTTCGGGCTGACCATGGAGGATCCCACGCCGGCCCTGGAGACCCTGCTGCGTGGCCGTCGAAGCCTCGTTGTGCTGGACAACTGCGAACACGTCATCGAGGCGGCCGCCTTGCTCGTCGATCGACTCTGTTCGACGGTCCCCGGGGTCGATCTGCTGGCGACCAGCCGCGAGCCGCTGCGGATCGACGCCGAATGGGTCCACCGCCTGCCTCCGCTGGAGGTTCCGCCCCCGAGCAGCGAGACGACGGCCGAGGTGCTGGCGTTTGCCGCCGCGGAACTCTTTGTGGAGCGCGCCTGTGCTCGGAGCCAGGCGTTCCGCCTCAACGACCGCGCCGCCCGCTTGGTGGGGGACATATGCCGCCGCCTGGAGGGCTCGCCCCTGGCCATCGAACTGACGGCCAGTTGGTGCGATACTTTTCCGCTGGAAACCCTGGTCGATCGGCTGGATGGCCATTTGATCCTGCGCGCGCCGGGTCGGCGCAACGCGCCCGCGCGCCATCGGACCCTCCGGGCCACCATAGACTGGAGCCATGATCTGCTGGGGCCGAGCGAGCAGCGGTTGTTTCGTCGCCTCGCCGCTTTCGCTGGCGAGTTTTCCCTGGACGCCGCCGTGGCGGTCGCGAGCGACAGGCAACTTTCAGCGGACGAAGTCATCGAGACTCTGGCCCAGTTGTGCGCCAAATCCTTGCTGGCCATCACCACCCGGGAAGGCGGCCTGGCCTACCGTCTGCTCATGCCGCTGAGGGCCTACGCCGCCGAAAAGCTGGAGGCGGCCGATGAACTGGACGTCATCCATCGGCGTCATCTTCTCTGGACGCTCAGCGAACTGCGGCAAGCGGAGGACCGATGGTGGACCACGACGCGCGCCGAGTGGCTGCGCCAGCATGTGGGCCTGGTCGACGAAGTCCGCGCGGCGGGCCGCTGGGCCACCGAACGGCCAGACGCCCTTGACCTCGCCTCGAACCTCGCCAGCGAGAGCGCGCCCCTCTGGTTCCGCTTCTCTCTCACCCCGGAGGGCCGCGTATTGGCCGAAACCGTGCTCGCCGCCGCCGGGCAGGGCAAGCTTGATGAAGCCGCCGAACTGGGGCTGCGCACGGCGCTGGGCGTCGGCCTGATGTATTCCCGCGCGCCCAACGAGGAGGTGGTTGGCAATTGGGAGCGGGTATTGCGCCTTGCGCAGGCGCGGCGGGACCTCGAGCGCCAGATGCTGGGCCACTGGGGTCTGTGGCTGATGGCGGCCTTCCGCGGCGACACCCGAGCCAAGCTGGCGCACGCTGAGGCCTTCGCGCCGTTGGCCGACAAGCGCGGGGCCCCCGAAGATATGGCGACGGCGCATCGCCTTCTGGCCTCGACCGTCTTCGCCGTCGGCCGGCTGGACGAGGCGAGACACGGAATCGAGCAGATGGTGACGCTGCTGGCCCGGCTGGACCGGCAGCCCTGTGTCATGCGCTTCCAGTTCGAGCAGGCGGCGTCGGGCCATTCGCTCTTGTCCCGGATTCACTGGCTCCAGGGCCGCCCAAGGGACGCCGTGGAGGCGGCGCACAACGCCGTCCGTTCGGCGGAGGAGGCCGGCCATGGGCTTTCCCTGGCCTATGCCCTGCTTGACGCGATGGCCCACACGGCGATCCTCGTAGGGGACGCCGCCACCACCCACGAGGTGCTCGACCGGCTGGCGGCGATGCCGGAGTCGCAGGGCCTGCAGGCTTCGGAGGCCGTGGACGCGATGCGCGCCATGGCCTTGTTCGAAGAGGGCCGAACGACCAACGCGATGGCCCTTCTGGTCAAGACCTACAACGCGCCGGGAACCTCACGTCTGGCCGGCCGCTTCCCGTCCCTGATCGGGCGGGTGGCCGACATTCTGACCTGCGGCGGCCGACCGGATCTCGGCCTGAGCCTGATCGACGATGCCGCCGAACGCTTTGTCCGCGATCCCGAGGACGTCATGCTGCCTGACATCTGGCGCGCCAGGGCGCTGGCCCTGGCGTCCATCGGCCAGCGTGCGCAGGCCGAGACGCTCCTGCGCGCGGCCTTGGCCCGCGCCGCGGCGCAGGGGACCGCCGGCTGGCAACTCAGGATCGCGATCGATCTGGCCGAACTCACTGGACTGGCGTGCGATCATGCGGTGCTCAAGCAGAGCCTGGCGCGCAACGTCGGCGGCACGGGTGACCACCGCCGTGGGCTGACGATCGTCCGGCGGCGCCCACAGCCGGCGACCGCCCACTGAAGGCCGGCCCCGGGGCGTTGACCGCACAACGGCCTTTAGACTTCTTAATGGCTCTTCACGCGACCCGCCGCACAAGCGGGGTCTTAAGTCTTCCGCACTCGACGGGAGACATAAGACCATGGCCTTCGCACATCCCTCCATCGCCGTCGCCGATGGCCCCAGCCGTCCTGGCGACACCCAGGCGATGCAACTCGTCCTTCGCTTCCTGCGCCAGGGCCTCAGCGCGCTGGATGTTGATCGTTCGGCGGCCCGGGCGTCCATGCAGGCCGCACGGGACCTCGTGCAGGCCGAACTGCACCGGGGCTTGCCAGAAGAATTCGCCGGCGGTCGCGCGGCGAGCGGCGGACTGGCGCCCTGGCAGGCCCGCGCGGTCGTCAGCCATATCCGCGCCAACATCGACGGCGTCCTCACCGCCGAACGGCTGGCGGCGGCCACCCGATTGAAACCCAGCTATTTCCCAAGGGCCTTCAAGGCCACGTTCGGCGTGACGCCGCATGCCTTCGTCCTCAAAGAGCGATTGTCACACGCCCAGGAACTGATGTTGAGGACCCGTGAGCCGCTCTGCACCATTGCGCTCGCCTGCGGTTTCACCGACCAGCCGCACTTCACGCGCTGCTTTCGGAGCGACATCGGGGTCACGCCGCACGCCTGGCGGCGCGACCGATCCGAGACCGATCTTATCGCGGCCTACAATGACGGTTGAGACCCTCCAAGACGCTCTCAACCCGTCGCCGACTGTTCGACACGCCAGCTTGGCCCCAACGTCCAGAGAGACGACCGCGAATGTCCGCCACCAGACGACATGTGATGATCGGGGCCGGTGCGCTTGGCGCCGGCCTGATGGCCGCGCCGCTCGCGTTGGCGGCCACGGCCGCGGACGCGCCAGCCCCTCCCCGCTTTGGATCCCCTGGAGATGACCCAATGCACCTGCTCAAGATGAAGGACGGCGCCTCGATCTTCTTCAAGGATTGGGGACAGGGTCAGCCCATCGTGTTCCACCATGGCTGGCCGCTGAGCGCGGACGACTGGGACACCCAGATGCTGTTCTTCCTGCAGCAAGGCTACCGGGTCATCGCGCACGATCGCCGCGGCCACGGGCGCTCCAGCCAGACCGCGACCGGCAACGAGATGGACACCTACGCCTCCGACGTGGCCGAACTGACGGCGGCCCTGGATCTGAAGGACGCGGTCCACATCGGCCACTCCACCGGCGGCGGGGAGGTCGCCCGCTATGTGGCACGCCACGGCAAGGGCCGGGTGGCCAAGGCGGTGTTGGTGTCGGCGGTGCCGCCCATCATGGTCAAGACCCCCGCCAACCCCGACGGCTTGCCGGTGGCGGTGTTCGACGGCTTCCGCGCCCAAGTCGCGGCGAATCGCGCGCAGTTCTATCGCGAGGTGCCGATCCCGTTCTACGGCTTCAACCGTCCCGGGGCGAAGACCCTGGACGGGGTGGTCGACAACTGGTGGCGCCAGGGGATGATGGGTGGGGCCAAGGCACACTACGACTGCATCAAGGCCTTCTCTGAGACCGACTTCTCCGACGACCTGCGGGCCATCGAGCAACCGGTGCTGGTGCTGCACGGCGACGACGACCAGATCGTCCCCTACCAGGACGCCGGGGTCCTGTCGGCCAAGCTGCTCAGGCACGGCGCCCTGAAGATCTATCCCGGCTTCCCGCACGGGATGCTCACCACCCATGCCGACCAGATCAACGCCGACCTGCTGGCTTTCATTCGCAGCTGAGACCCCGCGGCCCGGCAAGCGTCGCCGGGCCGCGGATCATCCCTCGGTCCGAAACGCCGCGATCAATTCGCGCGCCTCGACCAGATCAGGCAAGGCGAACCCCTCGGTGAAGCGGCCGAGCACGTCTTGCACCGACGCAAGGGCCGCCTCGGTCTGGCCAATTTCCCTCTGCAGTCTGGCCCGGCTGATCACCGCCCGCAGCTCCCAGGACAGGGCCGATTGGCGCCCCGCCAGGTCGATCGCCCCGTCGAACAGGGCCAGGCCCGCGTCGCGGTCCGTCTGGGCCGTGATCTGACCGCGCAGACGTAGCATCTCAGGCATGTACAGCAGGTGGTTGTGCGCCCGGGCCAGGCGGATCGCGTCGTCCATGACACTGGCCGCCTCGTCCCACTGGGAGAGCGCCATGAGCCCTTCGACGAAAGCCATGGTCGGCATCAGGCTGTAGCGCCCGGCGGCGCGAAGGCGGTCAAGCCGTGCGCGCAGCAGCGGAACGCCGGCGGCCGGGTCGCCGCGCCGGGTCAGCAACTCCCCCCGCAGCGCCAGCGCCATCGACCTCGCCGGCGATTCCGCGTCATCGCCGCTCCTGGCCATCAGCAGGTCAGCCAGGCTCTGTGCCGGCGCCCACTGGCCCGCCCAGAAGTAGACCTGGATCACCCAGGCCGCCGCATCGCCTGGCCCCCCTTCCCGGCGAAGCGCCTCGCCCAGGTCCGTGCAGCGCTGGGCGGCCGCCATGGCCTGGTCAGGAAGGCCATGCAGCCATGCGGCGCGGGCGAAGCAGATGAGCGTCGGGATCGTCGCCGATCCGACAAACGGCGTGCTGGCGGTCTTCGGTGAGACCGCCATGCGCTCTAGC
>FTIF01339112.1_pt1 | contig 11054 bp, 13 predicted proteins | sample 1658001 | NCBI WGS metagenome assembly FTIF01 (sample SAMEA3914789, study PRJEB12502) | metagenome | biome: forest; material: soil | place: Canada | collected 2011-07-03 | depth 0.3 m | reverse complement strand
GGCCCCAGCCTGAGCATCCCGGTCTTCGACCAGGGACGACGCCGCTCCACGATCGTCCTGCGCCAGCTTCAACAGCAGGAGGCCGCGGTGGCCTACCAGCAAGTCGTCCTGAAGGCCTGGCACGAGGTCGACGATTCGATCTCCGCCTATGTCGCCGAGACGCAGCACGCGAAGCGGGTGGCGGAGCGGCTGCGCTTGTCGGAGAGCGACGCGGATCTGGCACAGACACGCTTCGCCAACGGACTGACCACCTTCCTGCCCGTCCTGAGCGCGAGCACCGAGTTGCTGGATGCCAAGCGTGACCTCTCCGACAGCCGATCACGCGAGCAGACGGCGCTCGTCGCGATCTACAAGTCACTGGGATACGGAGAGGCTTCCGATGGAAGGCCGTAGCCGGCCACAACCGGACGGCCACCACAGACCGGTTTCGGGCAGGCTACCAATTCCATGGCGCGTTCGATCCTACGCCCATGCGGGGTAGCGCCCTCCGCCCAGCGGGCCACCTTCGCTAGTGAACCTCCAGCACCTGCCAACGAGCATCTTCGTCTCGAGGGCCGGCCTTAACGACGGCATCCTCGTCAAAGAAGAGGAAGCAGGGATCGCTCTGTCCGACGTGCAGACACATGCGCTCATTGACGACCTCCCAGGTGCCACTGGCACTGGATTTCTTGCGTCCGCCGCCCTCTACCGCGACCGAGCCGTCAGGCATGAACGAATAGGTCTTGACCAGGCCGTCGTCGTAGCGCTTCATCGTCACTGTCTTGCCGACGAGATATGACATCAGGCGATCCCTGTCGAAATAGGTCCTGTTCCGTGCCAGCGTCCGGTCCGTGGTCTCCGCAGAGGGCGCGTGCGACGCAAAAGCCTTGTCAATCTCGGCCAGGAGCTGTTCGTTGCCGCGTTCCAAGCCGCGCCAGGAGTCCACTACCGCCCCGTTGACCAACAGGGCGAACATCGGTGATCCAACTGCTCCGTGGAAGCTATTGGCGATTGCATCGTGGTATCCGACGATCATGGATGGAAAGTCCGAAGAGGAAGGAATCGGTGACTTGATTGCTTTGACAACCTCAGTAAAACGCACCTTTTGAAAGGCTGCGCTGCTGGTCAGCTTGGGATAGTCGAACTTCTTCCAACCAGCGCATACGGGACAGGACGGACTGCCGAAGTACACCAAGTCAACTTCGGGAGCCACCTTCTCTTGAGCGCACGCAGCGTCCCCCATCAAGATGCCAATAACAATGGCAAAGCATCGAACGTGTCGAGCAAGCTTCATAGGGACCTCGGGTTGGGTGGCGACCGATGCGCGCTGAGCCGCACAAGGCTGGCGCTCATCGTACGCGCCCCTTCTGCGCCTGCCCGCGGACCTCTAGAATTAGGCATGTCGTCGCCACTTCCGGGTGCGCTTAGACGCCCGAAGCTTAGCTCGGGCCTGCTGCAAGCCCAGAGGACGCATGTCGGCCACCAGCGGTCAGTCACGAGTGTCGGGTTTCGGAGAGCGATTTCTTGCTATGCGCGAGGGACCTTCATCGGATATAAGGGCTCTCTGATGCTCCATCTCTCGACGACATCCAGCTAGGGGAGTTAATCATGGCGCGAAGAATTGCGAAGTGCCTGCTTGCGGCGCTGCTGCTCGGGCTCTCGAACCTGGCTTCGGCCGCAGCCGCCCCCATCGATATCTTCCACACCGCCGGTGTGCCGGGCACGGGGGGCAATACGTCCATCGTCGGCCCGTGCTATTGCGAGGAGCCGGTCTATATCTCGCCGGTCATCTTGCTTCAGCCCGGTGCCTACAACTTCGGAGAGGTCAGGGACTACTGGGTCCAGTCCGGATCCACTCCTGATGGCGGCCCCGACCAGCCGAACCTCTATCTGCTGTTTGACCCTGTGGTCGAAACAGGCATGTACCCCGACGATTTCTCTCCTCTACCAACCTTCACATTCCCGTCTACGGCCCTGTGCGACCAGAATGACGCCGCCTGCAACGCAGCCTATGGCAATGCCTACATGGATTTCGATCTGATCTACACGGTGTCGCCCGGAGAAAACGCTGCCCAGGTCGAACTGATCGGCAACTACCTGTATACCTCGCCATTGCCGGAGCCCTTCCCGGGCGGCATGCTCGTTTTCGGGTTGGCGCTCATGGCCGGTATCTCGACGAAGCGCGGTCGGCTGGGCGCCTCCGCAGAACTGCGCTGAGGGCCCGACGGCCAAGGCGACTGGTCCTGGACCTCTGCGCATAGCAGTTGGACGGCGCCCCTTCGCCCATCTGCGACCAGGCTACCAACCCCGAAGACGCATGACGGCCACTACCGGTCACTCGCGACGGGCGGCTTCGGGACACCTTCCTTGGTGAGCTTTCACTGAGCCGTATGATGTTGCATGCTGCTTGCGTTGCTACTCCTGTACGCCGTTCCTGCTGCAATCATCTTGTTGCTGGGTCGAGGCCTGCTCTGGCTTCTGAGTTTCTTGGGTATCGAATCCTGGGGCTTGAGCTTCGCATTCGCACTAGCCTTCGGCGTCCTAGTTAGTCCGTCGGTGGTTGCAGGTCACGGCATTGGTTTCCTCCCATGGATCTTGGCCCCTGGGGATTTGAGCTGGGGAATCTTCATGTCGCCGGTAACGTGCATGGTTGCGTGGCTGGCGATGGGGCAGCCATTTCCGCCTTCTCTGGCTGAGCACCAGCCGTCGAAGGTGCCGACGCCAGCGCGTGTTGCGCCAGTGTTGAAGTTTCCCAATGACGATCCGGCTCCATGATCCTGCGACCGCGATCTTGGTGCTCCTAGCTTGTCGCGAACGCTGTTGGTCGCATGTCGGCCACAAACAGACGCTCGCCAGAGGCCGCTTTTGGGAATCGCAACTGGCGCAGCAGGCCGTCCGAGCATGTTCTTCTGGCGTTCGCTACGATTTCAGAACTGCGCAGGCGCTCAAAGGAAAGAGCTTTTGCGGCTTTCCCCAAGCCTCGCGGACTACCGGGCGATACCGTTGCAGGACGGCTGGGCTTTGCGACTGTGTGTTGTGCATGAACCATCTAGCCACGACAACCAGATGCTCTGCGTGGGTCATAAGGCCCCTGTGCATGGCCTCGTAGTCGCCGAGCGCAGGCGAGGTGTCCTCAGGCCGGTCGTAGTCGCAAGGATTGCCCGGCAGGCCAGGTGCACCGCACAGCGGACAAATGTGCACTGCTGGTGGGTTCACATCCTGTGGCATCTTCCTTCACCTTCGGTCAAGAGGATCGAAGCATAGCTCCACTTGCCAACACCGTCGGCTATGCTGCGCACACCCGGCGGCGCGGTGAGGCGTACCAGCTTGGGTCCGACGAGTGCGCCGAGGACGCATCTCGGGCCAAGAGCGGAACTTGGCGAATGTCGGGTTCCGGGTAGGCTATCCTCGCGGCCTACGGGAGTACACGTGAAGAGCAGACATCGCCATTCGAACAGGAGCGCATCGGGTGGCGATGCCGGCATGGCAACGGCTGCATTGCTGGCGTCCGTCAGCGGTGCGCCGGGAATCGCTATTTCCATTCGACACGGACGTCGAGATTCGCGTGCAATGGCATCCAGGCGGCTCGCCCTCGCCCTCGTCCTCGGGATGTCGATTCTGAGGCCGTCCGCATCGGCCGCCGACCAACAGGAATGCGCCCGAGCCGATCTTGCGCCGGTTGACGCCTGGCTCGCGAAGCATCCGTGGCAGGTCGGAAAGACGAGCAGGGACGCCCTGGTTACTGCCGCCTGCAAGCGCTGGCCTGCCGACTCCAACGTGCTGATTGTCGCAGCGGCCTATGCGCAGGGCGAGGACGACAAGAACGAGATCGTCGCACTGGTCGACAAGAGAGCGCGCGCAGTCCGCGCCGCGTTCACCGGCACGATTGCCGAGGACACGTTGACACGCGTGGGTAGCTTCGGGATCGACACTGCGCGCTATGACCTGGCGCCCGGCGTGCGTGCCTTTGGCATCGACTTCTACTCGTTCGGCCACGCCTCGGGAGCCTCCGAGTTCGTCCGTTCGGGGCCGGAACGCACCTTGTTCGTCCAGCAGGGCACGACCCTAAGGCCAGTGCTCGTCGGCTTCTCACTGACGACCTGGAACGCCGTGCCAGATCGCGAACGCCGGGGCGAGTTGTCGAACTGGACGATCGCGATCGGACCGACACGGTCGCACGGGCTGTTCGATCTCGTTGTCACACGCACCACCGAGCCCGACCAGGATGGCACGCCCGCCTTGAGCGAGCGCAGCGTCCTTCACTTCGACGGCAAGAACTACGGGGATGCCAACCCAGGCGAGTCCGAGCCACTGGGCCCTCGGCCCGCCGCTTCGCCGCCGACAGCCCCATGAGCGCTGTGTCGCCACAGCGCACACGCATCACGCGGCGTCGAATCTCGCGGCCGCTCCGGCAGCGCGGCGCTTGCGCTTGTGGTGATCTACGCGCTTGCGAGCTGGGCTGGAGTTGCCCTGCGCATGGGCGATCGGCATCATCCAAGTAGCAGCGACATTGCCGCTAGTGTTTGCAAACAGCCAACTCGGCTTGGAGACTCCAACGGCAGCGACGCCTCGGCAGCGTTACGATCAGTCAGATGGCCTTGAGTCAGGACACGGGCCACTAGCAGTCATTCGCGAACGACCGCTCCCGGCTAGGATGCTGGCGGTCTCCTAGGCCAAACCGAAAATGATTCATGTTCGAAAGATTTAAGAAGTCCGCGCCACCTACGTCAACGCCTCCGGAACCGAAAGGCGATCCAGCAGAGCCCCTCCGCTTGGTGATCATCCCGGCCCTCGTCGCGATTCTTCTGAACGCCGAACAGGAGAAGGGCTCTCCGTTGACGGAGGCGGAGGTCATTGCCATCCGTGACAACGCGGAATGTATTGCGATGCCTGCCTCAGTCGCGGCCGAGGTTGAGGCCAAGCGCGGCTACCCCGACATCGTCGCGGAGGCGGCCTGGGTTGAATGGCAGCGCGTCCGCACCGAGCTCGGTCAAGAGTGAGCGCGCCTTCTATGCTTCGTCTTCAGTCGGCCACAACCGGACGGTCGCCACCGACCGCTATGGAGACGGGCGATTTGAGGCAGCACAATAGCCCGAGATGACAAATTCCACCCTACGGCAAGCAGAAGCTTCTCGGCTCGACGGCTATCTGGATGCGCTGGCGTCCACCGACGGTCGCTTTCGTGAATTTGTGATGAGCGCAGTGCTTCTTGAACTTGGCGGACGCGACGCTGCCGGCCACAACCTGTCGGTCGCGACCGGCCACTTTGGAGTATTGCGTTGCATGGGTAGTGTTGAGAGACCGGAATCATCGGCAGAATTCACTGACGTTGGACGCACAAAACGCATGGCAATAGCAATTGGTATTGGTCTCCTTGTGGCGATGGGAATCCTCGTAGTGGGATACAACTTGCGGACCCACCTTCAGTTTGATGCCTTCTGCAGAGAAGTCGCTGCTGAAAAGGGTGAAGAGACGAAGCTAGACGACCCTCGCGGTGGCTTTGACGGGGGATACACCGGCTATCGCCACCGTATTTATGTTGGTCTCCGCAAGGGCGTCGTAGACCCGAGCCTGAGCGACGCATTAAGGTGTAGAGCGGAGTTGCTGACGCGCAAATGGGAACTGACACGCTACGTTACCGGGGCTTTTGTGGGCCTTGTGATGCTCTTGGGCCTGGTGTTCCATTGGTGAGCGGACGCATTGCGTTGCGTCCAGCGACCGCTTTCATGCGTTGCGGTCCACTTGTCGGTCTACGCCCTTCCAGTCACTGACTGCGTCCGCGGGATCAATTCGCTCTCTCTTCTGGCAGCCCCCGGGTCGGTAGCGTTACGATTGTTCTGACTGCTTCAAGGCAGCGCGCGGCCACAAGCGGGCGATCGCGAACGTCTGTTTTCGGGAAGCGAAATAGGGCCGCGATGCCCATCTGGAGTTAGCGAGCTTGACGACTGAACAACGTAGGCGCGAGGCGGAATCGATACAGGCCGGCGCCGAGAGGTTCTTCAACCTCGCGGCGCAAGTCTTCGCGTGCGTGATCGGGATCGTCGTGCTGCTTCTGCCACGGCGACCGACAAGCGTGTCTGGATGGTTGGCGTATCTCGTCGCACTCGCCCTGCTGGTGACCGTGTTCTTCGGCCTGGCTCGTATCCTGCTGTTCCTCGAGAGGCGTCGGCCTCGGAGGCTAGCTATTCGTCTCTTGGGTGTCGTGGTGGCGGTCCTGCCGGAGATAGCCCTGGTGTACCTTCTGTTTTCGCACGCCGACCTCGTGATGCGCTACTTTCAATGACCGGGTGCCAGCGGCTGCGTCCGGCCAGAAGCAGTAGTTGGCCGATGACTGCTTTGCAGAATTATCGTCGGTCAGCCCTTCGGACGCTGAGTCCACATACGCTCTCGCATCCCTGGGACGAAGAGTGCTGGCAGCGCGATCAGCAGGACAACCGTTAGCAGAAATGTGTAGAAGGCCTCTTTCCGCGACGCGGAGATCCATTCGCGGATCACCTGTTGAGGCGGTGCTGTGTATCGCCGGCCGTCGTCAAGATCAATTTCCGTGGCAACGCTGATCGGGCCGTTTGTGCTTCGCAACTCAACAAAAACGACCTTCATATGGGCTCCCGCCCGTAGGCCCCGCATGCGAACGTCGCAGTATTGGACTGGGCCGAACATGTTTGCGGAACACGCCAGGCCTCTTCCGTTTAGCGTCGGCCATCTTGGCGATCGACTAATGTCGCTCTCATAGGTCATGTATCCGATTTCCGTCTTCGGATCGCTGAACGAGTCGAGAGTCGGCGCGAATCTGACTGCCGCGCCGACTTCGTGACCTATGGCCACGAAGATCACCAAACAGACTACGGGAATGTATGGCTTCACAGCATGAGTCTCATGTGGCCCAACGATGACTGGTTACTCCATGTTAGCGTGTCGTCAGGGCGCGCTGCTTAATTGAACGTCGGCTTCCGGGCGGCGAAAACGGCGCGGCTGATGTCGGCTGTGGGTCGGGAACAGCCGGTCGCGCCGCCTGCAAGCGGTCGTTCAGTCGACACAGCGGGGGTCCTCGCATTGCTTGGCCTTTCCAAAAACCGCGTCTTCGCTGTCGACAAGGCGCGGATCTTCCGATCGTGCTGCGGTACCGGTCTCGCAACCACACCGTTGAGATCTCAGCGGATGTCTCACTGTCGAGGCCCGCGACGGTGAACAGCCACTCGTCGGGAAGCACTGTCACCGTCGAGAAATGTTCGCGCAACTCCGCGAGTGCTTGGCGGCGACACCAGGAGTCCACCGACAGCGTAGGGCGCCAGGCTCGAGGCTGCTGTCTGGAGAGAGGGCGTCGTCGACCTGCTCACTGCCTGCCGAGCGCGCATGCTGGTCAAGAGACGGTGGTACCTTGTTGGAGCCGGTGCCTATTTTCGAACGCGCAACTGGATGCTTCGCTACAAGGCGGTACTCAGGTCTAGCGCAGGGGCGATCGGCCGACGATCAGTTCTCAAGTCCATCGATTGCACGATGAATCTCGCTGACGATTCGCTGCTCGAATGTCTCGCTCGGGCCCATCGTGGAGACCTCGAACGTCCCCTCAAGATCCGTTTCCGCTGATCCATCGTTCACACGGGCCTGCCACTTGGCTTGGCCCCCAAGGACCTTGTACTCAAACCCGTACGAGTAGTGCCGGCGGCGCTTTCGGTGTTGTTCGGCAGTCATGGCGAGTCGTCCAGAAATCCCGGAGCCCCAGTATGAACTGCTCGGCGCTGCGGGCCACACGGGCCGGTGGACAAGCCGTTCGTTCCGCTGCTCACACCGCGATGGGCATGGCAAGTTGCGGCCGCGGGCGCAACGGCGGACCCGAGCCGAGCCGCGAGCGTCGCTCAACGCCCTCCTGCGCGAGGTTCCCGCAGGCTGGCTCGGCCAGACGCCCGCGAACCATGCGCCCCGCGCGTAGGGGCGCTGGTCGCGCACCGGCGACGACGCAGCCCTGGCCAGCGTCCGAAATTTCATTTCGCTAGACAAAGCGCAAGCCATGTTCCGTCAAACGTTCGTAGCATGATAGGTAAGCTTGCCGTAGCTCGACCAAGTGTGGCGAGTCCAGCGATCGGCTGACCAAAAAGACCAATCTGAGGGGTTGTTTGATGCTGGGCGGCACGTCCTGAGTGCCGTCGCGGCGACCAACTTGCAGGGAGTGAGCTGGCGAGCACCGCGACGCTGAGGCGGTGCGGCAACGCTGGCTTCGAGACGACCCATGACAGACGTTGAAGGGGCAGGGCCCGTCAAGACCACGAAGCCGTGGGATGGGCGGGCGGGTGACCCATCGCTTGACTCCATCTCGCATTGGCGAATGGTCGCGTTGGTGAGTGGTCTGGGGACTTTGCGGATCGACCTTGCGCGCGGTCAGGTGCTGCTCGACGCGGTGGCCGTGACCCAGCACGGCCTGGCGCCGCCAGAGTCGCGAGAAATGACGTTGGATTTCTGGCTGGGCTTGCTGTCCGAAGCCGATCGACTCCGCATGCACGCGGTTGCGAATGCGGTCGTGCAATCGATGCTCACCGAGGTTTTGACCGTACGCCTGCCATGGCCGGTCGGCCAGGCGCCTTCGACGCTTGAATTCTCCTTTCGAGTCGATTCCGACAGCGGGCAGGTTGTGGGCACCTGCCGGGACGTCACCGAGGCGCAGAACATCGAGGAAGTGCGTCGACAGAGGATCGCGGCGGAACGGGCGAGCCTGGCCAAGAGCGAATTCATGTCGCAAGTCAGTCATGAATTGCGGACGCCGCTCAATGCCATCCTGGGATTTGCCCAGCTCATGGCCATGGATAGCGATGAACCGCTGGTCGGCAAACAGCAGGAGCGGCTGGAGATCCTGCATCAGTCTGGACTGCGTCTGCTCTCCCTGGTCGATCAGCTTCTGCAGATCGGCAAGATCGAGCAGGGGAAGGTCTCCTTGCGCCCTCGGGCCGTCAATGTCTACTCGCTGGCGCGACGCTGCGTCGATGCACTGGCCCCAATGGCCGCCGAACGCGACGTGGCCATCCAGATCGATGTTGCTGGAGCCGACACCGCCGCGGTTCGCGCCGATTCCAACGCCCTGGAGCAGGTGTTGGTCAACTTGCTATCCAACGCCATCAAATACAACCGGCACGGCGGACGGGTGACGCTTCGCTACCGAGCAGAAGCGGGCGGCGAGATCACTGTGGACGATACCGGCCCTGGCTTGACCGCCTCTCAAATGGCGCGGCTGTTCGAGCCCTTCAACCGATTGGACGCGGCCCGAGGCAATGTGCAAGGCACGGGGCTCGGCCTCGTGATCTCGCGACAACTGATCGAGGCCATGGGCGGCACAATGCAGGTTTGGTCTGAAGTGGGTGTGGGGTCTCGGTTCAAAGTGACGCTGCCGCGGGCGCGAAGTACTCGGGCCAAAGACGCCGAGACGCTCCCACTGGATATGCCTTCGCAGTGGTCGAGCACAGAGCAGTTCCGCGTTCTCTACATCGAAGACGATGCGGTCAATCTCGTGCTGATGGACCACCTCTTTGCGGCTCAATCCGAATGGAGCCTGGCGGTTGCAATGACCGGTGCGGCCGGACTGACCGAGGCCGTTCGGCAACGACCGGACGTGATCCTGCTGGATTTGAATCTCCCCGACATGAATGGGCAAGAAGTGCTGCAGCGCTTGAGGCTTGACCGAAGAACTCGCGACATTCCGGTGGTGGCAGTCAGCGCAGATGCCATGCCCGCCAGCGTGCGACGCAGTCGGGCCTTGGGCTTCGTCGACTACTGGACGAAGCCACTTGATCTATTGGCAACGGTTTCCAAGTTGAAGGCGTTGGCACCGACGCCCAGGTGAGACCCCTTCAGGGCTCGTGCCGGCGGCTCATGGACCACATGGATGTTGGTCCGACCCGCCAGGTCGACGGGCGCCAGGGCTGCTGAAGAGGCGCCGTCTAAGGTCGGCGCAGCACTTCCCTGCAGAGTCGGCAGGACAGGGCGTCCAGTCTCCGTAGTCCATGCACCGGTCACAATGGTCAGCGCATACTGAGAGCGTGCGGCCACGGCTCGAGAATCGTGAAAGTCCGCCCGCTGCGCTCCCCGGAGAACCAACATGGACTTGCTCAGGACGGCGGTGGTCGACATCGCCATGTTGCTGGCGACCTGCCATGCCTTGCAGGCTAATCCAGCCGAAGGCGAAATGACGCTACATCGCAAGCAGCGCAACCGGCTGCGCCGCGACATCAAGCGTGGAACCGTGGCCTACATCGATGCCTTGGCCAGATCGAGACGCGGCGTGGTCGATGATGCCTTTCTCAGCAAATGTCGCTTGACTGCGGAGGCGGAGATGGCTCATGCCCTTGCGCAGCAAGAGTTGCTAAGGCGCATCATGGCGAGTGAGCCTGGCGCCCTCGCTGGGCAGGCCGCGGCGCGGCAGGATCTGTGGCGCTTGGCGCACGTGGCAATCTACCTGAGCAGCGGCATGACAGCCTTGCGAGAGTCGGGGAGATTGGTCCATGCCAAGCCGGCCGACGTCCTGGCTGGCGGCCTGCGTCGCCGGTTTCGGAAAGCCTTGATCGCCTATGCCCGGGCTTCCCTTCGCACCAAACCACCCAAGGAGCGGCTGATCGTGAAGGCGCGCGAAGCTGCACTGGCCGAGATCGGATCTCGCAGCGTCGCCGAAGCCGAGCGGCTCTCCGTTGTCGAGGCTGACGTCGGTACAGCGCTCACTCACATCCGGCAAGGCGTCTGGAAACCGCTCGTGAATCTGACCCTCGACTGGAGACGACAAGACTCCGAGACGAGCTGACGACAGCCGCGTTCGCGTAGGCTCATTTTTCAAAGTGGGCTATGAACAGACGAATGTTTCCCTTACTGGCGGTCCACCGAGGTCGGCGTCTGGCTGACCAGGTTGTTGCCTGGCCGCGACGGCAAGCGGGAAGACTCGACGATTCGTAGCACCGCACTGCAGCACGCCGATCGAGGCGACGAAGATGGAGAACCTTGCGCCTAGCATCGCGGGCGGAGGCACCCGCGCCGGCACGTCGTCAAAATCCATTCCTACTCGGAGCCATGTCGCTCATCCGCCTCCTCCACGCGCTGGC
>FTIF01121582.1_pt1 | contig 11153 bp, 12 predicted proteins | sample 1658001 | NCBI WGS metagenome assembly FTIF01 (sample SAMEA3914789, study PRJEB12502) | metagenome | biome: forest; material: soil | place: Canada | collected 2011-07-03 | depth 0.3 m | reverse complement strand
CTTCCCGCCGTGCTTCTCCAGCACCCGCACATCCGTGATCACCATCCCGCGGTCGATCGCCTTGACCATGTCGTAGATGGTCAGCAAGCCCACCTGAACGGCCGTCAAGGCCTCCATCTCGACGCCGGTGCGGCCCAGGGTCTCGGCCTGATTTCTGTATGCGTCCTTGCCTACCTTTTCGAGGGCTCCTGGCCATCTGGGTTGGACAAAAATTGGACAGAGGTTTGCGACCTCTGAGCGGATTCTAAGGGCCTCAACGTCCTCGCAAGCATGGGCCGAACGGCTAAGGGCGATACCTACTTCCAAGCCCCGGTAGAGGCGTCCCTAGCCTTGTCGCTCTTGAGTGGTCGGTAGGGGGTTTTGCTGGCGGCGGCGATGTGCCTCGGAACTGAGCAGTTCGTCAGGGTAAAGGATCCGCTTTTGGGTCAGAATGGTGATCGCCATGAAAGCAAACGCCCGGTTCCGCTTGAGGATCACAGCCTACACCCCAGAGACCATCCCGATGGCCCGGCTGGCTGAGTACATGCGCGAGCTTGCGGTGCTGATGGGCAGCGAGTCCAGTGCCCACTACCGGGGTGCCACCAAGGGCAGCACGGTCATGAACATCGAGGTTGATGCCGAAGCCGCCGGGACGGTCACCACGAGGCTGCTCGAAGCGACCTCGGTTGATGCCCCCGCCGAGGCCAAGAAGGCCATAGAAAATCTGGAAGCCCTGATGCGTGGTGACAACGCCACCGGCAGCCTGACATTGCCTGATGGTCAACGAGCGATCCGTTTCCTCGGCATCGACGCGATGATTCCGGAACGAGTGGGGCCTATTCGAGAGTTCACGACCATCCAGGGCGAACTGGTTCGCGTCGGAGGCAAGGATCGCAGCGTTCATGCGTTGCTCATTGGAGATGATGGTCAGAGCCTGAGACTCTCCACGGGAAGTCGTGAGACCGCCAAGTCGCTTGCGGCCCACCTGTTCTCACGAGTCCGAGCAACCGGAGTAGGGACGTGGTATCGGAACGAGTCCGGCGCGTGGGAGCTTGATGAGCTGAAGTTGCAGAGTTTCGAGCCGCTAGAGGAGCGAACACTGCTGGAGGCGGTCTCGGAGCTTCGCAACATTGAGGGCGCAGGCTGGCGTGACCTGGACGACCCGCTCGCTGCGCTGCGCGAGATGAGAAAGCACTGAAGGCATGGCGGTACTGTTCGATGCCAATGTCCTACTTCTGGCTCTGCAACCGGACGCCTCGCCGCCAATCGACCCCGCCACTTCCCTGCCCCTGGATCATGTCCCGGAGAGGATCGACTACCTGCTTCGGCGATTGAGCGCGGCGAAGACCACGGTCATGATCCCGTCGCCGGTGTTAACGGAGGTGCTGTGCATTGCCAAGTCCGCGCAGGCCCGTCTTATCCAGTCTCTACAGCGTGATCCCTTCGTGGTGGTGCCGTTCGACACACGGGCAGCTATCGAATGTGCGGACTTGCTGGCGTTCCACTTCGCCCAAAAGGGCAAGCAGAAGGGCATCCCCGGGGCGAGGGCGAAGATCAAGTTCGACAGGCAGATCGTTGCCATAGCCCGGGCGAACGGAGCCTCCGAGGTGTTCTCGGACGATGATGATGTCCGCAAGGAGGCGGTGCGTGTCGGCCTGAAGGTCACCCGGAGTTTTGATCTGCCTCGTGACCCGGCGACCGCTCAAGGACGAATCGACCTTCGACCTCGGGAATAGGTTGGCTCTGGGCGAGCGGCAACCGCCAATGGTGCTACTGCACGTTGCCTGTCCTGGCAGCCTCGGCGTAGTTCCGAAGCTCCTCGTCGCCTTCGGGGAGGCCCCTGAGAAAGGCATCCACCGCAGCGTTGATCTCCGGCCAACGATCCAAGTTGCCGCCCTCGTGACCGATCCCGTGCAACGCCCCTATCTGCACCGCTCGGCAAGGCACCCTCAGCATGTCGCTCAGAACATGCCAGAGAGCATCTGTCCACGCCGGAATATTGCTCACGTTGGTGTACGTCGGCCACACATCGAACCACATATGGCAGACGTACCCAAGCCTGCCCTCGATAAAGCCGATAGCCGAACGGTCTGAAACCAAACGCGGGCCGATACACCCGCGCCAAAGCAACGGCATCGCTCGCATCATTCGCATGGCCTCATCGAGTGGCACCGTCTCGTTGATCGCGGCATATGGAACGTCGCTGACGCTGTTGGACATGAGGTAGTTCAGGCCCATGCCTACCTGCTCGTCGCTGAATGCAGCCAAATCTGTTGCAGCGTTGGCGAAGATGGCAGCCTGGAATCGAGTCCACTCCAAGGAGGTGGCGACGAATACTTCGAGGTCGTCATCCCAGTACCACTCTTGCTGCTGACCCTGCGGTACGGGACGGTCGAACAGGTAATTCAACACGGCCTCATATCGACCTGGCTCAAGGCCCAAACGTTCGGGTGTCCAGTCCGTCTGTTGTGCCTCACGCCTGCGGTGTGAGGGGGTATCTCGGCGGTGAATCGTTGTCATGTCCGAGGCACTCTCCAAAAATATGTAGAAGAAGTCCGAGAGGTCAGCACGAACTCGACGCGTGTTGGATTCCCCCCGTCACCCCGTCGAGAATGCCATCTTCTCGACCAGTTCCAGGGCGGCACGCGCGGGATAGTCCTGGAGCGACGGGAAGTCGCGCCGGTAGTAGCAGTCCCAGTAGCTGATGATCCTTCGCTTGGTAGTCGCCATGAACGACGGGTTGTCTCTCACGAACTCGGCGAGGTCCGCGACATACCCCTGCTGAAGTGCCGCAAGAATCGTTTGGGCGATCTCGACCACGTACTCACCGAGAAGTTGGACGATGAAGGGTGCGGCCCACGGGCGTTCTGCCGCCATAAGCAGGCGTAAGCATTCCTCGCGGAGGTAACCGTCCCAGTGTCTGGTTCCCAAGCACAACGCGAGCAACCGTGTGTCGCCCGATGTCTCGGCAATTGTGGCGCGAAGGCCCTCAGCGGCGTAGTAGACGCGATAAGGGGCCAACAACTGCTCGCTCATAACAAGTGTCAAGAAGCCATCGGGGCTTTCCACAGCCACTTCGTTGGCCCTCAGGATGGGCAGTAGGGCCAGCGCCAGCGGCTGCAGCGCGGTGGGGAATACGGGCTCGTAGGCCATGTCCGGTCTCTCAGTCAGCCACGTCGCTCGCCGACGGATGCGCCTGATCGAGGCCGAGGCCGCCCAGGGTTCGGATTCTAGAGCAGGGAGAGGTCGCAGTCGAAGGCAGAAGGCAGAAGGCAAAAGGCAAAAGGATCGGTCACTGCATCGGCGCGTTGTGCTCTCGGTTGGTTCCAACGGACAGGCCCATCGCGGGTACATTGAAGAGCAGGAGGAGCGATATGTCCTGGGAAGACTTGATGCGTACGAAGCACTTCGGCGACGTGTACCGGCCATGGGCTGACGTCATCGCCGACATCGGTGACCACATCGACAACCTCATTGCCCACGACCCCGAGTTCGCACGTTTCGTGAGGCCGATTGACCAGCGCGATTTCTACTTCGTGTTCGGTGAACGCCTGATGCTCCTGTGCTTCTCACGAGGTATGCAGAAGCACTTCCCATTTCGTCATGGGGTCGAGTGGAGCAAGGTGATGTCCATGACGGAGGCCGCCTTCATTGGCGAGAATCCCGGGTGTGAGACCACAGGCGTGCACCTCAACCCGGGCCAGTTGAAGCTGGTGGTTGAGGGTGCAGGCTTCGTCCACCCGCTGGGCTTTGCCTTCCCTCATTTCTTCCCCACGGCGGACGCCGAACCCAAGGACAGCGTCTTCAAGGCCGTCGCGGCCACGCTCGTCAAGGAGGAACTACGCATGTACCAGGAACACCTCGAACGGCAGAAGCCCAAGGACATCTTCCTCAGTCACAAGTCCGTGGACAAGGCACTGGTCAGAGAAGTGTCTGCCACCCTTCGCGCTGCTGGTCTGAGTCCTTGGTTCGACGAGGATCGGATGAAGGCAGGAGCGAACCTCGAACGATCCATTCTTGCGGGGTTCCAGACCTCCTGCGCAGCGGTCTTCTTCGTTACCCCGAAGTTCGTGGACGATGCCTATCTCGCTGCGGAGGTGGACTACGCGATAGCCCAGAAGCGAGCAAGGGGTGATCGGTTTGCGATCATCACCCTGCAACTCGCTGGCGACGATGGCTCTGTCGGCACCGTGCCTGACCTCCTGCGGACATACGTCTGGAAGGCTGTCAGTCCCATCGAGGTCGTTCGCACCATCCTCGATGCACTGCCGATCCACTGCGGGGATCCCGTCTGGCGCGTGTAGGTCTTCGGCGTTGAATCGGTGAAGAAATCTGAGTGGTCATCACGAGGTTGCCGAGTTCTGGGTTCCCCCCGTTACCCCCCTCGGGGCAGTTGGTGAGGTACAGGTCGAGTGAGGGCACCTTGCTTGGCGTCTCGGCTATGCTCTCCGCCCCCCCAGACCCATGACCGTCGCCCATGAATCCCCTGCTTGCGCATGTCCTCGACTATGTCGGTGAGGCAACGACCTTGAGCTTCTTATTCTGCGGGGCGTACTTGCTGGTCAGGAGTGCTCCGAAGAGGCAGGTAGCCCTGGCGCTTGGAACAGGACTCGTGCTTGGCATAGCTGCAATCGGCATGGAGGTGCGGACGGCATCGATCAGGGAGAAGGTGGCGGCAGTTATCCATATGCCACTGAAGATCCACGAACTGCCACCGGGATGGGGTCAGAACCTGTCGCCAGAACACAGAGCGGACTCGATCTTCCTAGCTCGCGCATTCTTCGCCGAGCAGGGCCGACTGGTCCAGTACATGAAGGGTGATGGTGTTCTGATTACCTTCGCCCCAACCGAAGACGACATCCAGCGACGTGATGAGGTCATGGCCGCCAAGGCAAGGTTCGATGCTGTGAATGCACTCTCGCCGGCCTATCCGATCAGGTGGCTGGTGCTGACGCTGACAGCGTTGGTGCTCGGAGCCATCCTCGGACGGTCAGGTCTCCAAGCGCACCCGCATGCCGGAAAGTGACCAGTTTCTAACCACGGCGCCAGATATGTTGAAAAGATAGTGGTTGACAGTTGTTGACACTCGCCGACATACTGACACCAGTTTCCAACGCCTGAGGTGTCACCATGTCCCGCGTCTTCGCCTATGCCCGTGTCTCCACCGTGGAGCAACTGACCGAGAACCAGTGCGAACAGATCGCCGCCGCTGGCTACACGATCCAGCCCCGCCGCTTCATCGAGGAGAAGGTGTCGGGGTCGGTGGCAGCAACTCAGCGGCCAGGCTTTGCCAAGCTCCTCGAACGGATGGAAGCGGGCGACACGCTGGTGGTGACCAAGCTTGACCGCATCGGCCGTGACTCCATCGACGTGCAGCAGACGGTAAGCCGCTTCGAACAGGCGGGGATGCGACTGGTCGTGCTGCAACTTGGGAACCTCGACCTGACGTCGTCCGCCGGATCGCTCATGGTCAAGGTGCTTGCGGCAGTTGCGGACTTCGAGCGTGACTTGATAATCGAGCGCACCCAGGCCGGACAGGCGAGAGCCCGAGCAGCTGGCACCCACATGGGCCGACCATCGAAGACCACCGAGGATGAGCGCAAGGCGATCCGGGTGGCGCTGCACAAAGGGGCTACGGTCACGAGCATGGCCAACCAGTTCAAGGTGAGTCGCGCCACCATCATTAGCATCCGGGACAACGCCTGAGACAATTTCGGCCTTTCCTGTTTGTTGGGGCAAACGTTGCAGTCATCGACTCGGCCCTCTTTGTGGGAAAGGGTTGCATTGGAAGGCGACGTGACGAAAACGCGAGGCCCCCGGATATTGACGGGGGCTGGAGGTGTGTGGAGGCCTGTAGGCAACCGGACGCTTGATGACACCTCGACGAAGAATGAGCAGCCATGAGCCGACGGCTGCATTCGAGCGGAGGTGGGTACGGGGGGCGTCGCGTCAACGCTTGGTCTGAGGTGCCCCCTCGCGATGGCGCATCAAAATTGAGCCGCAGTCCCGGCAGGCAGGACGCCGCCCGATGGCGCTGCGCTCTATCGACCCTGCTTGATGGCAACGACGACCGAGTCACTGAACTCAATTCGCGTCGTGACGTGGTTCGCGTAGTCGGTCAGGAAGCTCCAGGCTTCCAGGTTGTGCCCATCCTGCACTTGGACACTTCGCTGCTCAGGATCGCGGCCCATGATCTGCCGAACCTCTGTCAACGATTGACCCAGAGCAACCTTGCCCACGTGTGAGGCGTTGTAGACGGCGTTGCCGCAGGCTTGGAAGTTGGCTTTGTAGCCGTGACAAGGATTAATCGTGCCGTCTGCGTTCATCTCGCCGGGTGGGGAGATGGCATCGCGCACGGGACGAATCACGCCTGAGCACGCCGACAGGTATGACATGACGATCAGACAAAGGGCAAAGCGCGAGAGAGTGGGGTTCATGGGCATTGGCTGTCAGCGAAGTTGGAAGACGGTGAGGGAACTGAAGACGGTTGGTCGGCTTTGGTCATAGGCCAAGGTTGGCCCGCAGGCGCGCCATCAACGTTGGCCGAATCTGTTTGCCCACGTCCGTTGCCATGAACTCGAAGTACGGTAGCGCGTTTGTGAGCGCCGATGCAATGCGCGGATAGGTGGCAGGCCCCTGAAGTGGCGAGTTGTTCACATCGCGCACGGAGCATTCGTAGCCGCCGGTGTCATCTGTCACCACGACGACCGTACCCAAGAGCAGCGGCCTGTCCTTGTCGTCTAGCACCCCGAGGGCAATCGAGAGAACGCCGATCCGCGCTTCCATGTACTTCGCGAAGCCCTGCGTTCGCGAGCAATTTCCCAGCCCCTGCGCGAACGCGTTCACAACGCCCACCTCTTGAGGCGTCAGGATGTTGCCGCGAAACGAGCCGCCGCTGCTCTCGCTGGCGCCGGGGCTTGGCGCGGTCATTGCTGGGGCGCTGACGGGATCGGGAGGCGTCCTCCGTGCCTGCAACTCTCGAATGATTCCCAGAGCAAATCCCTCCGCAGCAGCGAGGGCCTGCGAGAACGCTTGGTAGTCGTCCTGTCCGCCGACAGGTTGGCCCTGGCTGTCCATCACACCGAACCAAAGCATGCCTCCTCTGTCGCGGGCTGACTGGAGGTGTAGCAGCTTTCCGTGCGCTCTCAACTCGTCATCGACCAGTGCGACGGTCACGCCAGCAAAGCCCGATGCGGAGCCGAAGACGGGTCGGATGGTGACTCCAAGCGTCGAAGTGATTCGATCGACTGAAGCTTGGAACTGTTGGTGCTGCTCCGCTGTGAACTCGTAGCCCTGAATCCCTGGCGCGTTCTGCATAGACCTCCTCTGGTATGTGCCCACCCGCCGTGCATGAAGGGTAGGGACGAAGGGGCCTTTGATACCACAAAACGAAACCTATAGGTTGTAGTCCTAAAGGACGCGCTCAATCCAAATCTAGGCAGACCAAGCCCAGACATGAAGCGCCCTATCGAGTCCAATTTCCCCAAGGCCCTCCGCTCCGTGCGGAAGGCGCTGGGTATGACTCAAGAGGATTTCGATGAGGTGTCCAGTCGGGTCTACGTCAGCGCCCTGGAGCGCGGCATCAAGCAGCCCACGTTGCCGAAAATCGACGCGTTGGCCCAAGTCATGGACGTTCACCCGCTGACGCTCTTGGTGCTGGCGTACTGCGGCGAACAAACGCCAGAAGAGGTCAGGCGCTTATTTGATCGGGTTGTTGGCGAGGTGGAATCCTTGCCCTTGTCTGCATAGACATTCAGCGTGGGTTGCCGCCCAAGCTCCGCTGATCCGGCCGAGATCGAAACAGATGCAGGCGAGCGTGCGCAGCGATTCGGGTTGCGCCAGCCCAAGGGGGGTATCTGCCAAGAAGACTATTGGCGAACACCCCCCCGGAGCCACTTATGCGGCTCGACGCAGAACTTGACCGGCTTTTTCCCAGCGCACGGGGCCTCCTCGTAGAGGCAGGCGTGCAAGCAGGAGGCCGTGTGTCAAGGCTTCCCGCCAGCAGTCCCGCCCCAGCGGAGAATCAACAGCGGCCTTCAACTTGCAGATGGGCAGCGTCGGCTGCTCTTGGGGGATGCTGCGCAGAATGGCCTCAACGGCGTACGCTGCTTCGGCGGTTTGGCTCCCAGCCCGTGGATGTCGATCAGGGTCTTGTCGAACCCACTGAACGCCTGGAAGCACATCCCTCAGCGTTTCCTGCACCCCAGACACGTTACCGATGATCGTGACTTTCATCGGGTCTGCCTTCCCGGGCTCCGTCATCACGCGGCAGCTACCCCTATTCATCGCCTGAAAAACGCAATGTGCCATCTCGGACGTCTCCAGCTCTCGCAGGCTTTCGAGGGCTGGTCGGTAGCTCAAGTCGTTCGCAACCGCTGCGGCATTTGCAGCCAGGTCAAGAAGACTACGACGCAGTACGCCGACGAGGATGACATGCTTGCAATGCTTCAACGTGTTCAGACTCGTCTCGCGCCCCCAAGTGAGAGTCTCGATTCGCGGCCGGCCATCGATCGTCTTTGCGGTATCGATACCGTCATGATTTGCCAATCGGGCCATCAACCTTGAGGGAAGGCGATCGTCTGTACCCTTGAAGGTCACGAGCAGGACATGCTCTGAAGCGTCTGCCTCGCGGAGTACCTCGGCAACACGTTCGGCCACACCGCTCAGCGAGGCTTCGCTGCTGAGGCTCGTCTTGCCTGCTGCCATGGGCACTTCGCAGATCGATACGTTTTCGTAGGACTTGCACCTCCGCATCTCAGCCGTCGTGCGGTCAGCGACCCCACCATTCCTGGCAAGGATGCGGATTGGATGACTCGCGTCAAGGACGGCAATGTTGGTCAGCCCGGGATCGACGGCGACGGTGTAGCGAATGACGCCATCGCCGGACGCTCCAGTTCCCGTTCGCGCGATGGCGACAGGCAGTTGAACCATCTTCAGGAGCGTCCGAACCGTTTTGACAGCAGCGCTCCGCATCAAACCGCCCCGCTGGCCAAGTGTCTCGGCCTGCTTCTGGGCGGCGTCGAGGTCAGAAAAGCTCACCATGAGGGGCGAGGAAGGGCCTCCAAGTTCTTGCGACGCCAACTCGCTGCCCAGAACCTCAACCGTCTTTCCCAAGGCTTCTAGCAGCGCGGCGTGCCTGCCCGCCTGGAGGTCTGACCGAACTCGATCCACAGCCGGTTTCACGTCCCACCAGGAAAGCGACTCCGCGTTTGTGGTCATCAAAGTCTCGTCCCAGATCAGCAGATCACGGGGCTTGCCCAAGCGGTGACTGAACAAGATCGCGTTCCTGCCACCGCGAATGCGAGAGTGAGATACGAGCATGATCGGTCGATCGTCATCGCCCGTGTCCGGCTCTGACGCTTGCGCTCCGTAGCTGTGCCTCAGTCCGATCTGACTGATGGGGACGCCGGCGCAGACCAAATGGCGTTTGAGGTCGCATAGTGCCTCGATCTGCGCAGCCGAAACGGCCACCGATAGGCCAAGGCGAAGCTCCCACGCTGCCGCGATCCATGCAATGACGCCCTGCGTCTTTCCTGTTCCGGGCGGTAGACCATAGGCAAATCGACCTCGCTCGATGCCGAGGCCCTGCTTGGTCAGCCCGTCCATGAGCTGGCGAAGCGCCAGCGCATGCTTCACTCCGACAACGTTTCCGTACCCCTTCAGAGCGGCAATCACCTTCTCATGCGCAAGCGCGGCGAGAGGACCCGCGCTGTTTCTGGTTTCCGATTGAAGTGGATTCAAATTGACCTCTAGTTTGTTTCGCAGGTCACGATCGACTTGTGCACTAGGTGTCCCAGATTGGCGGGCCACCGACGGCTTCTGCAATAAGGGTACTGATTCCTCGTGCGCAGTTAGCCCAGCTTCGCCGCCAGGGCCTCCGCAGTCGGGTGGTAGTACCGCTTGAGCATCTGGATCGACCGATGTCCGGTCACCGCCGCCAGTTCGATCACGTTGGGCAGCCTCTCCGCGAGTCGAGTCGCGGCGGTGTGCCGAAGGTCGTGGAACCGCAGGTCAGCCAGCCCCGTGCGGATGCACAGCCTCTCGAACATCTTGCTCAGCGCCGCATGGGCGATGGGGAATGGGCGGTCAACCGAGGAAGCGTCAAGCGACCGCAAGGCGGCAACGGCTCGACTGGACAGCGGAACCCATCGGCTCGTCCCGTTCTTGGTGAGCGGCAGGCGCACCACGGCCCGGTCAAGGTGGATGTCGGCCCAGGTCATCCCCAGCAACTCCCCGCGCCGCATCGCCGTTTCCAGGGCGACGATCAGGAGGGGATGGAGCAGCGGGTTACGCCGGCCATCGGGCAGAGAGCCTTGGATCAGGCGAGCTTCTTCGGCAGGGGTTAGCACCCTGTCGCGTCCTGGTGGCGCGGTCGGTTTGCGGATCATCTCCACGGGATTGGAGACTCCGACGTTCCACTCCCGCCGCGCATGGTTGAGGATCGACGAGAGCACGGCCAGGTCGCGGATGACCGTGCCGGGGCAGCACTCCTTCAGCCGCTCGTCCCTGAAGTCAGCCACCACCTGCGGCGTTACGTGGATCACGGACAGCCGAGCCATCCTGCGCCGCTCCAGCGCCTTCAGGCGGAAGGCTTCCTCGACCGCGCCCCGCTTCTTCGGCGTGACCGTCTCGCGGTATCGTCGCAGCACCTCGCCCAGCGTGGTCGTCTCTGACCCCTTGGCGCTGACGAACTGCCGCGAGTCCATCGCCGCCTCGACGGTTCGGCACCATCGATCAGCTTCGGTCTTGGTCGGGAAGGTCTTCGTCTCGGGAGGGAATCCCTGACGGAGCACTCGTGCTTGCCACGAGTCCCCGCGCTTTCGTATCGATGCCATCGCTCTCACTTGGACAAACGATGGACAAAAGCTCCTCAGGACGGGTCAGACAGGAAACGCATACATATAGAGAAGGATCGGACGGATGAGCGAGGAACCTGCCGAGTCCCTTGAAGATCAAGGACTTACGTCCCCGAACTCCACGACCCCGACTTGCCGCCGTGCTTCTCCAGCACCCGGATATTCTCCATCACCATCCCGCGGTCGATCGCCTTGACCATGTCGTAGACGGTCAGCAGCCCCACCTGGACGGCCGTCAAGGCCTCCATCTCGACGCCGGTGCGGCCCAGGGTCTCGGCCTGCACCGTGCAATGCACCGCGCTCGCGGCGGCGTCGATC
>FTIF01004042.1_pt2 | contig 11198 bp, 11 predicted proteins | sample 1658001 | NCBI WGS metagenome assembly FTIF01 (sample SAMEA3914789, study PRJEB12502) | metagenome | biome: forest; material: soil | place: Canada | collected 2011-07-03 | depth 0.3 m | reverse complement strand
ACCCTCTCATCGCGCTTCTTCTTTTTGCGATGAGAGGGCGCAGACTCCGGGGCGGCTCTTTTGGTTACTTTTGGAGCTGTTGCCAAAAGTAACTCGCCGTAGGCGAAAAACTTCGTCAGGGCGTCGGGAGGATCCGGCACGCGCGCAAGCGCACGCTGCGCAGCTTCAGAGAGCGTGAGGCCAGATCCTTCGCTGCGCTCAGGATGACAGTGAAAAACAAAACTGGATTCCCGCCTGCGCGGGAATGACGATGGGGGTAAGTGTGCGCATGGTCCCTCGATACGGCCGCCAGGGCGGGCACTCGGGACGAACGGGTTTGGTGGAACTTGTGAGGAAAATCGCCCCTCTCCCCTACCCCTCTCCCCACTCCGTGGGGAGAGGGGAAACAACGTCAGGCACAAAAAAAGCCGCGCCGGCGAAAGCCGGCGCGGCTCATTTGAAACGACCGGCTAGACCGCCTTGAGCAGGAACTTGGCGATCTTTTGCGTGAAGTTCGTATACGGCGGATAGAACATCCAGTTGCTGGAGATCTGCGTCCGCACCACGGCGCGCTCATGCGAGAAGGCCTTGAAGCCGTAGTGACCGTGGCCACTGCCGATGCCGGAATTGTTGACGCCGCCGAAGGGCAGGTTGCCGTGCAGGAACTGCACCACCGAGTTGTTGATGCAGGCGCCGCCGGAGGAGGTCTGCTGCATCACCTTCTGGATGTTCGCCTCGGTCTTGCTCCAGACGTACAGGGCCAGCGGCTTCTGGTCGGCGTTGATGCGGCGGATCACCTCGTCGAGATCGTTGTAGGAGATGATCGGCAGCAGCGGGCCGAAGATTTCCTCCTGCATGATCTTGGCGTCGTCGGGGATGTTGTCGAGCAGGGTCGGCGCGATGTAGCAGTTCTGCTCGTCGACGTCGCCGCCGGTGAGGGTGCGGGCGCCGCGCGCCTTGGCGTCGTCGAGCAGGGCCTTGATGCGGCCGGTGTGGCGCTGGTTGACCACGCGCGCCAGGAACGGGCTGGTCTTCTGCGCAGCGGCGTCGGTGCCGTAGGCTTTGTCCAGGGTTTCCTTGCACAGGCGCACGAACTCGTCCTTGACCGAGGCATGGACGTAGATGTGGTCAGGGGCGATGCAGGTCTGGCCGTTGTTGGTGTACTTGGACCACATCAGGTTGCGCGCGGCTTCCTTGAGGTTGGCGCTGGCGTCGATGATGGTCGGCGACTTGCCGCCCAGCTCAAGGGTGACGCTGGTCAGGTGCTTGGCGGCAGCGGCCATCACCACCTTGCCGATGGAGGGCGCGCCGGTGAAGAAGATGTGGTCGAACGGCAGGGCCAGCAGCGCGCTGGATACCGCCACGTCGCCCTCGAAGATGGCGACCTCGTCCTCGTGGAAGATTTCGCGCACGATCTTGACCATCACCGCCGACAGGTTCGGCGTCATCTCCGACGGCTTGAGGATGGCGGTGTTGCCGGCGGCGATGGCGGAGACCAGCGGGCCGAACGTCAGGTTCACCGGGTAGTTCCACGGCGAGATGATGAGGCAGCGGCCCTTGGGCTGGTATTGCACCCAGCCCTTGAGGCCGAGCGTGGCGCGCGTCGGCATGACCCGCGCCGGCTTCATCCACTTGCGCAGGTGGCGCACGGTTTCCTTGGCCTCGATCACCACACTGAGGATTTCGGTGATGTCGACTTCCGCCGGCGGCTTCTTGAAGTCGGCGTAGCCGGCCTTGTAGAAGTCCTCGGTGTGCGCGATCACCGCGTCCTTGAGCTTGTTGATCTTGGCCTTGCGCTCGTCGAAGGTGGAGCTGCGCAGCCGCAGGGCGGCGAGGCGCTGGCTCTCGAACACGCGCTGGATCTCGGCTTCGAGACCCTGCTGGGCGACTGCGGACGGCAGATAGGAAACGACTGTGCTCATGGGGAATTCCTCCGGCAGCTTTGGCGCACAGACCCGCGCGCCGCTTATTGAACGACCGTCCGAGCTTAAGCAAAAAGGCGCTGACGCGCTAGCGCGGTAATGTCAGTAGCCGTCTGCCCTGCTACAGGCCGGCACCCAGACTATTCCGGATGCGGGTTTGGCGAGCCTAGCGAAGGATAGGGGCCGATTTATTACGCCGCGACGGAAACAGCAATTACCCGCGCGCTTACGCTTATTTGAACTGCCGGGGCCATGGATAGATAGCCCGGACAGGTCAGGCCGAACCCGCGGCTCCCCAGATGTGGACGCCGTACTTCCAGTAGCCGGTGACGTTATTGAGCCGCGCATCCTGGTCGGTCGGCATCGGCAGCACCTCGCCCTCGATCTGCTGCTGCAGGAACGGCGCCAGCGCCGTCCCGCCGCCGCCAGTGATGATGATGGCGTCGAGGTCCCAGTCGTCCGCCCACAGGCGGTTGGCCTCGGTGGCGATGCGCGTGGCGAGCTGGCTGTAGGCCTGCTGCGCCAGCACGGTGAGATCGTATTTCTGGCCCTTGATCTTGATCACGCCGCGGCTCACCGCCTCGTACAGGCGGTACAGCTCGACCTGGGTGCCGCTCTTTTCATGCAGCAGGTTGGCGATGGCGTTGTAGGCCACCGACATGCCGGAGTCGGTGGACAGGCTGCCGCGCTCGGAATAGCGGGTCTTGTCGCTGATGGTGAAGTCGGTGGTGCGGAAGCCGATGTCGATGACGCCGATCTTCTCGGTGACGAAGCGCTGGTTCAGGGCCTTGCCCTGGCCGTCGAGCATCTGGTTGAACAGGGAGCCGAACGGCTGCGGCACCACTCGCACCTTTTCGATGTAGACGGCCTTGTCCTCGCGCGTGCCGTTGGCCTGCACCACGGTGACGGTGTGGCGCTGCTGCAGCAGGGTGGTGAGGGCGTCCTTGTATTTGCGGAAGAAGCTCACCGGCAGGCCGGTGACCAGGCGCACCGGATCGCCGTGCTCGACGTAGGGCGACAGCGCCGCCAGGCCAAGCAGCTTGGCGTACTTGGCGATGAACTGGGCATGGTCGAGGGTGAAACCGCGGCCGCGCGACTGCGTCTCCGCCAGCTCACCGACGAAGATGTCCTCGCCGCCGATGGAAAAGTGCCGCGGCTGCGCCGCCTGGGAAGGCAGCAGCGATTCCGCGAACTGGATCGGATTGGCCTCGCCGACGATGGATTTGAACACCTGGAACTGGCGGCCATCCGTGGCCTTGGTGTAACCGAAGCCGATATCCGCGGCCAAAATGCGCATGCGCAAACTCCCTGCCCTGCAATTCGTGTGATGGCGGGGGTTGTAGCATGGGGGCCGGGTGCGGTCAAAACGCCGCCGGCCCACTTTTTCGGCGAGGCAGGCGATTCGGCAAAACGCCGGGAATCCGGAACATGCTTAGTCTTTATCCGTTTGCTGCGGCAATCCGGATGGCGGGGCGCGCCTGGCTGCGCATAAAATCGGCACTTCCTTCTCCGACTCAGCTTCCGGCTCGACCCCCTTGAGCGCTTTCCGCAATCACAGGCAGCAGTTCATGCTCTGGCTGGCGCTGGCGGCGGTGTTCTATCGCGCGTTGATTCCGGTCGGCTTCATGCCGGCCAGCGCGGCACAGGTGCGCGAGGGCGCGGTGCTGGTGCTGTGCTCCGGCGGCCTGCTGCAGACAGTGGAATCGCAGGTGCCGGGCAAGTCCGGCATGCACGCCTACACCGAGTGCGGCTTTGCCGCAGCGGCAGCCCCGGGTTTGCCGCCGGCCGCTGCAGCCATGCCGGTGTTCAGCGTGGCCCGCAACGACAGCACGATCCACGCGCCCCTGCTTGCGCCTGTGCCACGGCCGAAGCTGCCACCGGCACGCGGGCCGCCGACGCTACTCCCGATTGCGTGAATCCATAACGCTGCCGCGCACCTGAGGGCGCGGCGCTGGCACGCCCGACGTGCCTTCATCAGAATCATTGGGAGAAGTCATGTATCCGTCTTATCGCGCGGGGCTGAGCCTGCTCGCCGCCGCCGCTGTTTCCGCCGCACCCCTTCCCGCCCTGGCCTGCGCTGCCTGCGGCTGCACCGTCGGCACCGAGTGGGCCGGCGCCGGTTATTCCACCGGCACCGGCTGGCGCGTCGATCTGCGCTACGACTATGTCGACCAGAGCCAGCTGCGCCTGGGCTCGAACGCCGTGGACAAGCACAGCTACGTGCCCGACGACCCGGACCAGGAGATCCAGCAGGGCACGCTGACACGCTTCTACACGGCGAGCGTCGACTACAGCATCAACCGCAACTGGGGCGTGAACGTGCAGCTGCCCTATATCGACCGCGAGCACGAGACCATCGACGCGGCCGGCAATGCGCAGTCGACCTCGCACCTGCACGGCATCGGCGACGTGCGCATCCTCGGCCGCTACCAGGGCTTCTTCGAGGATCGCAGCTGGGGCGTGCAGTTCGGCCTGAAGCTGCCGAGCGGGCCGACCCAGGGCAACTTCACTGCGGGACCGGTGGCAGGCCAACAGGTGGATCGCGGCCTGCAGCCGGGCAGCGGCACCACCGACGTGCTGCTCGGCGTCTACAACTTCGCCGCCATCAGCCGCAACTGGGATCGCTTCGAGCAGCTGCAGTTCAAGCAGGCGCTCAACTCCGATGCCGGCTTCCGCCCGGCGACGCAGCTGACCGGCAACGTCGGCGTGCGTTATGTCGCCAATCCGGCCATCGTGCCGCAGCTGCAGCTGAACCTGCGCTGGGAGGGCCATGAAATCGGCGAGAACGGCGACTATGCCAACAGCGGCGACCGGGCGGTGTTCATCAGTCCCGGCCTGACGGCGCGCCTGCTGAGCCAGGTGCATGCCTACGGCTTCGTGCAGCTGCCGCTGTACCAGTACTACAAGGGGCTGGAGCTGGCGCCGCGCTACAGCGTCACGGCGGGGCTGAGTTACAGCTTCTGAGGTTCGATGCGGCGGGCCGTCTGCGGATCAATCCGCAGGCGGCCCGAAGCTTCACTTCGCGCCGAGCAGCGGCCCGACGGTGCGCTCCAGGCCGGGCAGATCGAAAGTGCCGCGTTCACCGATGCCGCCGTCGTAGCGCAGCACGCCATCGCGGCCGATGACGAAGGTGATCGGCAGGCGCCAGATGCGGCCGTAGCCCTGGGCCTGGGTATCGCCGTACATCGCCGCCGGGAACGGCAGGGCCTTGGCCACGTCGCGCACCTTGGCCAGGTCCTCGGGGTCGTCCATGCTCACCGCCAGCACGGTCAGCCCTTCGGCCTGGTGCTTGCGGTAGAACTCGGAGAACGCCGGCAACTCGACGCGGCAGGGCACGCACCAGGTAGCCCAGAAATTCACGATCACCACCTGGCCCTGGTGCGCAGCCAGGCTGTAGCTGCCGCCGTCGAGCTGCTTTGCCAGCAACGGCGGCGCGGACTTGCCGGCCTCGATCGCCTGTGCAGGCCAGGCCCATGTCGCAAGCAGCAAGGCCAGTGTCGATAGCAATTTCATGGGCGCACCGCATGTGCCGGCGCGGCACCGTGCTGTTCCCAGTCGAGACCGTCGAAGTCCGCCATCGTCACATTCTCCACCGTGCCCGCATCGAGACAGCGCAAATTGACCGAATAGCCATCGGGATGGGAGCGCGGCACATAGAAGGACTTGATGCCGCAGACCTCGCAGAACAGGTGCTTGGCCACGCCGGTATTGAAGGTGTAGGTCTGCAGCTGCGCGGCGCCGGAGAGCAGGCTGAAGTCCTCGGCCGGCACGATCAGGTGCAGGAAGCCGGTCTTGCTGCACACCGAGCAATTGCAGTGCTGCACCGTGATGCGCGCCGGCGCGCGCACCTCGAAGCGCACTGCGCCGCAGTGGCAGCCGCCGCGATGAATGATTTTTTCCATGCGCCGATTTTAGAGCCTAGGCGCGCAGGCCGTTGACCTTGGGGTGACGCCGCAGCGCGCGGCCGCGCCACAGGTGCACGGCAAACGCCGGCAGCGCCAGCAGGCCGATGACGATATGCAGCTGGCGGCACAGAGCGCGCGCCTGCTCACCGCCGAAGTAGTAGAGACCGTAGCCGCTGCCGACCAGCAGCAGGGCACAGACCAGGAAGGTGCCGCCGGCGCGGCGGTTGCGCCGCAGGCGCCAGAAGCGCTCGATGTGGACGGTCAGCAGGCTGCCCAGCACTATCAGCCCGAGCATGGCGGCGGCGCCGTGCAGCTTCAGCATCCACGGCTCCAGTGCATTGGGCGCGGGACCGAATTGGCCTTGCGTCATGAACCAGCCGTGCAGGATGTAATGCGCCAGCCCGCTGAGGAACAGCAGGATCAGCACGAGATAGGCGCAACGGCGATGGATCAGGCTGAGCATGGAAGTTCTGCGCGCCGGTCAGGCCGCCGCTTCGAGCGGCTGTTGCACATAGGCCTGTGCGTCATACGCGGTCAGCACCCGCTGCGCCAGCTCCGGCGCGGCGAACAGCACCAGCTTGGTCAGCGCGTCAGCGCTCATGCAGTCGGCGGCGCGCACGCTGACGCTGGTGCTGCCAAGCCAGGGCTGGCGGCTGCGCGGATCGAGCAGCGGCGATATTTCGGCTGCGCCGGAAGCCCGGCGTGAGTAGTAGTTGGCGGAGGTGGCCAGCGCCTCGTTGCATAAGGACAGGGCGTGCGCGGCCAGGGCGGGATGCTGCGGATGGCGCAGCTGCACCGGCTGCGGCTGCTGGCCCAGCGCGCGCAGGTCGCCGCCGGCATTGACCAGGGCCGCTTCAATCCCCGCCTGCCGCAGGGTATCGATGGCGCAGTCCACCGCGTAACCCTTGGCGATGCCGCCGAGGTCGATGCGCAGCGGCCGGTGGAAGCGCACGCGCGCATCGTCCAGCAATTCGATGTCGCTCCAGTTGCCTACGCATGCGGCTTGCACCGGCCCGGGCGTCGGCGGCAGGTAGCCCCAATCCTGCAGCCGCGCGCCGACGGCGATGTCGAAGGCGCCCTCGCTGAGCCGCGACAAGCGCTGCGCGGCGGCCAGCACCGCCCAGGTTTGCGCATCGACACGCAGCGGCTGGCGCAACGCATCACGGTTGAGCGCCGATACCTCGCTGTCTGCGTCGTGGAAGCTCATCAGCCGCTGCACCCGCTCCACCGCGGCGAAGGCGGCGTCGATAGCCGCTTGCACGAGCGCCTGCGGGCCGCCGGCGCTGGCGCGGATTTCCACCAGCGTGCCCAGCAACGGCCGCGCGCGGCGGATTTCAGTGCCGGGCGATGGCGATGGCATAGGTGGCCAGCAGACGGCGGATGCCGTCGGTGAGGTGCTCGCAAGACAGGGTGGCGCCGCTGACGTTCTGGATGCCCTCGCCGATGTTGACGGCGTCGCCGTGCTGCTTGCCCTTGAACTGGGCCAGCCAGCGCGGGTTGCGCACGTCGCCACCGTAGGCTTCGCGATATTCGAGCACTTCGATCTGGCGCACCTTGCCATCGGCAGTGAGGGCCACGGCGTAGGTGATGAGATCGTGCTTGCCGATCACCGCGTCGACGAAGAAATAGCCGTCGGCGGCTTTCCAGGCGCGCAGCGAGCCGGCGAATACCTTGACGCCGGAATCGCGCTCGATGGCGGCGCTCTGCTCCGGGCTGAGGATCAGCGGCAGCGCGCTCAGCGGCTGCTCGCCGAACATCAGCTTCTGCGCCTCCTCCACGCTGATGTAGACCATGGCCTGCGCCGGGGCGCAGACGCTGAGCGCGGCGAGCGGCAGGAACACCAGGCGGCTGGAAAAACTCATGTGCCGGCCCTCCGCATCGCCACAACCCGAACGGAAGCCTGAGTGAGAATGTCACTCAGGCCGTTTTGCCCTTCAGGCTCAGAAATTGAGGCCCAGGCCGAGATCGAAGCGGGTGAAGTCACTGTTGGTCTGGTAAGACTGGTAGTCCGCTTTCAAAACGACATGCGGGTTGAGGTAGAAATTCGCGCCATAAGTCCAGACGCGGTCATACGGTTGCGGCCACGGCCGGCCGTCGGAGGCCAGGCCGCCGGGCACCGGCGAGAATCCGGGCGCAATGCCCTCGTAACCCGCCCCCATATCGTACCGCTCCCAGCGCACGAACGGGGCCAGGCGGTAGCCGTCGTGACGCCATACGGTGTAGGCGCCCTGCAGGTAGTAGCCGTAGAACTTCGACGGCATCGGGTTGGAGCCGCCGGCGTTGAGGGTGTTGTAGGGGCCGGTGCCGGTGATCGAGCCGCGGGCGTAGACCGCCGACAGGTCGGCCGCGCCCGGAGTCCAGCGCGCATGGGTCTCCCACAGGGTGACGCGCTGGTCGGGCGTCTGGGCGGAGGCCTTGGAAGTGCCGGTGGAGATGGCGGCGCCGACCAGCAGGCCGGGCACGCCCTTATAGTTGACCGAGCCGTACTCGAACAGGTGCTGGGCGTTGGCCAGCTGCAGCTCCTGGTGGCTGGCCTGCAGCGGCGCCGCGCCGCTGTTCTCCAGCTGCAGCGCGGTGCGGTACAGCGGGTCTTCCGGATTCGGCGTCCAGTTGGCCAGGTTGACGCCGGTGGTCAGGCCGGTATCCCAGGTCAGGCCGATGTCGGTGTCGCCGTGGAAGGCGAAGCCGCCCTCGCGCCAGGTGCTGGGGATGATCAGGGTTTCGACGAAGTTGCGCTGCACGCCGTAATAGTTGGTCGGCTCGTGGTGCTCGTTGAGCAGGCCGAACGGCATCAGGAACAGGCCGCCCTTGACCGAGACCCACGACGCCAGCGTGTGGTCGATGTAGAACTGCTCGACTTCGAACTCGCCCTGGTCGCTGGACGAAGCGACCGCATGCTCGACCTCGAATTCGGAGTTGAACACGGTGCGGTCGTCGAAGCGGTAGCCGATGCCGAACACCGCGCGCGCCAAGTCGGCGGTGGTGTCCTGCGGCTGGTGCACCGGGTGGGTGTAGTAGATCTCGCCGTAGCCCCACAGGCTCAGATTGGGCGAGATGCCGCCCTCCGGCTTGGCGCTGGCGGCCACCTGCTGCACCTGCACCGCCTGCTGCTGTTGTTGCGTGGCCAGGGTCTCGTTCTGTGCCTTGAGCTGGCCCAGCTCGGCCTTCAGCGCCTCCAGCTGCTGCTGCATCAGGTCGATCTGCTGCTCCAGTTTCTGCGCGGTGGCGGCATCGACACCGGCCGGCTTGGCGGCCGGATCGGCGGCGCGGGCGGCACCGGAGGCAAGCAGGGCGGCGGCGATGAGGCTAAGGGCGAAAGGCTTCTTCATGATCGGGCTCAGGGAACAGGCTTCTAAGGAGTGGTGGAGGCGGCTGCGGCCGTCTGGCATTGCGCGGGCAGCACCTGGGCGCCGGGGTTGGCCGGGTCGTAGCCGTCGGTGAGGGCGCAGAGGAAGACGATGACGTCGTTGATTTCGGCCGGCGTCAGCGCGGCCTGGCCGCCGAGCCGGCGGTTGTAGGGAATTTCGCTGGTGTTGACGTTGCCGGCGTAATTGGCGTCGCTGGACGGGTCATTGATGTTGACCAGGAACTGGCCGCCGTAGAGGGCCGGCAGGTCGTCGAACTTGGTGACGCTGCCGTCGCTGGCCGTCGGATAGAACTGGTCCGGGTTGGTGTCGCGGCGGACGTAGAAGCCGATGGCGTCCGTCAGCGTGGCGAACTGGCCGTTGTGGAAGTACGGCGCGGTGACGACGATGTTGCGCAGCGTCGGCACCTTGAATTTGCCGCAGATGCCGGACTTGTTGAGGCCCGGATCGACGCGCAGCGGGCCGCAGACGCCGAGGTCGTAATAGCTGTGCACGCCGTCGGTGCTGTTGCTCGGCGTGTAGGCGGGCGCGCCGCTGTCGGCGTTGGCCGGAATGCTGGCGTTGCGCGGCAAACCGAGGTTGTCGAAGCTGAAGTCGGTGAACATGGCCGGGGTCGAGCCGTTGGCCGAGGTGGTCGGATGGCAGGCGGCGCAGTTGCCTTTGGTGGAGTTGTTGAACAGGGCGAAGCCGTTCAGCTCCTGGCTGTTGAGCGTGGCCTTGCCGTCGCGCCAGTAGTCGAACTTGCTGGAGAACGGATGGAAGCCCGGGTCTTCGGTCTCGAAGGCGGCCAGCGCCGCGCCCATGCGCTTGAGGGCGGTGGCCGGGTCGCTCAGCACGTCGGCGCCGTAGATCGTGGTGAAGTCCGCCAGGTAAGGCCGGGCCTTCAGTTTTTCGATCACCGCGGCGGCATCGGCATTGGCCATCTCGAACGAGGTGGTGAAGGGGTCAACCGCCTGGTCGGCCAGGGTGGCGGCGCGGCCGTCACGGAAGAAGCCGCCGTTGGGATTGCCGTCGCCGTCGAAGAAGAAGGTCGGGATGAAGGAGGCATACATCAGCGACGGCGTGTTGCGGAAGCCCGGCAGGTCCATGTTGGGGCCGCCCAGCGCCACCGGCAAGCCCTGGTCGGGACCGCTGGCGCTGCTGTCGTTGGCGAAGGCGAACTTGGCGACATGGCAGGTGGCGCAGGACTGCTTGCCGGAGACGGACAGGGTCTGGTCGGCAAAAATCTTCTGGCCCAGCTGTGCCGCAGCCGACAGCTGATCCGGGTTGCCGGAACCCGAGCCGGAGCCGCCACCGCTGCAGGCAGCGAGTGCCGCACAGAGCGCGAGAGCCATCCACGGCCGCAGCCGACTGCTGAATCCGGTGAGCATCTTCCCCATCTTCCCTTCGTCGGACGCCGTGAAATAGCGCCTCGGTCATCACTATTGATCGGGATCATAATGAGAAAGATTCGTGTTAACAAGTCGAATTGGGATTTTGTCTCTGCCGGGACCATGCAAGCGCGCCGGCAGCCGCCGCCGCCTGCCGCAAGTGCATGCCGGTCCCGCAGCCGGCCGTCCGCGGCATGCAGAAATATGTTTCAACCGCAGGCGATCAGGCCGATAATCTGCGCCCATGAATCTGCCCTTCGCCAAGATGCACGGCCTCGGCAACGACTTCGTCGTCATCGACGCCACGCGGGCGCCGGTGCGCCAGTTGTTGCAGGCGCCCTCACCGGCCCTGCTGCGCCAGCTCACCGACCGCCGTTTCGGGGTGGGCTGCGACCAGGTGCTGCTGATCGAGCCGGCGCCGAGCGCGGACGTGGACTTCGGCTACCGCATCTTCAATGCCGACGGCTCCGAGGTCGGCCAGTGCGGCAACGGCTCGCGCTGCCTGGCGCGCTATGTCCGCGACCACGGCCTCAGCGACAAGCGCGAGCTGCGGGTGAGAACCGACACCAGCCTGCTGGAGCTGTATCTGCTCGACGACGGCCAGGTGCGGGTCAACATGGGCGCGCCGCGCTTCGAGCCGGCCGAGATCCCGATGAT
>FTIF01005288.1_pt2 | contig 11310 bp, 13 predicted proteins | sample 1658001 | NCBI WGS metagenome assembly FTIF01 (sample SAMEA3914789, study PRJEB12502) | metagenome | biome: forest; material: soil | place: Canada | collected 2011-07-03 | depth 0.3 m | reverse complement strand
CGCCGTCGTAGTTGCAGGTGATGACGCCGGCGCCGATGTTGACCCGCGCACCGACCGTGGCGTCGCCGATATAGGCCAGGTGATTGGCCTTGGTGCCGTCGCCCAGGGTGCTCTTCTTGATTTCGACGAAGTTGCCGATGTGCACCTGGTCGCCCAGCTGGGCGCCGGGGCGCAGGCGCGCGAACGGGCCGATGCGGCAATCCTTGCCGGCTTCGGCGGAATCCAGCACCGAGTGCGCGTCGACGCGAGTGCCGGCATCCAGCTTGACGTCGCGCAGCACGCAGTACGGCCCGATGCTGACGTTGTCGCCCAGCTCGACCTGGCCTTCCAGCACGCAGCCGACGTCGATGAACACGTCGCGGCCGATGCGCAGGGCGCCGCGCAGGTCGAAGCGCGCCGGATCGGCCAGGTGCAGGCCCTCGCGCTGCAGCCGCTCCACCTGGGCGCGCTGGAAGCGGCGCTCCACCTGCGCCAGCTGCAGGCGGTCGTTGACGCCTTCCACTTCATCGAAGCCGGCGGCGGCGACGCTCTGCACTTCGATGCCGTCCTTCACCGCCAGGGCCACCACATCGGTCAGGTAGTACTCACCCTTGGCGTTGTTGTTCTTGACATGCGACAGCCAGCGTTTCAGGCGCCGTGCCTGCGCCGCCATCAGGCCGGTATTGATCTCGGTGATGGCGCGCTGCTGCGGCGTCGCATCCTTGTCCTCGACGATGCCGGTGATGCGGCCCTTGGCGTCGCGCACCATGCGGCCATAGCCGGAGGGATCGGGCACTTCGGCGGTGACTACCGCCATGCCGTCCTTGGCCGCGGCGGCGAGCTTGCGGATGGTCTCGGCGGAAACCAGCGGCACGTCGCCGCACAGCACCAGCACCAGCGCATTGTCCGGCACCAGCGGCAGCGCCTGCTGCACGGCGTGGGCAGTGCCGAGCTGCTGCTCCTGCACCACGGTATCGATGCCTTCAGCGTCGCCTAAGGCCGCCAGCCATTGCCGCACCCGCTCCGCACCGTGGCCGAGCACCACGTGGCAGGCGCCGATGTCGGCGGCGTGCGCAGCGGCCAGCACGTGCCCCAGCATCGGCGTGCCGCCGACGCGATGCAACACCTTGGGCAGGGCCGATTTCATGCGCGTGCCCTGCCCCGCGGCAAGTATGACGGCGTGGACTTTCATGCCGGTGATTCCTCTGAAACCAGGCTCCATGATAGTGGCCGGCGCCCGAAATCGCCCGTTCCGGGCGTCCCCGCAGTTGCTGCGCGGCGGCGCGGCTGCAACGATAGGGCGGCAACGGACCGAGGGAGCCGGGCTTGGACAGCTTCAACCAGATGACCCAGGACTGGGCGGGATTCTTCAGCGCGCTGGCCCAGGTCAGCGGCGGCCTGGTCGGCTTGGTGTTCGTGGCCCTTACCTTCAATGCCAAGGCCCTCGGGATGGGCGGCAATCCGCTGCTGAAGGCACTGGCGCAGCAGACCTTTGCCGACTTCCTGCTGCTGTTGCTGATTTCACTGCTGATGCTGGTGCCGCACACCAGCGCGGGCAATATCGGCGCGCTGTTCATACTCTTCAGCGCTGCCGACACCCTGCGTATCGTGCGCAACCTGCTGCGCCTGCGCTCGCATTTGCGCACCCCCGTGGGAGGCTGGCAGGTGACACGGCGCTACCTGCTGTCCGGCCTGGCGCATATCCAGCTGCTATGGGTGGGGATCAACCTGATCCGCGGCGACAGCAACTCCTCGCTCACCTTCAGCCTGCTATTCAGCGGGATTTTTCTGCTGCTGATCTCGGGCTGCCGCAGTGCCTGGCTGCTGCTGGTGCACCAGGGAGAATAGCGGCGCTCCCTTTTCGGGTTTTTCAGGCGCCGCAGACGGATCAGCGCTTCTTGACCTTGTCGAGGAACTGCATCAGCGCCGCCGCCTGGATCAGGTCGGCCTGGGCGCGGGCGAGATCGATCTCGCTCTTGGCGTTGCTCATGGCTTCTTCGGCGCGCTGCTTGGCCTGGGCCGCGGAGGCTTCGTCCACGTCCTTGGCGCGCATCGCGGTATCGGCCAGCACCGTCACCAGGTGCGGCTGCACTTCGAGGATGCCGCCGCCGACGAAGAACGCCAGCTCCTCACCGCTCTCCGTCTGCACCCGCACCGCGCCGGGCTTGAGCCGGGTCAGCAGCGGGGCATGGCGCGGCGAGATGCCGACTTCGCCCATTTCCGCCGGGGCGAAGACCATTTTGGCTTCGCCCGTGTGGATCTGGCCTTCGGCGCTGACGATGTCGACGTGGATGCTCATGGTGCTCACTTGGGGCCGATCAGACCTTCTTCGCCTTCTCGATCGCTTCGTCGATGCCGCCGACCATGTAGAACGCCTGCTCCGGCAGCGCGTCGTGCTTGCCGTCGACGATCTCGCGGAAGCCGCGGATGGTCTCCTTCAGCGAGACGTACTTGCCCGGCGAGCCGGTGAACACTTCGGCGACGTGGAACGGCTGCGACAGGAAGCGCTGGATCTTGCGCGCGCGGGCCACGGCGCGCTTGTCGTCTTCCGACAGCTCGTCCATGCCCAGGATGGCGATGATGTCCTTCAGTTCCTTGTAGCGCTGCAGCACGCCCTGCACGTCGCGGGCGGTGTTGTAGTGCTCGGCGCCCAGCACGTTCGGATCGAGCTGGCGGCTGGTGGAATCGAGCGGGTCCACGGCCGGGTAGATGCCCAGGGCCGCGATGTCGCGCGACAGCACCACGGTGGCGTCCAGATGCGCGAAGGTGGTGGCCGGGCTCGGATCGGTCAAGTCGTCCGCCGGCACGTACACGGCCTGGATCGAGGTGATCGAGCCGTTCTTGGTGGAGGTGATGCGCTCCTGCAGCACGCCCATTTCCTCGGCCAGGGTCGGCTGGTAGCCCACCGCCGACGGCATACGGCCGAGCAGCGCGGACACTTCGGTGCCGGCCAGGGTGTAGCGGTAGATGTTGTCGACGAAGAACAGCACGTCGCGGCCTTCATCGCGGAAGTACTCGGCCATGGTCAGGCCGGTCAACGCCACGCGCAGACGGTTGCCGGGCGGCTCGTTCATCTGGCCGTAGACCATCGCCACTTTCGATTCCGGCAGGTTGTCGCGCACGATGACCTTGGCGTCGGACATTTCGTGGTAGAAGTCGTTGCCCTCACGGGTACGCTCGCCCACGCCGGCGAACACCGACAGGCCCGAATGCTCGGTCGCGATGTTGTTGATCAGCTCCAGCATGTTGACGGTCTTGCCGACGCCGGCGCCGCCGAACAGGCCGACCTTGCCGCCCTTGGCGAACGGGCACAGCAGGTCGATGACCTTGATGCCGGTTTCGAGCAGGTCGGTCGAGCCGGACTGGTCTTCATAGCTCGGCGCATCGCGGTGGATGGCCCAGTGGTGCTCGGCCTTGACTTCGCCGGCCTCGTCGATCGGCTCGCCCAGCACGTTCATGATGCGGCCCAGGGTGGCCTTGCCCACCGGCACCGAGATCGGCGCGCCGGTGTTGTGCGCGATCAGGCCGCGCTTCAAGCCATCGGAGGAGCCCAGCGCGATGGTGCGCACGATGCCGTCGCCCAGCTGCTGCTGCACTTCCAGCGTCAGGGCGGTGCCCTCGATCTTCAGCGCGTCGTAAATCTTGGGGATCGCGTCCCGCGGAAATTCGACGTCAATAACTGCGCCGATGATCTGAACAATCTTGCCGGTGCTCATCGCTTGTCCTCTTACCCAATTCTGTTGCGTATGTATCGTTAAACCGCTGCTGCGCCGCCGACAATTTCCGCCAGTTCCTTGGTGATGCTGGCCTGGCGGGCCTTGTTGTATGCAAGCTGCAGACTATTGATGATCTTGCCGGCGTTCTCGGTGGCGGCTTTCATCGCCACCATGCGCGCCGACTGTTCGGAGGCGGAGTTTTCCACCACCGCCTGGTACACCTGTGATTCGAGATAACGGCCCAGCACCGTGTCGAGCAGCTCGCGCGCATCCGGCTCGTAGATGTAGTCCCAGGGGAAGCCGCCGCTGCTGCGCTCGCCTTCCTCGCCCGCCGTCACCGCCAGCGGCAGCAGCTGACGCACGGTCGGCTTCTGCGTCATGGTGTTGACGAACTGGTTCGACACCAGGAACACGCGGTCCACTTCGCCGGCGCGGTAAGCATCGGTCACCACCTTGATGGTGCCGAGCAGCTGCTCCAAATGCGGCTTGTCGCCGAGGTGCGAGGTCTGCGCCACCACCTTGCCGCCGACGCGCTTGAAGAACGCCACCGCCTTGTTGCCGAACACCGCGTACTCGGCCTCGACGCCCTTCTCCTTCCACTCGCGGATCGAACGGATCGCAGCGCGGAACAGGTTGGTGTTGAGGCCGCCGCAGAGGCCGCGGTCGCTCGACACCACGATGAAGGCGATGCGCTTGACCGCGCGGTCGACCAGGAACGGATGCTTGTATTCCGGGTTGGCCTGCGCCAGGTGGCCGACGGTGCGCAGGATCTTCTCGGCATAGGGGCGCGCGTTGATCATGCGCTCCTGTGCCTTGCGCATCTTCGACATCGCCACTTTTTCCATCGCACGCGTGATCTTCTGCGTGTTCTTCACGCTCTTGATCTTGGTGCGGATTTCCTTTGCGCCGGCCACTGTCTATCGCTCCGGGATCAGATCGCGGACTGCTTGACGTAGGCGTCCATCGCGGCTTTCAGCTCGCCCTCGATGGCACCGTCCCAGTCACCGGTGTTGACCTTGTCCAGCGTGCCCTTGTGGCTGCTGGCGAGGAACTGGTGCAGGCCGGATTCCCAGGCCAGCACGCTCTCCACCGGCACCTTGTCGATGTAGCCTTTTTCCACCGCGTACAGGGTGGCGGCCATCTGGCCGACGGACAGCGGCGCGTACTGCTTCTGCTTCATCAGCTCGGTGACGCGCTGACCGCGCTCGAGCTGTTTGCGGGTGGCTTCGTCCAGGTCCGAGGCGAACTGCGCGAACGCAGCCAGCTCACGGTACTGGGCCAGCGCCAGGCGCACGCCGCCGCCGAGCTTCTTGATCACCTTGGTCTGGGCCGCGCCACCGACGCGCGACACCGAGATGCCGGCGTTCATGGCAGGACGGATACCGGCATTGAACAGATCGGTTTCCAGGAAGATCTGGCCGTCGGTGATGGAGATCACGTTGGTCGGCACGAAGGCCGACACGTCACCGGCCTGGGTCTCGATGATCGGCAGCGCGGTGAGCGAGCCGGTCTTGCCCTTGACGGCGCCGTTGGTGAACTTCTCGACGTATTCCTCGTTGACGCGCGCGGCGCGCTCCAGCAGACGGGAATGGAGATAGAACACGTCGCCGGGGAAGGCTTCGCGGCCCGGCGGGCGGCGCAGCAGCAAGGAAACCTGGCGGTAGGCCACGGCCTGCTTGGACAGATCGTCGTAGATGATCAGCGCGTCTTCGCCCTTGTCGCGGAAGTACTCGCCCATGGTGCAGCCGGAGTACGGCGCGATGAACTGCAGCGCGGCGGCTTCGGACGCGGTGGCGGCGACGATGATGGTGTGAGCCATCGCGCCATGCTCTTCCAGCTTGCGCACCACGTTGGCGATGGAGCTGGCCTTCTGGCCGATCGCGACGTAGATGCACTTGATGCCGGTGGTCTTCTGATTGATGATCGCGTCGACGGCGAGCGCGGTCTTGCCGGTCTGGCGGTCGCCGATGATCAGCTCGCGCTGACCACGGCCGATCGGCACCATCGAGTCGACCGACTTGTAGCCGGTCTGCACCGGCTGGGTCACCGACTGGCGCGTGATGACGCCCGGCGCCACCTTCTCGATCGGCGAGGTGCCGGAAGCCTTGACCGGGCCCTTGCCGTCGATCGGACGGCCGAGCGCATCGACCACGCGGCCGAGCAGGCCTTCGCCCACCGGCACCTCGAGAATGCGGCCGGTGGTCTTCACCGTGTCGCCTTCGGCCAGATGCTTGTAGTCGCCCAGCACCACGGCGCCGACGGAGTCGCGCTCCAGGTTCAGCGCCAGGCCGTAGGTGACTTCGCCGGCCGCGTTGGCTGGGAACTCGAGCATTTCGCCCTGCAGCGCGTCGGACAGGCCGTGGATACGGACGATGCCGTCCTGCAGCGAGACGATGATGCCGGTATTGCGCGATTCGGCGCCGGCCTCGAAGTTCTTGATGCGGGCCTTGATCAGCTCGCTGATCTCGGAAGGATTCAGTTGCATGGTTGTTTGCTCTTTGCTCAGCTTGTTAACTGTTCAGCGGGACGCGCGAGCGCCACGTACTTCAACTAGTCGGTACTTCTAATTCGTGATCACAGCCTGGCGCAGCTGCGCCAGCTCGCCGGCGATGGAGCCGTCGATGACCAGATCGCCGGCGCGGATCACCGCTCCCGCCACCAGCGCCTCGTCGGTCTTCCACGCCACCTGCACCTCACGCGCCAGCCGCTTGCGGATCGCGCCGATCAGGGCCTGCTTCTGCGCTTCGGCAACCGCGGTGGCCGTGGTGATTTCCACGTCCACCCGCTTTTCGGCCGCGGCGCGCAGCGTCTCGTACTCTTCGGCGATGGCCGGCAGCGCGGCGATGCGCTTGTTCTCGGCCAGCAGGCCGAGGAAGTTGCGGCCCTGCGCATCGAGCTGGTCGCCCAGTGCCTGTCCCAGCAGCCCCACCACTTCGCTGCGTGACAGGCGCGGATCGCTCAGCAGCGACGACACGCGGGCATCGGCAACCACCGCGCTCAGCGTCTTCAGCGTCTGCGACCAGCGCGGCAAGGCGCCGGCTTCCTGGGCCAGCTCGAAAGCGGCCTTGGCATACGGACGCGCCAGAGTGTGCAGTTCGGCCATGGTTTTTAGACCTGCGCCGCCAGCTCGTTCAGCACGTCGGCGTGAGCCTTGGTGTCGATCTCGCGCTTGAGGATGCGGGAAGCGCCGGCCACCGCCAGCTCACCCACCTGCTTGCGCAGCGAGTCCTTGGCCTGCGTCACTTCGCGCTCCACTTCGGCGTGGCCGGAGGCGACGATGCGCGCCTTCTCCGACTCCGCGTCCTGGCGCGCCTGGTCGACGATCTGCGTCGCCTGCTTGTTGGCGGCGCCGAGGATCTCCTGCGCCTGGACGCGGGCGACCTTGAGCGCTTCTTCGCTCTTCAGCGCGGCGTCGTGCAGAGACTTCGAGCCCTTCTCGGCGGCCGCGAGGCCGTCGGCGATCTTCGCCTGGCGGTCCTGCATGGCCTTGATGATCGGCGGCCAGGCCATCCGATACATGAAGAACACGAACACCAGGAAGGTGAAGCTCTGAACGAGCAGAGTTGCGTTGAGATCCATCGCTTGCTACCCCGTCGGGAGGATTGTTCGGCGATTAGCCGCCGGCCGCAGCCTTGACCGCCGCCGCGAACGGGTTGGCGAAGACGAAGAACATGCCGATACCGATGCCGACGAAGGTCACGGCGTCGAGCAGACCGGCGACCAGGAACATGCGGCCGAGCAGCATGCCGCCGAGCTCCGGCTGGCGCGCGGTGCCTTCGATCAGCTTGCCGCCGAGCAGGCCGAAGCCGATGGCCGTGCCGGCGCCGCCGAGGCCGAGGATGAGGCCGACCGCGAGAACGGTCGAAGCATTGACTTGGGCCAGCAGATGAGCGAATTCCATTGAAGCAACTCCTGTAAACGTATTTGCGGTGGGTACGGGTGGGTGATTAGTGATCTTCGCCGTGGCTCTGCGACGCCGACGCGAGGTAGACGATGGTCAGAACCATGAAGACGAAGGCCTGCAGCGGGATGACGAGCATGTGGAAGCCGGCCCACAGGAACTGGGTGACGAAACCTCCCAGGCCCAGCACGGCGCCGCCGACGGTGCCGTTGAAAGCCTGGCCCGCCATGATCGCGATCAGCACGAAAATCAGCTCGCCGGCGAACAGGTTGCCGAACAGTCGCAGCGCCAGCGACACCGGCTTGGCGATGTCCTCGACCAGGCGCAGCACCACGTTGACCGGGATCAGCAGCACGTTCAGCACCCTCAGCGGGCCGGACGGAACGAAGAACGGATGGGTCAGGAATTCCTTGCCCAGGCCGATCACGCCCTTGTACTTGAAGCTGAAGATGTACATCAGCACGAACACCGACAGCGACAGGCCGAAGGTGATGTTGATGTCGGTGCTGGGGACGATGCGCAGATGGTGCAGGCCGAAGGCATGCTCGCCGATGTACGGCAGCCAGTCGATCGGCACCACATCCATGAAATTCATCAGCAGGATCCAGGCGAAGATCGTCAGGCCCAGCGGCGCGACCAGCGCATTGGCGTGCGGGTAGATATCTTTCACCTGGCTCTGCACGAACTCCACCATCATCTCGATGAAGTTCTCGAAGCCGGAGGGAACGCCGGTGTTGGCCTTGCGGCCGACCCGGATCATGAAGAACAGCAGCAGGGCGCCGAGGATCACGGCGAACGCAATGCTGTCGACATTGAGCACCCAGAAGCCATGGGCATCGGGATCGATCTTCATGGTCCGCAGATCCAGCTTGAGGTTAGTCAAGTGGTGCAGAACATATTGTCCTGAGTCTTCGCGGGCTTCTGCTGCTGCCATAAATCAGAACTCTTTCTTCTCGTCGGTCCAGTCAAACCCCAGCCAGGCCAGCACCAGCCAATAGGCCAGCAGGCAGGCGGCGTAAGTCACCATCAGCGCCAAAAACTGCTTTGCGAACAAGGCCACACCCAGCCAGAACAGCACTGCGGTAAGACCAAGCTTGCCGAACTCTCCCAGGTAGAATGCACCGAGCATCTGCCCTGGGTCCTGTGTCTTGCGTCTTGCGAACACCCGATAGGCGAAATACGCCGTGGGGATCAGCGCCACCAGCCCGCCGTACAGCGCGGCGATCGCCTGTGCCCTGCCCCAGACCAGCCCCGTCAGCAGGGCGGCGATCAGGAGTATCCCCATTTGCACCAGGCATACCGCCCGAGCGATTGCTGCACCGCGCAATTGGGTTCGCATTTTCTATCAGCCCGTGGTGACGATTGGTTTACGTCGCCCCTAGCGAACTCACCAGCGGGATTGCGATTTTAACGGGACCGGACGGGGGTGGTCAAACATTGACCCGGATCAAGAAATGTCGCAGCGCATGTGTCAAAACGGGTACAGCCCCATTCCCGGAGCGCGATTCCCGGGGCATTTTTCAATGTTTCATGAATTTTCCGACCGCCAGGGTCAGCCAGGGCCGCGGCGCCAGCCGCGTAAAGACCGAACTGGCCTTGCTCAGGGCGCCCGGGATCACCAGGCGATTGCGCCGGCGCAGGCCGCTGAGCGTCTCGTCCACCACCAGTTGCGCGCTGACCACGCTGCCCTTGGGCACGGTTTCGCGCAAATGGCTCTCGCCGGTGGCCTCGAAGAAACCCGTATCTACCGGCCCCGGGCACACCGCCATGACATGCACGCCGCGACCGCGGCACTCGCCCCACAGCGCATCGCTGAAGGACCAGACAAAAGCCTTGGTGCCGCCGTACACCGCCATATAGGGCAGCGGCTGGAACGCCGCCATCGAGGCGACATTGATGATGGCGCCGCTCTTCGCTTCGAGCATCGCCGGCAGGAAGGTGCGCGACAGGTCCACCACCGCGCCGACATTGAGCAGGATCTCCTGCTGCTCGCGGCCCGGGTCCAGCGTCTCGAACTGGCCGGTGGTGCCGAAGCCGGCATTGTTGATCAGCAGATCGACCTTCATGCCGAGCTGTCCCACCACTTTTTTCAGGGCCGCGCCAGGCGAAGCCGTGGCCAGGTCCGCCACCACCACTTCGACGCGGCGGCCGTGCTGCTGCGACAGCTGCTGCGCCAGCGCATTGAGCTTGTCGGTGGAGCGCGCCACCAGAATCAGGTCGCAGCCGGCTGCGGCCAGCGTCGTGGCGAAGGCCGCGCCGATACCGCTGGAGGCGCCGGTGATGAGGGCAGTCTGGTAAGGGAAGGTCATGTTTTGAAATTGAACCGGGCAAGACTTAGATATGCGTTGATCGGAATTTCACTGTCATCCCGAGCGCAGCGAAGGATGACAGACGAAAGATCAGCGCAGGATTTTCAGCAGCCGCTCCAGTTCCTGCTTGTCGCCGAAGCCGATGGTCAGCAGGCCGCGACCGGCCTGGCTCTGCTTCAGCTGCACCGGCAAGCCGACGCGCTCGCTCAGTTCCACTTCCAGGGGGCTGCGTGCGCGCTTTGCCGCCGTGCCCTTGTGCGGTGACTTGTCGGCCAGCTTCTGCGCCAGCAGCTGCTCGGTCTGGCGCACCGACAGGCGCTGTTCCACCACCTGCCGCGCCAGCGCCACCTGGCGCTCGCCGGTGGCGGCCAGCAACACCTTGGCATGGCCCAGAGACAGCTTGTCGTCGCGCACCAGCTCCTGCACCTCGCCTTCCATGTCGAGCAGGCGCAGCAGATTGCTCACCGCCGCGCGCGAACGGCCCACCGCTTCGGCGGTGAGCTCATGGGTCAGGCCGCATTCGTCGATCAGGCGGCGCAGCGCTTCGGCTTCTTCCAGCGGATTCAGGTCGGCGCGCTGGATGTTCTCCACCAGCGCCACCGCCATCGCGGTGCGGTCGGGAATCTGCCGCACCACCGTCGGAATGGTCTTGAGGCCGGCCATCTTCGCCGCGCGCCAGCGGCGCTCGCCGGCGACGATCTCGAAGCGGTCGCCGCCGGCCGGGCGCGCCACGATCGGCTGCACCACGCCCTGCGAGCGGATCGAGTCGGCCAGCGATTGCAGGGCCTCCGGATCGAACTTGCGGCGCGGCTGATGCCGGCCCGGAGCCAGCAGATCCAGTTCCAGCTCGCGCAGTTCCTCGCCTGTTTCCGCCTGCGACTGCGCCGGCGACACGCTGCCAAGCAGGGCGTCGAGTCCCCGGCCAAGTCCCCGTTTCTTTGTACTCATGGCGGCTAGTTTCCGGTTTCCAGTGGCCAGTTTCCAGTAAGCGCCGCTGCATCGGGGCATTTGCCCCGCTTTTGCTTCCCTGCAAACCGCCTCAATTCCCGGTCGATTGGGCAGCCGTGGCGGCGTTGCGGAAATCCAGCGGCCGCGCGATGTTGGGAATCGACTCCTGGCCGCCGCCGGTGCCGTGGATCACCAGGGTGCCGTAATTGAGCAGCCGGCCCGGAATGCTCTGGTGCACCGACAGGCTCTCGATCTTGCGGTGCAGCATCTCGGTGGTGCGGCGGCTGACCAGGCCATGCTTGGCGATGATGCGCACCGAAGTGACCACCAGCTCGGTGGACCAGGCCGAGAGCATCGCCGGGATCGCCGCGAGGACGCCCACGGCGATGGCCACGGCGCCCCAGATCCACAGCTTGTCGGGCACGTGCATGAAGGCGGGGAGCACCAGCAGCAGCAC
>FTIF01000106.1_pt2 | contig 11312 bp, 10 predicted proteins | sample 1658001 | NCBI WGS metagenome assembly FTIF01 (sample SAMEA3914789, study PRJEB12502) | metagenome | biome: forest; material: soil | place: Canada | collected 2011-07-03 | depth 0.3 m | reverse complement strand
CGGCGCATCTTCGGCAAGCCCGTCGATGCGGCGGATGCGGCGGCCACGCTCGAGCGCCTGTCGGGACGCACGCATCGCGTGATGACGGCGGTGGCGCTGGCGTCGGCCTCCGGGCGCGCGCGCACGAGCGCGCTGAGCGTGTCCACCGTGCGCTTCGCGCCGCTGCCGGAGGGCGTGATCGCGGCCTACGTCGCCAGCGGCGAGCCGTTCGGCAAGGCCGGCGCGTACGCGATCCAGAGCCGCATCGCCGCGTGGATAGCCCGCATCGGCGGGAGCTACTCCGGTATCATGGGTTTGCCCCTGCACGAGACCGCGCAACTCCTGCTGGCCGCGGGAGTGCAGTTCCAAGAATAACGACAGCGAGACAGCATCGACATGCACGACATCCTGGTCAACTGGTCGCCCCAAGAGACGCGCGTCGCGCTGATCGAGAACGGCGCGATCCAGGAGCTGCATATCGAGCGCACGCTGGAGCGCGGGCTGGTGGGCAACGTCTATCTCGGCAAGGTGGCGCGCGTGCTGCCCGGCATGCAGTCGGCCTTCATCGACATCGGCCTCGAACGCGCCGCCTTCCTGCACGTCGCCGACCTGCACGGTCATCCGTCCACCAAGCCCGAAGGCCTGCCCACGGCCATCGAGAAGCTGGTCTTCGAGGGCCAGTCGCTCACCGTGCAGGTGGTCAAGGATCCGATCGGCACCAAGGGCGCGCGCCTGACCACGCAGGTGAGCATCGCGGGCCGGCTGCTGGTCCACTTGCCGCACGACAACCACATCGGCATCTCGCAGCGCATCGGCTCGCACGAACTGCGCGAGCAGCTGCGCGCGCGCATGATCGCGCTCGCCGGCCGGCCCGAGGACGGCGGTGGCGGCTTCATCCTGCGCACCAATGCCGAAGAGGCCAGCGACCAGGAACTGGGCGACGACATCGCCTACCTGCGCAAGACCTGGGGCCGCATCCGCGAGCGCGCGCTGTCGCGGCCGGCCGGCTCGCTGCTGCACCAGGACCTGAGCCTGGCCGAGCGCGTGCTGCGCGACATCGCCACCGAGGGCACGCAGTCGATCCGCATCGATTCGAAGCTGCAGTACGACGCGCTGCGCGCGTTCGGCGACATCTACGCATCGAGCTCGGTGGGACGGCTGGAGCACTACAAGGGCGAACGCCCGATCTTCGACCTCTTCAACATCGAGGAGGAGATCGCGCGCGCGCTCGCGCGCCGCGTCGACCTGAAGAGCGGCGGCTACCTGATCATCGACCAGACGGAGGCGCTGACGACGATCGACGTCAACACCGGCGGCTTCGTCGGCGCGCGCAACTTCGACGAGACGATCTTCAAGACCAACCTCGAGGCCGCCGGCGCCATCGCGCGCCAACTGCGCCTGCGCAACCTGGGCGGCATCATCATCGTCGACTTCATCGACATGACGCGCGAGGATCACCAGACGGCCGTGCTGGCCGAGTTCCGCAAGCAGCTCAGCAAGGACCGCACCAAGGTCACCGTCAGCGGCTTCACCGGCCTCGGCCTGGTGGAGATGACGCGCAAGCGCACGCGCGAGTCGCTGGCGCACATGCTGTGCGAACCGTGTCCCACCTGCGCCGGGCGCGGCCAGGTGAAGACCGCGCGCAGCGTCTGCTACGACGTGCTGCGCGAGATCCTGCGCGAGGCGCGCCAGTTCGATCCGAAGGAGTTCCGCGTGATCGCCAGCGCGGCGGTGGTGGAGATGCTGCTGGACGAGGAGAGCGCGCACCTGGCCGACCTGTCCGCCTTCATCCGCAAGCCGATCTCGCTCAGCGCCGAGCCGACGATGAACCCGGAGCAGTACGACATCGTGCTGCTCTAGGCTCCGCGGCAGCTTCAGGCGACGACTTCGGCGGCGGTGCCCGGTTGCGTGGGCCGCGGTCCGGTGGCGGCGTCGAAGCGCTGCAGGTAGTCCGTGCGCTCCGTGCCGAACAGGCGATCCCACCACGTGAACCACAGGCCGTAGTTGCCCTTGGCTGTCTCGTGGTGGAGATGGTGATGCGTGGTGGTGGTGAAGCGTCGCCAGAACCAGTGGCGGACGAAGCCGCGCGGCAGGCTCTCGATCGCCGCGTGGCCGTGCACGTTGCGTACCACCTGATGCAGCACGAACAGCGCCAGCACGTATTCCTGCACCGGCGCCACCGCGAATGCGGCCAGCGGCAGGCCGCCGTTGACCATCGCCTCGACCGGGTGCATCGCGTAGGCGGCCCAGGGCGAGGGTTCGCGCGATCGGTGGTGCACGCCATGGACATGCCGGAACATCCAGCGCGTGTGCATCAGGCGATGCGTGCAATAGAAGCACAGGTCCTGCCAGACGATGAGCGCCGGCAGGCTCAGCAGGAGCCAGGCCAGCCCGTGCTGCAGTGGATCCGCGTAGATCTCGATGCGGTCCACCGCCAGCAGGCCGAGGATCGCGGCGGCGCCGGCCGAATACAACACGAGCGAACTCGCCGAGTAGATGATCTCGCGGCGGACGTCGCCCGCACGCGGCCATTGCGAGATGAGCCGATGGGCCAGGCGCTTGCGCAACAGCACGTGCAGCGTGCCCCAGAACGCCAGCACGATCGCGGCATACTGCCAGCCCTCGGCGACGGCGAACTTGGTGAAGACGCGACGAAACGCCTGCCACGCCTGCGGGTCGCTCAGCGCGTTCGCCATGTCCAGAAGCCACTCGTGCATCGCTGCGCCACCTCCCGCGCCGATTGTGATGCACCCGCCGCCGATGGGCCGGAAACGTGCATGCCCGGCGCGATCATGGAATACCCCGATCCGGGGATGAAAGCAGGCGTTTACAGGCAGGCCCCGGCTTGATCCAATGAACGATGCCTGAAACCCTTGAGATGTCCCAAGCGGATCCGACCCGGATCCTGGTCGTCGACGATGACGACGCGTTCCGAGAATCCGTCTGCGCCGCCATCGCGCGCGACGACGCCATGGTGCTGGCCGCGCAGGTCGGCTCGGTGGCCAGTGCCCGCGAGGCCATCCAGCGCGGCAATTTCGACGTGGCCCTGGTCGATCTGGGCCTGCCCGACGGCAACGGCATCGAACTCATCCGCGAGATCGCGCGCACGCGCCCCGAGACGGACGTGATGGTGGTGACGGTGTTCGGCGACGAGGCCCATGTGCTGGCCTCGATCGAGGCCGGCGCCACCGGCTACCTGCTCAAGCGCAGCCTCAACGACACGCTGGGCGCCACCGTGCGCGAACTGCGCGCCGGCGGCTCGCCCATCAGCCCGGTCATCGCGCGCCAGCTGCTGCACCGCTTCAAGCGCGGCACGCCGGAGCTGTCGCAACCCGCCGCCGCGGTGGTCGACGACAGCGGCCTGTCGGAGCGCGAGCGCGAGGTGCTGCTGTTCATCGCCAAGGGCTTCACGGTGGGCGAGATCGCCAACATGCTGCACCTGTCGGCGCATACCGTGGCCACCCACGTCAAGCACATCTACCGCAAGCTGGCGGTGCACTCGCGCACCGAGGCGGTGTTCGAGGCCGGCCGCATGGGCCTGTTGTGAGCTTGCGGACGGCGAGTGCCGGCAGGGCTCGACGGTGAGCCTGCGCGTGTCGGCGGCGGCGCGCGCGTGGCTGCGCGGCATGCGCCGCATTCCCCGCGCCGCGCTGGCGTTGGCGCTTGCGGGCGGCCTCGCCGCCTGGTTCGCCCTTGGCGTGCCGGCGATGAGCCGGGCGGCGCCCGCCGCGGCCGATGCGGCGGACGACGCGCCGACGCTGACCCTCCGCGAGGCCGAGTTCTGCCGTCGCCCCGGCCTGGGCGACGACGTCCCGGATGCGCGTTGCGGATGGCAGACCGTGCCGTTGGCCAAGATGTGGCGCGCACCGGATCAACCGCGACTGGCCGACGCATGGTTTCGCCTGCACTTCAGGTTGGCCGCGGTGCCGGAGCACGGCCTCGGGATGTACCTGGTCGGGTTCAATCGCACCGGGCGCCTGTTCCTGAACAACCAATACCTGCGCCAATTCGGACCCATGAGCGGAGCGCTGCCGCTGAACTGGAACCGGTCGCAGTACGCGCTGCTGCCGCCCGCGCTGCTGCGGGTGGGCGACAACGAGATCGAGATCCAGCAACGCATCTACGGCTGGGAGCAGGGCTGGCTCGCGCCAGTGCAGCTCGGGCCGGAGAACCAGATGCTGGCCATGTGGCGCACGCGCGTGTTCTGGCAGAACGAGCTGGTGCGCATCATGGGCGTCAGCACGCTCACGATCGGGCTGTTCATGCTGGGCGTATGGCTGGGACGGCGCTCTCACGCGATGTATTTCTGGTTCGGCTGGGTGTCGGTGCTCTGGGCCGTCATCAGCCTCGACTACTTCGCGCTGTTTCCGCCGCTGCCGGCGTACGCCTGGGAGCGCTGCATGGAGGCGGCGCAGGTGTTGCGCAGCGTGCTGATGTTCATGTTCACGCTGCGCTACATGGGACGGCGCTGGCCGCTCGTCGAGGCGGGCGCGTGGGCCTACCTCATCCTGGGCAGCGCGGCGATGTTCAGCGACGTGCTGCCCCCCGATGCCATCGACGTCTGGTACCTGGCGACGCTGCTCGCCTCGGTGGTCTACTTCGTGATGCTGGTCCGCCAGGGCCTGCGCCACAGCCTGCTGGAAGGCAGCATGCTCGCCATCGCCGGCGCGACGCAGATCGGCCTCAGCGGGTACGACCTGTGGCTGTTCTCGGCCAACACCTGGACCGACCGCGTCTACCTGACGCATTTCAGCGCGCCGCTGTTCGTCGGCGTCGTGGCGACCATCCTGATCCAGCGATTCGTCGAATCCCTCAACGCCTACGAGCGCCTGGCCGGCGTGCTGGAGCAACGGGTGAGCGAGAAGGCCGCCGAGCTCGAGCGCAACTACGAGCAACTGATGGAAGCGCGCCGCAACCAGGCGCTGGCCATCGAACGCGGCCGCATCATGAGCGAGATGCACGACGGCATCGGCTCGCAGCTCACGCTGGCGCTGTCGCTGGTGCGCCGCATGGATCGCGAGGCGAACCCGTCCGCGAACGGCGAGGACGGCCAGGTGGCGACGGTGCTGCGCGAGAGCATCGAGGATCTGCAGCTGATCATCGACTCGCTCGAGCCGGTGGAAAACGACCTGCTCACCGTGCTGGGCACGTTGCGCTACCGGCTGCAGGACCGGTTGGGCAAGGGCGGCATCGAGCTGCAATGGAACGTCGTCGACCTGCCGCCGCTGCCCATGCTCACGCCGCACAGCGTGCTGTCGATCCTGCGCATCGTGCAGGAGGCGTTCGCCAACTGCCTGAAGCATTCAGGCGCCACGCGCATCACCGTGACCACCGGGCTGGCAGGCGAGCCTGGGCAGGGCGAGACGGCGCACATCGCCATCGTCGACAACGGCCGCGGCATCGACGGCACGCGCGCCGGGCGCGGGCTGGAGAACATGCGCCGGCGGGCCGAGGCGCTGGGCGGGCGGCTGCGAATAGCGTCGCGCCCGGGTCTTACCGAGGTCTTGCTGGTGATTCCGACGCTTCGTGCGTCCGGCGTCGTCCAGGTTCTCCCCTGAATGGGTGAAGCCCCGGGGAGGGACTTCCCGCCCTGGCACATCAAAACCCCACACTTTCAGTTAAGAATGCTTGACCGTGAGCGTAGACGGCGTCGAAGCCGCGTCTCCCAAGCCGGAACGTCGTGTGGCAGCGCCATGAGGGCGACGGCGCACCGGGCGGTGTCATTTACTCTCGTTGGAGCAAGTTCATGAAGAAGCCTGTCTTGATTGCGCTTTTCCTCGCCGCTGCCGCCGCCTTGACGGGGTGCGTGCATCCGAAGGACCTCGACACCATCGCGCCGGCAACCCCGTCCGTCTCGCAGGCCTGACCCTCGTCGCGGGCCCGCCCGGGCGCCCTCAGGCACCCCGGAACTGCATCGAATGCAGCCGGGCGTAAAGCCCCCCGGCCGCCAGCAACTGCGCGTGCGGCCCTTCCTCCACGATGCGCCCGTGCTCCATCGCGATGACGCGATCGGCGTGCTCGATGGTGGACAGCCGGTGCGCGATGACCAGCGTCGTGCGCCCCTTCATCAAGACCTCCAGCGCCGACTGGACCGCACGTTCCGACTCGGAATCGAGCGCTGACGTGGCCTCGTCCAGGATCAGGATCGGCGCGTCCTTGTAGATCGCCCGGGCGATCGCCAGCCGCTGGCGTTGACCGCCCGACAGCTGCGTGCCGTTGTGGCCGATGCGCGCGTCCAGGCCGCCGGGCATCGTCAGCACGAAGTCGAGCAGGTTCGCGCCCGCCAGCGCGTTGCGCACGCGCGCGGGGTCGGCGTCGGCGCCCAGCGCCACGTTGGCGGCGACGCTGTCGTTGAACAGCACCACGTCCTGGCTCACCAGCGCGAACTGGCTGCGCAGCGCGGTCATCTCGTAGTCGTGGATGGCGGCGCCGTCGATCAGGATCGCGCCGCTGGTGGGCTCCACGAAGCGCGGCAGCAGGTTCACCAGCGACGTCTTGCCGGCGCCCGACGGGCCGACGAACGCCACCGTCTCGCCGGCGCGGATCGTCAACGCGATGCCCGACAGCGCCGCCACCTGCGTGCCGTCCGGCACTTCGGACGAGTCGCGCGCCAGGTAGCGCAGGCCGACGTCGCGGAACTCGATGTTGCCGCGCACGCGGCCGGGGGACAGCGTGCCGCCTTGCTCCACCGGCACGGCCTCGAGCATGTCCAGCCCGCGCTCCATGGCGGCGGTGCCGCGCGTCAGCGGGGCCATGACGTCGGACAGGTGCTTGAACGGCTGGATCAGCAGCAGCATGCAGGTGATGAAGGCCACGAAGTCGCCCACCGTGCTGCGGTCGTGGCCGCTCTCGTGCAGCGCCATCATGATCACGGCCGCCAGCGCGAACGAGGCCAGCACCTGCGTGACCGGCGTCATCAGCGAGCCGGCGGCGGACTGCTTGATGGTGAGGCTGCGCATCAGCCGCGCGCTGTCGTCGAAGCGCTTCGTCTCCTGGCGTGCGGCGCCGTGCAGCCGCACGATGCGCCATGCGAGCACGTTCTCCTCGACGACGTAGGCGAGGTCGTCGGTGGCGTTCTGGCCCGCCACGGTGAGCTTGTGCAGGCGCTTGCTGACCACGCGGACCAGGAAGCCCGTGACCGGGAACAACACCATCACGAACAGCGTCAGCCGCCAGTTCAGGATCAGCAGGTAGCCGACGAAGAAGATCGCGGTCAGCGTGTCGCGCACGAGGATCTGCACCGAGCCCATCAACAGATTGGCGCCTTGCTGGATCTCGTAGACGATGTTGTTGGTGAGGCTGCTGGCGGAATTGCGGGCGAACAGCGCCGGCGCGGCGCGCATCATGTGCGAGAACATCGACGCGCGCACCGCGAGCACGGCGTTCTGCGAGCCCTTGGTGAGGCCGTAGTTGGCCACCCAGCCGGCGGCGCCGCGCACGACGAACAACAGCACGATCGAGAGCGGGATGGCCCAGATGGGCAGGCCATTCGTGTCCTTGAACCCGCTGTTCAACAGCGTCTTCAGGATGTAGGGAATCACCGGCTCGGTGGCTGCCGCGACGACCAGGGCGACCGCCGCCAGCACCATGGCTGAACGACTGTTGCGGAAATAGGGCATCAGGCGCCCGAGGCGCTGCTTCAAGGAGTTCATGGACGGCGGGGCGGGGCGGCACGGCCGCTGCCCAGGCAAAGGGTGCTCGAGGCCCGTATTATCCGGCCCCCCGCGGATGAGTCGTTGGCCTACAAGCGGGCCTTGTTCTTGCTGCCTACAATGCGACTGCTGTGCAGCACGCGGCGAATCCGGAACTTTCCGACTGAACAGGACTCATTGAATCCATCCATGTGGCCTAGAAGACAAGCCTTGCGCGCCATCGGCGCCTCACTCGCCGTGCCGGCCCTGACGCCGGCATTTGCCCAATTCCGCGTCGAGATCTCGGGCGTCGGCGCCACGCAGATCCCGATCGTGCTGGGGCGTTTTCGCGACGAGGATCGCCAGCCGCAGTCGATCTCGGCCATCGTGCGCGCCGACCTGGAGCGCAGCGGCGTCTTCAAGATCGTCGACGCCCCGGCGCCGGCCGACGAGAACGGTTCGCCCGACTACGCCACGCTGCGCTCGCGCGGCGCGGACGCGGTTGTCTCCGGCTCGGCCTCGCGCCTGGCCGACGGCAGGATCGACGTGCGTTTCCGCCTGTGGGACGTGGTCAAGGGCGTCGACCAGGGCGGCCAGAGCGAGCCGGTGCTGCCGGTGGACCTGCGGCTGGCGGCCCACCACGTGTCCGACCAGATCTATCAGAAGCTCACCGGCGAGCGCGGCATCTTCTCCACCCGCATCGCCTACGTCACCAAGGCGCCGGGCAAGTACACGCTGCGCATCACCGATGCCGACGGCGAGAACATCCAGGCGGCCCTGATCGACAACGAGCCGATCATCTCGCCGGCCTGGTCGCCGGACGGCAGCGAGCTGGCCTACGTCACCTTCCACGACCGCAAGGCGAAGGTCGTCGTGCGCAACGTCCGCCAGGGCACCAACCGCGAGGTGGCGAGCTTCAAGGGCTCCAACAGCGCGCCGGCGTTCTCGCCGGACGGCCGCACCCTGGCCGTCACGCTGTCCAAGGACGGCGGCTCGCACGTCTACCTGATGGACCGCAACGGCGGCAACGTGCGCCGCTTCACCGACAGCACGGGCATCGACACCGAGGCGAGGTTTTCGCCGGACGGCGGCTCGATCTTCTTCGTCAGCGACCGCGGCGGCGGCCCGCAGATCTACCGCCAGCCGGTGGGCGGCGGCGGCGCGGTGCGCGTCACGTTCAACGGGGCCTACAACATCAGCCCCGCGCTGAGCCCCGACGGCAAGCTTCTTGCGTACATTTCGCGTGGGAGTGGTTTCAAGGTCATGGTGATGGACCTGGGCAGCGGCGACGTGCGCAGCGTCAGCGACACGAACGACGACGAAAGCCCGAGCTTCGCGCCGAACGGCCGCTACATCATCTACGCGACGAAGGCCGACGGCCGCGACGTGCTGATGACGACCACCACCGATGGCAAATTCAAGTCGAAGCTGCTCGAATCGGGCCTCGACATCCGAGAACCTGTCTGGGGCCCGTTCGGCCGCTGATTGTGGGAAAGAGTCGCGGCGCAGGGGCGCTCGCGGCCATGTTCATAGTGCTGGTAGGAGAAAATCGATGATCAAGAATTCCGGAAAGATGTTGCTGGCCCTGGCCAGCGTGGCGGTGATGGCTGGCTGCGCCTCGCCGGTGAAGCTGGACAAGCCGGTCGAAGTCGAGAAGAAGGACGTCACGACGAGCACCACGACCACGCAGCCCTCGGGCCAGTCGTCGGTGGCGACGGAGGATCTGTCGGCCAAGCCGGCGATCCCGGTCACGCTCGACCGCGTCATCTACTTCGACTTCGACAGCTACGCCGTCAAGGACGAGTTCCGCCCGATCGTCGAGGCGCACGCCAACCTGCTCAAGGCGAACCCGTCGGCCAAGGAAGTCGCCGAAGGCCACACCGACGAGCGCGGCGGCAGCGAATACAACCTGGCGCTGGGCCAGAAGCGCGCCGAAGCCGTCGTCAAGCAGATGGAAGTGCTGGGCGTGGGCGAGTCGCAGCTCGAAGCCGTCAGCTACGGCAAGGAACGTCCGGCGGTGGACGGCCATGACGAGTCGGCATGGGCGAAGAATCGCCGCGTCGAACTGCGCAGCAAGTAATGGCTACGGTCGTGGGGCTGGATGCGGGCCGGGCCGGCCCGCGCGACTCCGGCATGGCGGCGATCGTGACGCGCGCTGACGCGTCGCGTCGCCCGCGCGCGTTCGCGGCCGTGCGCCGCGCCTGCGCGGTCGCCGCCTTGCTGGCTTGCGGCACGAGCGCTCATGCCGGTCTGTTCGACGACGACGAGGCGCGCCGCGCGATCATCGACCTGCGCGCTCGCATCACGCAGCTGGAAGACGGCTCGAAGGCGCAGACGGCGCAGACGGCGCAACAACTGCAGCAGCTGCAGAACGCGCTGCTGGATCTCACGAACCAGAACGAACAGTTGCGCCAGCAGCTCGCCCAGCTGCGCGGTGCCAACGAGCAGCTCGCCAAGGATCTGTCCGACGTGCAGCGACACCAGAAGGACATCGTCCAGGGCGTCGACGACCGCCTGAAGAAGGTCGAGCCGCAGCAGGTCAGCCTGGACGGCAAGACGTTCATGGCCGACCCGGACGAGGTCGCCTCGTACGAGAGTGCCACGGCCACGCTGCGCAGCGGCGATTTCGACAAGGCGCAGGTCGCGCTCACCGGCTTCCTGCGCCGCTATCCGGCCAGCGGCTACGCCGACCTCGCGCGCTACTGGACGGGCAACGCCCAGTACGGCAATCGCGATTTCAAGGGCGCCATCGTCACGTTCCGGGCGTTCATCGCCGCGGCCCCGGATCACCCGCGCGCGCCCGAGGCCGAACTGGCGATCGCGAACTGCCAGATCGAGTTGCGCGACATCAAGGGCGCCAAGGCCACGTTGAACGAGTTGATGAAGACCTATCCGAAGTCGGAAGCGGCCGTCGCCGGTCGTGAACGCCTGACCTCGCTGAAGTGATCGTGGCCCTGTGGCGTCGCTCGAAGTAGCCACGGCGGCCGACGACGCCGATCTCGAGCGCCGCTTCGGCGGCCTCAAGCGGCTGTACGGCGCACGCGGCTACGCGCGCGTGCGGGCCGCGCGCGTGGCCGTCGTCGGCCTCGGCGGCGTCGGCTCCTGGGCCGTCGAGGCGCTCGCGCGCAGCGGGGTCGCGCAGCTGGTGCTGATCGACCTCGACCACGTCTCCGAATCCAACGTCAACCGCCAGATCCAGGCGCTCGGTGCGACGCTGGGCATGTCCAAGGCAGAGGCGCTCGCGCGCCGCATCGCCGACATCCACCCCGCCTGCGTCGTCCACTGCATCGAGGAGTTCGCCGACGACGCCAACTGGCCCGGCCTGCTGCCCATCGAAGTGGACGCCGTCATCGACGCTTGCGACCAGAGCAAGGCCAAGCTCGCGCTGGCGGCGTGGGCGCGCCGCACCGGCACCGCCTTCGTCACCTGTGGCGCCGCCGGCGGCAAGCGGCAGGCGCAGAAGATCGAGGTCGACGACCTGCACGCCACCACGCACGACCCGCTGCTGGCCAGCCTGCGCCAGCGCCTGCGCTCGCAGCACGGCGCGCCGCGCACCGGCAAGATCGGCGTGCGCTGCGTGTTCTCGCGCGAGAGCGTGGCGCCGCCGGAGCCCGACGAGGCGGCATGCGAGATCGACGACCTGTCTCCCGCCGCCGATGCGCGCCGCGACAACACCCTCAATTGCCACGGCTACGGCTCCAC
>FTIF01005315.1_pt3 | contig 11319 bp, 11 predicted proteins | sample 1658001 | NCBI WGS metagenome assembly FTIF01 (sample SAMEA3914789, study PRJEB12502) | metagenome | biome: forest; material: soil | place: Canada | collected 2011-07-03 | depth 0.3 m | reverse complement strand
CCACCACCACGCCGATCACCAGGGGCAGCCTGGATCGCGGACGCTGACCGGCCGGGAGATCCGTGGCGGAAATGCCGTCGAGGGCCGATTCCGGCTCCTCCACACCCGCGCCCTGCAGGGCGGTGCGCCAGGCGGCTATCGACTGCGGCCGCTGCTCCGCCGGCAGGTGCAGGGCCTCGTCGATGGCGGCCGCCAGGGCCTCGGAACAGCGCACCCGCGCGTTCATCCCCACCGGGGCGAGGGCCGGGCCGCTGGCGCGGCTGCGCGCATCCGGCGGTGCTTGCCCGGTAATGACGCGATAGGCGGTGGCGCCGAGCGCATAGAGATCGGTCCAGGGACCGTGCGGGCCGGCCATGTAGAACTCTTCGGGCGCAGCGTAAGGCGGCATGCCTGCACTGAACACGGTGCGCGCCTTGAAGCGGATCGGCGCCCGCAGCACGCCGAAGTCGCTCAGCACGGCGCTGTCGTCGGGCCGTACCAGCAGATTTTCCGGACGGATGTCCCGGTGCAGCAACCCTACCGCATGGGCCTGCTCGAGGCCGGCCAGCACCGGGGTCAGCAGCCGCCGCAGCTGCGCCTCGCTGAGCACGCCCTCGCGCTCGACGATGGCAGCGAGGGTTTCCCCGGCAACGCGCTCGGTGACGTAGTAGCCCGTCCCATTGGCCTCGAACTGCCGCAGCACGCGGATCAACCCGGGATGATTGAGCTTCTGCAGCAGCACCGCCTTGTCGAGGAAGCTGCGCAGCCAGAAGCGCAGCGGGGTGCGGTCTTCCAGCTCCCGCGCCCTGACCGCCCCCTCCTCGCGCACGGCAAACTCGTGCGGCAGGAACTCCTTGATGGTCACCTCGCTCCCCGCCTCGTCGCGGGCCAGGTAGGTGGTGCTGTAACGTCCTTGTTCCAGTACGCCGGCGATTTCATAAACATCAAGCCGCGTACCCGTCGCCAGCGGCGACGAAGTCTGCGCAGTACTCATTGTCACTCCCTTTCCCCACTGCGCGCCGCCGTATGCTTCGACAGTCGTGCAGTTGCCGGCGGCCCTTCGAACTAACTCCCGCCGGCATCACGCTAGTGGATGTGCCGATGCCGTACGGTGCGGCCGCCTAAGCGGGGTCGCCAACCGGGGTATCGGTACCTTGATATGCCTATATTTCAGGGTTGCAACAATCTTGCCGTCAAGTGGCAAGGCCGGCTGCCCACGTAAAGTTCTGCCGCAATAGCCCAAAACCGGGGCGAATGCGCAGATTCGAGCGTGGCGGCGGGCGTTTGGTTAGGATGACGGTCTCAGGAACGGGCTCGCGCAAAACCTGCCTGCCTCACCAAATTCCCGTAAAACCTCAAAAAAGTCGAGGAGACGATGAGCGAAACGCTGAACCCGGTGCAGATGCTGCTTCACAGGGCACAAAACTCCCCAAATGCCCCCTATCTGCACCAGCCCCGCAAGGGCGCCTGGCAGACCTATACCTGGGCCGAGGTGGCCGAACAATCCCGACGCATGGCGGCCGCGCTGCAGGCCCTGGGCGTGCCGGCCGGCAGCGCCGTCGCCATCACCGGCATGAACACCGCGCACTGGTTCATGGCCGATTTCGCCGCCGGCATCGGCGGCTATGTCGGCGTCGGCCTCTATCCGAAGCAGTCCGAGGACGCGGTGCGCTTCATCGTCGGGCACTGCGAGGCCAAGGTGGTGTTCGTCGGGCCGATGCCGGACGTGGACAGCTTCATGTCCTGCCTGCCCAAGGACGTGATCCGCATCGCCCTGCCCTATCCGGGCGTGCCTGCCTGCGAGCACAACTGGGACGACCTCATCGCCAAACATGCGCCGCTGGCACAGCCGGCGCCGCGCCAGCCGAACGATGCCTGGAGCCTGATCTACACCTCCGGCACCACCGGCAACCCCAAGGGCGTGATCGTCACCGAACGCAACCTCGTATTCACCATCAGCGGCGCGGTGCGCGCCATGCCGGCGCGCCCGGAAGGCGAGCATTTCCTGTCCTACCTGCCACTGGCGCACGCCTTCGAGCGCGGCGCGGTGGAATGCGTCAGCGTCTACATCGGCGCGCAGGTGTGGTTCCTGGAAAACCTGGAAAAACTCGGCGACACGCTGAAGGAAGTGCGGCCGACGCGCTTCTACGGCGTGCCCCTGGTGTGGACCCGCATCCAGGGCCAGATCCTCAAGCAGTTGCCGCAGAAGAAACTCGACAAGGTGCTGAAGATTCCGCTGCTGTCCGGCTACGTCAGGCGCAAGATCCGCAAGGGTCTGGGCCTGGATCGCTGCTGGCTGCGGGTCAGCGGCGCCGCGCCCTTGCCACTGCCGGTGCTGAACTGGTACAGCAAGCTCGGCATCGATATCTACCAGGGCTACGGCATGACCGAGAATTCGATCTATGCCACCGTCAACCTGCCCGGCGCCAATCGCGCCGGCAGCGTCGGCAAGCCTTACGCCGACTCGCTGATCCGCATCGGCGACGGCGGCGAGATCCAGAACAAGCATCCCGGCGTCACCCCCGGCTATTACAAGGACCCGCAGAAGACCGCGGAGTTGTATACGGCAGACGGCTGGCTGCACACCGGCGACGTCGGCCGCCTCGACCAGGACGGCTATCTCTACATCACCGGCCGCGTCAAGGAAATCTTCAAGACCCTCAAGGGCAAGTACGTCACCCCCGCGCCGATCGAAGGCGCCTTCAGCAGCAACAACGACATCGACCAGATGTGCCTGGTCGGCGCCGGCCTGTTCCAGCCGATCCTGGTGCTGTCGCTCACTCCCGATGCGCACAAGAAACCGCGCGACGTGGTGGAAAAGGAACTGGTGGCGACGATGGAACAAGTCAACACCACCCTGGAAGCGCACGAGGCCGTCGCCAAGCTGTTCATCACCAAGGACGCCTGGAGCATCGACAACAGCCTGATGACGCCGACCATGAAGGTGCGGCGCAACGAGGTGGAGAAACGCTTCGGCGATGAGCTGCATGCCTGCGAAAGCAGGCGGGATGTGAAGGTGGTTTGGGAGGCTTGAGCTGGCTGCTCCTCCTTGCTCTTTGCACCCTGAAACTTTGGCCTGCGCGCAAGCGCGCGCCAAAGTTTCAGGGCAAGAGACAAAAGCCGCCCCAGACGGAAAGCGCTTCGCCCGTTCGCCTCAAAGAGCTTACAGGCACCGGCTAATGATCGGCCGTAGTCAAACCAACGATTGGGCCGAGGTCTGCGTTGCGGTCGCTTCTACCCAACTGCGTCGTCAGCAGGCTTGAAACGTTGCCATCCAGATATAAGGCATCCGCGCAATGCAGGATGTCGCGAAACAGGACGGCAAACTCGTAAAAATTGACCGGTGTATCGGAAATGACGAACACTGCGTCGCCGGTCGGCGTCACCCCGACGCCGTTGCGGATCAAGCGTGACGCCGACTCAGGCCGAAATAGCGGGTGAACCTTGCCCCGTCGCAGCAATAGCGGCCCCGATTGCGTCGCCAGCGAGACATGCTCGCGCAAGGCAATGTACTCGGAAGTCTCCACCACCCGTGCACCGTGGTCGGAAATCAGGAACACGCCATTCGGCTTGAGAAAGAAATTCCCATGCCCATTGCGGGTTTCAAGTCGCCCGAGCTGCCGCCCCTCGGCAATCAGTAGCCCGGAGGGGGAATAATCGGGACGGTACATTCCCGCATTCATCGCGAACAGCAGATGCTGTCCACCCGGCTTCAACCAGCGATCGATCGCGTCGAAGGATTTGAACGCCGCGCCAGCATCATCCTTCAAGAATATGCGCAGATGTTCCTTGCGCACATCGACGCGGCAGACGGTAGCGTGGATCGCAGATTGTTCGATAGGAGCACAGTCGACCGCCTGTGCCGGGATGGACAGCAGCATGGCAATGCACAGGCTTGCGCGGAATAAAGCATTCATACCGCAGGGATTTCGCCGTGGCGAGGCATCGTACCGCCTCCGTCGTTGATGAGGAATCGGAGTGGAAGCTGCCGGGATTCGCTCCGCTCATCCCAGCCTATATTCCTCGGGGTGAACTGAGTTTGGTACTGAGTCATGTAAAAAGCGCCTCTCCGCTGCGCAAGGAGCGGAGGAACAGCAGGGAAAACTCAGTCAAAGACGATGGTCTTGTTGCCGTCGACGATGATGCGGTCCTCGACATGCCAGCGCACCGCCCGCGCCAGCACCTGCCGCTCCAGATCGCGGCCCAGGCGTCGCAGATCGTCGATCTCGTCGCTGTGGGAAACGTGGGCGGTGTCCTGCGAGATGATCGGCCCCTGGTCGAGGTCGGCGGTGACGTAGTGCGCGGTGGCGCCGATGATCTTGACGCCGCGCTCGTAAGCCTGGCGATAGGGATCGGCGCCGACGAAGGCCGGCAGGAAAGAGTGGTGGATGTTGATGATGCGGTTCGGATAGCGCGCCACGAAGGCCGGCCCGAGGATGCGCATATAGCGCGCCAGCACCAGGAACTCGGCGCCCTCGCCCAACAGCTCCAGCATCCGCGTCTCGGCCTGCGCGCGCTGCTCGGCGGTGTCCTGCGGCACGTGATGGAACGGCACGCCGAAACCCTCCACCGCGCCGCGCAGCTTGTCGTGGTTGGAGATGACGCAGGGGATGTCCACCAGTAATTCGCCGCGCTGCCAGCGCCACAGCAACTCCAGCGCAGCGTGATCGTGCGCCGACACCAGCACCGCCATGCGCGGGCGGTCGGCGGCGTAGCTGATATGCCAGTCCATGTTGTAGCGCCGGCCGGCGGCCTCGTCGAAAGCGCGCTCCAGTTCTTCGCGCGACAGGTCGAGCTTGGGCGTCTGGAATTCCAGACGCATGAAGAACAGCCCGTCGATGGGATCGGTGGAGTGCTGGTCGAGCTCGGTGATGTTGGCACCGTGCTGGAACAGGAAGCTGGTCACGGCGGCGACGATGCCGGGCTGGTCGGCGCAGCGGATCAGCAGGCGGGCGAAGGATTCAGCGGCCACGGCGGTTTCTTTTGCTTATTTGAATAATCGCGTCAGGGACGACGCATGCTTGTACAGGACGTACATTATGGGGCCAATGCTTTCAGCTTCGCCGCCTGTTCCGGGAACCACGGGCCATTGGCCTTGAGCGCATCGGCCACCGCCTGTTTCGCATCGTCAGGCCGGTTGAGCTTGAGCAGGGCCTGCGCCTGCTGCTCGGCGACATTGAGCCGGTTGATGCCGTAGGCCTTGGGCGCAGCCTGTTGCAGGTAGATCAGCGCCTGCTGGTACTGGCCGCGCGCCACCAGGCTTTTGCCTAAGCGATAGTAGTAGACGTAATCGTTGGGGTAGGCGGCGATCAGCTTGGGATAGAGCAGGTCCAGCTCATCGGTCTTGCCGGCGCGGTCGAGGAACACGCGCAGGTTGTCGGCGAGGTTGCGGTCCTTCTTCAGGTTGCCGTCGAGGCGCTGCTTGACGTCGGCGATGGCATGTTCGAGCACATCGTTGGTGGCCTGGGGATACTTGAGCGCATCGTCCAGGTCGGCGGTGGTCAGCACCACGCTGCGCGCATCGGCGCAGCTCGGATGGGTGACGAACACCTGGGCATACAGCTGATGCGTCATCACCGGCTTCTGCGCCGCCAGCAATCGGGTCTTGTCGGCATCCGGCAGGGCGGCGGTGCAGTCCAGCACCCGGTCCAGTTCGTAGGCGCGATCGCAGCCCAGCTCGCCGGCCAATACCGCGGGGGCCAACGCCACGCATTGCGCCGCATTCTTGCTCTGGCCGGCCTGCATCAGCTGCAGGCGTGCGGTCCAGAGTTTGGCGCGCGCATCCTTGTCGAGCGCTGCCTGCGCCGGCGCCGGCAGGGCCTTGCGCCAGGCCAGGCCGCCTTCGGCGTCGTTGCGCGCGTGATAGGCCTTCAGCACTTCGTGCGCGGCTTTCAGCGAGGCCGGGCTGCCGTCCTTGACCTTGTCGCGCAGGGCCTCCAGCGAGGTGGTGCGCGCCAGGATGGCGTCGAGCTGGCGATAGAAGTCGGGCCGGGTCTGCTCGGCCAGGATGCGCCCCAGCTCGTCGCCGCTCTCGTTGAGCACGACGTAGCTGGGCAGCGCCTTCACCCCCAGGCGCTTCTCCCAGTAGTTGCCCTCCGGCGCGTCGGCGTCCAGATCCACCAGCACCGCTTCACGCTTGACCTTGTCCCACTCCGGGCCGTTGAGGACGTTGTGCGCCATGTAGTAGCAGGAGTAGCACCAGGGCGCATGGAACTCGATCAGGATCGGCGCCTGCCGCTCCGACGCCTGCTTGAGCGCTTCATCGAGCGGCGGTTGCCAGGTGTCGGCATGTGCCACACCGGCCAGCAGCAGGAAAGCAGCGGCGAGCCCTGAGGCGCGTTCAGTCCAGCGGCGGCAGGTTTTTAGGCGCATCGTCCGGCGGCTTCGAATAGTAGGCGATGCGGGCATTGTACGGCTTGCCGGTGGCCGGGTTTATAACATTCGAAATTCCGCGGTATTCCAGCAGGCGCCGCGATTGTGGGTCATATGTAAGGATCAGCGGGTCGACCACATAGCGCAGCAGCGAGTCCGGGTCGACCTTGAGCAGGATCGCCGGCTTGCCCTCGAACTCGGTGTCGCCGGTCTTGCGGGCGCGGAAACTGTAGCTGTCGAGCTGGCCGGCCACGGCGAACTGGAACTTGATGGTCTTGCCGGCTGCCAGCTCCGGCATGTGATCGTAGATGTAGCTATGGAAGCCGCTGTCGGCGGCCATGTGGTCGGCCTTGGCGACACTGCCGGTCTGCCGGCCCTTTTCGGGCGACTGTTTGAACATCTGCACGCCGTCCGCGCCGACCTTGCTGATGCCTTCGGAATAGCCCACGCCGGGCAGGCTCAGGGTGTAGACGGGCACATAGGGATCGGCGGCGAAGCTGAGGGTCTTCTCGCCGAGCCGCTTGCCGTCGGCGGCGTAATAGCTGGTGTGGCCGCTGATCCAGTGATCGTTGTCGATCTCCTCGCGGTAGACCTCGGTGTAGAGGTACTTGCCGCTGGCCAGATCGTAGGCATAGCCGTAGAAGCGCTGCACCTGCGGCTCGGCCTGCGCGGCAAAGGACGCGAACAGCAGTGAGAGAGCGGCCAGGGTGATGCGTTTCATCCCGAAGTCCTTGTCAAAAAAGCCGATCCCTTGGCGCTGAATGCTTTCAGCGTGCCGCTCGCGGCGCAAACAGATAGTGCGCCACGCCCCATTCGTTGCCGTCAGCGTAGCCGAACAGTTCCGCCACAGCCATGTAGAACATGCGCCAGCGCTGGAACCAGATCGCCGCCTGCTCTTCGCCGTAGCCGGCGCGGAATACTTTCATGATCGCGCCTTTCTGCGCATCCATTCCCTGCAGCCAGTGATTCGAGGTTTTCTCGTAGTGCTGGCCGCCGACCCACCATTGCCGCTCCAGGCACAGATCATCCTGGAAATTAAGCAGCAGATTCTCCGAGGGCATGGTGCCGCCGGTAAAGAAGTGTTGCGACATCCAGTCGCTCTGCCCCTGCACCTCGAAATGATAGGCCAGCAGCTTGTGCACGAAGATATGCACGAACAGCCGGCCGTCCGGCTTGAGCCAGCGCGAAATCTTGGCCAGCAGCAGGCCGTAATTCTTCATGTGCTCGAACATCTCGATCGACATGACGCGGTCGAACTGCGCCTCCACACTCTGGGCGGGAAAATCGAAATCGACCACGTTGCCGGTGACCACGGTGAGGTTGCCGAAGCCGCGCTCGGCGGCGCGCTGCTGGATGAACTCGCGCTGCCCATGTGAGTTGGACAGGCCGACGATGCGCGAGTTCGGATATTTCTCGGCCAGCCACAGCGATAGCGAGCCCCAGCCGCAGCCCAGGTCGAGGATGCGCATGCCGTCGCGCAGCCCGGCACGCTCGGCGTACAGCGCCAGCATCGCCTCGCCGGCCTGTGCCAGCGTCTCCCGGCCCGTAGGATAAAGGCAGCAGGAGTATTTCAGGCGCGGCCCCAGGTGCAGGTGGAAAAACTCCACCGGCACTTCGTAGTGCTGCTCGTTGGCCGCCTTGGTCTCGACCGCGATGGGGCTGGCCCGCAGCTCGTCGAGAAAACGGTTGAAGCGCTGCGAGCGCACTTCGCCATCGTCATTGGCCTCGTCCACCAGGCGCCGCCGCATCAGGCCGCGCATGCCGGCGCGCGCCAGGGTGTCGGGAAAGTAGCCGCGTTCGCAGAGGTCGATGACATTCATGAGTGGTTAGTGACTAGTGATTAGTGGTTAGTGCTAAAGCGAAAATTTGAGATCACAAAAAAAACGGAAACAGGGATCGGGGAGAAACTAGTCACTGACCACTAATCACTAGTCACTGCTTTTTTGGCGGCCAGGGGATGAGCATGCTGGTGCTGCGAATGTAGTCGGCATAACCGGGCCGGCTGCGCGCGCTCTGCGCCTCGGTCAGCGGCACGCCGGACAGCCGCAGCAGCAGGAAGGCCATGATCAGCGGCGAGGCCAGCGTCAGCCACCACCAGGCGCTGCCCGCCGCCAGCAGCACATAAACCAGCCAGTGCAGACACTCGAAGAAATAGTTGGGGTGGCGCGAGTAGCGCCAGAGGCCGCGCCGGCACACCTGGCCCTTGCTGGCGGGGTCTTTCTTGAACTGCTCCAGCTGCCAGTCCGCCAGGCCCTCGCCGAACACCGACAGCAGCCACAGCAGCACCGCGGCGGCGGTGCACAGGCTGCCGGGTTCGGCAGGGCTCCAGGCGACCACCGCGAAGCTCACCGACAGCAGCATCGAAAACAGCACCTGGAACTGGAAGAACCAGAACAGATTGCGGTCGGCTGCCGCACCCCACTGCTGGCGAAAGCGGCGATAGCGGCCGTCCTCCGGCTTGCCGTGGTTGCGCAGCAGCAGATGGGTGCCGAGGCGCAGCCCCCAGGCGCCGCCGAGCAGGGCCAGCAGCAGGCGCAGCTGTGCCGGTGCCGGGCCGCGGCAGGCATACCAGACGGCCAGCAGGCCCAGGGTCCAGGCCCACACCGAGTCGATCAGCCCGGCATTGCGGGTGCGCAGCTGCACCAGCCAGACCAGGGCGAACAGGGCCATCAGGCCGAGGCAGCCGATCAGCGCCGTGCCGGTCAGGAGCATGGTGCGACCGCGGCGAGCGTGGTGTAATTCATCATTGCTCCCTAGTTACGTGTGCGGGCGCATTTCGGATGAGCGCGACGATGCGCCTGGCCCAGGCCAACGCACTTGACTTTAGCGTATCCGGCGGAGTCTGCTAGAGCCCAAATCAGGGGTCTGGCGCGACTGCGCCGGACGCGATACCACACCACAAAGAGGGAGCGCCGGGGATGAAACCGCATCATGCCGTGCAGCGACTGTCCGTCATCGCCGCGCTGACGCTGTGCGCCTGCGCCACGGCGCCGAAATCGCCGGCCGGCGCCTTGCGCGCTGCCACCAACGATGTCGCCAATGCCGAGGATGCCCGGGCCGCCGACTACGCCTCGGTCGAAATGCGCTCGGCCCACGAAAAGCTCAACGCCGCACGTGCGCTGGCGCGGCAGGTGAGCCCGGACAACAAGGACGATCCGCGCCGCCTGCAGGTGCTGTGGCTGGCCGAAGAAGCCAGCGCCGACGCAGACCTGGCGGTGGCCAAGGCGCGCAATGTCCGCACCTCGAGCGTGGTGCGGGCGCTACAGGGCGACACCAGCCCACCGCCATCGACGCTGCCGCCACCGCCACCGCAAGTCACCGTACCAGTGCCAGTGCCAGTGCCAGTGCCAGTGCCAGTGCCCGAATCGGTACCGGCAGTGGAAGCACCGCCTGCGCCCGCAGCTGAGCCGGCACCGGCGCTCGAACCGGCTCCTCCGCCCGTGCCTGAATCGGCGCCCGTAGTGCCGTTGCCGCCGCCGGCCGAAGCCGCTCCTGCGGTCCCATCCAGCTACGGGGGCTAAGGCATGAACCATCCGATGAAATCATTGCTGCGCATCGCCACCCTCGCCTCGCTCACCATCCTGGCTTCCTGCCTTTTCCACAGCGCGGCCAAGGACCCTGGCGCCGACAAGACGCGTGCCGATCTGATTCAGGTGCGCGCAGATCTGAACCAGCTGGAGGCCAATCCGCAGCTGACCAGCCGCGTTCCGGTGGCGCTGCAGGAAGCTGAGGAGGCGGTGAAAGCCGCCGAGGGGTCGCAAAGGGATTCGGCGCTGTCGGCGCACCTGGTCTACCTGGCCGACCGCAAAGTGCAAACCGCCAAGGCGCTGGCCGAGGCGCATGTTGCGGAGGATCAGTTGAAGGTTCTGCAGGGGAAGTGAAGGACTGTCCGCCAGCGGTGTAGTTTGGGGTAAGCGCAGCAAACCCCAACGTCTTTGGCTCAGAGATCGCGCAATGTTGGGGTTCGCTGCGCTCACCCCGACCTACTCATCTAAGTGGTCGGCAGCAGGCTCAGCAGCCGCTGCGCGCTCTGGCGCAGGTTGTCCTGCCACTGCAGGCCGACGATGGGCTGGCCGGTGGCGGAGTCGCAGAACGGCATCTCCTCGCCGCTGCCGATGACCAGGCGGTAGTCGATGGTCAGCTCGGTGCCGGCTGCGAGATCGTCCTGGGCGAAGATGAAGCCCAGATGCCACAAGCCGGTCGGCGTAAAGGAATGATTGACGTAGCACTCGTCGCTCCATTCCGGCGTCAGCGAGAACCAGTCCTCGAACCAGCGCACGCTCGAATCCACCTCGATCGACCCTTCCGGGAATTTGCGCAGCTCATGCTCCGGCAACACGGTGTGCACCTTGTCCGGCGCGATGAGGACGCGGCCGCGCGCCACCGGCTGATCCAGGAAAAAGCCCTTGCCGGCACCGGCGATGCCGGAAGCAGCGATGCGATAGCGCGGAACGATCATGGAATCAGCCGAACCCTAAATTAGCAGCGCCTGTTTTAACAGTCCGCGCCATGGATGGCGCGGTTTCTTGGTCCTGGATGGACACCCGATCCTGGATGGACATCAATGGCGCGTAGTCGATGGAATCGTACTGGCCGCCACAAACAGCTCCGCCGTTTCGTTGCGGTCGAAAACGTATTCCTTGCCGCAGAATTCGCAGGTGATGGCGATGCGCCCCTGCTCGGCCAGGATCGAATCGCATTCCTCGCGCCCCAGCGACAGCAGCAGGCGCGAGATGCCGACGCGCGAGCAGCGGCAGGCCACCGTCACCGGGCGCGGCTCGAACAGGCGCACGTCCTCTTCGGCGAACAGGCGCCCCAGCAGAGTGGCGGGATCGGCCTGCAGCAGTTCTTCCTGCTTCAGGGTCGCGGCCAGGATGGAGACATGCTCCCAGTCCTCCTCGGTGCCGCGCGCATCCTCCAGCGGCAGACGCTGCAGCATGAAACCGCGCAGGCGGTCGCCGTCGGCGG
>FTIF01005397.1_pt1 | contig 11334 bp, 9 predicted proteins | sample 1658001 | NCBI WGS metagenome assembly FTIF01 (sample SAMEA3914789, study PRJEB12502) | metagenome | biome: forest; material: soil | place: Canada | collected 2011-07-03 | depth 0.3 m | reverse complement strand
GCACCAGCACTACAAGCACTTTGGCGGCGGCGAGACTGAGACCGTGCTGGACCTGCCACCCGGAAAGCACACGCTGCGCTTGCTGTTCGCCGACAACAATCACGTTCCCTACTACATCGACAGCCGCGAGATCCGGATCGAAGTTCTTCCGAAGGGCAAATAAGGTGTGCCCCACACAGAGTACGGACTCGGACAGTGATGTCTTTCTGGCGATAGCCACTCCAGACGGGATCGCGAAGCTGGCCCGGCCAAGCCCCGTACCGTGTTTTCGAATCGCGCGACCTCCGGCAGGCTGGCGATCGGTTCAGAGTATGTGGTGGCGGTGTCGGACGCCCCCGTGCCCATACGAGTGAAACGATTTGTGTGTGTCGTGATCCATTCTGCATAGGACACCGTAAGTCGATTGTCCGTCCAATGCCTGCCGCGATCGCGGCTATTCCACTAACCGGAAAAACCATGGTGGCTTCAAGCTTGAAGCGCGACACCCCTAACGAGGTCCAAAGTCAACATTGAGAATGTCTGCACTTTCAGGTCAGAGTCGACCTTCGCTGATAAGGCGGGTCTTGATAGCATCGATGTACGCCTCTCCATCCCGCAGTGCTGACGGGCTCGTATGGACAGAGTAGTAGCCCAGTACCAGGTCGTGCTCGTGTGGCGCCGCCGAACCGAGGACAAATTCGACCTCGGTCAGCGCAACGAATTCGACAGCTTCGTCCGACGGTTCGAAAACGGCGAGATCGCCGTGCCTCAGTTCGTCGGGAACCGACACGACACCCGATGCGATGGCGGTCCAAAGAATCGTGTGGCCCGCGGGCGGCTGATAGCGCCAGCGCTCGCCAGCTTTCAAGCGCACGGCCAGATAGTTGATCGGGGACGGCGGCTCGATGGCGCTCGATGCAGAACCGTGGCTGCCCAGAAGGACGCGCGCCGGGCCGTCTTCCTGCACGTCTTCGGGAGCCTGACAGAGGCTCTTGGTGGGCCCCAACTCAAGTTCCGGCGGCAAGGCGACCCAGAGCTGGAAGCCGCGCGTCCGCCCTGCTTTGTCTAGCCCGCCGCCATGCCACATGCCGCGTCCAGCCTGCATCCATTCGACGCCGCCCGCCGCCAGAGTGCCCCTTGCGTTGTCCGGGTCGATGTAGCTCACCGCGCCTTCCATGATGTAGGTCAAGGTGGCGATACCCGAGTGGGGGTGCAAGCTTCCGTTGAATGGCGCGCCGTCATGGTCGAAGAGATCGAGAAACACGAAGGGCTTGAGAAATTCACCCAGATCCCCCGGGCTCACGAGCCGCGTGACCGGCCCATGTGCGCTGCCGCGCGCGCGATGCACGATGGCGCGGACTTTCGTGGCGACGGCCGTGTTCATGCGGCCTCTCTCGCAGTCTTGAGCGCCTTGGCCCACCATGCCAAGTCGTCGAGCAGCCCGGTGGCGGCCTGCGCCAGGTGCGGGAAGTCGTCGAAGCTCTTGCCCTGCTGCCAGATGCCGAGGAACTCCACCATGCCGATATGCACCGCATGGCGCACCGGCGCCATCTGCAATTCGACCGACACCAGGCGCAACTGCTCCACGGCGCGCGCCGCGCCCACGCCGCCATAGCCGACGAAGCCGATCGGCTTGCGGATGAATTCGTTGTAGGCGTAGTCGAAGGCGTTCTTCAGCACGGCGGTCGGGCCATGGTTGTATTCCGGCGTCACCACGATCAGTCCATCCAGCGTGGCGAGCTGAGCGCCCCAGCGCTGCGCGGCCTCATTCTTCACCGGTGCCCAGGCTGGCGACATCGGTTCGTCAAAAAAAGGCAGCGGGTGGTCGCGCAGATCGATGAGCTCGAAAGCCAGGTCAGTGCGCTGCCGGGCGATCTCGTGAATCCAATGTGCGGGCCTTTCGCCGAAGCGGCCTTCGCGGGTCGAGCCGATGACGATGCCGATGCGGGGTGTCTGTGAGGTCATGAGATGTTCCTGAGAAAAATGGATTGGAGGGCCGCCTTGCGCCGCGAAAGGGCTTTTCGACCTGATGTACAGAAGTCTAGGAACTCGCTAATTGATTGAATAGATGGTTCAATGGTATTGGACTCGTCCAAAAACATAATGAATCTCCCCATGCTTGACCTGAACGACATCGCCATGTTTGTGCAAGTGGTGCGCAGTGGCAGCTTTGCCGAGGCGGCGCGGCGATTGGGCCTGCCCCCCAACACCGTGAGCCGGCGCGTCCAGCAACTTGAAGCCCGACTGGGCACGCGGCTGATGCAGCGCTCCACCCGCAAGCTCACGCTCACCAGTGCCGGCCAGGCCTTCCACGAGCGCTGCGCGGGCGCGGTGGACGGGTTGATCGATGCTGGCCAGGAGTTGGTGACGGGCGGCCAGGCACCCAGTGGCCTGGTGCGCGTGGCGGCACCCGCCGATTTCTTCGACTTCTTCCCGATGGCGTGGGTAGCCGACTTTCTGGCCTCGTTTCCGCTGGTGCGGCTCGACTTCGTGCTCAGCGATGCCAAGGCCGATCTGATTGCCGAGCAAATCGATGTCGCTTTTCGCGGCGGGCCGTTGCGCGACTCGGGCTATGTCGGGCGCCAGCTCCTCGGCGCCCGCAGCGACGGCATGCTGGCCAGCCCCGCTTACATCGCAGCGCGCGGCACTCCCGGCACGCTGCAAGACGTGGCAAACCACGCGTGCGTGACCTCCGCCTACCCCAGCGGCCGCGCCATTTGGCGCCTGACCGGCCCCGATGGCGTGGAGGAGGAAGTGCAGGTCGCCGGCCGCTTCACCGGCAACACCGCCCTGGCACTGCGCAAAGCCGCTGTGGCCGGCCTCGGCATCGCGCTGCTGCCACCCAACATGGCCAGGCTCGACGTCCAGGCCGGCCTGCTCGTGCCGGTGCTGCCACAGTACCAGCGCACGAGCGGCGGCATGATCGTGCTGTACCCGAGCCGGCGACACTTGCCGACCGCAGTGTCGGCGTTTATTGAGATGGTGGTGGAAAAACTGAGTGCGGTGGAGGCGTTGCCGGAGCTCCGATCTGCGCAGACCTGACTGACGCAGAGACTCCTAGGCTTTGAGGGAGGGGAAGAGCTGAAGTTTAATCGGCATCTTGCATCGGTGGAACTCTCGAGCAGCGCGGGCGCAGAGGCTGTGACGGACGGTCTGCTCCCGTTTGGAAGCTGCCCTTCTCCCGAACAAAATTCGCGCCAGGCCAGTCATGGCTGGAGGTCGTCAGACCGCCTCGGAGCAACCGCCAGGCTAAGCCGGCGGAGCCATCGTTCAGCGACCACCCTGCCCTCTATTCAGAGGGTTCGAGTTTCGGCATCAAATGCAGCAATAGCGATAAGGGTAGCTATCGCGACATTCGGATTGAGACGCATGCTCGTGCGCACCAAACTTCCTGAATGGTCGATGTTCTATGCAAACACGTTTGTGACGGAACACGTAGATCATGGACTACAGCCGTCAGCATCGCACTCGGCGAAACCATCAAGCCCGATAGATGAAATCTCACGTTTATCTGCTATCAAATCGCAACAATACGCGATTCAAGATCGGAAATGCAAACGACATCGTCGAGAGAGCGCGATGCTTTGGCTTGGGCGAGATCGACTGGGCGAACTCGGCCGGCTTCGTTGTGCAAAGTGCCAACACGGCTTTGCGCTTGGAGAGGATCCTGCTGAGAACCGCTTTATTTTATAGGACGTGTTCGGGCCTTCACGAGAGCCCGCACCTTTCGGTTACGACGTCGGAGGTCAGATGGACTGGGCAACGCGCTGTTCAGCCTCGAAATCAAGCGCTCGAACGGATGTCCCCGCACCGCGAAACGTGCAGTCCAGTTCGACAGCGCCGAAATCGAGATGCCAATCGCCTTAGCCACGTCCCTGCGGCTGTATCCAGCGTCTGCCAGGAAGATCGCGTGCGCCAACTTCGCAGCTGTCGACTTACCCTGCCCCCTTAGCCCAAACCGCTGAGCCGAGCATCCGAACCACCTATCAGCGGCCTCGATCTTCACTGGCCAGTTCGTCGGATCCCACTCGAACGGATCTAGCGACGCTCTGAGCGCCCCCCACAGATGGGCACGGTATCGCTTCGCAGAGTTTCGACGTCGCTCCGACACATCCACAAAGTATCGGAGCTCCTCCGGCCAAGGCTGTGACACCTCATCGCCTCGCAAGAGCGCTTGGTTCACGCGACTGCCGGCCGCCAGCTTTGACACGCTCGCATCGACCGCCGCCTCGTCATCGACGGATCCGATGTCCCAAAGCACCCGCCCGACGATTCGAGGCAATCTGGCTGCCGAAACCACCGCAGGCAGCTTCATCCTGCGAATAGAGCTTTCGAAGCTGGCGAGCATACGTTTCGCCCGACGATACCGAGCTCCACGCGCACGCGGATCTCCTCGACCCACAGAGGACTGCGTATGCTCCCCACAGAAGCGCATGCCAGGAACTGCCCAGCGGAAGCAAAGTTCACATCGGCGCATGTCCTTGATTCCACGGCAAGCAAGGGCAACGGCGACCAAGCACCAAGGATCGTTCTTGTCAGTGCCCATGTCCTGCCTATAGGCAGCAAGGTATGCGTCCGCCAGGGTTGAGAAAGGGGTCTGCCAATCCGCATCCACTCGCCTGCGCCCGCGACTCCAAGCATTGGATAACTCGGCGACAAGCGACTTCAGGCGCGCCGGCGTGACCCCATCGGAGAGCGCCAGGACGCCGCCACCCGCAATTCGCATCTTCGCGACGAGTGCGTGTGCGATCTGGGAAGCCGGCTGCTTCAGGATCGACGAGCCGCTACCGCCGAGCCCGTACCTGTCGACCAAGCGGCAAATCCGCTCCTGAAACGACAGGTGAAACCGCCGTTGGTCAGGCAGAAGAACAGGAGCTTTGTGACGGTGAGCTCCTCCTCCTTCTGCCGCACGAACTAGAACGCCGACGCCCTCGCGCAGCAGATCGTCGAACGTCCCGACGGTGACATGGGAGGCACGCATCCAACGCGGCAGCGAATTGCCTCCGCCCTTCTTATCTTTCGAAGTTGCTCGTGATCGCACGTTCATTCAAGGGCTTGACCAATCTGTGTTTCACATTTGCTGTCTGCAACGACTTGCAGGGGCTTGAATGTTAGCGCGGATGATTGCATCCATGGTTTTGAAGGAGGCCTCTCGATGCACCCCCTGTTGACGGCGAAGGACGTTTCGGACGCGCTGCGCGTGTCCCCCCGCAAGTTCGAGCAGATGGTGAAAGACGGCGAAGCGCCGCGCCACATCCTCATCGGACGCCAGCGTCGTTGGCAGCTCGAGGACGTGCAGAGCTGGGTCGACTCCCGCTTCGAACCGGAACCTGACTTCAACGTGGAAGGAGGTGATGAATCCGCCTAGGACGGCGGAAAGGGCCTGAAAAGGCACGCCACGCAGCCACATGCAGCACGGCGCAAGTATCAGCACGGCAGGACGTGCAACCGGAAAAGAGAAGGGCCCGACTCGACGGCAATCGAGGCAGGCCCTGGGATCAGCTTCAGTGGCGAACTGATGGCTGCATTCTACTCGCCCATCCAGACCGCGTGCAAGCGGTATGAGTCGCGGCGTGACTTCTTTTCCGAGACCCATGATCCCTCACCAAAGGGAGATGGGGATCGCCTGCCTTCTAAAGCAATGCGACAGACCCCAACAAGGGTCTATCGAAGGAAGAAGATGCAATATCAAGAGCCAAGCATCGTCGGCGCGGACATCTTTCCGCGCAGCGGCGCAGCCAGCTACCGTCCTGGCGTCCTGACGGCCATCGCGAACGCGATTGGCGGCATGAACCTGCCACTGCGAGGACGCGTTTACATCAGACAAGCCCTCGAAGCGCCCTCGCGCGCCACAGGCTCGGGCCGCAAGAACCTTACTGGGCGCTACCCCAGCAAACACATGGGCGTGACCATCCAGTTCGAGAGTGGAACCCTCGAACTGCCGGCCATCCATGGTCTTGAACATGCGTGCGGCGGCAGCACCTCCGGCGTCGTCGCCTACTGTGACCAACCGCCGAAGATCCAGCTTACCTACAAGTCGGACATCAGCACCAAGAGCTACCAGGTGACTCCGGACTTCCTCGTGGTCTACAAGGACAGGATCGTCCTTGTGGAATGCAAGCCTGCAACGGTGCTGCGCGAACGAGCCCAACGCGATCCAGCCCTTTTCGCCAGGGACGACGAAGGCAAGTGGGCCTGCCCTCCGGCCCAAGCCGCGGCCTCTGAAATGGGCTTTGAGCACGAGGTCTGGTCCGAGGAACAGTTCCCACCGGTCAGGATGAGCAATATCCGTCTTCTCGACGACTACTTCGGTGAGTTGTTGCAGGACGATGCGGCCCTTTGCCGTCAAGAGGCATTGGTCGAACTGGTCGGTAGCAACCGCGCCATCACCGTCAGCGATCTTCTTGCCACCGGTGCGGGTCGCTTTGAAATTGACCATGTTTATCGAGCCATCGCCCGCGGGCAAGTGGTCTTCGACATTGATAGGCAGCGCCTCGATACACCCAGCAAGACATACCTGTTCCGGGACGCAGAGACAGCCGAGGCCTTCAGGCTCAGCGACGAGTGCATTACCCGAGCATCGAATTGGCGTGGGCCCACCTCCCTCGAGCTCACTGCAGGCAGCACGGTACTCTGGGACGGTGTTCCCCGAGACGTGCTGCATGTCGGCGAAACGAACATCCATTTCAAATCGGGCGACGGCGACGTCCTGACTCTGGACCGGCGAGTGGTGCGTCAGATGCTGGACAGCGGCACCCTGAAGCCCTATCAGGCACAGGCCTCTGCAAGCACCGCGCGACTGCGCGAAGCCTATGAATTCCTGGCCAAATGTCGCGCGGAAGACTTGAAAGTCGCCAACCTGCGACTCAACCGGATCGCGGCAATCGTCGCAGGCGTCGCGCCCGCGCCGCAGTGCAGGACGCTCCGACGCTACGTGGCGCAGTACAAGAAGGCCGAGCAGGCCTACGGAAACGGCTTCCTTGGCTTGGTGCCCCGTTTCTGGGCTTGCGGCAACCGACAAGCTCGCACGCAAGCCGACGCCCTCGAACTCGCCCTGGCCATCATCCACGAAAAGTACCTGGACGAGCGCAACGTTCGCATCAAGCGGGTGCACGACGAGATCAAGCTGGCGTGCGAAGAACTCGGTCTGTCGATCCCGAGCTACTCGTGGGTGTGTGGATACATCAAGAAGCTCTCCAAGCACGTCGTCACGAAGGCCCGCGCCGGCGACAAGGCAGCCTACGGCTCGGCGCCTCGCGACAGCGAGGATCCCGCGATCGCGACGATGGCCGAGCCCGCCCGCCCCTTCGAGCGCGCTCACATCGACCACACCCAGTCCGACGTCGAGGCGATCTTCGAAGATACCGGTGAGAACCTGGGACGTCCGTGGCTGACGGTGATGATCGATCACCATTCACGCAAGATCCTGGGTTTCTGCCTCACCTACGATCCACCCTCCTATAGATCGGTTCTGATGACCATCCGCGATTGCGTGCGTCGTCATGGGCGACTACCTTCCGAGATCGTCGTTGACGGAGGCAAGGAGTTCCGCAGCGTGTGGTTCGAGGTCGCCTGCGCACTCTTCAAGGTCGCGATCATCCGGCGCCCTCCCCGCAAGGGGCGCCATGGCTCCCAGATCGAACGCTTCTTCGGCACGATCAACTCGATGCTGCTCCATGTGTTGCGAGGCAATACGCAACTGCGCAAGAACGTCCGGCAGATGACACCCGCTGTCGACCCGTCCAAATCCGCAGTGTGGACGCTGGCGACGCTATACGACCAGTGCGAAGAGTTTCTGTTCGACGTCTACGAAGACATGGTTCATGCCGGGATCCTCATGACGCCAAGGAACGCATTCCAAATCGGCATGCGCAAGCATGGGGCGCGAGTCGAGCGAGCACTGGCATATGACCGCGACTTCCTGATCATGACTTGTCCTTCGACGAAGAAAGGCACGGCCAAGGTGCAGCCGGATGGGGTCAAGATCAACCATTTCTATTACAACGCGCCGGGGCTCAGCATGCTCGCGGGCCGAAGCCTACCTGTGCGCTATGAGCCCTATGACCTCTCGATCGCTTACGTCCAGATCGATCGGGAATGGCAGCGGGTGACCTCCCGCTTCGATCGCCAGCTCCGCGGACTCGGAGAGCGAGAGTTGGAGCTGATCACCAACGAGTACACGACCCGGTACGGCAAGACGGCCACCGCCCGGCTGAACGATACGCGGCTCGCGAAGTTTCTCCGCGAAGTCGAGGCGAAGGAGTTGTTGCTGGTCGAGCGGCGCCGCGCGCTGGAATTGCAGCGACTCCTCGGCTACTCCGCCGAACACCGCGGGAACGAAGCAGCTCCTGCGCAGATGGATCAAGTCCAACACCAAGCAGCCCCGTCTGCCGAACCACACGACGCTGGCACTCCCGCTTCCGGTGATTGCACCCCCGACGTTGAAATCATGGACATGGATACCTACCAATGAACCGCGATATACCTTTCAAGTACCCGGAGCTCGAAAAGCTGACCGTCAAGCATCCCAAGCAGGAGGAAGCGAAAGACCGAATCGAGTTTTTCGCCAACTATGCGAGCAGCGTTTCGCTCATCGTCCTGGCAGGACCGTCGGGCGTGGGCAAGTCAACGCTCCTCGAGCGGTTAATCCAGTCGTTCCAGCATCAGCACGCGGCCACTATCGAGGCGGATCCTTCCGCAGTGCCCATCGTCTACACACAAGCGGTCGCCAACGGCCACAAGTCCTTCGACTTTCGGCGCCTCTATACCGACGCGCTGAAGGCGCTGCACGACCCCTTCGCGCGGTACAAATCCAATCGAAAAGACGAGGAGCCGCGGCGCCGGCTCGAGGGCGAATCCAAGACGTCGGCTCGCCTTCGCGAGGATCTCGAGGACGAAATGAGATCGCGACAAACGCTCGTGTGGATCATCGACGAGGCACACCACGTAGTGCGAGGCGGCAAGAGCGGAAAGCCTGGCGACCAGTTCGACATCTTGAAGTCGTTCGCCCAAATCACGGGGGTGAAACTTGTGCTTGCCGGTACATACGACCTACCCCAATTCCTCGCCTCGTCCGGCCAACTTTCGCGACGCAGCGCGACTGTGCAATTGGACCGATATCACTGGCATGACAAGAAGGAGCGGAATATCTTCGCCAGTGTCGCCGCCCGGATCCTGAAGGAACTGCCGATGAAGGCTGTACCCAACGCGGCTGCAAACTCGGAATATTTCTACGTCCACTGCTGCGGCTGCGTCGGCATCTGCAAGGACTGGATCATGAGAGCCTTCGCGATTGCCATGCAGGAAGGCACCGAGGAGCTCACACTGGATCACCTCGAGCAGGCTCGCCTGGACAACGAGCAGCTTGAGACGATCAGTGCCGACATCGAAAGGGGAGAGCACTTCATGAAGCGCGCGAACGGTGCACAATTGGATAGCGACACCGTGGCCCGCATTTTGGGGAAACAGACCAACGAGATCGCGCAGCCTCAGACTCAGAATCGGCCTCGGTCATCCAAGCTCAAGCCCGGAAACAGGGCACCGGGACGAGATGCAGTCGGAGGCGTGGCCGCATGACCAGGATAGAACTTCTGGCACCTGTCACCGCCGCCCGTGAGATTCTGTCGCTCAGGCCACTGAAGCCGTTGGGCCTGGGGACGGGTATGGTGGAGTCTCTCAGCAGCTTCGTCTTTCGCCTGTCCGGCCTTCACCGAGTGCCAGGTCGTCAACTGGCCCAATACATCCAACGCGTTGCCATTGCGGCCGACGGCCAGGTTCGCATGCTGCCGGCGCGTCTGGATGTTCCTAGTCTAGACGCACATGCACTCGCCCGAATGCTGGCCTGCATGACGATGCAGCCCGAAGTTGAATTTCTGGGGCTGGGGTGGATGCATGCCCAGTGGGCGCCGAATCGAACGCTGGCTGGATCGAATCGGTGGTGCCCCGAGTGCTTCGCGACGATGGAAACTGCGTATTGCCCGCTGGCGTGGTCGCTGGCTGGCTGTACGACGTGTTCGAAGCACGGCTGTCCCCTGGTCGACAGGTGCCAGCACTGCGAGAAGCCACGCTCCGGCTGGTTGCCGGCACGAGCGGATCACAGCCGTTGCCAGCACTGTGACAAATCACTCCAACGCAAAGTTGTCGAGAGCAGCGCTCCAGCGCTCCCCAAAACGATCCGACCGGACGCGTCCGCCTTGATAGTCGAACTGATTGGCAACATGCAATCGAAGGCGCGCGACCACTTCCGACCACCCGACTTCGGACGACTGCTCCAGGAAGCAGTGCAGTGCACGCGCCGGAAAACGATCTCTTCCGTGGCTGAGACAGCCGGATTCAGTGAAACCGCGCTTCAGTTGGTAACGTCAGGCCGGAACACACCCTCTGTCGACATGATCTTGCGACTCTGCGTCATCGCCTGCGTTCCGCCGGGCGCTGTATTCGGAATGCGGGAGTGGACGCCTGAATCGTCCATCATCGACACCGTGAGCACGAGCATGCTGCCGGAAAAGTACAGGCGTCCCACCCACGATTGGGAGTCGATACGGGTGGCGATGGTTCGCGCGATGTCTCCGCCGAACAACGTGCTCACGCTTCAGGAGTTCGCTCGCCGTTTCGAAGTAACCCCTCGATTGCTGCGACAACAGTTTCCCGCCATGAGCAAAAGCTTGGAAAATTTGGCCAATCGTAGGAAGAGCGAAGAGCTGGCCATGGCCTCGTAGCCTCGCCGACCGGCCGTCAACTCTGGCCATTGAGCCCGCCTCGCGCGGGCTTTTCCGCTTTCTGAAGGGCTCAACCAACGTTGTGAAGCCGCCAATGCCTTCGGCGAGTGAGGCACAGATTGGCCACGAAAAAATCGCGTTAAAGCTGGCCGGCCGGCCAAAGCACGGTGTGAGTCACACGCGCCAAGGCCTTCCCGCCTCGCGAGGCCCCTGCTACATTTGCCGATTGGTAATTCGGTTACATCAAACGGAACATCACGATGCCTCGCACCGCCGCCGCCCGCCAGCCCGCGAAAACGCCTCGAAAGAGTGCATCGGCCAAGCCCGCTGCCTCGGCCGCCGACAAGGAACGCCCGCTGGTCGAGGACATCCGCCTGCTCGGCCGACTGCTGGGCGAGGTCATCCGGGAACAGGAAGGACTGGCTGCCTTCGAGCTGATCGAACGCGTGCGCCAGCTCTCCGTGGCCTACCGCATCCACAAGGACGCCAGCGCCGGACGCGTGCTCGATCGGTTGTTGAAGAACCTGTCGGCCGACCAGACGGTGAGCGTGATCCGCGCGTTCAGCTACTTCTCGCACCTGGCCAACATCGCCGAGGATCGCCAGCACGTGCGCCGGCGCGCGCACCACGAGCGCGA
>FTIF01002108.1_pt2 | contig 11344 bp, 10 predicted proteins | sample 1658001 | NCBI WGS metagenome assembly FTIF01 (sample SAMEA3914789, study PRJEB12502) | metagenome | biome: forest; material: soil | place: Canada | collected 2011-07-03 | depth 0.3 m | reverse complement strand
CCCGCCACTCGGCGCAACCTCAGAGTTCGTCATTCCCACGCTGCCTGAGTAGGGCGGCCTTCACGATGGCCTCAACAGCGCGCCAAAAAAAGCTATCCGCTCACGTCGCCGCCGCTCCTCTGCCGGACTCATCCAGCAAGTGCCCCTTTGCCGCAAGCACCGCCATGATCCGTTCCCTGGCACCCGCCTTGCCAGGGTCGCCGATTTCCTCGAAAGCCGGGACGCCGGGAGGCAGCGTGACCCAGGGATGTTTGGAGCGGATGAAATAGTGCGCCTCGGGCGGCAGGCGCTCGCCCTGGTCCAGCATGCCCACGCCGACAAAGGCAATGCCGTCGCCCAGGTCCGCGCGATGCAGCCACAGGGCGCAGCCGCAGTCGGGACATTGCAGCCGCTTGTGGGTATTGGCACCGTCGACATACCGGGTCTTGCCTGCGAGTAGCGTCAGGTGCCCGGTCTCGATCATCGCGAAGCTGCTGAAAGGCGAGCCGCTGAGCTGCTGGCACAGGCGGCAATGACAGCAGTGCGTGATGATGGGGGCCGCTTCCATGCGGAAGCGCGCCTGGCCGCAGCGGCAACCGCCGCTGAGGGGGATAAAAGAGGTGTCGTGGGCATTGGCAGTCACGATGGTGTCTCCTGGTTGTCGGCTTGACACCCCTGGTCGTCGCACACCGCCCCATTTCGACAAGCCTCGGCAAAAGAAAATTAAATTCCGTAGCCTTGTCGAATCCGGGCGCCGCCTGACGACAAGTCGCATACACCACGCGATAAGAGGAGTCCCAGCATGCATTACGTCTGCCTGATTTATTTCGACCCCAGGAAGGTTTTCAACCAGAGCCCCGAGTCGAATGCCGTGCTCGCCGCGGTCGGGCCGCACGATGCTGCACTCAAGGCCAGCGGCCAGTTGGTGACGGCACAGGCGCTGACCATGCCGCATGAAGCCATGACCGTGCAGGTCCGCGACGGCAAGATGTCGGCCACCGACGGCCCCTTCATGGAAACCAAGGAAATGCTGGCCGGCTTCGTCCAGATCGAGGCGCGCGACCTCAACGAGGCCGTGCAGATCGCCGGCGGCATGCCGTTCGCCAAACTGGGGTTCATCGAAGTGCGGCCGGTGGTGGACTTCAGCAAACCTCGCCCGAATCTGTGAGCGCGGTTGCCGCACGCGACGCGTTGGAGGCGGCCTACCGCACCGAGGCGCGGCACGTGCTGGCAACCCTGATCCGGCTGCTGGGTGGTTTCGAGGCGGCGGAGGAGGCCCTGCACGAGGCCTTCGCCGTCGCCGCCGAGCAATGGCCGCGCGAAGGCGTGCCGGCCAATCCCTATTCCTGGCTGGTCTCCACCGGCCGCTTCAGGATCATCGACCGCTGGCGCCGCGAGGCGCGGCTGAACCAGGCCTTGCCGGAGCTGGCCTTGCTGGCGGGCCCCGAACCGGAGCCGGCCATGCCCGAACAGATCCAGGATGACGAGCTGCGCCTGATCTTCGTCTGCTGCCACCCGGCCCTGGCCCCGGACGCGCGCATCGCGCTGACCCTGCGCGAGGTGGGCGGCCTCACCACCGAGGAAATCGCCCGGGCCTATCTGGCACCCGTGCCGACCATCGCCCAGCGCATCGTCCGGGCCAAGGCCAGGATCCGCGACGCGGCGATCCCCTACGAGGTTCCGGACCGTGCCGAGCTGCCGGCGCGGCTGGAGAGCGCACTGCAGGTGATCTACCTGGTGTTCAACGAAGGTCATGTCGCGACCGAGGGTCCGGACCTGACGCGCGCCGACCTCTGCGCCGAGGCGATCCGGCTGGCCCGGCTGGTGGTCGGTCTGCTGGACGAGCCCGAAGCCCTGGGCCTGCTCGCCCTGATGCTGCTGCACGAGGCGCGGCGCAGCACCCGCGTCGACGCGGCCGGCGATCTCGTTCTGCTGCAGGACCAGGACCGCTCGCAGTGGGATCGCAGCCGCATCGCCGAAGCCCAGGGCCTGATCGGACGAGCCGTGGCCGCGCTACGCCCCGGGCCCTACCTCCTGCAAGCCGCCATCGCCGCGGTCCACGCCGAAGCGCCGAGCGCCGACGCAACCGACTGGCCCAGGATCGTCGCGCTCTACGACCTGCTGCTTCGCGCCGATCCCTCGCCGGTGGTGGCCCTCAACCGCGCCGCCGCCCTCAGCATGCGCGACGGTCCCGCGGCCGGATTGGCAGCCATCGAAGCCGTGCTGGGGCAGGGCAGCCTCGACGATTACCACCTGGCCCACGCCGCGCGCGCCGACTTGCAGCGCCGGCTCGGCCTCACCGAAGCGGCAAGGGCCTCCTATGAACGCGCCTTGGAACTGACGCGCCAGCCGGCGGAGCGCCGCTTCCTGCAGGCGCGCCTGGCGCAACTCGCCACGGCACACATCGGCGTCAGTCACTAGGGGGGCGGGCATATCGCCGGGGTGGTCGACGCCGTGCGAACGAGTCCCCGAAGTCCATGCCTTTAGTCCCCTCTCCCCTTGGGGGAGAGGGTCAGGGTGAGGGGTAAGTTGCGGAGCATGCGACCCGAATCCCGGCCCCTGCCAGCGCGAACATACGGCAACTCCGCATTCGCGCGCCACACCGCACTCGTCATTCCCGCGAAGGCGGGAATCCAGTTTTGCGCACTTCAACCCGCAGGTGAACCCAGATCAGTGAATGTTCCCGCCACGGTGATTCACTAAGGCACCCGCCCAGCCCTCACCACGCTCAATGCCGCGTAACAACAATCGGCTCACCCTTCGTGATGATCATCGTATGCTCGTACTGCGCCGAAAGATTGCCGCTGGCGCCCACTAGCGTCCATCCGTCGGAAGCCTCGGTGACAGTGCGGCTTTTTGTCGAAAGGAAAGGCTCGATGGTAATGACCATCCCTTCCTTCAGGATGCGCCTGTCGGATGGGTCGAAATACCCCGGAATGTGCTCCGGCGCCTCATGCAGCGCGCGGCCGACCCCATGGCTTCCAAGGTTCTCGATGATCCTGAAGCCGTAGGTCTTGGCAGTGCGCTGGATGGCAGCGCCTATGCCGTTGATCGGCTTGCCCGCGCTGGCGCACTTCATCGCCTCATTCAGCGACGAGCGGGTGGCATGACAGAGCCGGGTCTTCAGCGGATTGGTGGGAGGCACCACAGCCGTGCCGCCGGTATCCGCGAAGTAGCCATCGAGCTCCGCCGAAACGTCCACATTGAGCACATCGCCGGCCCGGATGATCCGGTCTCCGGGCACTCCATGCGCAGCCTGCTCATTGATGCTGATGCAGGTCGCTCCCGGGAAGTTGTAGGTCAGCCGCGGCGCCGAGCGCGCACCCTGTTCCGCCAGCAGTCGCTCGCCCAGCGAATCGAGCTCACGGGTGGTCATGCCCGGCTCTGCCGCGTCGAGCATCTTCTGCAGCACGACCGAAACGATCCTGCCGATCCGCTTCAATGCAACGATGTCGTCTTGAGTTTCGATGGTCATGTGATTTCCTTGTGAAAGCTGGTGCTTAGGCTAAGCGTCGGCTATTTCCGGTCAAGTCCCTCGTCGATCGGAGCGCCCTGTTGGGTGGCATTGTCCGCTACCAAGACCAGGATTATTTGATACCGCCAGCAGCCAGCCAACACTAGGGCAGCGACAAGCAGCATGACCGGTAGCGGCAGCTCACGCTTGGATAAACCTATAAATGTGACCACGACAATAAATGGCAACCAGCTAAGCAGCAGAGCGCCGATGTTCCGAAACTCGAATCGCACAGCACCTTCGCAGAATGGGCATGACAGGCCCGGTCGTGTGAGTTGATTCCACCGTGCTGGCCTCGTGGGCGGATGCCGTACGAAGCTAATGGCACGGACTTTCGCATCGCAATGAGGACATTTGTATGTGTTCATAAAATCCAACCATCGGCGCCAGTAAAAGTAGGATGTGCTGAGCGTAGCGAAGCGCATCGGTTACCGCGGCTTTCTGCGCGACTGCTGCGCTTCGCTGCGCTCAGCACATCCACTCTTGCTCCCTGGTCAGAGTGCGCTCTGACGAAATTGCACGACATTGCCCTCAGGGTCGTGCCCGTCACACGCGCGAAACCCCCGGGCTTCGAATTCCTTCGCGGGTGGATTCAGTTCGCCTCCAAAAGCAGGCGCCTTCGCCCTGGCTTCAGCGATGTCCGAAACAGGAAAGATCAGCTTTGCCGCAACGTCGGTGCGGCGCACGGGCGGAGAGGCGATCTTGATCGACTTGGCGATCTGCTTCGGGATCGGATGGACCACAAGCTGGAAATGATCAGACTCCAGGACGATCAGGTCAGGCTGGGTCAGGGTGGCCGTCATGGGAACAAGCTCGGAATAGAACCTGGCAACACATGCGATGTCCTTGGCAAACAGTACTGCTCCTGGCTTAAGTTGATTGGGCATGCGCTTCCCTGTTCCGTTGTTGTGGTGTTCCGAGTGCTTTAACGTCTAGGTCTGTGGAGGAGCCGCCCGTTGTAAGGCCAGTTTGGGGCGGTAGCTCCACCACCACGATACGGCCGCCGCCGTTGCGCTCGCGAGCGAACATGCCACGACCCATGCACTGTCCAAAGGCCTCAGGCTAAAAGCTCCCATGAAGAGACCACAAATGAAGCCGATGCTTGCAGCCACTCGAAAGCCGATTCGTGATGTTCGCCGAAATATTGCGAATATCGGCCAGCCGATCACTACAAGCACAATCATGGAGAGTAACGAGATCAATATTACGTATTCAGGAAACTCGCTTAGCCTCCCCGCTGGTCCATTGGCCATGATGAGAACCGAAGTCCAGACTACACCGGACGATACGGAACCGAGCAGCATTGAGACGATGAATCGTATGTGTGTCGGGACAAAGTTAGTCATATAGCCCCGAAGCCGATTGAGCCAACGGGAACCACTTACGCTGCGGTATGACCCGATCATCCATCGCCTAAATCCTAATTCCCTCGTAGGCGAAAATACTACGCCGGATCAAGTCTTCCCGCATACAACGCATGACAGAAGAGCATCGCACGGCTTGCTCGCAGCGCTTGGTGCCGAGATTAGGGACGCAGCAGATGCACGGACGAATCGCCTCGTGCAAGATGTCCCATGACCCAACATTACGACTGCATCATCATCGGCGGCGGCCACAACGGCCTGGTCTGCGCCAGCTACCTCGCGCGCGCTGGCAAGCGCGTGCTGGTGCTGGAACGGCAGGGTGTGGTCGGCGGCGCCGCCGTCACCGACGAGATCGCACCGGGCTATTTCGTCTCCACCGCCTCTTACCTCGTCAGCCTGCTGCTGCCTGAGATCGAGCGCGATCTTGAGCTGAAGCGCCACGGCTACCGCGTGCTGGCACGTAACCCGTCCTCGTTCACGCCGCTGCCGGACGGCCGCCATCTGCTGATGGGGCCGGACGAGACGCTGAACCATGCGCAGATCGCCAAGTTCTCGGCGCGCGACGCCGAAGCCTATCCGCGCTACGAAGCCTGGCTGACCCGCGTCGCCGAGTGCATCGAGCCGTTGCTGGCGGAGCCGCCGGCCGACCTGCTGCCGCTGCCGGCGAACTGGCGCCCGCGCAGCCTGATGCAGCGCCTGCGTGAGCTGGGGCGGGGCAGGCGCCTGTACAAGGCGCTGCGCGCCATGGGCTCGGAGCTGCCGCAGTCGGCGGAGCTGATCACCGGCGCGGCGCGGCCGATCCTCGACCGCTGGTTTGAATCCGATGCGCTAAAAGCCACGCTCGCCACCGACGCGGTGATCGGCACCCACGCGCCGATCTCGGCCCCCGGCACCGGCTATGTGCTGCTGCACCACGTCATGGGCACCGCCGGCGGTGCGCGTGGTGTCTGGGGCTATGTCGAAGGCGGCATGGGCGCGCTGACCCAGGCGATGGCCCGCTCGGCCACCGACTCCGGCGTGGAGATCCGCCTCAACGCCGAAGTGGCGGAAGTGCTGGTCGAAGGCGGCAAAGCCACCGGCGTCCGGCTGGTCGGCGGAGAAACCATCGGCGCGCGCATGGTCGCTTCCAACGCCACCGCCCGCGTCACCTTCGAGCAGTTGCTGGGCGCTGCCACGCTGCCGCAGGCCTTCCGCGAAGCCGTGAGCCGCATCGACTATTCCAGCGCCTCGATGAAGATCAACCTCGCGGTGTCCGAGCTGCCGGACTTCGCCTGCCTCCCCGGCAAGGCCGAAGTCGGCCCGCAGCACCGCGGCACCATCCACATCAGCCCGACCATGGAGTACCTGGAGCGCGCCTATGACGATGCCAAGTACGGCCATCCCTCGCGCGAGCCGGTGCTGGAGCTGACCATTCCCACCTCGGTGGACCGCACCCTGGCGCCGCCGGGGCACCACATCGTGCAGATGTTCGTGCAGTACGCGCCGTACCGGCTCGCGCCGGAGATCGAGGGCGGCTGGGATGCCATCGGCAACGCCTTCGCCGATCGCTGCATCGACGCGGCCACACTGTACGCGCCGAATTTCCGCGCTTCTGTACTGCACCGCCAGGTACTGACGCCGCTAGACTTGGAGCGCCGTTTCCGCCTCACCGGCGGCAACATCTTCCAGGGCGCGATGCCGCTGCACCAGCTGTTCAGCTTCCGCCCGGTGCCGGGCTGGAGCGACTACCGCACGCCTGTCTCGGGCCTGTACCTGTGCGGCGCGGCGGCGCATCCGGGCGGTGGCGTCAGCGGTGCGCCGGGCTGGAACTGCGCGCGGGAAATGCTGCGCGACAGCTGAGTCCGCACCGGCCCGCGGCGCGATGCTGCGAGGCTGGCGCAAAAGGACTCTTTCCTGTCCGAAAACGGCCGGCCGATTCAGCCTGAAACGGCTATGATGCGCGCCCTTGCAGACCCCGGGGCCGCATGCGCCGCCCGCGGGGTCGTGTAGTCGACGGAGCGTCGCGTGGTAAACAGTTCTGCCCCTGTGCGTGTTGCGCCGCCCCTGCTGGTGCTGCTGGCCCTGCTGACCGTCTATGTGGTCTGGGGCTCGACCTATCTCGCCATCCGCTTCGCGCTGGAAGGCTATCCTCCGCTGTTCTTCCCCGGCGTGCGTTTCGCCGTTGCCGGCAGCATCCTGTTCTTGTTCCTGCGCCTGCGCGGCCACGCCGCGCCGACGCTGCGCCAGTGGGGCAATGCGGCGCTGATCGGCGTGCTGTTGCTCAACATCGGCAACGGCGGCGTGGTCATCGCCGAGCGCTCGGTCGGCTCCGCCCTGGCCGCCACCGCCGTGGCCACGGTGCCGCTGTGGGCGGCGATGTTCGCCGGCATCTGGGGCCAGTGGCCGGTGCGCCTGCAATGGCTGGGCATGGTCATCGGCTTCATCGGCATTGTCATCCTCAATCTCGGCGGCGACTTCGCCGCCAGCCCGGGCGCCGCCATCCTGCTGATGGTCGCTTCCGCCACCTGGGCCTTCGGCTCGGTGTGGAGCCGCAAGCTGCAGCTGCCCAAGGGCCTGATGAGCAGCGCCTGCCAGATGCTGGCAGCGGGCGTGGTGTTCATCGTCGGCAGCGCCCTGCGCGGCGAATCCTGGGCCCTGCTGCCCAGCGCCAAGGCAGCCGGCGCGCTGCTCTACCTGATCGTGTTCGGCAGCCTGCTGGCATTCAGCGCCTACATGTACCTGGTGCAGAACGTGACGCCGTCCCTGGCCACCAGCTACGCCTACGCCAACCCGGTGGTGGCCCTGCTGTTCGGCCTCACCCTGGGCGGCGAGCACATCGTGCCCAGCGGCTACGTCGCCATCGCCCTGGTGCTGTTCGGCGTGGCCCTGATCGTCTACTACAACCGGCCCGCAGCGCCGCCGGTCGCGGCCACCAAACCGGTCGAAGCGGACGCCTGAATCTCCCCCCGGAACGCAACCGTAGGTCGCCCTTCAGGGCGACAGGATCGGCGCTGCTGTCGGTCTGAATCCCGCCCCGCGACCACTTCACTCACCGCATGCGTGCCAACAAAAACCCATGGCACACATGGCACGCATGGTGTTTTTGTCGCGATTTGCCCCTTTCGCCGTAGGGCGCTGCATGTAGTGCAGCGTAGGTCGCCCTTCAGGGCGACGCGGCCGGCGCCACAGTCGGCCTGAAGGCCGACCCACGATCCCCTAAAATCGATCCGGAAACGGAAATTACTCCGCCGCGAAAACCCTGAACCCCTCCCGCGGGAAGTGCACGACCACCTCACCAGCCAGCTCATCGCTGCGCTTCAACGCCACCTCGAACACCGAAGCATGCACCAGGGTGCCAGTGACCGGATCGCAGCCGTAATCGGTGGCGCAGACGCTGACCCGCTGCCCCAGTTTCAGCCCTTCCGGCTCCACCAGCGGTCCATCGAACGGCTGACCCTGGCTGCTGCCGCGTGCCACTTCCAGCGCCTCGGCGGCCGACATCAGCGCCGGTCGGCCGTGGCCGAAGGCCTTGATCCGCTGTGCCCAGGCCAGCAGGTTCTTGAACGGGTCGAAAGTGCCGGCCACGCCGGCATTGCTTAGGATGAACCAGGCGCAGTGGTAATAGATGAAGTCGGCCAGTGTCGGCAGTTCGCCGAGCAGGAACGGCGTGGCGGCGAGCTGCGTATCGGCGGCGTTGAACAGCGGCAGCACATTGAGCCGGGAGAACGCCGCATTGGGCCGGTGGGCAGTGCCGCCGCTGAACAGCAGCTTGCGGTCCTCGCTGAATTTCGACATCACCTCGGCCCCCAGGCTCTCGGCCATCACCTTCAGCCCGGCCGGCTGGAACACCACCGGCACGGAGGCGAAGAACAGGGTCTGCTCCAGGGCAGCGAAGGCCTGGCAACTGGCCTTGAGCTGCGAAGGCACCAGTGCCGGCTCGGGATGCAGCCGGTCGAGCAGGCGCACCATCAGCCTTGTATCGCAATAGATGTCGCGGCCGATCTGCAGCACCGGCGCCCGCCGGTAGCCGCCGGTCAGCGCCAGCAGGTCGGGCTTGGGCAGGATCGCCGGGCTAGTGACCGAGTGCCAGGCCAGTCTCTTGTAGCCGAAGATGGCGCGGATCTTTTCGGAGTAGGGCGAGCCGTCGTAGTGATGGAAGATGATCTCGCTCATGGCCTGTCTCCGGGTTCCTGTCGTTTTAATGATGTGGGGCCAGTCGCTATTGTCGTTCCGCGGGGGAATGCGACTGGCCATGCCCAGTATAGGAGCTTGGAATGGGTGCTTGCCCGCAGCCGCCGTCATCATCCTGTCAGATGACGCCGCCATGATGACCAATCGCCAGGGAACAGCGGCCACAATAATCAGGGCATCCGATGACGGAACTCCCACAAAAAACCGTGCCGCAAAATTCCAGGGTAGTGCTCGGCTTCCTCCTGGCGCCGCTGCTGCCGGCCTTCTACGCCACCATGTTCTTCGCCCAGCCCTGGGCCTTTCCGATCGGCGTGGCGCTGTCCTATCCGGCGGCGCTGCTGTTCGGCCTGCCGCTGTTCCTGGCTTTTCGCAGCCAGGGCTGGCTGAAGTGGTGGCACATGACCCTGTGCGGGATGCTCTGCGCGGTGCCGCTGCTCGTGCTGTACTGGCAGGTGGGCCAGCCGCCGCACCTGGAAGCCTTCGGCCTGCTCAATGCCCTGGTGCTGGAAGCCTGGGGCGGCTTCGCCGGCCTCAGCTTCTGGTTGCTGGCCCTCGCCGGCACCTCGCCGGTCAGGCTGCACGTCCTGTTCGGTTTCGGGCTCTAGGACCGAACTCTAGCTTTGCTGCAGCTCCAGCTGTTTCAGCAGCGCCCGCGCCGAAGCCGACAGCGTGCGCCGCTCATGCCACACCACGCCCAGATCGCGCTGCATCGCCAGTTCCGGAATGGGCAGGGGGCTGATGGTGTCGTCCAGCATCGAGCGCGGCAGCACGCTCCAGCCCAGGCCGATGGCCACCAGCATCTTCAGCGTCTCCAGGTAATTCGTCGCCAGGCGGATGCGCGGCTGGATGCCGTGCGCCTGCAGGGCTTCCTTGACGATGCGATGGGTATAGGTCTGGTCGTCGGGCAGCACTGCCGGATGCAGCGCGAGGTCGCTCAGCTTCGGCCGCTTCAGCTGCAGCAGGGGATGCTTCGGCATCACCACCACCACCAGCGGATCGGGCCAGACCAGCAGCGTCTCCAGTTGCGGAATCGGCTGGGTCGGCAGGGTGACGATGCCGATTTCCAGCTTGCCGTGCACCACCGCCTCGCAGGCGTCCTCGGAATCCATGAAGTGGATGTCCAGATCCACCTCGGGGAATTGCTCGGTGAAGGCGCGCAGCACCGGCGGCAGGCGGTGCAGGCCGATATGGTGGCTGGTGCCGATGGACAGGCGCCCGCCGACCTTGCCGGACAGGTGCGACAGGGCGCGGCGGCCGTCCTCCATGTCCTGCAGGGCCTTGCGGGCATAGGGCAGGAGGGTGCGGCCTGCGTCGGTCAACGCCACCTGGCGGCCGACGCGGTCGAACAGGGCCGTGCCCAGCAGTTCCTCCAGCACCGCGATGCGCTTGCTGATCGCCGGCTGCGACAGGTGCAGCCGCTCCCCGGCCTTGGAAAAGGACCGACTCTCCGCCACTTCTATGAAGGCCATCAGGCTCTGTGTATCCATAGACCACCAACTGATCCAAGTATGGAATTCATTATATGAAAACGATTCATTGGAGTTATAGATGGGTGAGGCCTAGAATCCCGCCTGATCAAAAATTAGCCAGGAAGCTCAGGCCATGACTACCCAGCCAGCGGGTGCTGCCAACAGCACCGCCAGGACCCTGTACGACAAGCTGTGGCAGGCCCACGTCGTCGCCGAAATGGGCGACGGCGCCGCGCTGCTCTACATCGACCGTCACCTGGTGCACGAAGTCACCAGCCCGCAGGCCTTCGACGGCCTGCGCCTCAACGGCCGCAAGCCCTGGCGCCTGGCCGCCAACCTGGCCGTGGCCGACCACAACGTGCCGACCACCGACCGCAGCCAGGGCATCGCCGATCCGATCTCGCGCATCCAGGTCGATGCGCTGGATTCCAACTGCGACGAGTTCGGCATCACCGAATTCCGCATGTCCGACCTGCGCCAGGGCATCGTCCACGTCATCGGCCCGGAGCAGGGCGCCACCTTGCCGGGCATGACCGTGGTCTGCGGCGATTCGCACACCTCCACCCACGGCGCTTTCGGCGCGCTGGCCTTCGGCATCGGCACCAGTGAAGTCGAGCACGCGCTGGCGACGCAGACCCTGGTGCAGAAGAAGAGCTGCAGCATGCGCGTCACCGTGCGCGGCCAGGTCGCGCCCGGCATCACCGCCAAGGACATCGTGCTGGCCATCATCGGCCGCATCGGCACCGCCGGCGGCAACGGCAGCACCATCGAGTTCGCCGGCGAAGCCATCGCCGCGCTGTCGATGGAAGGCCGCATGACGGTCTGCAACATGGCGATCGAGGCGGGCG
>FTIF01000297.1_pt2 | contig 11351 bp, 8 predicted proteins | sample 1658001 | NCBI WGS metagenome assembly FTIF01 (sample SAMEA3914789, study PRJEB12502) | metagenome | biome: forest; material: soil | place: Canada | collected 2011-07-03 | depth 0.3 m | reverse complement strand
CAGCAGGAGGTGTTCGGCCCGGTGCTGAGCCTCTACAAGTTCTCCGGAACCGATGACGTCCTCGCCGCCGCCAACGGCACCGACTACGGCCTGGCGGCCAGCGTCTGGACGTCCGATATCGGCCGGGTGATGCGCATGGCCGCCGAGCTGCAGTGCGGCAAGATCTGCATCAACCATGCCGGCTTTCCCTACCCCGGCCTGCCGGAGGGCGGGATGAAGATGTCCGGCTATGGTCGAGACCTCGGCGGCGAAGCCGTCGAACAGTGCCTGCACACTAAATCCGTCGTCATTCGCATCACATGAGGCTGACTTTGAGCCATACCCAGCTCGTTGTCAGACCATCCGTTCAGGATGCGGTCAGGCGCTATCTGCCTCTTTTGGGAAGGCTCCTGATCGCCGCGATCTTCCTCTGGAGCGGCTGGCGAAAGCTTGGCATGCCTGGACCGGTGATCGGTCAAATCGCGGCGAGCGGGATGCCTTAATCCGCGTTCGGCTACGCGCTGTCGTTGTTGGCGGAACTAGGGGCGGGAACGCTCCTGGTGCTTGGGCTTGGCGCCCGGCTGGCAGCCCTGGCGCTGGCGATCTACACCCTGGCCACAGCCCTCATATTCCACGCCAATTGGACCCAACCGCCGCAGGTGGTCAATTTCATGAAGAACATCTCGATGATCGGCGGCCTGATCCAGGTTGTCCCTTGGGTGGCGGCAAGATCAGCCTGGACGCCTGGCGGGCGGGTAGGCGAACTGTCTGCGGCCCGAGCTAGGCTCAAGATCTGGTTGCCTGATGGCGGGCGGCCACGAGCCTGCCCGACGGCGGTTTGAACACGGAGACGTCCCATGAGCGATCTGCCGCCACTACCCATCGTCGCCCAGGAAATCCGCATCGTCGACGGCGCGGGAAACACCCGGATGCTGCTTTCTGCTAAGGGCGCGGCTCCGGTTATCGAGATGCGGCGAGCCGATGGCAAAGTGACCGCGACGATCGCCCTGGATCCCGCTGGCCGGCCTGCCATACTGCTTGCCAATCCCGACGGTGCGGGGCCGATGGCGGCGTTGGAGGTCGACGACAGAGGTGCTCACGTGAAGTTCGACCGACCCGGTGGCGCCTCGAGCTATCTGTTCCTGAACAACGCTGGCGCATCTGGCGTTGTCCTCATTGATCCGAAGGGAATACGCCGGCTCAGCGCCACCGTCTCGGCCGACGGGGCCGCTCAAGTCGAGCGCTTCGGCGCCGATGGAAAGCCCTTGCCATGACACCCCAGTCGGATCAGCCGCCGCGCCGGTTCGCCATAGGATCCTATCGAGGTATCGCGCTGGATGTCGCGGCGTGGGATGCGGTCGGTGCGGATGTCGATCTATCCTGCGCATGCATGTTCGCTCACGAAGTTGGGCCATCGATCAGCGGAGGTTTGCTGCATCTCGACACGGCCTTGAGCGGTGCGCTTCTGAGGCTCAGGGCGGAGGGCGTCTTTCGAGGCGACGAGATGGAGACAATGCTGCTCTCCACCTTGCCGACCACGATCCGAGGAAGAGCATTGATGATTATCGGCCTTGGCGATCCTAAGGCTTGGCGCTCGGATCTCATGGAGAACGCCACACGATACGCCGTGAACGAGGCGATGCGGCAGGGGACTTCCAGCGCCGGCTTCGCGCCCGGCCTGCTCGATAGCGGACTTCAACCAACGGTGACGTCCAAGGCCGGGGACGCCATGTTGCGGGGGGTGATCCGCGCGATCGATACGCATCACCGTCTCTTTGAACGGGGTCTAGCCGCCTTGCCAACCCTCAGGCGTTGGACATTCGGCGCCGGCGCCTCGCATGCCGAAGCAGCGTCCGAACAATTTCGGCGAGCGCTAGCATCCACGACTTTGCAGGCTTGAACCGTCCATAGTTCAGGCTTGAGCTGGGTGCTCAGGCAAGTTCGCCGGCGGACGGCCTTTCGGGGCCAAGCCTAAGGCCTCGGGGGCTCTCTGAAGCCCTGTCTCCGTCCGAATCCAGTCGTCTCGCGCCGGTGTCAGTTCGCCTCGGCGTAGCCGGCGTAGGACTGCTTCAGCGTGGCGTGGTTGAGCAGCATCTCGGCGACCTGCCGTTCGCCCTTCGCGTCGAAGATGCGGGTGCGCACCCAATAGAACTCGGTCCGCTTGCTCTGGGCCAAGGCCACGATTTCGCGGCGCAGCACATAGTCCTCGCCCACGAAGAGCGGACCGTCGATCAGGCGGATCTCCTGGTCGGCGAACAGGCCCACGGCGGGCCCTTTGACCGGGAAGCCCGCCTGGCGGCTCGAATATTCGGCCAGCACGCTGATCATCTCCAGCGGGATGATCGGGCGGCCCCAGGGCGAGGCGGCGGCCTCGCTGTACCAGTCCGAATCTTCCGTGATGACCGCCAGCTTCTGGTTCAGGCTGAAGGGATAAAGCGCGCCCATATGCTGGTCGGGATCCATCCGCACGCGCTCGTCCTGGGCGCCGGTCATGCCGACCTTCAGGTCTTCCAGGATCAGCAGCTTGCCGGGCGGCCTCAGCTCGGCCATGCGGCGCTCCAGCAGGGTAGGCCCGGCGTCGCGGCCCAGGCTCGCGCTGGCCTCCAGGACAGGCGTGCCGTCCGCCTTCTCGGCCCAGACCCGCGTCGTCTTGGCGTCGTTAGGCGGAATCTCGGCGAAGGCGCGGACCTCCTCGCCCTCGACCACCATGTTCAGGTAGTGCGCCGACAGGCAGCCCTGCTCGAACCAGGCCCGGCCCCAGATCTTCTCCAGCAGGGGCGGCAACAGGCTGAAGTGGGTGGGCCCCTCGATCGGCCCGGCGCGGAAGCCCAGCTTTTCGGCCATGGCGTCGTCGTGGATCGAGGCGTGGCCGCCATACTCCTGATCGCCCAGCATCTGCCGGGGACGACGCAGCGGGCCGACAAGGGTAAGGGGTGTGGCAAACGTCATGGTCAGTCTCCGGGCCCAGGCTCTCGGCCAACGGCGGCGATCGCGAAACTCCTCCGCAACGCCCGGACTTGCAAGCAAGGCCGACGACGTCACTGACCTGGTCAGTGCGATTGGCCGTTGCCAACCAGACGCCGCGCGGCCAGATGCACGCCATGGGGCTGAATCGCCGAAGACCTGACCGCGCCCAAAGGGAGCGCTCTCGCCGACTGTGGTGGGATCGCCATGGCGCCTTCGCGCGCGGCGTCCTGACCGGTGTGGTTATCGCCGGCCTGGTCTTCTGGCTTCTGCATTCGCTGGGTGGGGCTTGGCCGCAACGCCACCATCAGATCGAGGCGCTGTTCGGCGGCGTCTAGGCCACAACGCGGTAGGCGCAGCGCCTTGCCCCCGCGAGGATGTGCTCCGTGCGCTCGACCTTGGCCGGCGCCAGCAGCGCCCGAAACAGCATCAGCTCCGAGCGGCAGAACCCCTGGCAGGCCTCCGCCCCCGCGCAGATGGGGCAGTGGTTCTCCAGCAGCAGGTAGGACCCGTCTTCTTCCGTGCGCCACTCGGCCATGTAGCCCTCGGCGGCGCGGACGTGCGCCAGTTTGGCCAGGCGGTCCTCGAGCGAGGCCGCGCCGCGCAGAGTCCGTTCATAGGACTGCCGAGTCGAGGCCTCCCGGCGCGCGATCAGCCGCTCGAGGCCCCGGGTTCCGAACTCCTCGCGAACGGCATCGATCAGCTCGACGGTCATCTGGGCGTGGGTGTCGGGGAAGCGCTGGTGTCCCTTGTCCGTGAGGGACCAGGATTGTCTGGGCCGTCCCACGCCGGCGCGTTCGACGGTGTGCTCGACGAGCCCTTCGGCGGCCAGCTTCTCCATCTGGACACGCGCGGCCTGTCGACTGACACCCTGATGCTGGGCGATATCCTTCGTGTGCGCCGGGCCGCGCGTCTTCAGGAAGAACAGGACGTCGTCGGAGGGGCTCTTCATATGACAATATGTTCATTGCAAAATCGGGGGTCGAGGTCTACCCCAATCGCCTCGATGAGCAGGGCCGGAGCGACATGACCGCGGTGGCGAGCGGAAGCTGGCTTGATGTGCTGGGCGAGGGGAGGGCCTCGCGCTTTGCGCTGATCTGCATCGGGGTGTGGCTGGGCGCCGCCGACAGCCTGGTGGCCACCACCATCATGCCCAGCGTCGGACGGGCCCTCGGCGGCTTCGAATACTTCGGCTGGGCGACGGCAGGTTTTCTCCTGGGCTCGGTCCTGGCCGGCGCCAGCTCAGGCCTGCTGGCGCAGCGCTTCGGCCTGGGCCGGGCGACGGCCGCCGCGGCGCTTGTCTATGCCTTGGGCTGCGCCTTGAGCGCCGCAGGCCCAGACATCGGGACCTTTCTCGTCGGACGCCTCCTTCAAGGCGTTGGGGGCGGCTGGGTGATGGGCTTCTGCTCGGTGGCCATCGGCCTGCTGTTCCCCGACCGCACCTTGCCGCGGGTCTATGCCGCCGTCTCCGCCGTCTGGGGCGTGGCCGCCCTGCTGGGACCCCTCATCGGCGGCATCTTCGCGGACCTTGGCATCTGGCGCTGGGTGTTCTGGTTCTTTGCGGTCCAGGGCATGGCGGTGGCCGCCGCCGCCCTCTTCATGTTGCCGCGGACCAGTGACAGCCCAGCCGGCGCGCGGGTGGCGTGGGCGCAGCTGGGCCTGGTGGCGCTGGGCGTGGGGGCCATCGCCCTGGCTGATATCGCCGGCCGATTCTCGATCTCGGCGGCCCTGACCATCGTCGGCGTCACCCTCCTGATCGCCATGGTCTGGGTCGACGAGCGCGCCATCGTGCGCCTGCTGCCGGCGGGGTCCGGAGAGCTGGGCTCGGTGGCCGGGATCGGCTTTGCCGCCATGTTCCTGATCACCGCCGCGTCCATGGGCTATTCGGTCTACGGGCCGGCGATCCTGCAGACGCTGTCGCGGCTGTCAGCCCTCCAGGCCGGCTATGCCGTGGCCTCCGAATCGGTGGCCTGGACGCTGACCGCCCTGCTGGTCACCCATCTGGCCGGCGCCTGGCCAGGCCGCCTGATCCGGCTGGGCGGCCTGCTGATTGCCCTGGCCGTGGTGCTTTGTGCGTTCACCTTCCCCTCGGGCTCGGTGGTGGGCGCGATCGTCGCGGGCCTGGCCCTGGGCGCGGGCTTTGGGGTCTCCTACAGCTTCATGAGCCAGAGGATCCTCGCCACCCTCTCCGGCGCCGAGCGGGGCACGGGCGCCGCGGCCATGACCACCGTGCGGCTCACCGGTTCGGCCGCCGGCGCGGCCATGGCCGCGGCCGTCGCCAATCTCGTCGGCGTCTCCGCCGGCCTCACCTCCAAGGCGGCCAGCGCCGCGGGCCTCTGGGTCTTCGTCTCCGTCGTGCCGATCGCCCTGCTGGGGCTGTGGGCCGCCTGGCGGCTGGGCGCGGATGCGCCGGCGACGGCCACCGTTTAGCGGCGACCGCACTTAGGGCGGTCCGCCCGATGGGACACGATGCGGCGCATCCGAAATAGCGCGCTTGGGGCGTTCGCCCGGCGCATGGGTGGGCCCGTGCTCACATCGCCCGTCCCGTCGGGACGGCTCCGCGCGGCGCGGCGAAGTCGGGAAGGTTCGCACGAACGGGGGCGCCGAAATGGCGTCGCCGCTCCGCGGGGGTTCATGCGGGCGGGCGATCTTTCTTGGGGATCACGGATTACAACGAACTTCCCGCCGCGGGCGGCGAGCCGCGCTCAGGCGCGTCCGCGCCGTGCGATCTCATCCTTCGACCGTCGACGCGTCTCCTGGCGGGGTGCGATTGTCATGATGTTTGGTGAGCCCTCCGGATGCGTCAGCGACAGAGGTTGGTTGCCGCCGTCGGTCGGAGCCGTTGACACCTCGGCCTTCAACCGGGGAGCCGGGAATGCCGTAGGACAGTCGATTTTATGCAAGATCGGCGCAGCCCGCCTCGGAAAAATAACCGCGCAGCCTGCCTGGACCCGCGCATCTGGAGCCGCGGCGAGGATGGGCTGAATTGCGGTGGTGGGGCGTGGCGGGCCGTTGGCTGAAACGGTCAGATTTTGGGCGACGATATGGCAGGGATACCGGTGAAACAGGGGATGCAGATCGGCGCCTGGTCGGTCCGCAGGCACGAGGCGGTGTCCTGCGCCTTCGATCCGGCCAAGGACGTGCGAGCGTGCGTCTGAGCCGCCTCTACCGGCCGCGGCTGATAGGCTTTGCCATCGTCCCTGCGCTCGCGGTGGGATTGTTCGGGCTCGCCCTGACGTGGCGCCCCGCCATTGCGCCGATCCCGGCGCCATCGCCCTCGTCCTTTCCGCAGGAGCGTGTGGCGCGCGGCGCCGTTCTGGCCCAATTGGGCGACTGCGCCGTCTGCCACACCGCGGAAGGCGGGCGCCCGCTAGCCGGATCGCGGCCCCTCGCGACGCCTTTCGGCATCCTCTACTCCGACAACCTCACGCCGGACCCGGACACCGGGATCGGGCGCTGGTCGGCGGCGGCTTTTCGGCGCGCCATGAAGGATGGAGTCGGCCGCGACGGCGCCCATCTCTATCCGGCGCTTCCCTACGAGCATTTCACACACGTCACCGACAGCGACCTGGATGCGATCTACGCCTACCTGATGACCCGGCGCCCGGTTCACGCCGATGCGCCGGCCAACCGTTTGATCCCGCCGCTGGGCTTTCGGCCGCTGCTGGCGGGGTGGAAGTTGCTCTTCCTGCACAAGGGCGCGGTTCCGGTGGACGCCGCCCGCTCCGCCGAATGGAATCGCGGGGCCTACCTTGTGGAGGGGCTGGGCCACTGCGGCGCATGCCACACCCCGCGCAATCTGGCCGGCGGCGAAGAGCGTTCTCGCGCCTACGGCGGCGGTGTGGCCGAGGGCTGGAGCGCGGCCGCCCTCGACGCCTCCAATCCGGCCATGCGCAAATGGACCTCCGGCACGCTCTATATCTATCTGAGGACCGGCATTTCGCCCGACCACAGCGCCGCTGGCGGGCCGATGGGCCCGGTCGTCGAGAGCCTGTCGTCTACCCCCGACGCCGACGTGCGGGCCATCGCGACCTACATCGCCTCGAAGATGGCCGGCCGAAATGTCGCCGGCCCAGGGCCAGCGCCGATCGACAACGCCGTCGCGGCGGCTCACGACCTTCCCGAGGGCGCGAGGCTCTTCGCGGGGGCCTGCGCCGGCTGCCATGGGGTCGGGGCGCCGATGATGGGCCAAGGCCGCCCGTCGCTTGGGCTCGCCAGCGCCCTGCGCGACGACGCGCCCACCAGTGCGGTCCAGGCGATCCTGGGCGGGATCGACCCTCCCGTCGCCGGCCGGGGGCCGAAGATGCCGGGCTTCACCGACAGCCTGACCGATCCGCAGATCGCTGAAGTCGCCGCCTATGTCCGCGCCCGCTACACCGATCGGCCGCCTTGGCCGCGGCTGGAGAAGGCGGTTCGCGCCGCGCGCAAGGAGAGCGCCCAGCCATGACCCTGACGATCAACGTCAATGGCGCCGACCATCGGATCGACGCCGATCCCGACACGCCGCTGCTCTATGTCTTACGCGAGGACCTGAAGCTGAACGGCGCGAAGTACGGCTGTGGTTTGGGTCAATGTGGCGCCTGCACGGTCCAGCTTGACGGCAAGGCGATCTTCTCCTGCGTCACGCCGCTCGCCGCTGTGGGGGAACGCAAGGTCCGCACCGTGGAGGGCCTGGGCTCGGTGGATCGGATGAGCCCGCTCCAGCGCGCCTTCGCCGACGAGCAGGCCGCGCAGTGCGGTTACTGCATCGCCGGGATGATCATGCGCGCGCAGGCGCTGCTCGACGCGGTCCCAAGACCGGACGAGGCGCGGATTCGCCGGCACATGCAGACCAACCTCTGCCGGTGTGGCACGCACATGCGCATTCTCAGGGCAGTGCGGCGCGCGGCCGGATTGCCCGTCGACGGACATTCGGCATGAGCGCGCGTCGGCAAGGTTCCGCCGCCACGCGCAGGGAGGCTCTGCTGGGGGGCGGCCTGCTCGTGGCCTTCAGTTTCGCATCCCGGGGGCTGGGGCAGACTTCCCCCGCCGGCGAAGGTGGCCCGGCGCCGAAGGCCATGCGGCCGGACCTGCCCGGCAGCCTTAAGAGCACGCCAGTTCTCGATGCGTGGATCCGCATTGCCCCCGATGGACGCGCGACGGTCTTCTCCGGGAAGGCCGAACTTGGGCAGGGCATCCGCACCGCCCTGCTCCAGGTCGCGGCGGAGGAACTTGACCTGCCGGCGGCCTCCATCACCTTCATCACCGCCGACACCGCCCTAACGCCCGATGAAGGCCTGACCGCGGGGAGCCATTCGATGCAGGAAGGCGGCACGGCGCTCGCCAATGCGGGGGCGAATGTTCGGATGTTGCTGACCAGGGCCGCGGCTCGGCAATGGGCTCTGTCGCCGGACACGCTCTCGACCAGCGGTGACGGGCACATCGTAGCGCCCGATGGGCGCAGGCTGGGCTACGGCGCGTTGGCGGCGGCGCTGTCGCTGCACGTCGAAGCGATCCCGAACGCGCCTCGTCGCGACCCGGCCCACTACCGGACGATGGGGCGCGACCTGCCGCGTGTGGACATCCCGGCCAAGCTCACGGGCGGCGAGGCCTATGTGCAGGATCTTCGGCTGCCCGGGATGCTGCACGCCCGCGTCGTGCGGGGGCCGAGCTATGGCACCAGGCTCACGGCCCCCGACATCGCCGCCGCGCGGCGGATGCCGGGCGTGGTCGCGGTCATCCAGAAGGGCGACTTTGTCGCGGTCGTCGCCGAGAGGGAGTGGCAGGCGATCCAGGCGATGCGGGCGGCGCAGGCGTCCGACTATACCCGCACGATCCCCGCGCTGCCGGTCGCCGACGGTCCTCATCGATTGCAGGCGCTGGCCACGCGCGAGATCGTGGTGCTGGACACACATGACGGCGCCCGTGCCGCGGCCCATACGATCTCAGCCTCCTATAGCCGCCCCTGGTACAGCCATGGCTCCATAGGGCCATCCTGCGCGGTCGCGCTGGCGAAGGATGGCGGACTGACGCTCTGGTCGCACAGCCAAGGGGTCTTCGACATGCATCGGGCGGTCGCCGAGCTCGTCGGCCTGCCGCCGCAGAAGGTTCGCTGCATCCATTCGCCCTCCGCCGGTTGCTACGGGCAGAACGGCGCCGACGATGTGACCGCCGAGGCGGGCCTGATCGCGATGGCGCTGCCCGGTCGCCCGATCCGGCTCCAGTGGATGCGTGAGCAGGAGTTCGGCTGGGAGCCTTGCGGCTGCGGCATGGTGACGAAGGTCGAGGCGTCCATCGGCCCCGACAAACGTATCGCGCGATGGACCTATGAGGTGTGGAGCAACTCGCACAACAACCGGCCGGTCAGGGCCGGCGGCTACGCAGTGGCGCAGCAGATCGACCCTCCGCTGCCCATGCAGGTCGCCATGCCGATCCCGATGCCGGAGGGCGACGGCGATCGCAACGCCAACCCCCTGTACGTTTTCCCCAACATGGACGTGCGCTACCACTTCGTGCCGGAGATGCCGCTGAGGGTCTCGGCGCTCCGCTCGCTTGGCGCGCACCTGAATGTGTTCAGCCTGGAGAGCATGCTGGACGAACTTGCGCTGGCCGGCGGCGTCGATCCGCTCGCCTTCCGCCTGGCGCATATGCAGGACGAACGGGCGCGCGCGGTGATGCAGGAGGCGACTCGCCTCTTCGGTTGGGCGGGTCGCCAGCGGGGAGACGGTCGTCGGGGCTGCGGCATGGCGTTCGCCCGCTACAAGAACATCGGCGCCTATTGCGCGCTGGCCATGGAGATCGAGGTCGAACGGGAAACCGGCTCGATCAGGGTTCACCGCGTACAGGCGGCCGTGGATGCAGGACAGCCCGCCAGCCCGGACGGCATTCGCAACCAGGTGGAAGGCGGGATCATCCAGTCGCTCAGCTGGGCCATGCTCGAGGCTGTGACCTATGACCAAAGCAAGCGGACGAGCTTCGACTGGGGAACCTATCCGATCCTCCGCTTCAAGGATGTTCCAGGCTCGATCGACGTCCACGTCATGGATCGCCCTGGGCAACCGTTCTTGGGCGCCGGCGAAACGGCCCAGGGCCCGGCCTCGGCCGCGCTGGCCAACGCCCTGGCCGATGCAACCGGCTCGCGCCTTCGGGACATGCCCCTGACGCCCGAAAAGGTGAAGGCGGCGATTGGATTGGCGGGCTGACCTTGGCGGACCGATCCAAAGGCGCTTGCCTCGCCCACCGGGACCTTCCGCGTGACCTCGCCCTCAGCACTGACATGAATCACGATCGCCGCCGCCCCTGTTTCTGCGACGGCGATGATCGGGACGGCGCCGACCATTCGTTCCTCGAGACCGCGGGCGAGCCCGCCGGGAGCCTGCCATGAACACGATTGCACAAACACGGGCCGGGCCAGACACGGCGCCGGCGCTGAGGCGCGGCGTCACCTTTTCAATGGCGGTGGCCGCGGGTCTGGCCGTCGCCAACATCTACTACAACCAGCCGATGCTCGGCTTGATGGAGCGGGACATGCCGGGCGCCCTCACCGGGCTCGTGCCGACAGCGACCCAGCTGGGCTACGCGGCGGGACTGTTCGCGCTGGTGCCGCTTGGCGACCTGATCGAGCGAAAGCGGCTCATCGTGACCCAATTCCTCGTGCTGGCGGCGGCGCTCGTCGTCGGCGCGGTGGCTCCAAGCGCCGCGATGGTCATAGTCGCGTCGCTGCTGGTGGGTGTGTCCTCCACGGTCGCACAGCAGATCGTGCCGCTCGCAGCCCACCTCTCAGCCCCGGACAGGCGTGGCGCGACCGTGGGCACGGTGATGTCTGGCCTGCTCTGCGGCATCCTGCTGAGCCGCACTCTGGCCGGCTTCGTCGCCTCCCATGCCGGCTGGCGGGCGATGTTCTGGCTCGGCGCCCCGCTGGCGCTGGCGGCCGGGGCGTTGATGGCGTGGCGACTGCCGCGCAGCCATCCCGACAGCAAGCTCGGCTATGGTGACCTGTTGAGGTCACTGGCCCACCTCTGGGGCGAGTTCGGCGCGTTGCGCCTGGCGGCCGTCACCCAGGCGATGCTGTTCGCGGCGTTCACCGCCTTCTGGACGGTCCTGGCCTTGCGTCTGCAGCAGCCTCCATTCGGGCTGGGCGCAGACGTCGCGGGACTATTTGGCGTGGTGGGGGCGATCGGCGTGCTCGCCGCCCCGATCGCGGGACGCATCGCTGACCGGCGCGGTCCGCATCGAGTCATCGCGCTGGGCGCCGCCATGACGCTGGCGTCCTGGGTCATCTTCGGACTGTGGACCTCGATCGCCGGCCTGGTGGTGGGCGTCGTCGTGCTGGATTTCGCCGTCCAGAGCGCGCTCGTCTCAAACCAGCACATCATCTATGCGCTTCGCCCGGAAGCCCGGGCAAGACTCAACACCGTCTTCATGGGCGC
>FTIF01004131.1_pt2 | contig 11356 bp, 10 predicted proteins | sample 1658001 | NCBI WGS metagenome assembly FTIF01 (sample SAMEA3914789, study PRJEB12502) | metagenome | biome: forest; material: soil | place: Canada | collected 2011-07-03 | depth 0.3 m | reverse complement strand
GCGCTGGCGCTGGCGCTCGGCACCTTCATGCAGGTGCTCGATACCACCATCGCCAACGTCTCGATCCCGACCATCGCCGGCGATCTCGGCGTCTCCGCCGACCAGGGCACCTGGATCATCACCTCCTTCGCCGTGGCCAACGGCGTGTCGGTGCCGCTGACCGGCTGGCTGATGCAGCGCTACGGCGTGGTGCGCACCTTCGTCTTCTCGGTGTTGATGTTCACCATCGCCTCGTTCCTGTGCGGCATCGCCTGGAGCCTGCCCTCGCTGATCTTCTTCCGCGTGCTGCAGGGCGCGGTATCCGGCCCGATGATTCCGGGCTCACAGGCTCTGCTGATTTCGCTGTTTCCACCAGAGAAAAAAGGCACGGCGCTGGCCATCTGGTCGATGACCACGCTGGTGGCGCCGATCGCCGGGCCGATCCTTGGCGGCTACATCTCCGACAACTATCCCTGGCCCTGGATCTTCCTGATCAACCTGCCGGTGGGCCTGTTCTGCGCAGCCATCTGCTGGCGCTTCCTGAAGACGCGCGAGACGCCGACGCGCAAGCTGGCGATCGACAAGGTCGGTTTGATCCTGTTGTTCGTCTGGGTCGGCGCGATGCAGATCATGCTCGACAAGGGCAAGGATCTGGATTGGTTCGAGTCCACCCCGATCGTGGTGATGGGCATCGTCACCATCGTCGGCTTCATCGCCTGGCTGATCTGGGAGCTGGGCGAGAAACAGCCGATCGTCGACCTGAGCCTGTTCAAGTCGCGCAACTTCGCCATTGGCACGCTGGCAGTGTGCCTGGGGTACGCCGTGTTCTTCGGCAACGTGGTGCTGATGCCGCTGTGGCTGCAAACCCAGGTCGGCTATACCGCCACCTGGGCCGGCCTGGTGGCCGCACCGAGCGGCGTGGTGGCGGTGCTGATCTCGCCGCTGATCGGGCGCTTCATGGGCCGCTACGACGCGCGCTGGTTCGCCAGCGCCTCGTTCCTGTTCTTCGCCATCTCCTATTTCATGCGCGCCGGCTACACCGCCGATTCCAGTTTCATGGCCTTCGTCATCCCGCTACTGGTGCAGGGCGTGGCCATGGGCATGTTCTTCGTGGCGATGCTGACCATTTCGCTGGACCGCCTGCCGCCACAGAGGTTGCCGGCTGCTTCCGGCCTCAACAACTTCCTGCGCATCACCGGCGGCAGCTTCGCCACCTCGCTCACCACCACTTACTGGGATCGCCGCGAGGCCCTGCACCAGTCGCGGCTGGTGGAGTCGGTGACACCTTACGATCCGGCGTTCCAGTCGTCGATGACGCAGCTGCATGCGCTCGGCCTGAACGACCAGTCGGCGGCGGCGACGCTGATGCGCGGCGTCGTCAGCCAGGGCTATCTGTTGTCCAGCCTGGATATCTTCTACGCCTCGGGCTGGATTGCGCTGGCGCTGATTCCGCTGTGCTGGATCGTGCGCAGACCGGCGAGCGGTGGTGGCGCGGTGGCGGCAGCGGACTAGGCGGTTTTACAACGAGCAGTTTTACCGGCGGGCGCTGGTAAAGGTGGAGCGGTCGCGACGGCCGGTCGGTTTCTGAAGACGCTGACCGGTCGGCGCGGCCGTTTCCATTTTATTTTTTACCCGTAGGTTGGGGTGAGCGTAGCGAACCCCAGCGTCTGCGCAGACCTCGGCGTGTTGGGGCTCGCTGCGCTCACCCAACCCACCTTTCAGGGTCTTAGCGATCCAGCATCGACATGGTGCTCGGGTGATAGCGCTCGCCCGTGGCCACGCCCTGCGGCGATACTTTCTCGATGCGCTCCAGTTCCGGCGGGCTCAACACGATGCCGGGCGCACCCAGGTTTTCCTCCAGGCGTGCGAGGCTGGTGGTGCCGGGGATCGGCACGATGTCCGTTCCCTGCGTCAGCAACCAGGCCAGGGCGAGTTGCGAAGGCGTGCAGCCTTTCTCCGCGGCGATGGCCTTGATCTGGTCCACCACTTCCAGGTTCCTGGCGAAATTCTCGCCCTTGAAACGCGGTGATTCGCGCCGCCAGTCATCCGGCGCGAGGTCTTCGAGCTTGCGGAAGCGCCCGGCGATGAAGCCGCGGCCAAGCGGGCTGTACGGGACGAAGCCGATCCCCAGCTCGCGCAGCGTCGGCAGGATCTCGTCCTCCGGATCGCGGCTCCACAGCGAATACTCGGTCTGCAGTGCAGTGATCGGATGCACCTTGTGGGCACGGCGGATGGTGGACGGCGCCGCCTCGGACAGGCCGAGATAGCGCACCTTGCCCTGCTTCACCAGCTCGGCCATGGCGCCGACGGTGTCCTCGATCGGGACGGTGGGATCGACGCGATGCTGGTAGTACAGGTCGATGTGATCGACGCCCAGCCTTTTCAGCGAAGCCTCACATGAGGCCTTCACATACTCGGGGCTGCCGCTGACGCCGCGGTAGTCGCTGCCGGGCTGACGCACGATGCCGAACTTGGTCGCCAGCACTACTTTATCGCGCCGGCCCTTCAGGGCCTTGCCGACAGTCTGCTCGTTGGTGTGCGGGCCGTAGACGTCGGCGGTGTCCAGAAAGGTGACGCCCAGGTCCAGCGCGCGGTGGATCAGCGCAATGCCTTCGGCTTCGCTGGCGCCGCTGCTGGAGTAGAAATCGGACAGTCCCATGCAGCCGAGACCGAGTGCGGATACCTGCGGGCCTTGCTTGCCCAGTTGACGTTGGTGTTGCATGACTGCTCCTTGTTCGATGTGCAGGTGAATTCCGTTCCTAGCGATTCAGCAGGACGGTTCCGGCGACGTTGTAGCGTGCTCCGGCGATCGCGCCCTGCGGCGCCACCGCCTCGATCCTGGCCAGCTCTTCCCGGCTCAGGCTGATGCTGGCGGCAGCCAGGTTCTCTTCCAGGCGCGCCACGCTGCTGGTTCCGGGAATCGGTACCACGTCCCGACCCTGCGCCAGCACCCAGGCCAGGGCCAGCTGCGAGGGCGTGCAACCCTTGTCCTCGGCGATGGCCTTGATCTGCTCCACCACTTGCAGGTTCCTGGCAAAGTTCTCGCCCTCGAAACGCGGCGAAGTGCGGCGCCAGTCATCGGCGGCCAGGTCTTCCAGCTTGCTGAAACGGCCGGCGAGGAAGCCGCGGCCCAAAGGGCTATAAGGCACCAGGCCGATGCCCAGCTCACGCAGTGTCGGCAGGATTTCATCCTCCGGCTCACGGCTCCATAGCGAGTACTCGGTTTGCAGCGCGCTGATCGGATGCACCTTGTGGGCGCGGCGGATGGTGGACGGCGCCGCCTCGGACAGGCCGAGATAACGCACCTTGCCCTGCTTCACCAGCTCGGCCATGGCGCCGACGGTATCTTCGATCGGCACGGTGGCGTCGACACGATGCAGGTAGTACAGGTCGATGTGGTCGACGCCCAGGCGCTGCAGCGACTCATCGGCAGATCGGCGCACATCTTCCGGCCGTGCACTGACTCCCCGGCCGGCGGCAACGCCGGTGAGGCCGAATTTGGTGGCCAGCACGGCCTGTTCGCGCCGGCCGCGCAAGGCCTTGCCGACTTTTAGCTCCGAGTCGCCGTAGACATTGGCGGTGTCGAGCAGAGTGGTGCCGAGGTCGAGCGCGCGGTGGATCAAGTCCACCGCGGACTGGTCGTCACGCACGCTGCTGGAATAGACATCGGCGATGCCGATGCTCATGCAGCCGAGGCCGATGGCGGACACCGTCAGCCCCTGCGCTCCTAATTTGCGGGTTTGCATCGTGTTGCTCCTGAATCGTTTGAAAGCGAAAGTGCGTGAGGGTTCCTCGACGTGCACGAGCTTGCCGTGCACGTCGAGGCAAACGGCGGCCGGGGGACCGCCGGATTTACTGTGTTCCAGCGCCGCCGACCCGCACGGTCCGGTGATAGCCCGCCGGCTTGTCGCCGACGCTGGCGCCGCCGTGGACCATGCCCTGCAGCTCGGCGCCGAAGAAGTAGTACGGATATTGCAGCTCCGGTGCGCTGGCGGCGTCCAGCTGCTGGACCACTTCCTGCGGCAACTGAAAGTCCAGTGCGCCGAGGTTGTTCTCCAGCTGTGACAGCTTGGTGGCGCCGATGATCACCGAGGCGACACCGGGACGATTGGCAGTCCAGTTCAGCGCCACCTGGGCCATGCTGCGGCCGGTCTGCTGCGCTGCCTGCTCCAGCGCGGCGACGATCTTCCAGTTGCGCTCGTTGAATTTCTGGAAGCCGGGGTTGCTGCTGTCCTTCATCGCCTGCAGGCGGCCTTCGCCGTCCTTGCCGGGCTGGTACTTGCCGGAGAGCAGGCCGCTGGCCAGCGGGCTCCACACCATGATGCCCATGCCGAGCTGTTGCGCCAGCGTGGTGAATTCGCGCTCGATGTTGCGTTCCACCAGGGAGTATTCGAGCTGCAGCGCCGCCGCCGGCTCCCAGCCGCGCAGCTCGGCCAGGGTCTGGGCGCGCGCCGCGTACCAGGCCGGGACATTGGAGAAGCCGACATGGCGCACCTTGCCGGAGCGCACCAGGTCGTCGAAGGTGCGCATCACTTCTTCCGGCGGGGTGACCTGATCCCAGGCGTGCAGCAGGTACAGGTCGATGTAGTCGGTGCCGAGGCGCTTGAGCGAGCCTTCGAGGGCACGCAGCACGTTCTTGCGCTGATTGCCGCCGCTGTTCGGGTTGGGGCGGCCGCCAGCGGAGCTGTCGTTGAAGGTAAACTTGGTGGCGATCACCACGCGGTCGCGGGTGCCGGATTCCTGCACGAACTTGCCCAGCATGCGCTCGCTGTTGCCGCCGGTGTAGCCGTCGGCGGTGTCGAGGAAGTTGCCGCCGGCTTCGAGATAGCGGTCGAAGATCGCCCGCGCTTCCTTCTCTTCCGAGCCCCAGCCCCAGTCGGTGCCGAAAGTCATGGTGCCCAGTGCCAGTCGGCTAACGCGCAGGCCGCTGCGGCCCAGGGTGTAGTAGTGGTCGACAGACATCGTTCCGCTCCTTGTTGGTGATTTGTTATTGGCCCCGGCCAATTCCAGCCGTCTCCATGGGAAGCATCTTGCGCCTTGCCACTCTCCGGAAAAACCAGGAGTATCTGCATATGTTATGAAGCTGCACTTCACAATAGGAGCGTCATGAGCGGATCGCCGGTCGGCCCGGATCAACTGCCCGCGGTGGCGGCCTTCGCACGCGTAGCGCAACACGCCAGCTTCACCCGCGCCGCAGCCGAGCTGGGGGTCAGCCCCTCGGCCCTGTCGCAAACCGTGCGCGCGCTGGAAACGAAGCTGGGCATGCGCCTGCTCAACCGCACTACGCGGCGTGTCGGCGTCACCGAGGCCGGGGCGCAATTCCTGCAGCGGGTGTTGCCGGCGCTGGAACAGCTCGGCGCGGCTTTCAGCGAGCTGGACGAGTTGCGCGGCAAGCCGACCGGCACGCTGCGCATCAATCTGCCACGCCTGGCGATGGCGACGATCTTCACACCGATCCTGGGAGAATTCTGCCGCACCTATCCGGAAATCCGCCTCGATCTGGTCGCTGACGATCGTTTCGTCGACCTGGTCGGCGAGGGCTACGACGCCGGCATCCGCCTCGGCGAACGCCTGGCGCAGGACATGATCGCGATCCGCGCCACCCGTGAACAACGCATCGCTGTGGTCGGTTCGCTGGAGTATTTCCGCCGCAATCCGAAACCCTTGCAGCCCTCTGACCTGCATGAGCATCCCTGCATGCGCTTCCGTTTCAGCAGCGGCGTGATCTATCGCTGGGAATTCGGCCGCGACGGCAAGGACTTCGAGATCGACGTTGACGGCCCGCTGATCTGCAACGACAACAACCTGATGATCGCCGCCGCCAGACAGGGCATCGGCCTGACCCACATCATGGAAGAACTGATTCAAAAGGAACTAAGCAACGGCGAACTGGTGCGGGTGCTGGAGGACTGGTGCCCACCCTTCCCCGGCTTGTATCTCTATTACCCGAGCCGTGCGCAGATGCCGCTGAAGTTGCGAGTGTTTATCGATTTTTTGCAGGCGCGGCTGGGATAAGCGATCAGGCAACAGTAGGTCGGCTCAAGCGAAGCGGAGCCGACAGCGCACTATCCGGCGGCGCATGTCGGTTCCGGGGGCTTTGCGCCTCCCTTGATATGCCCGCAAGGCGGGCTACTCGGTACAGGCCCGAATCGACCTACGGCCGAGGTTTTCACACAGGCACAAATCAGTTTCAGTAGGGCGGCCTGTGGCCGCCGGCTTTGTCGCTCCGATTGAGGGAGCGCGGCGGCCACAGGCCGCCCTACTATTCAAAGCACGCGAGAGTCCAGACAACTTAGATTGCGTTCACTCTCTATCTTTTGTAAAGTGGAGGCACCAGCAAGCCAGAAGGGAGGAGACCCGCTCATGGCCCCCGGCAGCAGCTACGACCTGATCATCAAGAACGGCCGGCACTTCGACGGCACCGGCGCGCCCGCTGCGGTGCGGCACCTGGGTATCCGCGACGGCAAGGTCGTCGCCGTTTCCGCCACGCCGCTGCTGGAAAGCGGCTGCCCCGAGGTGATTGACGCCCTCGGCAAATGGGTGATGCCGGGCTTCCTCGACACGCATACGCATTACGACGCCGAGTTGCTCGCCAGTCCCGGTCTGAAGGAGAGCGTGCGCCACGGCGTCACCACGGTGACCTTCGGCTCCTGCTCCATCGGCATGGTCTGCTCCGAGGCGGAAGACTGCTCCGACATGTTCACCCGGGTGGAATCGATCCCGCGCGAGCACGTGCTGCCGCTGCTGCGCAAAACCAAGACCTGGAATACGCCGGCCGGCTACGTGGCGCACCTGGAAAGCATGCCGCTGGGTCCCAACGCCACCGCTTTCCTCGGCCATTCCGACCTGCGCGTCTCGGTGATGGGCCTGGGCCGTGCGGTGGATCGCGATCAGCGTCCCACCGCCGCCGAGATGCAGAAGATGGAACAGGTGCTGGAGGAAGGACTCGACGCCGGCCTGCTCGGCCTCTCCACCATGACCACCAAGTGGGACAAGCTGGACGGCGACCGCTACCGCTCTGCCTCGCTGCCCACCACTTATGCGCGCTGGAGCGAGTACGCCCAGCTCAACAGGATCCTGCGCCGCCGCGGCAAGATCCACCAGGGCGCGCCGAACATCGTCACCAAGGTCAACACCCTGCTGTTCCTCGGCGCTAGCCTCGGCCTGTTCCGCAAGAAGCTGAAGACCACGCTGATCACGCTGATGGACGTGAAGTCCGACGGCATCATGCATCGCGTGGTCGGCAAGGTGGCGCACTTCTGCAACAAGTTCCTCAACGCCGACTTCCGCTGGCAGGCGCTGCCCTGCCCGTTCGAGGTCTACTCGGACGGCATCGACCTGGTCATCTTCGAGGAGTTCGGCGCCGGCCAGGCCGCGCTGCACCTGCAGACCGAGATGGAGCGCAACCAGCTGATGCAGGATGCGAGCTATCGCCGCTGGTTCCGCAAGAACTACGAGAACCGGTTCGGCCCGCGCGTCTGGCACCGCGACTTCCACGACGCGCAGATCGTCGGTTGCCCGGACGCTGCGCTGGTCGGCAAAAGCTTTGGCCAGGTGGCGGACGAACTGGGCATCCACCCGGTGGACGCTTTCCTCGACCTGGTGGTGCAGTACGGCCGCAAGCTGCGCTGGCGCACCCTGATCGGCAACTATCGTCCGCATCGCCTGAAAAAGATCGTGCAGGACAAAGGCTCGGTGTTGAGCTTCTCCGATGCCGGCGCGCATATCCGCAACATGGCTTTCTACAACTTCCCGTTGCGCATGCTCAAGCTGGTGCACGACGCCGAAAAGGAAGGCCAGCCTTTCATGCCGATCGAGAAGGCGGTATGGCGCCTCACCGGCGAACTGGCCGACTGGTTCGACATCGACGCCGGCCATCTGCGCCAGGGCGACCGCGCCGATCTGGTGATCGTCGACCCGCAGGGACTGGACGAATCGCTCGGCGCCTACGCCGAAGCGCCCATCGCCGAGTTCAACGGGCTGATGCGCATGGTCAACCGCAACGATGCGGCGGTGACCGCCACCGTGATCAACGGGCGCATCGCCTATCGTGAAGGCGCCTACGCCACGGACTTTGGGCTGGCGCAGGGCTACGGGCGTTTCCTGCGCGCGGGCGAGCACCCGGCGCGCGCGGCGCAGGCTGCCCTGGCCCAGGCTGCATGAAGGCAGCACTCGCCCCACCCGCCCGCCGGACCCAGCAGGAGCGCCGTGAAACCACCGTGCGCAAGCTGCTCGACGCCGCCACCGAGGCGCTGATCGAAGTCGGCTACAGCAACACCAGCGTGCAGGAAATCTGCAAGCGCGCCGGGGTGTCGCACGGCGGCCTGTTCCGGCATTTCAGCTCGCGCATCGAACTGCTGATCCGCGTCGCCGACCACGTTGGCGACGGCCTGCTCGAACTCTATCGCCGTGACTTCGAGCGCCTGCGCAAGTCCACGCCGGACGAATTGATCCTGGCCCTGAAGCTGCTGCGCACCAACACCCAGTCGCACCTGCACCAGGCCTGGTTCGAGCTGCTGATGGCAGCGCGCACCGACCGCGTGCTGCACGATGCGCTGGTGCCGATCTGGAAACGCCGCGACGAGGCGACGCAGCAACTGGCCGTGGCCTTGCTGCCGGAGACCGCGCGGACGCTGCCGGATTTCCCCATCCTGGTGGATACCATGGTCACGCTGTTCCACGGCGAGGCGGTGGACCGCTTCCTACGCATCGATCCGCAGGGCGAAAAGCAGCGTATGGACTGGCTGCTGAAGCTGCTCGAATTGCTGCTGCCGACGAGAAACCAGAAATGAACGACACCACCCTGCACCGGTCCGCCTGATGCAAGTCCAGGTCCAGAATCACCAGGTCCATTGCGAGCGCAGCGGCAAGGGTCCGCCGGCACTGTTCGTGCACGGCGTGCCGGATACCGCCGACGTGTGGCAGGACGTCATCGCCGGCGTGCAGGATCGCTACACCTGTTACGCCGCGGACTTCATGGGCATCCACCGCTCTGCAAAGAATCCGGCATTCGACCATTCCTTCGACGGCTACGCCGACTGGATGGAGGCGCTGGTGCAGGCGCTCGGCATCAGCGAGCCGGTGACCCTGGTGGTGCATGACTGGGGCCTGATGGGCCTGGCCTGGGCCAGCAAGTGCCCGCAGCGCATCGCCCGCATGGTCATCACCAATACCGTCTTCACCCATCTGTACAAATGGCATTTCTGGGCCAGGGTCTGGCGCACGCCGATCCTCGGCGAGATTTCGATGCTGGCGATGAACCGCTACATCTTCCGCCGCGAGATGCGCCGCGGCTCGCGCAAGCTGACGCGGGAGCAGATCGACCATGCCTACAGCGGCGCCTTCGCCAAGCTCAGTTCGCGCTTCGTGGTGCTGAAGATGTACCGCTCCGCCGATCCGGCCAAGCTGATCGGCTGGGAGACGCGCTTCGAAACACTGGCCCAGCGCGTGCCAGTGAAAGTGCTGTGGGGCGAGCACGATCCCTACCTGCCGCGTTGGGTCTCGACCTGCTTCTATACGCAGGATGTCGAGCTGATTCCCGGGATCGGGCACTGGGTGCCGACGGAAGCGCCCCAGCGGGTGATCGCCGCATTGCTAAACGACCCGCCAGGGAAATAGGGTGGAAACAGCGAAGCGGCGATATTCCGGCGTTACAGCTTCTCCTTGAAGAAGGTGATGACCTGATCCCGCGCCCGGCGCGTCGGATGCCCCTGCTCGTCCCTGAAATGGCGGGTCAGCACCGAATGCGATTTCTGCGACAGGCCATGCGGATTGCCGGGAGAGGAATCGATCTCGATGCCGCGGAAGCCATCGCCGAAGAGTTGCTTCAGCCGCTCATAACGCTCCTTCGGCACATAGGGATCGTGCGAGAAACGCAGACACATCAGCTCCACGCCCTGCTCCTTCGAGCGCAGCAGCGCCCGATCCAGATCGGGTGGCGCCACACCGGGATGCGATTTCAAGGCGGCGCTCAGCGGGAACGGCAGGGACGGCTGGCTGGCGACGGGCGCGAGCACGGCATCATCCGCCATCATCGAGATGGCGAAATTGCCGGTGAAGCACATGCCGATGGCGCCCACGCCCTTGCCCGGACATTCCGTGCGCACCCGGCGGCACAGGGCGCGCAGCCAGTCCACCACCGGGCTGCTGCCGCAATTGGCGAGCAGGTGGAATTCCCGGCTGATACAGACATGGGCCAGATACTTCAGGGTATTCCAATCGCCCGGCTTGCCGAACAGCAGCGGCAGATACACGCTGAAGCCGTGGCCGGCAATCTCGTCGGCCAGGCCGATGCAGGCTTCGCTCATGCCCGGCAGTTCGTGGATGACCACCACGCCGGGACCGGTGCCGCGCCGGTAGACCGGGTGTGCGATGCCGCCGTCGCTGAAAACGAACTCGTCGTAACCTTCGATGGACACGTGACACTCCCTGACCGGCATTGTTTTGTGCCCCGCCGCCATTTTCGTGTGCTGCGACAGCGCGGACCGGCGTGGCTTGTTCCCTGCGGGGCTTTTGTCAAAACAGTTTAGCAAGCGACGTGCGGCAGCGATGCTCCATGCTGTGGCCTTAGACTATCCCGGCGACATCCCGCGATGCAGGAACCCTGTTCGCTTCAGGCCGAATAATCCATTTCACCCCTTTGCAGCATCAAAGCCACAGCAACCATCGTCAGTCGAGACCAGCCCATGTCACCCAGAACCTCCTTCAGCGCCCTGCTCGCCGTCACCGCGCTGCTTTGCGCCCAGCCGGCCTCGGCCGGCACCCTGCACGACATCGTCAGCGACGTTATCGGGCCTTCGGTGCACGGCTCCGGCGAGGTCAAGACCGAAACGCGGCAAGTCGGCAGCTTCGACGTGATCCAGTCCAAGGGCAGCATCGACCTGGATGTGAAGGTCGGCCCGCAGGTCTCGGTGGTGGTGGAGGCGGACGACAACCTGTTCGGGGTGATCCGCACCCAGGTCTCCGGCGGCGCACTGGTGGTGGATACCAAGGGCAGCTGGAGCAGCAAGCACGGGCCGGTGGTGCACATCACCCTGCCGGTGCTGACCGCGCTGGGCATCCAGGGCAGTGGCGACGCCAAGCTGCGCGGCCTTTCCGGCGACAAGCTGGGAGTGAAGATCGAGGGCTCGGGCGACGTCGTCGGCGAAGGCCACGTGCAGAACCTGCATCTGGTGATCGAAGGTTCCGGCGATGCCGACATGGCGAAAGTCGACGCCGACGCAGTGCAGGTGCGCATCGACGGCAGCGGCGACGCTACGGTGAGTGCGGCCAAAACCCTGGATGTCACCATCCACGGCAGCGGTGACGTGACTTGGCATGGCGATGCGCCGACTGTGAATTCGCAGGTCTATGGCAGCGGCGAGGTGCGGCGCAAGTA
>FTIF01001338.1_pt2 | contig 11420 bp, 7 predicted proteins | sample 1658001 | NCBI WGS metagenome assembly FTIF01 (sample SAMEA3914789, study PRJEB12502) | metagenome | biome: forest; material: soil | place: Canada | collected 2011-07-03 | depth 0.3 m | reverse complement strand
CTCTCATCGCGCTTCTTCTTTTGCGATGAGAGGGCGCAGACTCCGGGGCGGCGCTTCTTGCCTACTTCTTGGCGCTGTTGCCAAGAAGTAGGTCGCCGGAGGCGAAAAACTTCGTCAAGGCGTCAGGGGGATCCGGCACGCGCGCAAGCGCACGCCGCGCAGTTTCAGAGCTGAACTGGCCAGTTTCTTCGCTGCGCTCAGGATGACAGCGAAAAGCAAAACTGGATTCCCGCCTGCGCGGGAATGACGATGCGAAGTTTGGGGCGAGGGAGAACAGCAGCGACTACAGATGCTCTTTCTTGAAATCCACCAGCTTCTGCATCGCATGCTCATACCCCCGCTCGGCAATCTCGTCGAGCCGCTTCCATGCAAACAGCGCAATCCCTGCCACCGGCATGCGCAGGTAAAGATCCGCGCGGCTGGCACGGAGTTTGACGCCGCTTTCGCTGGTCAGGGCCATGCCGCCGAAGAGGATGTCGATCAGCGATACCTGGGCGCGGTTGCCGTCGCGGCGCAATAGGGCCTCGGGATCGGGGCCTTCGATGCCGGGGGCTTTTAGGCCGCCTTCGGTGCTGACGTCGGAGGCGATGATGGGGCCGCGGCCCAGGGCCTGCATCACGTCGGTGGGCAGGCTGTTGGTGACGGCGCCGTCGACCAGCAGGTCGCCCTGGTAGACCATCGGCGGCGCCACGCCGGGTATGGCCATGCTGGTGCCGACCCAGGTGCTGAGCGGGCCGCTGTCGTGGACCATGGTCCGGGCCTGGGTCAGGTTGGTGCTGACACAGAAGTAGGGGATGCGCAGCTCCTCGATGCGGCGCTCGCCGAAGATGGTGTGCAGGCGGTTGAGGAATTTACGGCCACGGATCAGCGAGACGCGTGGTAATACGTAGTCGTTGAGATAGTTGTGGGTGACGAAGGTCTCGCGCGCGATCTCGGTCATCTCGCGGCTGCTGAAGCCGCAGGCGAGCAGGGAGGAGAAGAACGCGCCCATGCTGGTGCCGCCGGCGACGTCGATGGGAATGTTCAGCTCTTCCAGCGCGCGCATCAGGCCGATGTGGGCGAAGCCGCGCGAGCCGCCGCCGCTCAGCACCAGGCCGAGGCCGCGGCCGGTGAGCTGGCGCGCCAGGCCGTTGTAATCGCCGGCGCTGTCCGGCCGCACGAAGTGGTGGGTGGTGGCGCCGACCTGCTTGCGCCAGCCGGCCACGTCGCCGGCCGCGGCCTGGTCCGGGCGCAGCAGCACCAGGTTCACCGGCACGCGCAGCTGCAGCCGGCGCAGGGTGTCGAGCATCGCCGAATCGGCCGGAGGCTGCGAGCAATCCACCACCACCAGCACGCGGTCGCACTGGCGCATGCAGCATTCGGCCCAGGGAGTGTTGTCGGTGCCGGCGCAATAGAGCAGGTTGGTGTCGCTGCGCTCGTGCTCGTCCAGCCAGTTCATCAGCTGCTGATGCGCCTGCGGATCGACCAGCAGCTTTTCCGCGGCGCCTTTGCCCATCGCCGCTTCCACCCGCTCCACGTCGAGGCATTGCACCGGCGTGCCGGAGGCCTCCAGCGCGCGCTGCATGCGGTGGGTCACGTCGGCGATGTCGATGCCGGCGTGTGCCGGCATGATTGCCATCGATTGCGCATGCCGCGCCGTGTCGAGCAGGGCCTGGCGCTGGTTGCGGCGCATGCGGTGGACGATGACCCGGGTCATCTCCAGCAGGGCCACCGGGTAGGTGACGACGAAATCCAGCAGGTCGTCGCGGGCAATGCGCAGCAGCAGGGTGTCGCGCAGGGCATGCACATCGGCGCCGTGGGATTCGCCGGAGAGCAGGCCGATCTCGCCCACCGGCTCCAGCCGCGTGATATCGCCGGCGACGGTGCCGTCGGGCAGTATCGCGCGCAGCCGGCCGAGCGCGACGATGTAAAGGTATTCCGCCGGCTTGCCGACGTTGAACAGCATCTCGCCGCCACGCAACTCCTGCACTGTGCACAGCGTCTGCAAGCGGGCCAGGGCCGGAGGGGTCAGTCCGGCGAACAGGCGGCACTGCGAGAGGATAGGCAGGAAGTCCATGTTCAAGCTTAGCGCCAAATTCATGATCCGAAGAAGAATTGGCGCACAGCGGTTAGCGCAGTTACCGTCCAGCCGGCGCACAATATGGCCTGGCTCCCGGATTTTCTCACGCTATGAAATCCACTGAACGCTTCAGCAACCGCGTCGACGACTACGCCCGCTGGCGCCCCGGCTATCCCGCCGAACTCACGGCCTGGCTGATAGCCGAATGCGGGCTCAAGCGCGGCGATGCGGTGGCGGATATCGGTAGCGGCACCGGCCTGTTCAGCCGCGACCTGCTGCTGCAAAGCCTGATGGTGCGCGGGGTCGAGCCGAATGCGCCGATGCGCCACGCGGCCGATCAATGCCTGGGCGACTTCGGCGAGGCCTTCAGCAGCCACGACGGCACTTCCGAGGCGACGGGACTGCCCGGCGCCAGCGTCAAGCTGGTGACGGCGGCGCAGGCCTTCCACTGGTTCCGGCCGCTGCCGACGCGCGCCGAGTTCGCGCGCATCCTCGCGCCCGGTGGCCACGTCGCGCTGATCTGGAACGTGCGCCGCGAGGACACGGCGTTCCTGCAAGGGTATGAGGCGCTGTTGCGCCGGCACGCGCCCGAATACGCCAGCTCCGGGGTGCCGGCGCAGGCCGATCTGCAGGTGATCCGGCCGTTCTTCGCCTTCTCGGGTTTCGTCGAGCGCAGCTTCCCCTACTCGCAGAGCTTCGACCTCGAAGGCCTCCGCGGGCGCCTGCTATCGTCTTCCTATGCGCCGGCCGCCGGCATGCCCGGCCATGTGCCGATGCTGGCCGACCTGGACCGGCTGTTCGCAGCGCAGCAGCGCGATGGGCGGGTCGCGTTCGATTACGACACGCGGGCGTTTGTCGGGCGGCTGGAATGAAGCGGCCAGATCCTTCGCTGCGCTCAGGATGACAGGAAATAGTAGGGCGGCCTGTGGCCGCCGCTCTAGCGGAAGCGCTGAAGCATGGCGGCCACAGGCCGCCCTACTATTTTGAGCACATAGAACATCGGGGGCAGCCCGGTTCTGCAAGGTCAATAAAAAAGGGCGCGTTGCCGCGCCCCTTATGCACTCCACCACAAATTTTTCAGGTCTTGCCGGCGGCAGCCGGCACGGCCGCGCTCTGAGGTCCTGCCAGCGGATCGGCCGGCGGCTGCCAGCCGCAGGACTTGCCCTGGTTCTGTTCTTTCAGATAAGCCATCAGCGGCGCGAAGTATTCGGTGATGGCGGAGGCATCCATCTTGTCCTGCCCGGTCAGCGCCTTCATCGCTTCCGGCCAGGGCCTGGAGGCGCCCATGCTGAGCATGTCGCCGAACTTCTTGCCGGCTTCCTTGCTGTTGTAGATGTCGCACTGGTACAGCGGCCCGGTGAAGCCGGCCGCATCGCACAGCGCCTTCTGGAACTGGAACTGGATGACGAAGGACAGGAAGTAGCGCGTATAGGGCGTATTGCCCGGCACGTGATACTTGGCGCCCGGATCGAAATCCTCCTCGGTGCGCGCCAGCGGCGGCGCGATGCCCTGGTACTTCTCGCGCAGCGTCCACCACGCGGCGTTGTAGTGCTCCGGCTTGGCCTCACCGGCGAAGACCTGCCAGCGCCACTGGTCGATCAGCTTGCCGAAGGGCAGGAAGGCGATCTTGGCCAGCGCGCGCTTCATCTGCGCATTGATCAGCGCCTTCTGCTCATCCTTCACCTCCCCCTTCGAAGCGGGGACCAGGCCGATCTTCTGCAGGTGCTGCGGCGTGATCGACAGCGTGATGGTGTCGCCGATGGCTTCGTGGAAGCCATCGTGGGCGCCGCTCTGGTACAGCTCCGGCTGCTGGTTGTAGTGCAGGTAATAGTAGACATGCCCCATCTCGTGATGGATCGTTTCCAGGCTTTCCTCGTCCGGGCGGATGCACATCTTGACGCGCACGTCGCCGGCCTGGTTCATGTCCCAGGCGCTGGCGTGACAGACCACGTCGCGGTCGCGCGGGCGGGTCAGCATCGACTTGTCCCAGAACGAGCCGGGCAGGGCGGGGAAGCCGATCGAGGTATAGAAGTCCTCGGCGATCTTCGCCGTGTCCTTGGCGTACTGCGTGTCCACCTGCTGCTCCACCGTATCGAGCTGCTGCACGGTCGGCTTCTTGCCCGGATGCTCCTTGGCGAACTTGGCCTGGAACTCGGCCAGTTTCTGCTTCTCCAGCGCAGCGCGGCGCTGCTGCAGCGCGCTGTCGACATCGAGGCTGCCGGCGCCCTTGTAGGGCTCGACCAGGTCGTAAACGTTGCTCCAGTCCTGCGCCCACATATTGCCGAGCAGGTCGGCCGGAATCAGGCCGTTCTCCGGCACCAGGTCGCCGTACTTCTGGTGCAGGCGATCGCGCACGAAGCAGTGCAGCTGCTCGTACAGCGGCTGCACCTGGGCCCACAGGCGCTCGGTCTCGCTGGAGAATTGCTCCGGCGTCATGTCGTAACCGGCGCGCCACAGCTCGCCGGCATCCTTGTAGCCCAGCTCGACCGCGCCCTCGTCCATCAGCTGCGCCAGCCTGGCGTAGTCCTGCTTCATCGGCTTGCCCACGCTGTGCCAGCCGGCCCAGGCTGCGGCCAGCGCCTGCGGATCGCGCGAGTGGTCGATGATCTGCTCCAGCTGGTCGAGGTTGAGGCAGTCGTCGCCGCTCTTGCCGGGCGGGCAATACTTGCCGGCGCCGTATTCGCCGTCGAGCTTGGTGGCGAGCTGGGTCAGCTCGGTGCGCTTGGCCGCATCGCTCGGCGCCGGCACCGGGTTGGAAATCTTCAGCAGCTGGATCGGCCGCGAGATTTCCGGTGGCAGGTCGAGGCCGTTGTACCTCTTCGACTCCTCGATCAGCTGGCTTTGCAGCGCCAGCGAGCGGTCGTTGGCCTTGGCGTTGAGCAGCTGCGTATCATCGTTGATGAAGGTCTCGGAGACCCAGCCGGCCGCAGAGTTCTCGGGGTACTGCGCCTTGAGCTGGGTGTTGACCTTCTCGACAAACTGCGCGGCATCGGTGGCGGTCGGCTTGGCCGGCACCAGCGGGGTCGTCGCGGCAGGCGGCTGGCTGCCGCCGCAGGCGGCGAGCAGCAGCGCCGGCAGCGCCAACGACAGCGCGAGCCGCCCCGGACGGATGGTCTGATGCATGTGCACTCCCTTGATCCTGAACTGGTTATTGCACCGGCACCGAAAAATAGGACAGGTGCTGTTAAAGTGCCGCGACTATGGCCGGCGAGTCGATAGCGGTCAATCCTGCACCGCAAAAAAGATGCCGCGCGCGGCGCGGCTTGCTCCATAATCCGGTTTTGCGCCGCCGGGTCCCTGTCGTGGCATCAATCTTGATGGCGCAGGAGGCGCCGGCGTTTGAATCAAGGCTGGTTCGGGATGGCGCGGCCAGGGGCGTGCCAGGTCGCGACTACACATAAAAAACAAGCTCGGATCGATACAGAAATCATGAACCCGACAGGCCTGAACACCTCCACCAGCGGCTGTACCGGCCCATGATCCGGGCTCTCGCCGCGTTCGCCGTCGCCCTGGCCTATGCCCTGGCGCGCCCGCTGCTGCGCCCGTTCATCTCCTCGATGCGCTACCGGGTGGCGCCGGAAGCGCCGTCGGTGACGCTCAAGCTCGATCCGGCCAAGCCGGTGTGCTACGTGCTGCCGCAGCGCAGCTGGATCGACCTGTTCGCGCTGGACCGCATCTGCCGCGAGCAGGGGCTGCCGCGGCCGCAGCGTTCCGAGCGCGCCCTGCCCAGCGCCAACCGCGCCGCGGTGCTGTACCTGCCGGCACTGCTGGAAGCCTTCGTGCTGCGCGGGCGCGCCGACTCCTCCGAGCTGTCCAACCTGCTCGCGGTGGCAGCGCGCACCGCCGACTTCGACGTGCAGATCGTGCCGCTGTCGATTTTCTGGGGACGTAATCCGGGGCAGGAGACTTCGCTGTTCCGGCTGATCTTCGCCGACAGCATCCAGGCCGGGCGGCTGCACAAGTTCTTCATCATGCTGGCCAACGGCCGCAACGTGCTGGCCAATTTCGGCGTGCCGCTGTCCTACCGCAACTACTTGGCGGAGGCCACGCCCGACAACTCCGCTTCCACCCGCGCCGAGCGCAAGCTGGCGCGCGCCCTGCATTTCCATTTCCTGCGTGCGCGCACCGCGGTGCTGGGGCCGACGCTGCTGCGCCGCTCGGTGATGATCCAGGGCGTGCTCAACTCGCCGGAAGTGAAGCGGGCAGTGGAGCGCGAGGCCAAGGCCAAGCAGCTGACCATGGCCCAGGCCGAGGCGCGCGCGCGCCGCTGCGTCGAGGAGATCGCCGCCAACTATTCTTCCACCACCCTGCGCGCGGTGGAGCGCCTGCTCAGCTACGTCTGGAACCGCATCTACAAAGGCATCGAGGTCAACGGCATCGAGCGGCTGCGCCAGCTGGCGCACTCGCACGAGATCATCTACCTGCCCTCGCACCGCAGCCACGCCGACTACCTGCTGCTGTCCTACACCCTGTATCAGTACGGCCTGGTGCCGCCGCACATCGCCGCCGGCATCAACCTCAACATCCTCGGCGTCGGCGCCCTGCTGCGGCGCTGCGGCGCCTTCTACATCCGCCGCAGGTTCGGCAACGATGTGCTCTATACCGCGGTGTTCCGCGCCTATGTCGACGGCCTGATCCGGCGCGGTTATTCGATCGAGTTCTTCCCCGAGGGCGGGCGCTCGCGCACCGGCCGCCTGATGCAGCCCAAGACCGGCATGCTGTCGATGGTGTGCGAGTCGGCGCTGCGCCAGCGCGTGCGCAAGGTGGCGCTGGTGCCGGTGTTCCTGGGCTACGACAAGGTGATGGAGGTCAACAGCTACTTCAAGGAACTGCGCGGCGCGCGCAAGGAGCAGGAGTCCGTCACCGGCCTGCTCAAAGCCAGCAAGATCCTGGCGAAGTCCTACGGCAAGGTCTACGTCAACTTCGGTGACCCGATCATCCTGCAGGATGCCGCCGACGCCGGCCTGCCGGGCTGGCGCGAACAGCTTGCGCCGGACGGCGAGGACAAGCCGGAAGGCTTCAATGCCTGGGTGCGCAAGCTGGCCTGGGAGCATATGAGCCGCATCAACGCCGCGGCGGTGGCCGGGCCGGTCGGCCTGACCGCCTGCGCCCTGCTGGCGGCGCCGCTGCGCGCGGCCGCGGAAGACGAGCTGATCGACCAGATCGGCCATCTGCAGGACCTGCTGCAGGCCTGGCCCGGCCATGAGCAGCTGCTGGTGCCGGAGCGCGATCCGCGCGCCGCGCTGGCCTGGGCTGCGCCGGTGGCGCGCATCCAGCGGGTGCCGCATCCCTGGGGCGACCTGCTGGTGGCCGGCGGCAAGGACGGCACCCTGCTGACCTACAACCGCAACATGATCCAGCACCTGTTCGCCGTGCCGGGGCTCATCGCCAGCCTGTTCCGCACCCGCGGCGTCCTCTCCGAGGACGCCATCCTGACCGGCTGCCGCGCCCTCTACCCGTTCCTGCGCACCGAGTTCTTCCTGCCCTGGCCAGCCGCGGAGAGCGAGGCGGTGGCGCGGGGCTGCATCGAGCGCATGCTGGCTTCCGGCCTGCTGGTGCGCGAAGGCGACGACCGCCTGCGCCGCCCGGAAGTGGGCAGCCAGGCCTTTTCCAGCTTCGCCGTGCTGGGCCGGGTGCTGGGAGAGACGCTGGAGCGGCAGGCCATGGCGGTGCTGCTGCTGGCCGACGAGCGCCGCAACGGGCAACCGCTGCAGCGCGGCAAATTCGAGAACGACTGCCGCCTGCTGGCCGAGCGGATCGCGGTGCTGACCGGCCGCGAAGCCCCGGAATTCTTCGACAAGGCCTTGTTTTCAGGCTATCTGGACACCCTGATCGAGGTCGGCATCGTGGCCGAGGACCCCCAGCGCGGGCTGGTGGCGGACGAGCGGGTCGACCGCATCGCCGAGCGTTCGATGGAACTTTTGTCCGACGAAAGCCGTCAGATGCTGCGGCAATTGCTGGCCCGGCGGCGTCCTGCCATGCTCAAGGAAGCCCCGGCTGAACCGCCAGCTAGAACCCCCGGCTAGAACCCTGTAACGACTTGGTTATAATCCGGGCGCTACTCTAAGACGGGCCGGGACATAGCCCGCCTGCCCATTGCAACCCCAATTTTCCATCTGAAGGAATTCACCATGTTCAAACTTTCCCGCGCGCTGCTCGCGCTGGCCTGCGTCACTTTGGTCGTGGCCTGCAACAAGCCGGCCGGCGACAGCAAGGACGCCAAGCCGGCAGATGCCAAGGCCGCTGACGCCAGCACGCCGTCGGATCTGAGCACCGATCCGCAGAAGTTCAGCTACTCCATCGGCTTCGACATCGGCCACTCCCTGTCGCAGATCAAGGACAACGTCGACGTGAAGGCCCTCGAAAAGGGCATCGAGGAGAGCGTCGACGGCAAGACGGCGCGCCTCAGCGATCAGCAGCGTGAAGAGATCAAGAACGCTGTCGCCAAGAAGATCCAGGAAAAGCAGGTCGCCGACCGCGCCGCCGCCGGCCAGAAGAACAAGGATGACGGCGACAAGTTCCTCGCCGACAACGGCAAGAAGGCGGGCGTCAAGACCACCGCTTCCGGCCTGCAGTACGAAGTCCTTACCGAGGGCAAGGGTGATCACCCCAAGGCCACCGACAAGGTCACCGTCAACTACAAAGGCAGCCTGCTCGACGGCACCGTGTTCGACAGCTCCTACGATCGCGGCGAGCCGGTCAGCTTCCCGCTGTCCAACGTCATCCCGGGCTGGACCGAAGGCGTGCAGCTGATGACGCCGGGCTCCAAGTACAAGTTCTACCTGCCGTCCACGCTGGCCTATGGCGAGCGCGGCGCGCCGCCGAAGATCGGCCCGAACTCCGCGCTGGTGTTCGAAGTCGAGCTGATCAGCGTCGACAAGGGCGATGCCGCCCCGAAGGCCGACGCCGCCAAGCCGGCCGTGAAGATCAAGTAAGCTTCATCGCGGTAACGAAAAAGCCCGGCTGATGCCGGGCTTTTTTTGTTTGCATGCCGGAGCAACAATAGTGCGCACTCCGAATCCCTGGATACCGGCTTTCGCCGGTATGACGTCATTAGATTTGTTTTTGAATCGGAACCTGGCCCTCTGTCGCCAACAGAAGCCGCTGACGACACCGCGCCAACCCGCCGGGACTAGAGCATTTTTCGTTTAGTTGCCTACCAGTTGTCCCCTCTCCCTGCGGGAGAGGGGTAGGGGTGAGGGACGCACTTTCCAGTTGCGATGCCGCAGCCGGAAAGTGCGTCCCTCACCCGCGCCTGGCGGCGCGGCCTCTCCCGGAGGGAGAGGCGATGAGCCGCTTTCAGGCGGCTCATGATGTGCACGCATCCGAATCGAAAATGCTCAGCTGCAGTACTTGCTTGCCGCGTCCTGCGCATCCTGCAGCTGCTGATTGAACTGATCGTCGTTCATGCGCGCCGGCTGGCCGTCGTCGCCGGTCACGAACAGGCGATGGGCGGTCTTTTCCTGCAGGAAGCTGATGCGCTCGCGCGCCTTGGCGCAGCGTTCCTCGTTGTCGGCCTTGGCCTGCAGCTGCTGCTGCGCGGCGTCGTCGCTGCCGCCTGCGGAAGCGCTGCGCACACGGTGCTTGGCCGGGGCGCTGCCGGTGGCGGCGCCGGACACCGGCAGCTGCGGCGTCACATCCTGGAAGTTGCCCTGCTTCGGCGGATTCTGGCTGAAGTGCACCTGGCCACTGGCGTCGGTCCACTTGTAGATCTGCGCCGAGGCGGCCAGCGGCAGGCTGCACAGCAGGAGAGCGATGGCGAATGCACGGTTCATGGCGCAGGAGTTTAGCAAGAGCGGGGGCCGGGAATTGTTAACGTGGGGCTGCGGCTTAGAGCTTATCCACGGATAGGCTCTTATTGCTTCGGCGCCACCGCGCCCAGGCGCTTGGCCCAGCCGTTGATTTCGTCCGAGTCGAAGGCGTCCAGCTCGGCCGTGCCGAAGCCGACTTCGGCTGACTGGTTGTTCATGCCGCGCGCCAGGTAACGCCCGCCGACCAGGTCGTAGACCGTTTCCAGCGCCGGCAGCAGCAGCGGCTGGTCGTAGGCCATCAGGGTGTGCACTTCCTGCAGCACTTCCAGGCGCCCCTCCACGCCGTAGAGCTCGGCCAGCAGCACCTGCCAGGAATCCTCGTCCAGATACAGGGTGCGGCGCGGCCAGATGCAGGACTGCGCCGGGCGGCATTTGCCTTCCAGCACCCAGACGCGATGCAGCTCGTAGCGCGTCACGTCGGGATTGAGGTGGTGCGGCGCCAGCAGGTCGGAGTAGCTCAGGGCCGCGTCGTGCAGGCGGTAGCTGTTGTACGGCACGTACAGCTCCTGCTTGCCGTTGAGCTTCCACTCGTAGCGCGCCGCCGAGCCGCTGTAGCCCTCGATCTGGTCCTCGTGCAGCAGGCCGTTGGCGCCCAGCACCGGGGTATCGCCGCCGGCCTCGCTGGTGGCGGCGATGAAGCGCTGGCCGGGGCTGCGCTGCCAGGCGCGCGACGGCGACTGCAGGGTGTCGTAAACCAGCTTCAGCGTGCCGGCCAGTTTGGCCGGCTCGAACACGGCGCTGTCGGTGTAGGCCAGCACCTGGCCGATCTTCTTGCGCGGCGGCGCGTCGATGGCCTCGTAGCGCGCGCGCTCGGCCAGGCGCACCAGGCTGGCCGCCCCATCGGGCGAGACGCTGATCTGCACATAGCTGCGCTCGCGGCCGGTGCCGCGCCAGCGCAGGCGCTGGTTCCACAGTGCTTCGGCGCCGTTGTCCGGCAACGGGAAGGGGATGCCGGCTACGGCGTGCTGCGGCGTGCCGGCCGCGGTGTCGCCGCCGTCGTCGAGAAAAGCCTGGGTGGCGTTGCGGTAGGTGCCGGCGTAAAAGGCGTCCGGCGCCGCGTAGCTGCGGTGCGTGGGGTAGACCGGCAGGCGGTAGCTGTCCGGATTGCGCGCGAACAGGGCCTGCTGCCCGGGGCTGAGTCTGGCGGCATAGCTCGCCAGGTTGTCCTTGCCGATCAGCAGCAGCGGCTTTTCCGCGGCGTAGGGATCGACATAGCGGCTGCCCGGCTGCCACTCCGGCAGTCGGCGTTGCGGCGTGAGGCCCCCGTCCCAGGCCGGAATGCTGCCGTCGGCATTGCCGGCGCGCTCGCCGCCCAGGGGGGTGAAACGACCCGCCAGCTGTGCCGCCGATTGCGCGCCGACGCTGGCCGCGGCGCTTCCCGCCAGCAGCCACAGCAGGCCGCAGGCGCCGTAGCGCAGCAGCCGCCAATTCCTTGAGCCATCCCCCGAGCCGTTCATGTTCTGTTTTCTCCTCGCACGCAGGGGAAACGATACCCGAATCGAGCCTCGTGCGGATGCGGTTTGCGCAAGTGCGCCGCTGCTACTAGAGTG
>FTIF01005167.1_pt5 | contig 11425 bp, 10 predicted proteins | sample 1658001 | NCBI WGS metagenome assembly FTIF01 (sample SAMEA3914789, study PRJEB12502) | metagenome | biome: forest; material: soil | place: Canada | collected 2011-07-03 | depth 0.3 m | reverse complement strand
GCCGTCGCCGAAAAACAGCGACGGCGTGACCGACATGTGCTGCTGGCCCGCCAAGACGACGTTGCGCTCCAGCGGCGCAACATCGCACTTCATGGCCCGCACGGGTTCGACCCGGCGCAGCATCCAGTCGCGCCAGGCTTTGGCCGGGTCGGCAGCGCACCAGATGTCGCGCGCCCGCGTCCTGGAATCCGGCCCCAGGATCGGTATCAGGAAGGCGTAGATCGTCACGTCGTGAACGTTGGCCAGCTCACGCTCGAAGTTCTTGCAATATTCGCAGTTCGGATCGACGAACATGGCCATCCGGCGCGACCCGTTGCCTTGCCGGATCGCGATCGCGTCCTTGAGCGGCAGCTTGTCGAAGTCCGAGACCATGAAGGTTTGGCTGTGCGCCTCGGTCAGGTTCTGCCGCGTGTGCGTCTCCACGAGCGACCCGTTGACGAATACGAAGTCGCCATTCTCGCTGCTGTACAGGATCTCGGTGCCGTTGTAGCGCACCTCGTAGAGGCCAGGAACGGGCGACCGGGCGATCTCGTCGATGCGCGGCAGGTCGGGCAGTCGCTCTGCCAGGGAGCGACGGATCGCGGCCTCGTCGGCGAATGCGCTTGCGGCGGCAAGGAGGACGAGCGGCGCGAGCGCGAAAAGGGTCTTGGTAGCTCGGGCAATGGGCATTGGCGATTCCTCCATGCCGATTCTTGCACTTGGCATCGGCATGCATGCTTTTTCAGGAGAAGGGTTCCGCGATAGGCGGGCCCGCGCGGGCCGGCAGCAGCGGGCTTGCCGGTGTTGCGGTGTGCCTGCAAGTGTCGGCGATGCCTGCTGCGCCTGTGGGGAGCTCGCCTTACCGCATTTCGGGTATGACGGCCATCCCGAATCTTAGGGGCAACCCGCTGTTCCTGCCTGGCAAGGGTCGCTAATGTGCAGGCCGACCATCCTCCGATCGAGGATCGGTTGTCTATTCAACATCCCATCCACCCGAGAGGATTGCGTCATGAAGTTTCCCGTTTCAGGTCGTCTTGCTCGTCCCGTCGTCGTCCTGACCGCGGCCGCCGCGGCATCGTTCTGCGCGCTGGCCCAGGAGCCGATCAAGACGACTCCGGCGGACATCGCCGCGCCGAGCGGCATCCACTGGAAGAACGACCCGCAATCCCTGGCCATCCCCGGCGCGGTGGCCGCGCGGCGGGCCGCCGCCGAAGCGGCGCAGCAATCGGGCGCGGCCTCGGGCCGCACCTCGGGCAAGACGCTGACCTACTACGGTGGCCCGGTGGTCAACAGCATCAAGGTGGTCCAGGTGCTATACGGCAGCGGCACCTACCAGTCCTTCGTCCAGGGTACCGGCTCGGGCACAATGTCCGCGTTCTACGGCGGCGTCGTCGGCAGCCCGTATTTCACGTGGCTCAACGGCGACTACGGCACCGGCAGCGGCAAGACGACGCAGACGATCGGCTACGGCAACTTCGCCGGTCAGGTGACGATCACGCCGTCGGCCTCCAACAATGGCAGCACGATCACCGACGCGCAGATCCAGGCTGAGCTGGCCGCGCAGATCGCCGCCGGCCACCTCGCCGCGCCCAACGCCAACACGTACTACGCTGTGTACTTCCCGAAGGGCAAGTCGATCAGCCAGGGCAGCTCGAGCTCCTGCGTGTCGGGCGGCTTCTGCGCCTACCACGGCACGGTCGCGGGCAGTTCCGCGACCTGGATGTACGGCGTGCATCCGGACAACAGCGCGGGCTCCGGCTGCGACGTGGGTTGCGGCGGCAGCACGCCGTTCAACAACATGAGCTCCGTCGCCTCACACGAGATGATCGAGACGGTCACCGATCCGGACGTCGGCATCGCGGCCACCTACGCTTCGCCGCTCGCCTGGTACAACAAGACCTACGGCGAGATCGGCGACATCTGCAACGCGCAGCAGGGCACCATCGTGGGCACAGACGGCGTTACCTACACCGTGCAGAAGGAGTGGTCGAACTCGCAGTCGATCTGCCGCCTGCAGTGATCTTGGGCAGCCGGACTGCCTGAACCGGCCTGCGGATTTTCGCGCTGACGTCCGCGGGCCGTCTTGTGCGCCGGCGCGCGCAACCTGGCCTGCGCCTGCGCCGGATCGACAGTGCTGGGCCGTCCTCGTCTTCGGCGCGCCGGGCCAGGCGGCGCAAGAACGTCGCGCTGGCGTCGGCGGTGACCGCCAGGTCGTACCAGCCGGTGCTGTCCTTGATGGTCCACGCGTCGACCACGCGCGCGGCCAGGTAGTGGGCCGCCGAGGCGCCGGCGTGGACGTGGCCGGCGTTGTCCAGGCCCATCGGATGCACGAACCGCAGCTTGGGCGCGTGGCGTTGGCGCAGGTCTTCCGCGCGGAGCTGCTTGACGATGCCTCGCGCCGTGTCGTACAGCTCGCTGGTCGTGCTGGCCAGGGAGGCGGCAGGGCTTTTGAACAGCAGCGCGCACAAGGGCTGATCGCATGACCGCTGCTCGGGGGGCCTGAACTGACGCTTTCCCCTTAGAGGTTCAAGCCGCGCCTGGAGGCGTTACTTCGCTGCCGGACCGCGTTGCCTGGAATTCGCGCCATGGACGTGGCCGACATGCGACGGCGCGCGGCCTGCGCCCGTCATGGCGGCGCTCGACAGGCCGTTGAGGATCCCGCACTGGCTGGCCTCCTGAGCCTCCGTGCAGAGAACTCTCAGCGCGCGCAGGTCCCTGTCGAGGTTTCGCAATTCCTTCATTCGCTGCTGCACGTGCCCGATGTGCTCGTCGAGCAGGGCATTGACCTCGCCGCAGTCGCCAACTGGGGCGTCCCGAAACCGCAGCAGGATGCGAATCTCGTCCAGATTCATGTCCAGCGCACGGCAGTGACGCACGAACAGAAGGCGATTCGCATGGGGCTCGTCATAGATGCGATAGTTGCCTTCCGTCCGGGCGGGCTGCGGCAGCAGGCCCTCGCGTTCGTAGTAGCGGATCGTCTCGATTTGCGTGCCTGTCGCCGTGGCGAGTTCACCGATCTTCATTGCATCACTCCCTTGCGGCGGGCTTGCCGGTGGATGTCGATGATTTTAGATCTTGACTCTGGAGTTGGTACAGAGTTTCCAATCTCGACATGGACAAGTTCGCCCTCCTCCCCATGACGCTGGCCCGCGCTTTTGCTGGCAAGCCTGCGCAGTCCGGCGCGCTGGGCCTCGTTTTGGTCATCGCTGCGATATGCGAAGCACCGACCGCTGCGCTCGCAGACGACGCCGAGACCTGGAACGCCAAGCTGCAGTCGACCTACATCTGGCAGCAGAAGCCAGCGTTTTCATCGCCCTATGAGGGCCCGCATTCGCTCAACGCGGCGAGGGAAGACAGCTACTCGCTCACCGCGACAGCGGCGTTCGGCCTGCGCCTGGCCCGGCACACCGAGCTCTACTTCGATCCGGAGATGGCCCAGGGCGTCCCGCTGTCCGGCCTGCAAGGGCTCGCCGGCTTCACCAACGGCGAGATGGCGCGCAGCTCGGGCTCCCGGCCGGTGTTCTACCGCGCGCGGCTCTTCGCGCGCCAGAGCTTCGACCTCGGCGACGAGCGCGAGAGCGTCGAATCGGCGATGAACCAGTTGGGCGGTGACGTCGCCAAACGGCGTGTCGTCGTGAGCGCCGGATTCGTTCCGGTGATGGACATCTTCGACGCGAACACCTACGCCCACGATGCGCGGTCGCAGTTCCTGAATTGGTCGTTCATGACCTACGCCGCCTACGACTACGCGGCCGATGCACGCGGGTACACGTGGGGCGCGGCCGCCGAATACTTCGACGACGGCTGGGCGGCTCGCATCGGGCGCTTCGCGCAGCCCAGGGATCCGAACGGGCTGGCGCTGGACACGCACATCGGCGGGCGTTACGGCGACCAGATCGAGCTCGAGCGCCACTATGCCCTGGGCGACGACCGGCCTGGCGCCGTGCGCGTCCTCGCCTATCGCAACCGGGCGATCATGGCGCGGTACTCGGACGCGCTGGCCTTGTCGGCGCAGACCGGCGAGGTGCCCGACCTGAACCTCGTCCGATCGGGTGAGCACGTCAAGATGGGTGTCGGCGTGAGCGTGGAGCAGCAACTGGCGCCTGACCTCGGTGGGTTCGCGCGCGCGATGTGGGCCGACGGTCGCACGGAGACCTACGCGTTCACGGAGTCCGACCGCTCGCTCGCGGCCGGCGCCGTGCTGACCGGGCAGCGCTGGCATCGCGAGAAGGACTCGGTCGGGTTCGCCCTGGCCGAGAGTCTCCTGTCTTCGGCGCATCGCCAGGTGCTCGCGGATGGAGGCCAGACCTTCTTCCTGGGCGATGGGCGCCTGCACTACGGCCCGGAGCGCGTCGCGGAGGCGTACTACCTGTTTGCGCCAGTACACGGCGTCGCGCTGACGCTCGACTATCAACGCATCTGGAGCCCTGGCTACAACCAGGATCGCGGCCCCGTGTCGTTCTACGCGGTCCGGCTGCACGTCGAGAATTGACGCTCCCCATGCGCGGCAAACGAACGAGCGTCTGGCCCTAAGTGGTCGGCGTGGCGGCGTTCGCTGCGCTGGCGCGATCAGGCTGGCGCGCCTTCGTCGGCTTCTTCGTCCTTCGGCACGAACACCGTGCGCGTCTTGGCGTTGAAGTCCATCAGCCCGGCATAGCGCCCCCAGGCGATCATCGTCTCGAAGGTCTTCTCGGGGTTGTCGTAGGGCAAGGCGCTCGCGATGTCCTTGACGATGCGGCCCGCGTCGATCTCCTCGTACTCGTTCAGGAGCGCGATGATGATGTGGAAGATCCGCAGCTTGAAGACCTGCTCGGCGAAGATCTTTCGACGCCCGTCGCGATCGGCCGCGACGAACTGGCGCCCCAGCTCGGTCAGGTCGACGTCCTGCTTGGGCGTGTCGACCAGGTCGAGGATCTCGGCGGCCTTGACGATGGAGATCGTCTCGCCGAATTCCTTGCCGATCTCGTCGGAGATGTCGTAGATGTTGATCAGCTCCGGCGAGTCGCTGAGAATTTCCAGCAAGCCGAGGATCTGCGCGACGGGGACGAACGGGATCGACTCCATGCGCGAGCGTCCGCGCGACACCGGCTGGCCCGCCGCGGGCGGCGCTTCGGGCGGCAGGTCGGGCAGCGTCATCGTCGTGATCGACTCGTGGATGATGCCGACCAGGCGCTGGAACTCCGCGCTCTTGGTGTCGCGCGGGTACGGCAACGGGTTCTCGAGCACCAGGCCCAGCCGGCCCGGGCGCGGAAAGACGACGACGATGCGCGTCGCCATCTCGACGGCTTCCTCGATGTTGTGGGTCACCATGAAGATCGAACTGAGCCCGTTCTCCTTCGATCGCCACAGGCTGATCAGTTCCTGCCGCAGGTTCTCCGCGGTGAGCACGTCGAGCGCGCTGAAGGCCTCGTCCAGGCACAGCAGCTTGGGCTGCGAGACGAGCGCGCGCGCAATGCCGACGCGCTGGCGCATCCCGCCCGAAAGTTCGCGCGGAAAGGCCGCGTGGTAGTTGCCCAGACCGATCAGGTCGATGGCGCGATCGATGGCCTCCTGCCGGTCCGCGCGGCTCATCCGGCGCGACATCAGGCCGACTGCGACGTTCTGCTCAACGGTGAGCCAGGGATACAGCGCAAACGTCTGGAACACGATGGAGACGTCGGGGTTCACGCCCACCAGCATCTTGCCGCTGCACTGTGCGCGGCCGGAGGTCGGCTCGACGAGACCGGTCAGGCAACGCAGGATCGTCGACTTGCCCGAACCGGACTGGCCCAGCAACGCCAGCAACTCGCCCTGATGGACGGCCAGGTCGATGTTTTCCAGCACCTTCAGCTCGTGGCCGCCGGCGGTCTTGTACGACTTCGAGACGGCACAGAGTTCGGCGACGGCCGGTGCAACTTTGGGTTCGATGGCAGTGTTCATGGTCAATCCAGGCGGAAGCGCCGCTCGGCGAATGCGTACAGGCGGCGCCAGATGAATTTGTTCATCAGCACGACGAAAAGCGACATCACGGCAATGCTGGCGATGATGAGCGGCGTCTCGCCCGTCTTGGTCACGCTCGCAATATAAGCACCGAGGCCATCTGCCTTCAGGGTCGTGTTGCCCCAAGTGGCGAGTTCCGCGACGATGCTCGCGTTCCATGCGCCGCCGGCGGCCGTGCAGGCGCCGGTGACCCAGAACGGGAAGATCGCCGGCAGGATCAGCGTGCGCCACAGATTCCAGTTGCGCAGGCCGTAGACCGTAGCCGCTTCCTTCAGGTCGTTCGGGATCGCCATCGCGCCGGCGACCACGTTGAACAGGATGTACCACTGCGTGCCCATCGCGATCAACAGGATGCTGCCCCAGTTCATCGAGATGTTCGCAGCGACGAACCAGCCGACCACCAGCGGGAAGGTCATGTTCACCGGGAACGAGGCGCCGATCTGCGCGAGCGGCTGCGCGAAGCGCGCCACGCGCGGCTGGAAGCCGATCCACACGCCCACCGGCGTCCAGATCAGCGTGGCCAGCACCGTCATGGCGACGACTCGCAGCATCGTCAGGAAACCGAGCCAGGCGATGTGCCCGAACAGCGCCCACGACAAGGCGCCGCGCAGTTCTTCGGCCGCGACCACGACGCCCGACAGGATTTCATAGGCAAGCCATGCCAGGAATACCGCGACAACCGCGCGCCACACCTGGTCGCCACGCACGACCTTCAAGGGAGCGAGTCGCTTCGCCTGCCGGCGGCCGATCTTCCAGGTGCGCTCGAGCAGCGGCTCCACGACGTGCTCGCCGAGCCACGTGAAGACGTAGGCACCTCTCAGCAGGTTGTAGACCCAGGATGTCGCCGGCGTCTGCGACTCGGTCAGCTCGATCTTGAACTTGTCCGCCCATGCGAGCAGCGGCCGCCAGACAAGCTGGTCGCTGACGAGGATCAGCACGATCATCGCGACCACGGCCCAGAGCGCCGCGGCGTTGTCGCCGTGCTCGATCGCCTGCGCCATGTAGGAGCCGAGACCCGGCAGCTTGATGTCGCGATTCATCACGCTGATCGCCTCGCTCTGTGCCACGAAGAACCAGCCGCCGCCGAACGACATCATCGAGTTCCAGATGAGGCTGTGCGCGGACGCGGGCAGCTCCACTGTCGTGAAGCGCTGCCGACGCGTCATGCCGTAGGTCGTGGCGGCCTCCTGCATGTCCGTCGGGATCGTGACCATGGAGTGGTAGAACCCGAAGGCCATGTTCCAGACCTGGCCCGTGAAGATGGCGAAGATCGCCGCGCACTCGACGCCCATCAGGCTGCCCGGGAACAGCGCCATGAAGCCCGTCACCGTTGCCGAGAGGAAACCGAGCACCGGCACGGATTGCAGCACGTCGAGCGCCGGCAGGATGAACATTCGCGCACGTGCGCTCTTGGCCGCCAGATAGCCGGTGCCAATCGCGAAGAGCAGCGAGAACGCGAATGCGATCCACATGCGAAGGAGCGTGCGTCCGGCGTAGTACGGGATCTGGGCCAGCGAGCTGTCGATCGGCGCTTGAGCCGACGCGTCGAAATGCACCAGCATTCCCTTGCCGAAGTGCAGCGCGCTCCAGAAGATCGTCAACAACGCCAGCATCACGACGCCGTCGACCCATGTGAAGCCGCGGCGGGACTCGGTGACTTGCAGTTGCGGTGCGGTGCTGCTCTTCATCGGTGGCACGCTATCAGAACGGGGGTGGCCGTGATGTCACGGAATCGAAAGCTTGGGCGGATACCGACAGGCTCGATTAGCTACTCGGTGATGCTCGGATTCCAGAGCGCCTGGGTCACGAATGTCTCCGTCGCAAGAGACGCCACGACGAGATCGAGCTCGTTGGTGGTGTTTCCTGGTGGCGCCGCACACGCCTCCATGCGACGGCTGGTCGCATTGGAAACCCTGAACCTGCTACAGAGTCAAGTCTCCGGCTGCGTTCATCAGCGCTGGCCATTCGGCGTCGTCCTCCCGTGCTGCATTCGAAGAAAACGCTTGCACCTCAAGTTGCTTGAGGTACTACTGTTGGGTTTGGGGCGGCTTGCCCTCGCCATTCACTATCACTCATGAAATCGTGGAAAGTCCTGCTGGGAGTCGGTACCGCTTGCGCCGCGTGCTGCGCTCTCCCGTTGGTTGGCGGACTGTCGACGCTTGCTGCATCGTCGGCAGCGCTCTTGGCCTGCGTCGACGAGTTCGTGCCGGCAGCTTGGGCGGCTGCCGGCGCGGCGCTGCTCGCCGGAGGCTTTTGGTTCTGGCGTCGATGGGCGACACGTCGAGCGTCCGCGTGCGGCTGCGGCGCGCCCGCATGCGAAACAGGAAATTGCTGAAATGAATGACCTTCTCCAGATCGCGTGCACGCTCGGCAATGAGGCCTTGGCCTCACGCTCGGCCGAGATACGGGCGTTCACGGCGACCAACCTGGTCTCGCATGAGCTCGATGGGCGGGTGCTGCGGTTGCGCTATCGGCAAGAGGCCGCCACGCAATTGCAACGCATCGTCGAACTCGAGCGGGCATGCTGCGCCTTCATGGATTTCGCAGTCACGACGACACAGCAAGAGCATGCGGAGCTCACCCTCACCGCCCCTCCCGGCACTGACGACATGGCCGAGTGGCTTTTCATGCAGTTCCTGCCTGAATCCGGCAGCGCTTCGCCGACGGCTGGATGTGGGTGCTCCCGTGGCACGGCTTGCCGTTGAGCGCCGGACACGACAGGAATCACGGCATGCGCGCTTCGCTTTCCATCGGGTTCGTTGCTCGCCAAGCAGGCTGCACGATCCCAACCATTCGGTACTACGAAGAGATCGGCTTGCTGGCGGCGGCCGCGCGTTCAGAGGCGGGTCAGCGCCACTACGACGACGACGCCGTTCGTCGACTCACGTTCATTCGACGGTGCAGGGATTTCGGCTTCTCGATCGATCAGGTGCGCGGGCTGATCGGCCTCGTGGACGAACCGCACCGACCATGTGTCGAGGTGCGCGACATCGCCGCGGTGCACCTGGGCGAGGTTCGCAGGAAAGTGGCGGACCTCCAGGCGCTCGAAGTGAGTCTCGCCACGTTCGTCGCGAACTGCAACACGGCGTGCGCCGGCGGACCGGCCGCCAATTGCACCCTCCTCGAAGACCTGGCGCAGCCCGGCGGCTCGCCCCGATCCGGCGCCAATGGCACCTGCTGTTCCGCACCGCCGAAGACCCCTGAAGGAGCCATCCAATGAACACCAGACGAACCCTTCTGGCGGCGGTGGCCCGCCCCTTTGCCAAGGAACAGTACGAGGGCGGCCGGATGCAGGAACTGCAGAAGTGGGCTATCCAGAACGGGGCCGTCTGGCTGACGGTGCTCTCCAGCCATTCCACGCGGTTGGACTACCTCGAACCTGCGAAGGCCGAGGCGTTCAACCATGCCCGCGGAGGTTCTCCTTCGGCACTTCTCATCGACGCCAGTGGCGACGTCGGGCAGGCGGAAGATTCCTGCTGCGGAAAATCTTGAGCACTGGAGGCCCGCCTCACCAGCCTTGTGCCGTACTCTTGACCGGCGCCTGCGGATTGCGTCTCAACCAGGCCCGCTGCACCGGATCGATCAGGCTCCATCCGCGGCCGTCGACCTTGCGTTCCAGGATGCCCTTCGCGCCGAGCGCCTCGAGGGCGCGGCTGATGCTCGAGGGCTGCACCCGGGCGCCCAGCTGGTTGGCGGCCCAGGCGACGCTGTCGGCGGAGGTGGGCGCGCGGTCGTCGAAGATCAGCTTGAGCGCCGCCTGCTGCAGGCCGGTGAGTCCGCGCCAGGTGGCGGACCACTTGTTGGTGGACTGCAGGCCGAGCATCTCGTCGAGCGCGTTGGCCAGGCTCCACTTCGGATTGGCCATGACCAGGCTGACGGCGTGCAGGAAGGGTTCGGGCTGGGTGCCGAGTTCCTGGAAGGCGTCCTGGGCCAGCACGATGTTCAGGTCGCGGCGGGTGGCCTCCTTGAATTTGCGGGCGACGAAGCCGATGAAGTCCAGGCCCAGCGGCTCGTAGCCCTCGGTCCTGGCGAAGCCATAGAGAGGCGTGCTGGTGCGTGAGAACATGTCCAGCAACTGGACGTCGGACGAGCCGCTGAAGATGGCGCCGATGCGCTTGTCGGCCTGCGTCAGCGCGGCGCGCAGCGACGCGGAGATCTGCGGGCCGTTCTTGACGGAGGCGATCGCCTGGAACTCGTCGAAGACGAGGACGACGTCGTGGCGCGTCTCCTCGAGGATCTGCGTGAGCAGGCTGTCGAACACCAGGCCGGGCCGCGCGGGCGTCTGGCGTTTCGGCGGCTCGCCAAGGTCGATGCTGGCACCCATCAGGCCCAGCTTCTTCACCACGGTGCTGCCGGTGCGCCTGAGCCCCCTGGGCTTGACGGCCAGGCCATCGAGCGCCTTCTGCAGCGCGTAGTTGATGCCCTGCAGCGGGTCATCCATGTCCATCCAGCAGTCGATGTAGATCGCCAGGCAGTCGCGCGACTGGACGTAGGGGATCACCTCGTCGCGCAGCAGCGTGGTCTTGCCTGTCTGGCGCGGGCCGAACATCGCGATGCGCTCGTGGCGGATCAATCGATCCCCCAGCGTCGCGGCGAGTCTCGTCCGGTCGTAGTGCCACGCCTGGGTCAGGTCGGACATGGGGATTTGCGCAAAGTGAGCCGATGGCGAATTTTACGCACTGATGCGTATTTGCGCAAACGCCGGCTCACCGCATGCAGAGCCGGTGGCCGGCGTTCGACACACCGCCCGAAGGTCAGGCCGCCCGGCGCTCGACGAACGACTGCATGTAGCGCGCGACGTCCAGGCCGTCATGGGCCAGCGCCAGGTCGGCGCGCGCCGCCGCGTAGCGCTCCGCGCCGATGGTCTCGCGCCGCTTCTCCAGCAGCCAGGCGCTGTACGCCTCGACGAACTCCGGATGCGGCTGGACGCAGAAGACGTGGTCGTCGACCGCGTACGCGGCGATGGGGCAGAAGTCGCTGCGCGCGAGCAGGGTCGCGCCGGCGGGCAGCGTCAGGACCTGGTCCTGGTGCGAGGCCAGCAGCGTCATCGTCGACGCTGCGCCGGCGGCCTGCGGCTTGAGCGGCTGTGGGCCGACCCAGTCGTAGCGCATGCGTCCCACGCCCCAGCCCTGCGGCGCGCGGCCCACCTGCGCGCCCAGGCAGTGGGCGATCAACTGGTGGCCGAAGCAGATGCCCAGCAGCGTCTTGCGCCGGCGCAGCAGTTCGCCGACGCGCTCGCGCAGCGTGCGAACCCAGGGCTCGTCCGAGAACGAGTCGGCCTTGCTGCCCGTGAGCAGCACGGCGTCGTAGGCATCGAAGTCGTCGGGGTAGTGGCCGGCGGGGGTGTTGAAGCGCTCGAATTGCCAGGCCACGCCGGCGGCGGCGAACATCTTCTCGGTCATCGCCCCATAGCTGACCCAGGTGTCGACGACGGCCGGGTCGAGGTTGTCGTTGTCGAGGATGCAGA
>FTIF01004009.1_pt1 | contig 11435 bp, 10 predicted proteins | sample 1658001 | NCBI WGS metagenome assembly FTIF01 (sample SAMEA3914789, study PRJEB12502) | metagenome | biome: forest; material: soil | place: Canada | collected 2011-07-03 | depth 0.3 m | reverse complement strand
ATCGTGCCCAACCGCGGCCTGATCGTCGACCGCAACGGCATCGTGATGGCCACCAACTACCCGGCCTACACGCTGGAGATCACGCCGTCCAAGCTGGTCGACCTGGAAGGCACCATCGACGAGATCGCCAAGGTGATCGAGGTGACGCCGCGCGACCGCAAGCGCTTCGCGCGGCTGGCGGCCGAAGGCAAGAGCTTCGAGTCGGTGCCCATCCGCACCAAGCTCACCGACGAGGAAGTGGCGCGCTTCGTGGCGCAGCGCTTCCGCTTCCCGGGCGTCGAGATCAAGGCGCGGCTGTTCCGCAACTATCCGCACGGCGAGCTCGCGAGCCACCTGGTGGGCTACATCGGCCGCATCAACCAGGAAGAAAAGCAGAAGATCGTCGACGACTGGTCGGACGAGGACCAGGCCAACTACCGCGGCACCGAATACATCGGCAAGCTGGGCCTGGAGCAGAGCTACGAGTCGGAGCTGCACGGCACCACCGGCTTCGAGCAGATCGAGACCTCGGCCGGCGGCCGCGCCGTGCGCCAGCTCGCGAGCAAGCCGGCCACCCCCGGCAACACGCTGCAGCTGTCGATCGACCTTCGCCTGCAGGCGCTCGTCGAGGAGCTGTACGGCGATCGCCGCGGCGCGCTGGTGGCCATCGATCCGCGCAACGGCGAGGTGCTGGCCTTCGTCTCCAAGCCGACGTTCGACCCCAACCTGTTCGTCGACGGCATCGACTCCGACAACTGGAAGGACCTGAACGAGTCGCTCGACAAGCCGCTGCTCAATCGCGCGATCCGCGGCACCTACGCGCCCGGCTCCACCTACAAGCCCTACATGGCGCTGGCGGCGCTGACGCTGGGCAAGCGCACCGCGGCCTGGGGCATGCAGGACCCCGGCCACTACACGTTCGGCAACCACGTGTTCCACGACGACGTGCCCCAGGGCCACGGCTTCGTCGACATGTACCAGTCCATCGTCAAGTCCTGCGACATCTACTACTTCATGCTCGCCAACGACCTGGGCGTGGACACCATCGCCGGCTTCATGGCGCCGTTCGGATTCGGCCAGCCCACCGGGATCGACCTGCAGGGCGAACTGCGCGGCGTGCTGCCGTCCACCGACTGGAAGCGCAAGGCCTATCGCCGGCCCGAGCAGCAGCGCTGGTATGCCGGGGAGACGATTTCGCTGGGCATCGGCCAGGGCTACAACAACTACACCATCATGCAGCTGGCCAACGCGCTGGCCACGCTGTCCACGGGCGGCCAGCGCCACACGCCGCACCTGGTGCGCGATGTCGTCGACGTGGTTTCGGGCGCGCGCCATCCGGTCGCGCCGACGCCGCTGGAGCCGCTGAAGCTGAACCCGGAATACGTCGAGGTCGTCCGCCACGCGATGGTGGGCGTCAACAAGGAAGGCACCGGCGCGGCCGCGTTCCTCAACGCCGGCTACGAATCGGGCGGCAAGACCGGCACGGCGCAGGTGGTGGGCATCAAGGCCAACGAGAAGTACAACGCCGCCAAGGTGTCGGAGTACCAGCGCGACAACGCGCTGTTCATCGCCTTCGCGCCGGCCGACCAGCCGACGATCGCGATCGCGATGGTGGTGGAGAACGTCGGCTTCGGCGCCCAGTACGCCGCGCCGATCGCGCGCCGCGTGATGGACTACTGGATCAAGGGCGTGTACCCGACCGACGAGGACATCGCCGCCGTCCAGGCCGGCACGGCCGGGCCGCCGAAGACCGCGGGCGTGCCGATCTCGCTGGCCACCAACATCCGCCTGGGCACCAACCATTCGCCCAACGCCGACGATTCGATCGGCACGCCGATCGCCGGTGCCGGCGACGCGGCAGGCGCCGCGAGCGCGGTGGCCGCGTTCCAGGCGGCCAGCGGCGCGAGCGCACCCACGGCCACCGAGCGCGCGGCCGCGGCGGCCAGCGCCGCCAGTGCGGCCCGCACGGCCGCGGCCGCCGCGGCCCGCGTCAACGCAGGCAACGGCAGCGTGGCGGTGGCCGCGTCGGCCGCTGCCAAGCGCCTGCCGTCGCAATGGACGCCCACGCCCAAGCCTGGAAAGACCAATCGATGATCGCCGTTGTCGAACGCCCCACGATCTGGCAACGCCTGCGGCCCGTGCTGCTCGGCTTCGACCTGACGCTGATGATCGCGGTGCTGATGATCTGCGGCATCGGCCTGGTGACGATGTACTCGGCCGGCTTCGACTACGGCAACCGGTTCATCGACCACGCGCGCAACATGGCGCTCGCCTTCGGCGTGCTGTTCATCGCCGCGCAGATCTCGCCGCAGAACCTGATGCGCATCGCGGTGCCGCTGTACACGCTGGGCCTGGCGCTGCTGATCGCCACCGCGCTGTTCGGCATCACCAAGAAGGGCGCGCAGCGCTGGCTCAACATCGGCATGGTGATCCAGCCGAGCGAGATCATGAAGCTGGCGATGCCGCTGATGCTCGCCTGGTGGTTCCAGAAGCGCGAAGGCCAGCTGCGCGCGCTCGACTTCGCGATCGCCGGCCTCATCCTGCTGCTGCCGGTGGCGCTGGTCGTCAAGCAGCCCGATCTCGGCACCGCCATCCTGATCCTGTCGGCCGGCATCTACGTGATCTTCTTCGCCGGCCTGTCGTGGAAGCTGATCCTGCCGGTGCTGCTGCTGGCCGTGATCGGCGTCGTCGCGGTGGTCTGGAGCGAGGACCGGATCTGCCAGGACGAGGTCATCTGGCCGCTGCTGCGCGACTACCAGAAGCACCGCATCTGCACGTTGCTCGACCCCACCACCGACCCGCTCGGCAAGGGCTTCCACATCATCCAGGGCATGATCGCGATCGGCTCGGGCGGCGTCACCGGCAAGGGCTTCATGAGCGGCACGCAGACGCATCTCGAATTCATCCCGGAACGCACCACCGACTTCATCTTCGCCGCCTATTCCGAGGAGTTCGGGATGCTGGGCGCGTTGCTGCTGCTGTTCGGCTTCACGCTGCTGATCTTCCGCGGCCTGGCGATCGCGGCCGATGCGCCGTCCGTCTTCACGCGCCTGCTCGCGGGCTCGATCACGCTCAGCTTCTTCACCTACGCGTTCGTCAACATGGGCATGGTCAGCGGCATCCTGCCGGTGGTGGGCGTGCCGCTGCCCTTCGTCAGCTATGGCGGCACGGCGATGGTGACGCTGGGGCTGGGGCTGGGATTCCTCACCTCCATAGCGCGGAATCGGCGCAGCGTCCAGACCTGAGGTTGCTGTCGAGTGGCGGCGGCGCCGCGCATTCCTAGGGGTGGCGGCCGACCAGTGGCCGGATGAGACTGCAGCTCTGATGCTGCACCGCAGCACGAGGAGTCTCCGATGACGTTCGCCGCCACCGCCCGTCCCCTCCTGCTCAGCGGCTTCGCCGCGCTCGCGCCCGCGCTGGCCAGCGCCGCAGTGGTGACGGTGAATTTCGACGAGTTCACGTCGCCACCGGTGACGTGCTGCTACGCCACGACGGGGGTCACCGGCACGCTGAACTACGCCGCGGTGCAGGTCGACGGCGGCTCGAGCGGCGCCGTGATGAATGGCGATGGATGGGCAAATGCACAGACATCGGGCGCCAACCTCTATGGTTCGACGGACGGCGTCATCGAGCTGCTGTTCCAGCAGGCAAGCGGGAACCTGTCGCTGGACGTCATCAACGGCGTCGAAAGCCCTGCCGACTACACCGTCGAGCTCCTCGACGCCGCGGGCGGCCTGCTCGACTCGAGCACGCAATCCCTGGCCGAATTCGACGTCGACACCAACACCACCGGCGTGGGCCACTTTTCGTTTTCGGATGTCGGCGTCTACTACGCCCTGATCTACGGCAGCGGCGACTTCGCCATCGATACCCTGATCTTCGAGACCGGCGCGGGAGGCGGCGTGCCGCCGGTGCCGGAACCCGCGGCCATGCTCCTGATGATGGCCGGTGTCGCGGCGCTCGTCACCGCGGCCCGTCGCCGCCCGCGCCCGGACTGAGCTTCGCTCAGCGCGTCGGCTCCGGCGGTGCCGCGACACACGGGATGCGCACGGTGAAGAGCGCGCCCGGCCCCTCGGTACTGCCCGCCGGCACCGGCCGCGCATCCGCGATCGAGACGGTGGCCGCATGCTTGTCCGCGATCTCCTTGACGATCGCCAGCCCCAGGCCGCTGCCGTCCACATCCGTGCCGAGCGCGCGGTAGAACGGCTGGAACACCTGCTCGCGCTCGCCCTCGGGGATGCCCGGCCCCGTATCCTCCACCTGGATCACCATCACCTGGCCGTACGGATCGGGCATCAGGCGCACGGTGACGGTGCCGCCGGCGGGCGTGTACTGCAGCGCGTTGTCCACCAGGTTGCGGATCAGCTCGCGCACCAGCATCGGCTGGCCGACGATGCGTGGCGAGGGCGGGTCGACGTCCGGGCCTTCGTAGCCGAGGTCGATGCGCTTGTCCATGGCGCGCGGCACGAAGTCGCGCACCACTTCGCGGGCCAGCTTGATGATGGGCACGTCCTGCTGGCGGCGCGCCTGCTCGGTGTCCTCGGCGCGCGCCATCGCCAGCAGCTGGTTGACCAGGTGCGCCGCGCTCTGGCTGGAGCGCGCGATCTGCTTGAGCGAGCGCTTGATGGACTGCGGGTCGCCGCCGGCGTCGATCTCGCGCTGCGCCAGCTCGGCCTGCATGCGCAGTCCCGCCAGCGGCGTCTTCATCTGGTGCGCGGCGTCGGCCAGGAAGTGCTTCTGCGAGCCCATCGTCTGGTCGAGACGGGCGAGCAGGTCGTTGATCGAACGCACCAGCGGTGCCACTTCCTCGGGCACGTCGTGCTCGTCGATCGGGCTCAGGTCCTGGCTCTCGCGGCGGCGGATGCGCTGCTGCAGCGCATTGAGCGGCGCGATGCCGCGCGCCAGCGCGAACCACACCAGCAGCACCGCCAGCGGCAGGATCACGAACTGCGGCAGGATCACGCCCTTGATGATTTCCGTGGCCAGGCGCGAGCGCTTGTCGAAGGTCTCGGCCACCTGCACCACGACGCCGCTGTTGGCGCCCGCGGGCGTGCCCACCCACAGGTAGGCGACGCGCACCGGATCGTTGTGGACGGTGTCGTCGCGAAACTGCACGTCGTCGGCCGCCTGGCGTTCCTCCGTGGGCGGCCCAAGTTCGGGGTCGCCGCCCACCAGGTCGCCCTGTGCGTTGCGCACCTGGTACCAGATGCGGTCGACGTCGTCGCTGCGCAGCAGCGCGGCGGTGGGTTCGTCCAGGCGCAGGCCGTGGCGGCCGACGAGGCCGTGGTCGAACCCGGGGTCGACGCGCATCTCGCGCGCGACGCTGTGCGCGAGCTGGCCCAGTTCGCGGTCGTAGGGCCGGTTGGCGATGCCCTGGGCGACGAGCCAGGTCAGCGCCACGCTCATCGGCCACAGCAAAAGCAGCGGCGCGAGCATCCAGTCGAGGATCTCGCCGAAGAGAGAGCGTTGTTCGTGTCGGTCCGGCATCGGGGCGGTCAGCATAAGCGACCGCGGCGGCGACGCGCGCCTGCGTTCAGGGCTGCGGCGGGCTCGGGCGACCGGAGAGTTCGGCGCGGGTCACCAGCACGCGTGCGGATTCGTTCGCGGACAGCGCCTCCACGTGCAGGCACGACGTGACGACCTGGGCCGCCTGCTGCAGCAGCGCCGTCTGGTAGCGCTGTGCCAGCGGGCTGGCGTCCGAGACGCTGCGGCGCCAGGCGATGAGCGCGACGTCGAAGCGCTGGATCGTGCGCTGGTGCGCGGCCAGCTCGGGCGCCGTCGCGAGCGCCTCCAGCAGGGCTTCCAGGCTCGTGCCGGCCTGGGTGGCGATGGCCGACAGCTCCCGGGAGTCGGCGGCTTGTGCGGGATGCGTCAGCGCGCCCATGAGGAGCGAGGCCTGGTGGACGAGCGCCCGGCTACGGTAGGCCAGCAAGTACCAGGCTTCGGCATTCATTTCCAGGGGCTTTCGGGGAGCAGCGTTGGAAATCAGTGTCGACCGGGTCGGCTTGTGTTTCGAGAGGCAGCGCGGCCGCTTCGTGCCGGGTGCACGATCTTTGTCCCGTCGCGTTGCGGCGGCGGCACAGGCTGCGGACTTTCACACGAACCGTCGAACTCGGCGAAAGGCCTGTGAAAGGATTCGCCGGGGCCGCGGCTACGGCGCGATCTTCTCGAGGCAGTAGCCGAGGCCGCGCACGGTGGCGATGCGGATCGGGCCCTGTTCGATCTTCTTGCGCAGCCGGTGGATGTAGACCTCGATCGCGTTGTTGCTCACTTCCTCGCCCCATTCGCACAGGCGGGTGACGAGCTGATCCTTGCTCACCAGGCGGCCGGCGCGCTGCAGCAGTACCTCGAGCAGGCTGATCTCGCGCGCCGACAGCTCGATCATCTGTTCGTTGATGTAGGCCACGCGGCCGGTGGCGTCGAAGGTCAGCGGGCCGTGCTTGATCAGGCTGGACGCCGTGCCCAGCCCGCGGCGGGTGAGGGCGCGCACGCGGGCCTCGAGCTCCTGCAGCGAGAACGGCTTGGCCATGAAGTCGTCGGCGCCCAGGTCGAGCCCCTTGACGCGCTGGTCGACGCTGTCGGCCGCCGTCAGGATCAGCACCGGCAGCGTGGAGCCGCGCGCGCGCAGCTTGCGCAGCACTTCCAGGCCGTGCAGGCGCGGCAGGCCCAGGTCGAGGATCAGCAGGTCGAACTCGTGCGAGGCGAGGGCGGCGTCGGCCTCGGTGCCGCTGGACACCTGGTCGACGGCATAGCCGGAGCCGCGCAGGGAACGCAGCAGGCCGTCCGCGAGGACCTGGTCGTCTTCGGCGATCAGTATGCGCATTCGACGCTCTCCTGGGCTTTTCGGCTTGTTTTCGATGGGTTTGGCGCCGGCGCCATTTTCAGCGCGATTGGCGCACGGCGTTTCGCCGGCGAGCCCGTACATTGGTTTTTCGCTGGCTCACGCAGCGAGCTTCACGCCAAGAATAATCTTTCTCCAATGGCTGTACATATATCCAGCTAATTGCCATAATCCCACCAGCGCAAACCGAACACGGAGAATCCGCATGGACGCCCCCACCAAGAACGCCTCGAAGAACGCCAACCCCGCCACCAACCAGGCCGTCAACGCCGCACCGGTCGCGCAGACCCCGGCATTGAACGCCGAAAAGGCCAAGGCGCTGCAAGCCGCGCTGGCCCAGATCGAGAAGCAGTTCGGCAAGGGCTCGATCATGCGCCTGGGCGCCGGCGAGGCCATCGAGGACATCCAGGTCGTCTCCACCGGTTCGCTGGGCCTGGACATCGCCCTGGGCGTCGGCGGCCTGCCGCGCGGCCGCGTGATCGAGATCTACGGCCCGGAGTCGTCCGGCAAGACCACGCTGACGCTGCAAGTGGCCGCCGAGATGCAGAAGGTCGGCGGCGTCTGCGCGTTCATCGACGCCGAGCACGCGCTCGACATCAACTACGCCCAGAAGCTCGGCGTCAACCTGCAGGAACTGCTGATCTCGCAGCCGGACACCGGCGAGCAGGCCCTCGAGATCGTCGATGCGCTGGTGCGCTCCGGCTCGGTCGACCTGATCGTCATCGACTCGGTGGCGGCGCTCACGCCCAAGGCCGAACTCGAAGGCGAGATGGGCGATTCGCTGCCCGGCCTGCAAGCCCGCTTGATGAGCCAGGCGCTGCGCAAGCTGACCGGCACCATCAAGAAGAGCAACACGATGGTGATCTTCATCAACCAGATCCGCATGAAGATCGGCGTGATGTTCGGCAGCCCCGAAACCACCACTGGCGGCAACGCGCTGAAGTTCTACGCGTCCGTGCGCCTCGACATCCGTCGCATCGGCTCCATCAAGCGCGGCGAAGAGGTGGTCGGCAACGAAACCAAGGTCAAGGTCGTCAAGAACAAGGTCGCGCCTCCGTTCAAGGAAGCAGAGTTCGACATCCTGTACGGCGCGGGCATCAGCCGCGAAGGCGAGATCATCGATCTGGGCGTGCTGGCCAAGGTCGTCGAGAAGTCCGGTGCCTGGTACGCCTACAACGGCGAGAAGATCGGCCAGGGCAAGGACAACTGCCGCGAATTCCTGAAGGAAAATCCGGCACTCGCCATTGAGATCGAGAACAAGGTGCGCGAGTCGCTGGGCGTGCCGCTGGTGCCGGTCGTCGAGGCGGCGACGCCGTCCAAGAAGGGCTGAAGGCTCGGTCGGTCGCGGCTTCTTGCCGCGGCTGATGCCTGAACAACGACGGCGAGGCCGGCCGACAGGCCGCCTCGCCGTCGTGCATTCTTCATGTCCACTTCCGATTCCGATCCATCTCGCGCGCCGCGCAAGGCCCGCGCCAAGCCCAGCCTGAAGATGCAGGCGATCGGGTATCTGTCGCGGCGTGAGCACAGCCGCCAGGAGCTGCGCCGGAAGCTGTTGGCATCGCTGCGCCAGCGCGAGCGCGAAGCGTCGGCCCTGCGCGCGGCCTCCGAGGCTGCAGCGCGCGAGTTGGCGCAAGCCCTGAACGCGCAGGCGTCGAACGGCATCGACGATGCATTCGCGCCACCGGTTGCCGTTGCGGCGGCGGGCGCCGGCGCGAAGCCTGCCTTGCTCGATGCCGAAAGCAACGCGAGCCTCGAACAACGGGACCCCGAGGCGGCCGTCGATCAACTGCTGGATTGGCTTGTCGCCAACAAGTACCTCAGCGAGACTCGCTTCGTTGAAAGCCGTATCAATGCGCGCTCGCGCAAGCAGGGCGGCCTGCTGATCAAGCTGGAGCTTGCGCGCCACGGGCTCGTGCTGGAACCCGAGCAGGCCGCAACGCTGCGCGAAACCGAGTTCGCCCGTGCGCAGGCCCTGTGGCAGCGCAAGTTCGGCGAGCCGGCGCCCGACGCGCGGGCGCGCGCGAAGCAGGCCCGGTTCCTCGCCGCGCGGGGCTTCGCGGCGGACGTCGTGCGCCGCGTCGTCGGTGGCGAAGACGAGTTCTGAAGGACGGCGGCGCACGACGCGCCGTGCCCGAACCGCCTGCTTTCTGGCGTCCCCACGGCCCGCTGGGCGGCCATGACGCGCGCCGACATGGTGCGGTGCACCATGATAAAGTCGGTAGTTACATCGGGTTTCCGAGCCTCCGCGTCCCGCGGATATCGCCCCGGCTGTTGCAAACCATCGCAAAATCTCCCGCTTGCGTGCATCCCGTCCGCTGCCCCCTGTCGTCTCGCCGCGCGCCCTGAGCGCCAGTTGCGTCCCGCAGCTCCCCGGACACTCCCTTTAGTCGACCACTTCAAGAAGACGCTTCCATGAAGATCCACGAATACCAAGGCAAGGAACTCCTGCGCCAGTTCGGCGTGCCCGTGCCGCGCGGCTACCCTGCGTTCACGGTGCAGGAGGCGGTGGAAGCCGCTCAGAAACTCGGCGGCAACGTCTGGGTCGTCAAGGCCCAGATCCACGCCGGTGGTCGCGGCAAGGGCGGCGGCGTCAAGCTCGCGCGTTCGCTCGACGAGCTCAAGAAGCTGGCCGGCGAGATCCTCGGCATGCAGCTGAAGACCCACCAGACCGGCCCCGAAGGCCAGAAGGTGCGCCGCCTGTACATCGAAGAAGGCGCGGACATCAAGAAGGAATACTACGTGTCGCTGGTCACCGACCGCGAAACGCAGAAGATCGCGATCATCGCCTCGAGCGAAGGCGGCATGGACATCGAGGAAGTGGCCCACGCCACGCCCGAGAAGATCATCACCGACTACATCGATCCGCTGACCGGCATCACCGCCGAACAGGCGAAGAAGCTGGCCGTGGCGATCGGCCTGGCCGAGGTGTCGCAGGCGCAGGCCGTCGACGTGTTCCAGAAGCTCTACAAGTGCTACATGGACACCGACGCGTCGCTGGTCGAGATCAACCCGCTCAATTGCGACAGCAAGGGCGGCCTGATCGCCCTCGACGCGAAGTTCAACTTCGACGCGAACGCGCTGTTCCGTCATCCCGAGATCGTCGCCTACCGCGACCTCGACGAAGAAGATCCGGCCGAAGTCGAAGCCTCCAAGTTCGACCTGGCCTACATCAGCCTCGACGGCAACATCGGCTGCCTGGTCAACGGCGCCGGCCTGGCCATGGCCACGATGGACACCATCAAGCTGTTCGGCGGCGAGCCGGCCAACTTCCTCGACGTCGGCGGCGGCGCCACGGCCGAGAAGGTGACCGAAGCCTTCAAGATCATGCTGAAGAACCCGCACGTCAAGGGCATCCTCGTCAACATCTTCGGCGGGATCATGAAGTGCGACACCATCGCCGAAGGCGTCATCGTCGCCTGCAAGGCGGTGAACCTGTCGGTGCCGCTGGTCGTGCGCATGAAGGGCACGAACGAAGACCTGGGCAAGAAGATGCTGGCCGACTCCGGCCTGCCCATCATCGCCGCAGACACGATGGCCGAAGCCGCGACGAAGATCGTCGCCGCCGTCGCCTGAACACGCCCAGTCAAGGATCAAAGTAAATGTCGATCTACATCAACAGAGACACCAAGGTCATCACCCAGGGCATCACGGGCAAGACCGGTCAGTTCCACACCCGCGGCTGCCGCGACTACGCGAACGGCAAGAACTGCTTCGTCGCCGGCGTGAACCCGAAGAAGGCCGGCGAGGACTTCGAAGGCATCCCCATCTTCGCCAACGTCACGGAAGCCGCGAAGAACACCGGCGCCACCGTGTCGGTGATCTACGTGCCGCCCGCGGGCGCGGCCGCCGCGATCTGGGAAGCCGTCGAGGCCGACCTGGACCTGGTGGTCTGCATCACCGAAGGCATCCCCGTGCGCGACATGCTGATGATCCGCAACCGCATGAAGGCCAAGGAAGCCGCCGGCGGCAAGAAGACGCTGCTGCTGGGCCCGAACTGCCCCGGCCTGATCACGCCCGACGAGATCAAGATCGGCATCATGCCCGGCCACATCCATCGCAAGGGCCGCATCGGCGTCGTCAGCCGCTCCGGCACGCTGACGTACGAAGCCGTGGCGCAGCTGACCGAGATCGGCCTGGGCCAATCGTCGGCGGTGGGCATCGGCGGCGACCCGATCAACGGCCTCAAGCACATCGACGTGATGAAGGCGTTCAACGACGATCCCGAAACGGACGCCGTCATCATGATCGGCGAGATCGGCGGCCCGGACGAGGCCGACGCGGCGCGCTGGTGCAAGGACAACATGAAGAAGCCGATCGTCGGCTTCATCGCGGGCGTCACCGCTCCGGCCGGCAAGCGCATGGGCCACGCCGGCGCGCTGATCTCCGGCGGTGCCGACACCGCCGACGCGAAGCTCGAGATCATGGAAGCCTGCGGCTTCACGGTCACGCGCAACCCGTCGGAAATGGCCAAGCTGCTGAAGGCCCTGCTCTGATCCGCAGGTGAGATCCACGGGTTCGCGACCGCCCGACGGTTGCGAAACTGAACGCAAGCTTGCCGGCGTTGGGTAGACTGCGCGCTGGCACGACAAGGAGCCCTCGGGCTCCTTTTCTTTTG
>FTIF01012098.1_pt1 | contig 11440 bp, 16 predicted proteins | sample 1658001 | NCBI WGS metagenome assembly FTIF01 (sample SAMEA3914789, study PRJEB12502) | metagenome | biome: forest; material: soil | place: Canada | collected 2011-07-03 | depth 0.3 m | reverse complement strand
TTCCGGCTGGCGATGTCGGGCACGCCCATCGAGAACCGGCTGGGCGAGCTGTGGTCGGTGATGCGCGCGTGCAACCCGGGGCTGCTCGGCACGCTGGCGCGCTTCAACGAGCGCTTCGCGGGCCTCATCGAGCGCCAGAACGACCGCGGCGCGCAGCGCACGCTGAAGCGCCTGATCGCCCCGTTCATCCTGCGCCGCACCAAGGCCCAGGTGCTGGCCGACCTGCCGCCGCGCACCGAGCTCGTGCTGCAGGTGCAGGGCGACGACGCCGAGAAGGCGCACTACGAGGCCCTGCGGCGCGAGGCCCTGATCGCCGCCGAGAAGAGCCTGTCGGGCGACGGCGCCGGCCAGGCGCACCTCAACATCCTGGCCGGCCTCACGCGCCTGCGCCGCGCCGCCTGCGACCCGCGCCTCGTCACGCCCACGCTGAAGCGCCCCGGCGCCAAGGTGACCGCGTTCGCCGAGCTCGCCACCGAGCTCGTCGCCAACGGCCACAAGGCCCTCGTCTTCAGCCAGTTCGTCGACTTCCTCTCCTTGCTGCGCGAGCCGCTGGACGAGGCCGGCATCGCCTACCAGTACCTGGACGGCAGCACGCCCGCGGCCGAACGCACGCGCCGCGTCGAGGCGTTCCAGAACGGCGAGGGCCATCTGTTCCTGATCAGCCTGAAGGCGGGCGGCTTCGGCCTGAACCTGACCGTGGCCGACTACGTAGTCATCGCCGACCCGTGGTGGAACCCGGCTGCCGAGGACCAGGCCAGCGGCCGCGCGCACCGCATCGGCCAGCAGCGCCCGGTGACGGTGTACCGGCTCGTCAACACCGGCACGCTGGAGGAGAAGATCCTCACGCTGCACCAGACCAAGCGCGAGCTCGCCGACAGCGTGCTGGAGAGCGACGGCGAGACCGTGGCCGCGGTGCCGATGGCGCGCGAGCTGCTCTCGCTGATGCGCGGCGACGCGCTGCCCGAATAGGACACGCTACGATGGGCGCGAGTCCATCTCGAAGGGGCAAGCGCCTTGACCGAAGTCACCGGCATCGACCACATCTACATCACCGTGTCCGACCTGTCCCGCTCCGAGCCCTTCTACGACCGCGTGCTGCGCGACGCGCTGGGCTTCCGCAAGAACACGTTCACGCTGGCCGGCGACCCGCACATCCAGTACTTCAACCGCCTGTTCGGCTTCGTGCTGCGCCCCGCGCGGGTGCAGCGCGCGCACGAACCGTACGCACCGGGGCTGCACCATTTCTGCCTGCGGGTGGACTCCGTCGAGGACGTGCACGCCGTGGCGCGGGAATTGCAAGGCTCAGGCGTCCAGGCCAGCGACGCCCGCTTCTACCCGGAGTACTCGGACGACTACTGCGCCACGTTCTTCGAGGATCCGGACGGCGTGCGACTGGAAGTTACGAACTGGCGTCTCGAACGCCGCCGGCGTGCGGCACACTGGGACGATCCGCAGGCGTGACGGCGGCGGCGTCGTCCCGCAGCGTCACCTGATCCCCGCCACCCATGCCCATGACCCCGTCGAAGCCGCCCGAAGACGATTCCCGGACGCCGCCGCCCGTGCCCGGCAACGCGGCGCTGCGGGCCGTGCTCACCGGCATCAGCATCGACGTCTGCGGCTCCACGCTGCTCAACATCGTCCTCACCTCCCTGTACGTCGCGCAGGCCGGCACGCCCGGCATGACGGCGACGGAGGTCGACGACCTCGTGCGCGGCATGCCGCCCGAGTCGCCGCTGTCGGTGCTGGGCATCCTGCTGGGCTCGCTGATCTCCGTGGCCGCGGGCTACGTCTGCGCGCGGGTCGCGCGCCGCAACGAGTTCAGGCTCGGCGCCCTGATGGCCGGCTGCACGGCATTGATCGGCCTGCTGGTGGCGGACGCCGACCGCGTGACCACGGGCTTCCTGCTGCTGCTCCTGGCCTGCGGCGCCGCCTGCAACCTGCTGGGCGTGAAGTACGGCGTCGCGCAGAACCGCCGGCTCGACCAGCCCGCCGAGCCGCCGGCGGACACGACGGCTTCATGAGCGTTCGTCACGTTGCCATCGGACTCGGCATCGCGGCCGTGCTCGCGCTGGTGGGCTGGTGGGCCGTCGTGGCGTTCATGCCCGAAGGCTTCATCGACATCGACCAGGCGCAGCTGCAGCAGCGCCTGGACGAGCGCTTCCCGCAGAAGACCTGCGCGATGGGCGTGGCCTGCGTCACGCTGAGCGCGCCCGCGGTGACGCTGGCCGAGGGCTCGCCGCGCATCGGCCTGTCCGCCGACGTGCTGGTGACGCTGGGCCACCGCGAGATGCCCGGCAAGGTGGCCTTCAGCGGCGTGCTGCGCTACGTGCGCTACCAGGGCGACTTCTTCCTGGACGAGGTGCAGGTCGACAACTTCTCCCTCACCGGCTTCCCACCCGAGTTCGTGCAGGTGGTGCAGGTGCGCGGCCCCGCCGTGCTGCGCCGCGCGCTGGAGGGCCACCCCGTCTACTCGCTCAAGAGCGACAGCGCCCGAGCCGCACTCGCCAGGCTGGCGGTGCGCGACGTGAAGGTGGTGAACGGAAAGCTGAGGGTGACGTTCCTGCGTTTCGGCGGCTGAGATGAGTCCGGTCACGCAGCGAAACTTGCCGAAGCCTCTCGTTCCATGTTAGAGTCACGGACTCCGCTAGTCAGACCACAGCGGCAGCCGAATCCTGGAGAGGTGGCAGAGTGGTCGATTGTACCTGACTCGAAATCAGGCGTACCGCAAGGTACCGTGGGTTCGAATCCCACCCTCTCCGCCAGGTAAGTAAAGCCCCAGAAAGTTCAGTCAAATCAATGACTTGGCGTTCTGGGGCTTTTCTCATTTACCACATAGATTTACCACTTCGGCGACGGCTCGCGAGTGTGCTGATTGAGAAATTCGTTGAACTATTTGCGAGCGTCTGGGTCCATCTTGTACCGTGAGTACTCGATGATGTTGCGATGCGTGGAAGACCCAAGGCACCCCTGGTATTGACCGAAGCCGAGCGTGGCGAGTTGCGAGAACTCGCGACTCGCCGCAAGACAGCGCAGGCCGTGGCGTTGCGTGCGCGAATCGTCCTGGCGTGTGCCGAGGGCGCAGACAACAACGCCGTCGCGGAGCGCTTGAAAGTGACGAAGCAGACTGTGTCCAAATGGCGCGGTCGCTTCGTCAAATACCGGCGTGACGGGCTGCTGGACGCGCCTCGCTCCGGCACACCACGCTCGATCGAAGACGAGCGTATCGAAGCGGTGATAGCCAAGACGCTGGAGTCCGTTCCCAAGGGCGCGACGCACTGGAGCACGCGGTTGATGGCGCGCGACATGGGCATGACTCAGAACGCGATCCTGCGCATCTGGCACGCCTTCGGGCTGCAGCCTCATCGGCAAGAGACCTTCAAACTTTCAACCGATCCACTGTTCGTCGAAAAAGTGCGCGACATCGTGGGCCTGTACCTGAATCCACCACTGAAAGCGATGGTTCTGTGCGTGGACGAGAAGAGCCAAATCCAGGCACTCGACCGCACGCAGCCGCTACTGCCATTGAGCCCGGGGTTGCCCGAGAAACGGACACACGACTACGTGCGCCACGGCACGACGACATTGTTTGCAGCGCTGGACGTGGCCACCGGAAAGGTCATCGGCGAGACGCATCGCAGGCATCGCAGCAGCGAATTCCTGAGGTTTCTGCGTACTATCGAAGCTAACGTTCCATCGATGCTCGACATCCATCTTGTGATGGACAACTACGGCACACACAAGACCGATACGATCAAGAGATGGCTGGCCGCACGACCGCGATTCCACGTCCACTTCACACCTACGTCTGCCTCTTGGCTGAACCAGGTCGAGCGTTGGTTTTCGACACTGACTGAGCGTTGCATCCGGCGCGGAACGCATCGTTCAACGCAAGAGCTTGAGAAGGCGATTCGCACATACCTCGACGTCAGCAACGCTTCATCTGAGCCATTTGACTGGTCGAAGACCGCCGACGACATCCTTGCCAGTGTCGAGCGATTTTGTCTGCGAATTTCTCAATCAGCACACTAGGGGTTCTCATGGCATTCCTCTCGGTTGCTTTGGCCTATGCCCTCGCTGGGGCCTTCTTCGTTGGTAAGGACTTCCTCCAGCCAGCGTACAACCGACCGGGCTACATCCGAGACCGGCAGTGGGGAATGATGGCGATGCTCGTCCTCTTGTGGTTCCCGTGGACTGTACGGATGTTCGTCGGGTACTGGCAGAACCGGGGCTGGTGGGGCATCAAGAAGTACCTCGTGAGTGAGGCAGGAGCCGTTTACGCGGTCTTCATCGTCCTGCTGGTGGCTCTCAGCCATTTCTTCGGTGGGTCTTGACAGTCCCCTACGGAGAAGGTCTTGTCGGTCTGGTGGGCACTACGCTCGGCGCGGTCTCCCGATGCATTCATCCGCCTTCGGGGAAGGTCTCCAAACGTTGTCCTACCGGGTGCTGGGACATCCATTTCTCCGAGTCAATCACGAACACAGTCTGGGCCTCCCCAACCGGAAAGCCCACACATGCTCCGCCTCCTTCAGCAGCCGATCCCCTCCCGCTCGCTCCTCTTCCAACTGTCTACCTAGCCACGGATCAGCAACCCTCACGGGACGATCTTGATCTTGCATGCGAACAGTTGCACCAGGGGCTCCTTGCTGCCACCCAAAGGCATCAGCAGGCACGGTACGACTGCCGATGGCAGGGCTTGGGTCTCGCTGGTCTCTAGAACACCTGAACGGATAAGGAGACCGGCGAGATGGTCGAGGGCTACACGATGCCGACCATGAACGCCGATGCTCACCCGCTCATGTCCCGCATGCACAAGCCTGATCAGAAGCTGGGGCCTCATGAGCGGGCAAGAGGGCGGTCATCGCAATCGATCCGAGGGACTGGGACACGTGGCTCAGGGGGGCTACACGAAGGGGTCAGAGCGCTGATTCGATTGACGGCTCTAGGTAGCCCTGAGCCATGAGGCAACCTTGCGGCGAGGCCCGATCAATAGGGTGGATACTGGCGTGATGAGCAACTAGGTCTAGGACGACACCCGTGACGCCACCGCCGACACCTATTTATCTTGATTGGACGTTTTGGAGCTTCGTCGTTGCCGGATTGGCAGTCGTGCTTTCGCAGTTGCCACCCATTCGATCGATGATCGGCCGACGGCAGTTGAAGATGGAGGTACATGGGCGCATTCATGTGACGCACATGGTTGGCTATCCCAACGCCCAGCTATACGTGAGTCTGCGAAACGTTGGACGCAGGCCTGTAAGGGTGTCGAGGATCACCCTGACGTTTTCGCACGCAAGCGGCAATTCGTTTACGGTGCCTTCGCAGCAGCATTTCGTCGCCTTAGCCGACGCGAAACCCGTTCTACTGGTGCCGACTACCCTTATTTCTGGAGAAGAGTGGGGGCATGTGGTCGTGTTCTTCACGCCGTTGAGTCAGCAAGAAGAGCGGCATGTCGCTGGTCTCAGAGCCGCGCTTCGCAGAGATCTCTTCACGAAAATCAATGCACGCGAGAGAATCGCGCCCGAAGACAAATCAGACCTCGAGGCCGATCCAGTTCACGTCGAACCGTTGCTGGCGTTGTTTCGCCAGCACTTTCCGTGGCTGGTCGGAGAGTTCAATTTGGTCGTGCGGGTTGAATCAGACGGCCCGGATCTTTCTCAACGCTATCGTTTCACAGTCTTCGAGGCCGAAGAACAGGAACTTCGTAGCTACACCGAGAGCTACAAGTTCGGGTACGGAGTGGCATTTGACTCAGACCGACACTTGGGCATGCTGATCCCCCTTTTTCCAAATTGATGGGACGGTACTCTCGACGCAATGCATCGTCACTCCTGGTGTACCGGCCTGTAACGTCGATTTACTAAGGTCTGGCCATAGCAGCAGGCGATGACATATTTTCGCGTGCTCAAGATGTTTCCCGTGGGGCATTGACACTCTACAGACGGAGAAGACTCGGCCAGAGTGACGCTCGGTCTACCTGCCGGAGTCGCTCGGGGGTGCTTCATCCTCCCTCGGAGAAGGTCTCCACCCGGTGAAATTTCGTCCGACGAATGTGTCAGGCCTAAGCCACTTCTCCGAGTCAATCACGATCACAGTCCGGGCTCTTCCAACCGAAAGCCCATATGACCGACCTGTTCCGCCGAGTCCTCTTCGCCCTTCGCCTAGACTCCTTCACAGGGTCGGTTGCTGCCCGATTCGGAGCCGGCATCTTCATCTGCCACGACGTGACATGCACGAGCTTCCTCGACTTCGAGCGCCGACACGGTGAGTGGTGGGGGTTCGGTCTCCATGTCTACATCGACACCCCTCGGCTGGCCCGTCGATCCATCTGAAAAGAGGTTCAAGGAGGCGTCATTGCGGGGCCTTCGTGTCTGATTGGTGTCTGCGCCGGGTCTGGGTACACGGTGTCCGCTGCATTCCGGATACAGTCTTGAAATGGACTACTTCACATTGATCACAGGGCTCGCGAGTCTCTTCGCGTTCATCGTGCAAATGTTCGACTTCTTCCCAAAACTTGCGGAGGCTCGTCGGACTGCTGCACTGCTTCTGGCCGGGGTCTGTGTCGGTAGCCTGATTCGCGCCTTCGACGCGTCGAGCATCAAGTTCAATGTTCAGGTAACCGGCTTCATGCTGCTGTTGGTAGCCATCGGTGTCGTCATCGTGTCTGCGCTAATGGTCGCCTGGAGATCAACGGATCGACTCAGGCGGCGCGAGGCTTTCCAGGTTGCTGGGGTCTCGGCTGGCTTGTTCATGTTCGTCCTCGTGTTCGTCGGCATGTTCGCTACCCTGCCCAATTTCAACCAGAACGAGTTCGAGAAGCAGAAGCTCAGCGTTCCCGAGTTGATCTCGCTCGCAGACCAGGCCGAAGCTCACGGCGATATAGACCGCGCCATCATGCATCTACAGACCTTGCAGACCCGGCTGGGCCCAACCGATGAACGCTCCGCTCGATTGGGCGAGCGCATCGCCGAACTGAAGGTGAAAGAGGTCAAATAATCCAGGCCGAAGATCTAACCTTGAACTTGATTCGGGGTCAGCGTTGCGGCTTAGGCCAAGCCAGCCTTGGCCGCAGCACCCGGGCTCATCCACTGGCCCCGAAGGAACACCTCTTGGCCAAGCCCCTGAGTCCGCACCGGAATACCAGCTCGTTTGAACGCCTCGACGCTCGGAGGCACGGTAGACATCCACCTTGCTGCGATGGCCTTGTACCCGCTCACGTCATGCTGGCGTACCTGCTTCTGGAATGCCTCCTGCAAGGCTCCCTGAGCGTTCGCCGCCCATGCGTAGAAGGCCGGTAGGTCACTCGCGCCGATGCCGCTGCGGAGCCGCAGGGCCTCGTTTGCCTGCTCCTGATAGGCGACGATGATCGTGGCCGCGCGGGCTGCACTGTCTGCCGCTTCCAGTCCTGACATCTGCTGGAACTTCTGGGCGAACTGCTCGGACGTCAGGCGTCCCGCTACGGTGGCGGCTACTGCTCTTGCAGCGATTCAGAGCAGTCCGGCATCCGCTGAGGCGACGTGTACTGTCCATAGTCGACCGCGCAAGAAATCTCCAACGTCTGAGTACATCCGTACGACTGAATTGTTGGATCTCGTGCCGTTCTCGCGTGCCACGCTCTGGCGCATGGTGGGAGATAAGAGGTTTCCTGAACCTGTCTCGCTGTCTGCCGGCGTCACTGTGTGGCGACGTGTTGACGTTGAGGGATGGTTGAAGGAGAAGGGGACTGCCGGGGGAAAGAAGGGCGGTAAGAGGCCGCGTTCATCCTGAACCCCTGTGGCACTGACCATCGCCCTTGACCGTGACTCAATCCGCCACAGTGAGCAACGGCTAGACCGCAAGAGCCAAATTTAGTGAAGGGCTTCTTGAGCGGTTGCCGCAGGCGCAGACGTATCGGACGCGGTGCTTGCGTTGACCACAATCATTAGGCTGTTGCTATTGAGCATGCCCTCCTCTGTCTCGACCTCGATGCGAAGTTTGCCGCCGCTTGGACTGACCACGAGAGGAGCGAAGGTCATGAAAGCATTCACAGCATGCCAAATCGGCTCAGCAATGTGCGGGTTGGCTCCTGCACTCATCACTGCAGCCATCTGCTCTGGAGACACACTGAGTTCGCCTAACAACTCATCGTTGAAATAGGCACGAATCGTCATCGATACGAACGGCCTCGACACGGGGGTGGTTACCTCGATTGCCGCGCATAGCTTCGGCAGAACGATTGATGAGTCCGAAGCACCTTCGAGCAGCAACACGGAGTTGTAGCAACCCATGAGTGAATACTTTCCACCCACCTCTGCGCGAACGTCATCGCAATAGCGCGTCCGTACGTATCGTTCTGCGGAAATCACGCGGCCTCCACTTCGCCTTGAACACGCCTAACCGCGTTAAATACCTGGATCTCGTCAACGCCCAGAGCCGCTGCAATACGGGCGATCAATTTCGTGCCAGGATCATTTCGGCCAAGCTCAATGCGTGCAATGTGGGCCTGGCTGGAGCCAACGATCGCAGCAAGTTGAGCTTGCGACTTGCCGGCCTTCATGCGAAGCATCGCCAAGCCTTCCGGCTGGTCTCCATGAAGTTGCTCCGCCAGAGCGACACGCGCAGCCTGCAGAGCCGCCGCCCGTTCAGGCATCGACTCCGATCTTGCCAACACGTCATCCAAAGCGGTCGTGTTAGGCAACGGAAGTGGCCGTACCGCACCAAATTGGCCTTCAATGACAGGGGCTACCCTACTCGATGTGGGGCTAGAGGGAAGCCCAATCAGCCATGATTCGGCGACCGAGGATGCTGTCAAGCTCATAGTCAAAATGATCCTTGTGAACAACCGCCAGCACGCATAGTTGTCGCGTCTGCCAGTGGTATCCGTAAACCACGCGGTAACTTGTCGCGGGCGTGTCCAAAATTCGGAAGCGCCAAACATTTGCGGGGCGCTTCGCCTCTACCCAACGCTTGACATTCAACCGCGCACCTCCGACGACGTTCTCTCCATGCTGAGTGAGCTTGTCGACGATTCGCGGATCACCCTGCATTTCCTGCAGTGTGACTTCAACCGTAGCTGCTGCCGCCGGTTCTGTTGCCCACAGGGCGTCTAGGTCGGCCCGAGCGTTCTGGTTGACGTCTATGTGCATTATATCGGATTTGGTATCGGCAACTTGAGTGCCCGTCGGTACACCCCTAATGCGGATAGGCATGTCTAGTGCGATCGACGATAGCTCAACCAGCAGTCGAGGTACAGGTCAACTGGGGGAGAAGTGGGCAGGACTTGGTGTTTCTGGATTGGCTAACTGTATACGCATACAGTCTTTCAGCATGCTGGTAAAAGCTCTACGCCTCCGTCACCTTGGGCAGAAGCTGCCGAAGGACATGCTCCATGTGGATGTGCCCGTGGTCGGAGAGATGCGATACGAAGACCAGCCGAATGGCCGCTCATCAATGGTGTGTCTCCTGATGCCGGTAGGTGGGAGCACCGACCCACTCGTCCAGATGTTCGGTTGCCGAATCAAGATCGAGAAGCGGGGCCTGCTCATCCGAGGGACGGAGTACGTCTGGCAACGGAAGCGACGAGACAGCTACCCACAGGCCTTCGCGAAGACTCCGAAGCTCACCTACCATACCAACAACGCACGCAGCGAAGAACTGGCCGCGAAGGCGACGTTCCGCGAACCGTGGAAGCGCGCGCAGCGCTGCATCATCCCGGCCTTGTCGTTCGACGAGCCGAACTGGAGAGCCGAGGCCTTCGATGCAGGCCCGGAGACCGCCACCTAACGCCGTCCTTGATGCGAAAGTGCACGCGAGCCTCGATTGACGCGCCACAGCTCACCACCCGCTGCACAGCCTGGCTGACCCGCACCATGCCGCCGGCCACAGTGTTGCGCGAGATGTTGGTGCCGGGGGGGAGGGGCTAGAAGTGACTCGCGACTTCCCTCAGGATGCCCGCGAGCGCGCCGAGCGCGCCCAAGACGAGGGTGAAGATGCCTTTCTGGTCTTCAATGAGTCTGCGCCAAATCAACGAGAGCATGGGTCTCAGCCAGCGACCGAAGACCACTGCGATTAGCACGAACATGGAGATGAAGAGCCGCATGCAATTCGCAAACAGACTGACAAATCCGCCGCCGCCTTGCGCCGCCGAATCCAGCAGGGTTCGGATGCTATTGCTGCTGGACCAGATTATCCAGTCTGCTACGGGGAAGAAGTTGACGTTGGTTATTCCCGTCTTGAAAATAGCGTATGTGCTGACACCCACAGAGTGTAGGTAAGGCCAATTTTTAATAAAACCAGCTGATATTTCGATGAGAGGGCGCCAGATGATTGCCAGTGCTGTGTGAAAGAGAATCACGCATGAAAACACTAGCGGCCCGAGCTTGGTTTTATTCGCAGCCTTGACCGCGATCACCGAAATCGCCCGCGTTAGGGATAACGACATTGCCAGGGTCATTATGTCCATCGCGACATCGATGAGGATGGTCAGCGCCGACGTCAGAATATCTCGTAAACTATCGGACTCAAAAGGTCTCACGAACCCTACCAGCTCATGGATCAAAGACAGCGAGTAGCAGGCGACCAGGACAATGGCGCAACTTCTGAAGCGCCGTCGCGACAGCAGGCGCTGGCCAAAGAGTCGGTCGGATAGGCCAATGAAGAACTGTGCCTCCACGCCCGAAAACGATTGCCAGTCGGTATCGTCGAATATCACCCACCACTCGGTCATCCGTTCTTTGACCCGTCGTTGTCCTGCTGCACCGAGTACAAAATCGATGAACACCCCCAGGCCGCCGAGCAGAACGATCGGCCACATGAGGTTCGTGACGATGTTGGTTGTCGGCTGCACCCGGTTCTCGGCGGTGTCGGCTAACGGTACGTTGCCCTGAGCGCGTGCGGCTTTGGCCAATTCAAAGAGTGTCCGGGCTGCGCCTCCGGACGCGCCCCCGAATGCGCAGGTGTTCCTGCTTCATGCTGTTCTCTGTGAGTTGAGCAAAGAGCCGCGAACGACCGGAATGGAAAAGGCATGCCGGCATCCTAACGGGGGCACTAGCCCACAGGCTGCGCCAAGCATGTGAAGGCGATGGTCTTTCGTCTCCCGAAGCTTGTGCAGAATCGCTTCGGGCGGCGTTACAGCAGCCCTGGTGTAAATGCAAAGCGGCGTTTGCGCTCAGTGCATTTCTGCATCTCGAAACGGGACGAGTTAGTGCAGTGATCTTGGCATTCAGCCCGTTTTGAGGGGTTGCGGAGTCAAATGTAATGGCGCTGCACGGCTAGTGTCGTGATGTAGAAGTTCGTTGAACTATTTCGTCACATCGTGGTCCATCGGGTACCGTGTGTACTCGACGAGGCTGCGATGCGTGGAAGACCCAAGGCAACCCTGGTGCTGACTGAGGCGGAGCGCGAGGAACTTCTCGCGCTGGCGCGACGGCGCAAGACCGCTCAAGCGGCGGCGCTGCGAGCGCGC
>FTIF01000153.1_pt3 | contig 11457 bp, 9 predicted proteins | sample 1658001 | NCBI WGS metagenome assembly FTIF01 (sample SAMEA3914789, study PRJEB12502) | metagenome | biome: forest; material: soil | place: Canada | collected 2011-07-03 | depth 0.3 m | reverse complement strand
CCCTGCACATTGTTCTGGCCGCGCAGCGGGTTCACGCCCACGCCGTCGCGGCCGATGTTGCCGGTGGCCATGGCCAGGTTGGCGATGCCCATCACCATGGTGGAGCCCTGGCTGTGCTCGGTGACGCCCAGGCCGTAATAGATGGCGCCATTGCCGCCGGTGGCGTAGAGCCGGGCGGCGGCGCGCACCTCGACGGCGGGAACGCCGGTCACCGCTTCCATTTCCTCCGGCGAGTTGCGCGCCTCGGACACGAAGGCCCTCCAGCGATCGAAGCTGTCCTTCTCGCAGCGCTCGGCGACGAAAGCTTCGTTGACCAGGCCTTCGCTCACCACCACGTGCGCCAGGCTGTTGATCAGCGCGACATTGGTGCCGGGGCGCAGCTTGAGATGATGGTCGGCCTGGATGTGCGGCGAGCGCACCAGGTCGATGCGGCGCGGATCGGCGACGATCAGCTTCGCCCCCTGGCGCAGACGCCGCTTCATCTGCGAGCCGAACACCGGATGGCCGTCGGTGGGATTGGCGCCGATGACGAAGACCACGTCGGCCTGCATCACCGAGTCGAAGGTCTGGGTGCCGGCGGATTCGCCCAGAGTCTGCTTCAGGCCATAGCCGGTGGGCGAATGGCAGACCCGGGCGCAGGTGTCGACGTTGTTGTTGCCGAAGGCGGCGCGCACCAGCTTCTGCACCAGGTAGGTTTCCTCGTTGGTGCAACGTGAGGAAGTGATGCCGCCGACAGCGCCCTTGCCGTACTTGTGCTGGATGCGCTTGAACTCCGATGCCGCGTGGGCAATTGCCTCTTCCCAGCTGACGACGCGCCAGGGATCGCTGATTTTGGCGCGAATCATCGGCGTGGTGATGCGGTCCGAATGGGTGGCGTAACCAATGGCGAAACGGCCCTTGACGCAGGAATGGCCGTGGTTGGCGTGGCCATCCTGGTTTGGCACCATGCGCACCACTTCCTCGCCCTTCATCTCGGCGCGGAAGGAGCAGCCGACGCCGCAGTAGGCACAGGTGGTGATGGCGCTGTGCTCGGCCTGGCCTTTCTCGATCAGGGTTTTCTCCGACAGCGTCGCCGTGGGGCAGGCCTGCACGCAGGCGCCGCAGGAGACGCACTCGGAGTCCATGAAGGAGTCGTTCTGGCTGGCGGCGATCTTGGAATCGAAGCCGCGGCCCTGCACAGTCAAGGCCAGCGTGCCCTGCACTTCATCGCAGGCCCGTACGCAGCGCGAGCAGACGATGCACTTGCTGGCATCGAAGGTGAAATAGGGATTGCTCTCGTCCTTCTCGGCCTTGAGGTGGTTCTCGCCTTCGTAGCCGTAGCGCACCTCGCGCAGGCCGACCACGCCGGCCATGTCCTGCAGCTCGCAGTGACCGTTGGCGGGGCAAGTGAGGCAGTCCAGCGGGTGATCGGAGATGTACAGCTCCATCACGCCGCGGCGCACGTCGGCCAGCTTCTGATTCTGCGTCGTCACCTTCATGCCATCGGCGACGAGGGTAGTGCAGGAGGCCGGCAGGCCGCGCATGCCTTCGATCTGCACCAGGCACAGGCGGCAGGAGCCGAAGGCTTCCAGCTGCTCGGTGGCGCAGAGCTTGGGGATCTTCAGATCGGCAAGCGCGGCGGCGCGCATCACCGAGGTGCCCTCGGGCACACTGACCTGGCGCCCATCGATGGTCAGGGTCACCAGCTTTCCCTCGGGGCGTCCCGGGGTGCCGTAATCTTTTTCGACGATCGACAGCATGACGGCAATCTCCTAGTTCGGTACCCGGTGGGAAAGGTTGCGGAAGTCTTCGGGAAAGTGATTCAGGGCGGACAGCACCGGGAACGGCGTCATGCCGCCCAATGCGCAGAGCGAGCCGGCCAGCATGGTTTCGCACAGGTCGCGCAGCAGCACTTCCTGCTTCACCGGCTGCTGCCCGGCAAGCAGCCGGTCGATGACCTCGACGCCGCGGGTGGAGCCGATACGGCAGGGCGTGCACTTGCCGCAGGATTCGACCGCGCAGAATTCCATGGCGTAGCGGGCCTGTGCCGCCATATCCACAGTGTCGTCGAACACCACGATGCCGCCGTGGCCGACCATGCCGCCAATCTTGGCGAACTCCTCGTAGTCCAGCACCGCATCGAACTGGGAAGCCGGTATGTACGCGCCCAGCGGGCCGCCGACCTGCACCGCCCGGATCGGCCGGCCGCTGTAGCTGCCGCCGCCGTAGTCGTAGAGCAGTTCGCGCAGGGTGACGCCAAAGGCCTTTTCGATCAGGCCTCCATATTTGATGTTGCCGGTGAGCTGGAACGGCAGGGTGCCGCGCGAGCGGCCCATGCCGTATTCCTTGTAGTACTCGGCACCGCGGTCGAGGATGATGGGAACCGAAGCGAAGGTGATGACGTTGTTGATCACCGTGGGGCAGCCGAACAGGCCCTTGATCGCCGGCAGCGGCGGCTTGAAGCGGATCTGGCCGCGCTTGCCTTCCAGACTTTCCAGCAGCGCGGTCTCCTCGCCGCAGATGTAGGCGCCGGCACCGAGGCGCACCTCGAGATCGAAAGCGCGCTTGCTGCCCAGCACGTCCTGGCCCAGGTAGCTGCGCGCGTAGGCGGTGGCGATGGCCTGGTTGAGCGTGCGGTAGGCATGCGGATACTCGCAGCGCAGGTAGATGTATCCCCGCGTGGCGCCGGTGGCGAGTGCGGCGATGGTCATGCCCTCGATCAAAACGAAGGGATCGCCTTCCATGATCATGCGATCGGAGAAGGTGCCCGAATCGCCTTCGTCGGCGTTGCAGACGATGTATTTCTGTGCGCCTTCCGCGCCGAGCACGGTTTTCCACTTGATGCCGGCCGGAAACGCGGCGCCGCCGCGGCCGCGCAGGCCGGAGTCGGTCACTTCCTGGACAATGGCCGGCGCAGACAGGGCCAGGGCGGCGGGCAGGCCGCGATAGCCGCCGTGCGCCAGATAGTCATCGAGGCTGAGCGGGTCGGTGATGCCGACGCGGGCAAAGGTCAGGCGCTCCTGGTTCTTCAGGTAGGGATGATCGGCGGCCGCGCCGAGCGCCAACGCATGCATGCCGCCCTGCAGGAAGCCGGCATCGAACAGGCCGGCGACGTCCTTCGCCCTGACCGGTCCATAGGCGACGCGGCCGCCGGCTGTCTCCACCTCGACCATCGGCTCCAGCCATAGCATGCCACGCGAGCCGTTGCGCACCACCCGCAGATCCACGCCGCGCCGCTGCGCCTCGGCTGCGATCTCCCGCGCCGTGGCCTCGGCACCGAGCGAGAGGGCGCTGGCATCACTGGGAATATAGATGGTGGTGCTCATGCAACACCCCGTTTCGACGCGACCAGCTCGTCGAAGGTTTCGGCGCTGACCCGCCCGTGCAGCTCGCCGTCCAGCATCAGCGAAGGGCCGCAGGCGCAATTGCCGAGACAGTACACCGGCTCGAGCGTGAATTGCCGGTCGGCAGTGGTGCCGTGGAAGTCCACACCGAGCTTCTGCTTGATGTGCGCTTCCAGCGTCACGGCGCCAAGGGACTGACAGGCTTCGGCCCGGCACAGTTGCAGCACCTGCTTGCCGGGCTTGGTGGTGCGGAAGTAGTGATAGAAGGTGATGACGCCGTGGACTTCGGCCCGGCTCAGGTTCAGCTCGGAGGCGATCGGCGTCACCGCGCCGGGCGGCACATAGCCCAGCGCGTCCTGCACGCCGTGCAGCACCGGCAGCAGCGCCCCGGGCAGCGCGCGCAGCTGCATGATCACTTCCAGCACCTTGGCCCGCTCTGCCGCTGCCAGCGGCCTGGCGGCCGGCATCGGCTGCAGCGCTTGTTCCTGCAACTGACCTTTCATCAAAGACCTCGGAATCCGGACCCGCCATGGACGGTTCTGTTCGACTCCCGGAGCGGGTCGCGGCGCCGCTGCAAGGGTTTTACCCTGTCGCAGGCGTTCGCATGGGCCGCTCGGTATCGATCGTTCGAAAACGGGCGCGCGACGAAAATGCCGCTCCCGTCCTGGGCAGGAAGTGTGAAGTAAACGCCCGGTCATTCTCCTTGACCAAGGTCAAGCGGCCGCATCGATTTCGCAACACTGGGGATTGACCGCGGTCAATGCGGTGGCGCAGGGCGATCCGTATATTCGCCCCAAGTCCAGGGAGGCCGAGTGATGCGCTGGCGTCGGGCAATGGATATGCCGTATCGCCGACGCGCAGAGATCGCTGGAGCAAGTTCCTTCCCGATTCAGCCGATCCGGCGAAACCTGTCCTGGCGTAGCGGCCCGGGCCGGGCTCCTTCGCCATCCGACCACGATTACAGGAGCGCGATGAACGCTAACCCCCTATTTTTCGCCGCCACCGCACAGGTCGATGAGGCCGCGGTGCAGCCACTGCCCAATTCGCGCAAGGTGCACGTGCAGGGTGCGCGTCCGGATATCCAGGTGCCGATGCGCCGGATCAGCCAGTCCGATACGCCGGCCTCGTTCGGTGCCGAGCAGAACGCTCCGATCTTCGTCTACGACACCTCCGGCCCTTACACGGATCCGCAGACCGTCATCGACATCCGCTCCGGCCTGGCCGGACTGCGGCTGTCGTGGATTCTGGGACGCAACGACACCGAGGAACTGCCCGGCCCGAGCTCCCGCTTCGGTGTAGAGCGGCTGCACGACCCGAAACTGGCCGAACTGCGCTTCAACCTGCAGCGCAGGCCGCGGCGTGCCCAGGCCGGGCGCAACGTCTCGCAGATGCACTACGCACGCCAGGGCATCATCACGCCGGAGATGGAGTTCATCGCCATCCGCGAAAACCTGTGCCGCAAGGAATACCTGGAGCAGCTGCGAGCCTCCGGCCCGACCGGGGCCGAACTGGCCCGGTTGATGGGCCGCCAGCATTCCGGGCAATCCTTCGGCGCCCGCATCCCGGACGAGATCACGCCCGAATTCGTGCGCGAGGAAGTGGCGCGGGGACGCGCCATCATCCCAGCCAACATCAATCACCCCGAAATCGAGCCGATGATCATCGGCCGCAACTTCCTGGTGAAGATCAACGCCAATATCGGCAACTCGGCCGTCACCTCCTCCATCGGCGAGGAAGTGGAGAAGATGACCTGGTCGATCCGCTGGGGCGCGGACACGGTGATGGACTTGTCCACCGGCAAGCATATCCACGAGACGCGCGAATGGATCATCCGCAACTCGCCGGTGCCGATCGGCACCGTGCCGATCTACCAGGCGCTGGAGAAGGTCAACGGCAAGGCCGAGGACCTGAGCTGGGAAATCTTTCGCGACACCCTGATCGAACAGGCCGAGCAGGGCGTGGACTACTTCACCATCCACGCCGGTGTGCTGCTGCGCTATGTGCCGATGACCGCGAAGCGCATGACCGGCATCGTTTCGCGCGGCGGCTCGATCATGGCCAAGTGGTGCCTGGCCCATCACCGCGAATCCTTCCTCTACACGCATTTCGAGGACATCTGCGAGATCATGAAGGCCTACGACGTGTCGTTCAGCCTCGGCGACGGCCTGCGCCCGGGCTCGATCTACGACGCCAACGACGAGGCACAGTTCAGCGAGCTGCGCACCCTGGGCGAACTGACCAAGGTCGCCTGGAAGCACGACGTGCAGGTGATGATCGAGGGCCCTGGCCATGTGCCGATGCACCTGATCAAGGAAAACATGGAGCTGCAGCTGGAGCACTGCGGCGAGGCGCCGTTCTACACGCTAGGGCCGCTCACCACCGACATCGCCCCGGGCTACGACCACATCACCTCCGGCATCGGCGCGGCGATGATCGGCTGGTACGGCACCGCCATGCTGTGTTACGTCACGCCCAAAGAGCACCTGGGCTTGCCCAACAAGGACGACGTCAAGGAAGGCATCATCACCTACAAGATCGCCGCGCATGCGGCTGACCTGGCCAAGGGCCACCCCGGCGCGCAGATCCGCGACAACGCGCTGTCCAAGGCGCGCTTCGAGTTTCGCTGGGAAGACCAGTTCAATCTTGGCCTCGATCCGGACAAGGCCTGCGCCTTCCATGACGAGACCTTGCCCAAGGACTCGGCCAAGGTGGCGCACTTCTGCTCCATGTGCGGCCCGCACTTCTGCTCGATGAAGATCACCCAGGAAGTGCGCGACTACGCCGCCGGGCAGGGGCTTTCCGAGAGCCGCGCCTTGCAGCAGGGCATGGAAGTAAAAGCGGTCGAATTCCTCCAGGGCGGCGCCCAGCTCTACAGCAAGAGTTAAGGCCATGATGGAGATCGAGCTGAACGGCACGCCACACATGATCCTGATCAGCCAGACAGTGTACGGCCTCATCGCCACCCTGGACCTGCTCGGCATGCGCCTGGCGGTAGCGGTGAATCGTGAGGTGGTGCCGCCGCAACTGTGGCCGCAGCGCATCCTGAAGGAACTGGATCGCGTTGAAATCGTGCGCGCGATTGGGGGAGGTTGAAAAGCAGCTTGGCCAAGGATGGCGGCAATGCACAAGGCGGCGATTGCGCCTAACCCGCATAACTTTTAGGAACACGACATGCTCATGACAAAGCCGGAAGCGGCAACAGCCACGCAGGGAACACTGACCATCGCCGGCCGCAGTTACCGCTCGCGCCTGCTGGTCGGCAGCGGCAAGTACCGCGACCTGGAGGAAACCCGCGCTGCAACGGAAGCCAGCGGCGCTGAGATCATCACCGTGGCGATCCGGCGGGTGAACATCGGCCAGGACCCGGGCGCACCGAGCCTGCTTGATGTGGTGCCGCCCTCGCGCTACACCATCCTGCCCAATACCGCGGGCTGCTATACCGCCGCCGCCGCCGTGCACACCCTGAAACTGGCGCGCGAACTGCTCGACGGCCGCCAGCTGGTCAAGCTGGAAGTGCTGGGCGACGAGCGCACCCTGTTCCCCAATATGCCGGAGACGCTGCGCGCCGCGGAAACCCTGGTCAAGGACGGCTTCGAGGTGATGGTGTATTGCAGCGACGATCCGATCCAGGCGAAGTTGCTGGAGGAGATGGGTTGCGTGGCGATCATGCCGCTGGCCTCGCTGATCGGCTCAGGCATGGGCATCCTCAATCCCTGGAACCTGTCCCTGATCCTGGAACAGTCCAGGGTGCCGGTGCTGGTCGACGCCGGCATCGGCACGGCTTCCGATGCGGCGATCGCGATGGAGCTGGGCTGCGACGGCGTGCTGATGAATACGGCAATCGCCGGCGCCCGCGATCCGGTGCGGATGGCGCAGGCCATGCGCCTCGCGGTGGAGGCCGGGCGCACCGCCTATCTGGCCGGGCGCATCCCGAAACGCTTCACCGCCTCGCCTTCCTCGCCCATGGCCGGCAGGGTTCCCGCGCTGTAACCCTTGACGAAGGCTGGTGAGCGTAGCGCATGTTTCGTAGCTGCTGTCATCCTGAGGGTAGCGAAGCCCCATGGATGAGTGTCGGGCCAGATCCTTCGCTACGCTCAGGATGACAGACAGGAAATCACTACCGATTCGTCCGCCGCAATCCGCTAGTGCCCGCCGCCCTTGAGGCGGTCGAGTACCTTGTGGCGAAAGGCTTCGATTTCCTCGCGGTTGTCGAGGTCCAGCGATAGCCGCGCCAGCAGCCGCTCCACCGAAGTGGCCCCGGTCTGCTCGGCAACCAGGATCGAGGCCATCGGCCCGATGAAGTGGGCCAACTCCTGCGTCACCACGCGCAACACGCTTTCCGGCAGGGGCGGCGCGGGCGCCTCGACCGAGACGGGGCTTGGATCGGCGCCCCTACCGAGGTCGGTCCCGGCTAGACGCTGCAGGATGATCGCGGTGTCCGGCAAGCCATCCTGCTCTTCCGACACATTGCCGGGATGGAAGCTGAAGCTCAGCGGCGGCCGGTTGGCGAGCGCGCGGATCACCAGTTCGCCACGCAGGGTGAACAGGGTCAGGTGCACGATCCTGCCGCGCAGCAGGCCGATGCGCGCCTGGCGCCTGTCGGGCAGGGTCATGAACAGGGTGCCGGTCGCCCCCTCGCCGCAAAGCTTCTGCAGGGCTTCAACCAGAGCCTGATTGTCGCTGCTCATGCCGGGGCCGGTTGCAAGGGGCTCAAGCGGGCATCAGCGCTTTTGCAAGCGCGCCATGGCGAGCTTCATGCTCTTGGCCAGCCGCTCGATGGCGCGGGCCAACTCGCCGATCTCATCGCCGCGGCTGACCTGCACGATGTCATGTTCGAGTTCCCCCAGGCTGATCTGGTCGGCAACCGTGGTGAGGCTGCGAATCGGCGTGGTGAAGTTGCGCGACAGCAGGAAGGCCGCGACCAGCGCCAGCGCCATGGCGGGCAGCAGCATCAGCAGGATGACGCGGTCGGCCTGCTTCACCGCAGCGCGGCTCTCGTCGAAATCCTCCTGCACCACGTTGATCCAGCCGGCCTCGGTCTTCGCCACATGGGCGATGATGGCGCGGCCGTTGTCGCTGTAGGAGATGGGATTGGCCTGGCCGGCCTTGTAGGCCAGGTAGGCGGGATGGTGGCTGAAGTCGGGCAGTTCCTCGCGGATGTGCACGCGCGGGCTGGCGATGAGGGTGCCGTCGCCCTGCACCAGGAAGGCGAAGCCGGTCTCGCCGAAGCGCAGGGCCTCGACCGACTTCGAGATCGAATCCAGATCGGAGGCGACCGCCAGCACTGCCACCGTCTTCTGCGCATCGTCCAGCAGCGGCACGGCCAGGCTCAGCGCCGCCTTGTGCAGGGTGCGGCTGAAGATGACTTCCGCGCCATAGGGCGCGCCAGACAGCACTTCCGTGAAATAGCGGCGGTCGGCGAAGCTTTGCAGCGGCTTGCCGTCGCTGCGCACCAGGTCGTTGCCGGACAGGTCCAGCACATGCGCGTTCGAGATCCACGGCTCCGCCGTGACCAGGACGCCGAGCGCCGCGGCGCCCTGCGCCGAACCGGGACTGCGCATCGCCGGCATCCTGGAGACGGTGCGCTGCACGTCGAGGTTGAGGCGCGTCCAGCCGTCGACCTGGCCGGTGAGCCGGGCCGAGATCAATTGCAGCTTTTCGTCCGCATTTTTTTCTTCGCGGTGCTTGATGTAGCTGTGCGCCAGCGCGCCGATGACCAGCAGCGGCAGCAGCGTCACGGCGACGAATACAGCCGACAGCCGTTCGAATATTCCGAACTTGAATCCGGCGCGCTTCACTCTTTTTTCTCCCCTACCCCTGCTCTGGCAGGAGGCCGTTATATGGCCAGGCGTGCAGCTGCCAGTCCGGCAGCAATCTTATAGCACCGACTTCAAAACCTTGCCCATTTCACCTGGGTTGCGCGTCACCTTGATGCCGCAGGCTTCCATCACCGACAGTTTCTCCTGGGCCGTTCCCCTGCCCCCGGAAACGATCGCGCCGGCATGCCCCATGCGCTTGCCCGGCGGCGCACTGATCCCGGCGATGAAGCCGACTACCGGCTTCTTCATGTTGTCCCTGATCCAGCGCGCACAGGTTTCCTCGGCGTCGCCGCCGATCTCGCCGACCATGATCACCGCATCCGTCTCCGGATCGTCGTTGAATAGGCGCATGACATCGATATGCTTGAGGCCACTCACCGGATCGCCGCCGATGCCGACCACGGTGGACTGGCCCAGGCCGAATTCGGCCAGCTGGCCGGCCGCTTCATAGGTCAGCGTGCCGGAGCGCGAGACCACACCGATGCGGCCCTTGCGGTGGATGTGCCCGGGCATGATGCCGATCTTGAGCTCGTCCGGCGTGATCACGCCGGGACAGTTCGGTCCCAGCAGGATGGTCTTGCCGCCTTCCATGCGGCGGCGCGTGCGGATCATGTCGCGCACCGGGATGCCTTCGGTGATGCAGATCACCAGTTCCAGGCCGGCATCGACCGCCTCATCGATGGCAGCGGCGGCGAAAGGCGGCGGCACATAGATTACGGAGACGGTCGCGCCGGTCTGCGCCGCGGCATCCTTCACCGAGCCGAAAATGGGGATGCCCTCGAACTTCTCGCCGGCTTTCTTCGGATTGACGCCGCCGACGAAGCCGCTCCTGCCGTTGGCATAGGCCATGCACGCCTGCGTATGGAACTGGCCGGTCTTGCCGGTGATGCCCTGGGTGATGACCCGGGTGTCACGGTTGATCAGAATGGACATGGTCAGGAGCCTGCCAAGGCCAGATCGACTGCAACGTTGGCGTCCTGTGCCGCCGCCACGACCTTGTCGGCCGCCTCGATCATGTTGTCCGCGGCAATGATGGGAAAGCCCGACTCGGCCAGAATTTTCCGACCCAGCTCCTCGTTGGTCCCCTTCATCCGCACCACCAGCGGCACCCGCAGCTCGACCTGGCGCGCAGCCTCGACGATGCCCAGGGCGATCACGTCGCAGCGCATGATGCCGCCGAAGATGTTGACCAGGATCGCCTTGAGCTCGGGATTGCGCAGCATCAGCTTGAAGGCTTCGGTCACCTTCTGTGCCGTTGCGCCGCCGCCCACGTCGAGGAAATTCGCCGGCCAGCCACCGCTGAGCAGGATCGCATCCATGGTCGCCATTGCCAGCCCGGCGCCGTTGACCAGGCAACCGATGCTGCCGTCGAGCCGGATATAGGCCAGGTCGTGCTTCGATGCCTCCATTTCAACCGGATCTTCCTCGTCCGGATCGCGCATGGCGACGATGTCCGGATGCCGGTATAGGGCATTGGAATCGAAATTGAGCTTGGCGTCGAGCGCGACGACGCGGTCGTCGCCGGTGAGGACCAAGGGATTGATTTCGGCCAGGGACGCATCGCTCTCGTCGAACGCCCGGTACAGGCCGAGCAAAAGCGCACGAGCCTGCACAACGCTCTCGCCTTCGAGCCCGATTCTGCGGGCAATGTCTTCGGCCTCGCTGCCGGTGAGGCCGGTAGCGGGATCGATGAATACCTTGTGGATCTTCTCAGGCGTGCGGGCCGCGACTTCCTCGATGTCCATGCCGCCTTCGCTGGAAGCCATCAGCACCACGCGTTGCCGCCCGCGGTCCACCACCATGCCGACGTAGAGCTCCTTGCGGATATCGGCGCCTTCCTCGATCAGCAACCGCCGCACCAGGCGCCCTTCGGATCCGGTCTGCTGAGTGACCAGAGTCATGCCGAGAATCTTCGCGGCATGCTCGCGCACTTCGCCGATGGATCGCGCCAGCTTGACGCCACCGCCTTTGCCCCGGCCGCCGGCGTGGATCTGCGCCTTCACCACCCACAGCTTGCCGCCCAGCTGCTGTGCCGCCTGCGCCGCCTCATCCACCGAAAAGCAGGGCATGCCGCGGAGCGTGGCCACCCCGAACCTGCGCAGGATTTCCTTGCCCTGATACTCGTGGATGTTCATGCCTGTTCTTGGGACAGTTCACATCGGTCTTCGCGGGATGCGCAGCGGCGCATCCCGCGAAGCCGTTCGTTCGGACCGGTTTCAGCTGATGTGGTCGACCGTCTTGGCGCCGGCCTTGAAGCCGCTCGCCGCTTTGGCCGCGGACCCTTCGATGGTGCGCCGGCGCATCGGCGCCAGCAG
>FTIF01062421.1_pt1 | contig 11458 bp, 9 predicted proteins | sample 1658001 | NCBI WGS metagenome assembly FTIF01 (sample SAMEA3914789, study PRJEB12502) | metagenome | biome: forest; material: soil | place: Canada | collected 2011-07-03 | depth 0.3 m | reverse complement strand
GACTCGGGCTGCTTGCCTTCTACGAACTCGTCATCCATGCGTTTTGACTTCTTTGAACTTACGTTTCAGATTGGGCAATTATCCGCTTCTGGCGACATTCGTCCAACCATCGAGCGAACTCAAGCGGTTGCCATGCGCGATCAGCGCGCCAGCCAGCCGCCGTCGACGGCGACGGTATAGCCATTGACGTAGTCGGACGCGCGCGATGCCAGGAACACGACCGGGCCAGCCAGATCGTCCGGGACGCCCCAGCGTCCAGCCGGGATGCGCTCCAGGATGGAGACATTGCGGCTCTCGTCGGCACGCAACGCGGCCGTGTTGTTGGTGGCCATGTAGCCCGGCGCGATCGCGTTGACGTTGATGCGGTGGCCAGCCCATTCGTTGGCCATCGCCCGCGTGATGCCGACCACGCCGCTCTTGGACGCCGTGTACGACGGCACCCGCACGCCGCCCTGGAAGGACAGCATCGACGCGACGTTGATGATCTTGCCGCCGCCGCCCTGCGCGATGTAGTGCCTGGCCACCGCCTGCGAGAAGAAGAACACCGTCTTCAAGTTCAGGTCCATCACGTCGTCCCAGTCCTTCTCGGAGAACTTGATGGCGTCTTCGCGACGGATGATGCCGGCATTGTTGACCAGGATGTCGACGCGGCCATGCTGCGCTTTGACCTGATCGACCAGACCGGGAATGCTGGCGATATTGGCCAGGTCGGCGCGCAGGTCCGTGAATCGGCGGCCGGTGGCCTCCACCTGTTCGCGCGTCTCTTCGGGGGTCGAGACGTTGATGCCGACGATGTCCGCACCGGCCTGCGCCAGAGCCAGCGCCATGCCCTGTCCCAATCCGGTGTTGCAGCCGGAGACGATCGCAACCTGACCGGTCAATTGAAAATTGTCGAGGATCATGTTGGGTTCCGGTTGGATCAGCGCAGCGCGCTCATCGGGACGTGGTCCATGTCCTTGAAGACCTGGTTCTCGCCCACCATGCCCCAGATGAAGGTGTAGGCCTGCGTGCCCACGCCCGAATGGATGGACCAGCTCGGGCTGATCACGGCCTGTTCGTTGCGCACGACGAGGTGGCGTGTCTGCGTGGGCTCGCCCAGCATGTGGAAGACCGCCGCGTCGTCGTTCATGTCGAAGTAGACATACACCTCCATGCGACGCTCGTGCGTGTGGCACGGCATGGTGTTCCAGAGGCTGCCGGGCTCGAGCTGGGTCATGCCCATCAGCAGCTGGCAGGTCGGAAGCACGTCCGGCACCAGGAACTTGTGGATCGTGCGGCGATTGCTGGTCGCGGGCGAACCGAGCGTTTCGGGCGAAGCCTCGGCCAGCGTGACCTTGCGATGCGGGTAGGCCGTGTGCGCCGGCGCGCAATTGAACCAGAGCTTGGCCGGCTGGCTCGCGTCGACCGACTCGAAGGTCACGTCGCGCGCGCCTTGCCCCACGTACAGCGCTTCGCGCGGCCCGACGTCGAAGACGTGGCCATCGACCGTCACGCGCGCCGCGCCGCCGATGTTGATCAGGCCCAGCTCGCGGCGCTGCAGGAAGAAGTCGGTGCCGGTGTTGCGGCCGAGTTCGGGCGCGAAGCGAACGGCGCTCTTCACCGGGTGGATGCCACCGACGATGATGCGGTCGATCTGGCTGTAGGTGAGCGTCGCCGCGTCTGGCTGAAAGATGTCCTCGACGAGGAAGTGCCGGCGCAGGCCTTCGGTGTCCAGGGTGCGGGCGTGTTCGCTGTGGATCGCTTGGCGGATTTGCATGGTCTGTCAGCGTTGTGCTGGGATGAGAAAAGGTGCCGAACCCCGAGGGGGCGGCCGCAAGACTACCTTAGGTTGGTGCTTTCCCGGAATAATGGTTTTTAATTAGTGAACCGCTGTTCCATTTTTTTCTTCAGTCGCTATAGTACAACCCAACAGCCCTCCATGAAGCTTCTTATGAGCCCGGGAAATCGCATGAGCCCCTACTTCGACAGCAGCACCCTCTGGACCGAACTGGGCGAAGGCATCCGCCGCAAGATCGTCGGCCATACCTCCCAGTTGATGTCGGTGCTGGTGCAGTTCGACCAGGGCGCCATCGGGACGCCACACGCACACGACAGCCACGACCAGATCGCCTTCGTGGTCTCGGGATCGTTCGAGGCCGAGGTCGATGGCATCAAGCGCGTGCTCAAGGCCGGAGACGCCTTCATCGCGCCGCACTTGCACATGCATGGCGTGAAGGCGCTGGAAGCCGGCAGCACGTTGCTGGATCAGTTCTCGCCGCCGCGCGAGGACTACCTGTGAACACGATGTGATTCGAAGGGCGCGTTGGGTGGCTCGAGAAGGCGCAGATCTTCCAGCCCGTCAGAAGAATTCAAGATGGAGACATAGATGAAGCAACTGAAGATCATGACTGCCCCGCCGATGGCGGCGGCATCGTTTGCCGCCCGTTCTGAACGCAGGCGTTCCCTGCGCATGACGGTCTTCCATGCCAATGCCGGCACGGCGCCATCGCTCGGTCGCGCGATTGGCGAGACCTCCCTCGACGAGGCCAGGCGCACCGCCTGACCCCGCCAGCGGGCCACCTTCACGGCCCTCCCCCTCGTGACCGGCGTCGCAGCCATCTCCACTGGCTGTCCGCGTCGATCACGAGTCACCTGGTGTCCTGAGGTCACGAACCACCGAGCGGCCTGACGCCGTCTCTTGTTCACCCTCGATATGTCTCGCGAGCTCCGCCCCGTGTCATGACGGGCACGCGGCGGGGGTCGGCACATCTTGAGCAGGAGCGCGTCGTCTTGTCGTCCCTATTGCAGTCCGCATCGTCCGCGCTGCGCCAGATCCTGCTCGCCGGCGGGCTGGCCCTGGCTTGCTGCAGCCCCGCCTTCGCAGACGGCGCGATGGATCAGATCGTCCAGTCCCGGCTGGTGCCGCAACTCGACGACCTGCTCTCGCGACTGGTCGCCGAGCGGAGTCGGATGCAGCTTGACGGCGTGCGCGTGCTCGATGCCAGCGACAAGTTCATGCCCGGCAAGATCGCCCTCGGCATGAGCGACCTGATCGAGGCGCACGCGACCTCGGATCAGGCCGCGCTCAAGCACGACCTGGCAGCGTTCCGCGCTCTCGCCGACTTGACCGTCGGCATGGACAACCATACCTGGGGCATCTATTACTACCTGCTGGCGTTGCGCAAGCTGCAGGTCGCCGGCCTGCTCGAACAGACGGTCGACCCCGCCACGCTGCGCCGCCTCAGGCAGCAACTCGACTGGCGAAGCTTCGTGCGCGTGCCCGAGCTCGCGCTGATCAACCTGCCCACCAACTACTACGGCGTCGCGTTCGGCGTCGCGCGGCTGCGGTACCTGCTCGGTTGGGAGGACGAGTCCGGCAGCCAGCGATTGCTGGCTCGCATGATGGATCACTACAAGCGCTTCTCGGGCGCCTACGGGTTCTCGGACGAGACCGATGGCGAGGGTCGATTCGACCGCTACAGCATCCTGCTGATCGCCGAGATCTGCGAGCGCTTCATGGAGACCGGCGTGCCGGTGACCGACGAGATCAAGGCCATGCTGCGACGTTCGGTCGACATCGCGTTGATGTTCGCCAACCCACGCGGCGACGGCTTCAGCTTTGGCCGCAGCCTCGGGCCGTACGGCGACACCGCGCCGCTCGAGATCCTCTCCGCCGCGAGCGCATTGGGCGTGCTCACGCCCGACGAACAGGTTCACGCCTACGCCTACGCCAGCCACATCGCCGCCAAGTACGCCGACTTCTGGTTCAACCCGGCGATTCACTCGGTCGACATGTGGAACGAAGGGCGGCGCACCGACAGCTATCGCGGCAAGAACCGGATCCTGGGCGAGAACTTCTCGCTGCTGCATCAACTGATGGCCGCCAACCAGCTGTGGAACGCCAGCGGCTTCAAGGGCAAGGCGCCCGTCGCGGACCTGCAGGCGTGGGTGGACGGGACTCGACCGCCCTTCCTGCTGGTGTGGTTCGCCAAGGGTGAGTACGAGCGCGCCCTGGTGATGTGGCGCGACGACGCAACCCTGTTCAGCCTGCCGTTCATCAATGGCGGAAGCGGCCAGCACGCCAACAGCCCGTACTACGCGTTGCCGTTCGCGCAAGGCCTGGTCACCGGCACGCCCGACAGCGGCGCGGAGCAGGCCCAGTTGCTTCCGAAGTTCGAACTAGACGACGGCACGCAACTCCTGCCAACCGCGTTCTTCAAGGACATCGAGATCCAGGACAACGGGGGGCATGTCGGCGTGACGGCACACCAGGACGAACTGACTCGCCTGGGCCAGCCCAAGCCCGTCAAGGACGCACGCATCCAGGTCGATACGACCTATCGCTTCGAGCCAGGAAAGATCGTCCGCGTCGATCGCTTCTCGGCGAAGACCGCACTGAAGGTACGAAGACTCGCGCTGGATTTCGCATCGTTTTCCGGCCAGCCACACCAGGACGGATTGACCACCGAATTCGCGTCGGGCCGCGTTTCACGCTTCGAAGTCACCGGCCTCGACCGTTGCCAAGGCGGCCCCGCGGGCGCGCAGGACCGTTCGCCCGAAGGCGCCATGCAAGCCCACATCCATTGCGAAAGGCTCGACTTCGAGCTGCTCGCGCCGCTCACGGTGACCTGGACCCTGAGCTACCACTGATTGGCTCGAGCCTGCGGCCTACGCCCGCGCGCCCCCGAGCCCCTTTCGAAGCACTTCAACAGATCGACATCGGAGACAACATGCGAGAGAAGACACGACCGTCCCAGCTGCCCCGGCTATCCGCCGTGGGCTGTGCCACTGCCACGCTGCTTCTGCTGCAGGCGTCTGCCCATGCGCAACAGGCCGCTCCCGCACCGGCGACGGCTGCCAGTGGCAGCAGCGCCAATGCGAGCGCGAACGCGAGCACCAACGCGAACGGTGAACGCACCGAACTCACCACCGTGGTCATCACCGCCAACAAGCGTGTCGAACGTCTCGAACAGGTGCCCATGGCCATCTCGGTGATGAACGCCGAAGACCTGCAGCGCAACAACGTTCGCGGCCTGGACGACGTGGCGCTGCTCTCGCCGGCATTGAGCATCACCTACGGCACGACACCGGCCAACAACGGCATCAACATGCGCGGCATCGGCACCAGCTCGATCGGCATCGGTGTCGAGTCCGACGTGTCGGTCACGGTAGACGACATTCCCATGGGCCTGCAGTTCATGGCCTTCAAGGACCTGGCCGACGCCGCGCGCGTCGAGATCATCAAGGGGCCCCAGAGCACGCTGTACGGCAAGGCCTCCATCGCCGGGGCGGTCAACATCATCACTCAGCCAGTCGGCGGCCCGCTGCGCGGCAGCCTCAGCGCGATGATGACCACCGACGAGGAATACCGGGGCAGCCTGACTTACGGGGGCACCCTCTCGGACACGCTCGGATTCCGCATCGCCGCCAGCGCCAACACGTTCGACGGCAACGTGAACAACCTCACCACCAGCGAGAAGGTCAACGGCTCGCGCGGCCGAACCTTCATGGGCAAGCTCGCGTGGCGGCCGACGCAGGCGCTGGAGATCCAGTTCTCGCCGCGCTACAACCACACCGACGCCAACTGCTGCGTGCTGGTGCCCAGGAGCTTCACGCCGGTGCAAGGCGCGCTGCTGTCCAACATCTCCCAACTGCCGGCCTCGCAACTGCTGGCCGGCATTCCCATCGGCCCGGACAACCGCGACATCCGCAACGACTTCCCCACGGGGCTGACCTCCGGCGACACCGGCCTGGGATTGCGCATCAACTATGAGCTGCCCAGTGGCATGCAGCTGACGTCCATCTCGTCCACGGAGCACTACACGGCCACCGACTACCGCGACCAGGACTTCGTCGACGCGCATACCTTGCTGTACTACCCGCTGGCCAACGGCAAGCCGGCCGGCGTCGATTCCGGCTACACGCAGTACGGCCAGTACGACATCAAGTCCAACAGCGAGGAATTGCGGCTCACCTCACCCGATGAGGGGAAGTGGCGCTACGTGGCGGGCTTCTGGTTTGGCGACAACGTCGTCGACCGCCACTTCGTGCGCGGCTACAACGGCATTGCCCTGACCACGCCCGTGCAGTACTACGGCAGCACCTACAACCGCAACACCGCCATCTTCGGCCAGGCCAGCTACGCGATCACGCCGCAGGACACCGTGCTCGCCGGCCTGCGCTTCAATCGCCAGGTGTCGGGCTACGACATGCAACTCGGCGCCCCGCCGCCCGGTGCCTGGACGCCCACCTCGCATTTCTTCAGCCGCGGCAACGGCGAGAACTCGACCACCGGCAAGCTCAGCTACCAGCACCAGTTCTCGCGCGGCCTGATGGCCTACGTGATGGGCGCAACCGGCTACAAGGGCCAGGCCTACGACATCACCAGCGGCCTGACCGCGGCCACCGCTGCACAGCAGCCGGTGCATTCCGAGCGCGGCAAGACGGTCGAGGTCGGCATCAAAGGCAACTTCCTCGAGAACCGCCTGACCGTGAACCTGGCGGCGTTCAAGTCGACGTTCGACAACTACCAGCAGAACTCGGGCAGCTACCTGCCGGGCACGACCACCTACGTGACCCGCCTGAACAGCATCGGCGGCGTGCAGACCCATGGCGTCGAGGCCGACATCGCCTGGCTGGTCACGCCCGCGTTCCTGGTGAACGCCAACGCGGCCTACACCCTGGCCACGGTCACCCGGTGGCCCAACGCGCCCTGCTACAACGTCGCCTCGACGGCCAACGGCGGCTTCAACGCCGCCTGCATGCTGAAGGATCCGACGTATGGCGGCCAGAACGTGCAGGACCTCGGCGGCGCCCGGATGCCCAACGCCCCGCGCTACAAGGGGTCGATCTCGGGCCAGTACGACATCGCGCTGCGCGACGCCCCGGTGAACGCGTTCGTGTCGGGCACCTTCCGGTACCAGAGCGCGGTGCTGACCAACATCAACCAGGATCCCACGCTGGCCGCACCGGGCGTCGGCATCTTCAACCTCGGCTTCGGCGTCAAGGACAAGGCCGATCTCTACCGGCTCAGTTTCTTCGTCAACAACGTGTTCGACCGGCATTACGCGCTGACCGGCTTCACCGGCCTGGGAAGCTGGAACGCCAAGGCGCCGAACCCGCCCGTGACCGTCGCCACCACGACGTGGACGCCGGCGCGCGATGCCTGGCGCTATGAGTCCGTGCGCTTCGACATGAAGTTCTGACGATGTGGACGAGGACATTGGCCCGCATGGCAACCGGCCAATTCCTCTCGCTCACCTTGGGCGCCGAGGCTATCGGATACGGTGTCCCACAGGTGCACGACTGGGGTCGCACGCGCGGTGGGGCGGCCGTTCAGAAGGTGGCAGTGCGCAACGCGCTGGGCATGCAGGTGGACTATGTCGACTACGGCGCGACCCTGACCGCCATCGTGGTGCCGGATCGACATGGCCATCCGCTCAACGTCGTGCTGAGCCTGCCCACGCTGGCCGCGTTCGAGGCCAGCCGTCATCGCTACGGCGCCGTCATGGGGCGCTATGCCGGCCGCATCGGTGCGGCCCGGTTCTCGCTGGACGGCCATGAAGTGAAGCTGCAGGCCAATGCCAAGGACGTCTATCTGCACGCCGACCCGGACGGCTACGACAAGCGGGTCTGGCGCCGCCATGACTTCTCCGAAGCTGATTCGCTCGGCTCGGTGTACGAGATGGACAGCCCTGCCGGCGACCAGCGATTCCCGGGCCGACTTCGCCTTCTGGTGACCTATCGCCTGATGCGTCACCGCAACGAGTTCCGCATCGAGTACACGGCCACCACGGATGCGCCGACGGTCCTCAATCCGACCAACCATGTGTTCTTCAACCTGGCCGGCGCTGGCGCGCATGGCCTGGCGCAGCATCGCTTCAGCATCGCCGCGGACCGCTACGCGGTCACCGATGCCTTGCGCATTCCGACCGGCGAGCTGGCGCCTGTGCAACGCACCGTCCTCGACTTCTCGCATCCGGCATCGGTCGCTGCACGGCTCGCCACTGGTGACGCGCTGCTCGGCCAACCCGCAGGCTTCGACCACAGCCTCCTGTTCACGCATTGGGACGGCCACCTGCGGCCGGTGCTGCGTGTGGATGAGCAGGCCAGCGGCTGCCGTCTGGAGATCAGCAGCACGGAGCCGTCCGCGCAGTTCAACAGCGGCAACGGCTTCGACGGCGACGAGGTCGGCAGCGAAGGCGTCGCCTACCAGCGCCACGACGGCTTCGCCTTCGAAACCCAGCACTTGCCCGACAGCCCCAACCACGCCGACTTTCCGAGCACGCGGCTGGCACCCGGCCAGGTCTTCCGATCGGTGACCGTCTACCGGTTCTCCGCGCCGGCGCAGAGATCGGCCATGGCCTCGCGCGGAATCAGCGCACCCTGATGCTGGATCACGCGCGCTGCCAGCCGGTTGGCAAAGCGCGCAGACTCGACGGCATCGGCGCCGAGCAGGCGCCGGCCCAGGTAGCCTGCTGCAAACGAATCGCCCGCGGCCGTCGTGTCGACGACACGCTCGACGCGCTCTGTCTCAACTTCCTGCCAGGCCGCGTCGGCGCCGCCGCGCAGCAGCGTCGGCAAGGCGCCGCGCTTGAGGACGATCTCATCGACCTCCAGCGCCTGCGCCGCGCGCACGGCTTCATCCGATGTGGCCAGGCCGTGCAGCGCCTGATGATCGTCGACCGTCACGAGGGCCATGCTCGCGAGCGCAAAGGCGCGCCCGAAGGCCATCCTGCCTTCGACGGCGTCTGACCATAGGCGTGGACGAAAGTTGTTGTCAAAGATGACCGCAATGCCACGATCGCGCATGCGCTGCAGCAGCACGAAGAGACGCTCCCGCCCCGCAGGCGGCAAGATCGCCAGACTGATGCCGCTGAAATAGAAAGCGCCGAAATCGCGGAAGTCGGATTCGAGCGTGGTCCGCGGCACGTCGAAATAGGCGCGCGCCGCGCTGTGTTCGCGCCAATAACTGAAGCTGCGCTCGCCCCGCGCGTCCACATCGATCTGGTAGAGACCGGGCAGGCGTCCGGGGATGCGCTGCACGAGGCTCGTGTCGATGCCTTCCTGCGCCCAGCGTGCGAGCAAGCCGCCGCTCAAGGCGTCATCGCCCAGCGCGGTGGCATAGCTGACCTGAAGCCGGCCGGCCGGCGCGCAGCGTGCGAGATAGACGGCGGTGTTCAGGGTGTCGCCGCCGAATCCCTGGTGCATCGCCCCGAAGGCCTGGCCCCGCAGCTCCAACATACATTCGCCGAACAGGGCAACGCGCATCTTCGCTTTCTCAATCGTTTGAAATGGAACGTCGTTTCAATATTGTCATCGGCTGGTCTGGACTTCGAAATCGGGGTGTGCCCTCACTGGGGGGCGCACGCACGGCGATGCGGACACTTGCGCGCGGTGCGCGAATTGACGCGGTCCTGGTCGCCTCGATCAGCTCTTCCGGCTCGGCCTCGAAGGCTTCGTCCGGGGTGTCGACAAGGCCGCTGGAGGGGAGTCACGAGCCGACGGTTGCTCCGGCAGCCGTCGCCTCGTCGAATCGCGCGGCACGAGTCTGGCCGCAAGCGTCTCGTCGAAGGGCGTCAACGTGCCGGCGATGACCTGCAGCAGGCGCTCCACCGCCAACTCCCCCATGCGCTCGCTGTGCAAGTCCACCGTCGTCAACGTGGGATGCGAGAAGCGGCCGTACAGGATGTTGTCGAACCCGGCGATCGACACATCCTCGGGGATACGCACGCCGAGCGCGCGCGCTTCGCTCATCAGCCCGAGCGCCACCAGGTCGTTGTAGGTGACGATCGCGTCGAACCGCGTTGCGCCCATCAGCACCGACGACGCCACCTCTTCGCCCGCTTCGGCCATGGGGGCGCTGACGTCAAAGGCCTCCAATGCCACGTCAGTGCCGATCAGCGCCTCCTTCAAGCCACGCAGTCGTTCCTGGTTCCAGCGTGAGCCCGGAAAACCCACGTAGGCGAGCCGCCGATGACCGAGTTCAACCAGATGGCGGCCGAGCATGAACGCCGCACCGAAGCCGTCCCCGCTGACACTATGGATTCCGAGTCTGCCCAACTTTCCGAAGAACACGACAGGCTTGCCGAGGTCGCCGAGCCAGGTGATCGAATCTTCGGGAAGGCGCGAACTGACGATCAGCCCGTCCACGCGCCCGGCCACCGCCTCCAACAGTGGGCGCTCCGCCGTTCCACCTTCCTCTGTGTCGACGAACAGCAGGTTGAATCCGGCGCGCACCGCAGCGCGGTTCGCGCCTTTGACGATTCCGGTGAAGTGGGGGTTTCGTATGTCGAGGATCACCACCCCGATGGCCATGGTGCGCCCGGTGATCATGCTGCGCGCCAACGGATTCGAGCGATAGCCGAACTGATCGATCGCCGCGGTGATCCTGGCCTCGACCTTCGGCGAAAAACGCTTCAGTCCGTTGATGAATTTCGACACCGTCGCGACTGACACTTCCGCAGCGGCAGCGATGTCGCGGATGGTGGGCGAACGCGGTCGCGCCGTCCGGGATGAAGGCATGAAGGTTAACGATTGACTGGCCAGGCCCAAGCATAGCGCGTTGGCCAGCGCTGGAAATGCCCGGTAAAACTTCCAGGACAGGGAATGATTGACAACGGAAGTGCGCAGCGGCTAAGCTAGGTTAGGTAAACGTTTACCTCGGTGGTCTATACAACCATGCGCATCGACTCGAACTTGATCTGACCTTGGCACGCCGATGTACGCAGACGCCACGGGAACCAGCCCCTGTGCACGCATGCCCCCACATCCAATCTGTTGGAGACCTCATGAAAATTGCATCGATCAGAGTGACGCCGATCGCGTTCCGGGACCCGCCGCTACTCAACGCGAGCGGCGTGCACGAACCATTTGCGCTTCGAACGATCATCGAGATCGAGAGCGACACCGGGCTGGTCGGCCTGGGAGAGACCTATGGCGACCGTTCGACCCTGTTGCCGTTGCTGCAGGTCAAGGACGCGCTGATCGGATTGAGCCCTTTCGACCTGAACGGCGTCCTCGAGCGCGTTGTCGCGCTGTGCAGCCCGGTCGCTGCACGCGTGGCGCTCGATGTGTCGCCGGCCTCGAAAGGCGACAAGACCGTCGCCAAGGTGTTCTCGGCGCTCGAAGTCGCGTGCACGGATCTGCAGGCGCGTCACTTGAATGCACCCCTGTGGGAGCTGCTGGGCGGCGCGGTTCGGCGCGAGGTCCCTTTCAGCGCCTACCTGTTCTTCAAGTTCGGCCGGCACTTCGACGCGCCGTATCCGCCCGACTCCTGGGGCGAGGTGTTGACGGAGCAGCAGCTCGTGGACGAAGCGCGCAGGATGATAGCCACGTACGGATTCGGCAGCATCAAGCTCAAGGCCGGAGCGCTCGATCCGGACGTCGAGGCGAACTGTCTCAAGGCCTTGAAGCGCGCTTTCCCGAGCCATCCCCTGCGCATCGACCCGAATGCCAACTGGACCCTGGAGACCAGCAT
>FTIF01005298.1_pt1 | contig 11517 bp, 7 predicted proteins | sample 1658001 | NCBI WGS metagenome assembly FTIF01 (sample SAMEA3914789, study PRJEB12502) | metagenome | biome: forest; material: soil | place: Canada | collected 2011-07-03 | depth 0.3 m | reverse complement strand
CCGTCACGTCTCGCTTCGCGAGCCGCGCCACCTCCCCCGCGTCGCTCCGCTTTGCGGGTGAGGAGGAAGCGGCGCTTCCCCTTCTCCTCACCCGTGAAACGGGGGAGGGGGACCATTCGGCGAGGCCGAATGGCGGAGGGGGCGCAGGGCCGCCGCACCGTCCCGAGCCGCTAAAACCCCAGCTCGCTCATCGCCACCACACGCTTCTCGCGGGCGCTGATCTCGGCGGCTAGGCCCATGGCGACGGCGCGCAGGCCGTCGTCGGCGGTGACCTGCACAGGGCCTTCGCCGCGCACCGCGGCCAGAAACGCCGCCAGCTGGTGATAGGTGGCGCCGTGGTGCGTGCCGGCCTTCAGCGCCTTGGCCTCCACCGGGATGACGATGGTCTGGACCTGTTTGGGTTTGCCGGCGCCGGTGCGGGGTGAATAGACCAGGCTGCTGTCCGGGATCTTGACGTCCAGGCGCGCCACGTCGCCCACCGCGGCGATCTCCTCCTGGTTCTTGGCCCCCTCGGCGAACATGCATAGGTCCAGCATCGCCCGCCGCCCGTCCCTGAAGTCGACGACGGTGTAGCTGTTGTCGAGGATGTCCGGCGCGCGGCCGTCATAGCGTTCGTCCAGGTGGTTCACGTCCATGCCCCCCGAGCAATAGACCCGCTCCGGCTCCGACCCGATGATCAGCCGCATCAGGTCGAAGAAGTGGCAGCACTTCTCCACCATCGTCCCGCCGGTGTTGCGCGCGAAGCGGTTCCAGTCACCCACCTTGGGCAGGAAGGGGAAGCGATGCTCGCGAACGGACAGCATCCTAAGATTGCCCACCCGGCCGCCGCGAACCTCGTCGATGAAGCGGGCGGCCGGCGGCATGAACCGGTATTCCATGCCGGTCCAGAACACCGCATTCCGCAATTCGGCGTGCTTCTTCACCCAGATCGCGTCCGCCAGGGTCGTGCACAGCGGCTTTTCGCACAAGATCGCCAGGTCCGTGGCCAGCAGCGGCTCCAGGATGTCCCGGTGGGTGAAGTTCGGCGAGGCGACGATGACGGCGTCCAGCCCGCCGGCGCCGACCATCTGTTCGGCGGTCTCGAACACCCTCGCCTCGGCCTCCTGGTCCCCCACCGCCTTCAGCGCCCTGTCGACGGACACCACCACCGGATCGGCCAGGGCGACGATGTCCACGTCCGGCAGCAGGCGAAGGTTGCGGATGTGCTCGCGGCCCATCATGCCTGCGCCGATGATGCCTATACGGACCTTGGAGACCATGATCCCTTCTGGTCCGCCGGGCCGTCCCAAGGCAAGCGGCGATTGCCCAGAGTAGGTCAGCCCTTCAACCGCCCGATGAGCTCGAACGCCGGCCCCTCCGGCCCGGAATGGAAGCGGGCCTCGACGCCGTAGGCGCGGGCCAGGATGTCCGGGGTCAGGGCGTCCGCCGGGGCGCCGTCAGCGATCACCGCCCCGTCGGCCAGCACCACGATGCGATCGGCGATGCGGGCCGCCATGCCCAGGTCGTGCAGGGTCAGGATGGCGCCGCGCCCCGCGTCCTGGCCCACAAACGCGCGGAACAGGTCGGCGGCGTCCAGCTGATGGCCGGGGTCCAGGCCCGCCAGCGGCTCGTCCGCCACCAGCCAGCGGGGCTCCCCGGCCAGCACCCGGGCGATCAGGGCGCGGGCGCGCTCCCCGCCCGACAGCGTGGTCACGTCCCGGTGGGCGAAGGCGGCCATGGCCGTCGCGTCCAGCGCTCGCCCCACGGCCTGGCGGTCGGCGGTGGACAGGCCCGTGGCCCCGCTCCAGGGCGTGCGGCCAAGGCCCACCAGGGTCTCCACCTCCAGGCCCCAGGCGATTTCGGGACTCTGCGGCAGGAAGCCGATGCGCCGCGCCCGCTCCCGCGGCGGCAGGGCCAGCACATCCTGGCCGTCGAGCCGCGAGCGGCCCGCCGTCGGCCGGATCAGGCCCACCAGGGCGGCCAGCAGCGTCGACTTGCCGGCGCCGTTGGGGCCGACGATGGCGGTGACCTCGCCCGGCCGGAAGGCCAGGCTGACACCCCCCAGGATCGCCCGTCCGCCCAGGGTGACGGCGAGGGCGTCGGCGGCCAGGGCTGCGTCCGGCGCGCCGGTCACGCCAGCCTCCGGCGCATGGAGATCAGCATCACGAGGAAGAACGGCCCGCCCAGCGCCGCCATGGCCACGCCCAGCTTCACCTCCGCCGCCGACGGCGTTAGCCGCACCAGCACGTCGGCCGCGGTGACCAGGGCCGCGCCGGCCAGGGCGCTGGGGATCAGCAGTGCGCCCGGCCTCTGCCCGACCCAGGGCCGCAGCAGGTGCGGCACGATCAGGCCCACGAAGCTCACCACCCCCGTCACCGCCACCGCCGCCCCGCAGGCCAGGCCCACCCCCGCCGCCAGCAGGACACGGGTGCGGTCCAGGTCGACGCCCAAGGTCCTGGCCCCGGTCTCGCCCAGGGTCAGGGCGTCCAGCGCTCGGCCCAGGGTCAGCAACACGCCGCACCCCACCAGGATCGGCGCGGCGGCTATCTCCACGTCCAGAATGGAACGGTCGGCCAGTGAGCCCATCAGCCAGTCGATGATCTCCTGCGCCGCCCAGGCGTTGGGCGCCAGGTTCAGCGCCAGGGCCACGCCGGCGCTGGCCACGGTGTTCAGGATCACCCCGGCCAGGACGAAGGTCACCATGCCCCCTGACGTGCCGGCCAGCCCCAGCAGCGCCGCCACCCCTAGCATGGCGCCGGCCATCCCCGCGGCCGCCATCACCCACGGCGCGCTGGCGCCCAGTCCCAGGTACAGGGTCATCACCGCCCCGAACGCCGCCATCGCCGAGACCCCCAGCACGCCCGGATCGGCCAGGGGGTTGCGCGTATAGCCCTGCAACGCCGCGCCGGAGAGCCCTAGCGCGGCGCCCACCAGCAGGCCCAGGATCATCCTCGGCAGGCGCAGCTGGAAGATGATCGCCCAGCGCGGATCGGCCGCGCCGGCGGTCCAGGCGCTGAGCGGCGCCCAGACCTTGCCCGCCATCAGCGAAACCCCTGACAGCAGGGCGATGAGGACCACCAGGCCCGCGATGACCGTAACGCCCCGCCGGCTCACAGGCCCGCCTTCCGCGCCTGGCGCCGGGCGTCCGCCAGGGCGGCGGCGGTCTCAATCAGCACCGGCCCGCCGCAATAGAGCAGGCGCTCGGGAAACACCGTGCGCTGCATCCGCCCGGCCAGGCTCGCCAGCGCCGGATGGTTGGTCACCCGGTCGGCCCAGGTCGGGGCGTCCGGCGCCGACTGCCCGGCCAGCAGCACCTGCGGCGGATCGGCGATCAGCCGCTCCAGGGCGACATTGCCCCAGCGGCTCAAGCCATAGCGCTCGGCCACGTTCACGAACCCGGCCCGCGTCAGCATCTCGTCCATCAGCGTGCCCTTGCCTGCCGCCAGGCCATTGGGCTGGAAGACCAGGGCGGTCAGCGGCCGCTCCCCCGCGCGCGGCGCGGCCTCGGCGATGGCCGCCTCGATCGCCCGGGCCAGGGCCTGGCCCCGGTCTGCATGGCCGACGACGACGCCGATCCGGCGCACCTGGGCCAGGCTCTCCGCGACCGATGCAGGCACGTCGAACCGTTCGCTGCGGATGCCCATCCGGTCCAGCGCCTGCTGCGTCGCCCTGGAGGCATGCACGCTGCCCAGCACCAGGTCCGGCTTCAGCGCCACCACCTCTTCGGCGGTCTCATAGGTGTAGGGCAGGGTGCGGGCGATGGAGAGGATGCTCGAACCGTTGGGATCGCGCGAATAGTGGCTCAGCGCCGCGATCTGCGAGCGGTCCGCCACCCGCGCCAGGATCGCGTCCAGGCACGGGTTGAGGGAGACGATGCGGGGGTGGCGGGTCGCCGCGGCGGCCAGGGGCAGGGCGGCGGCCGCCAGAGCCGTGCGGCGGGTGATGGGGGTCATGGCCAAAGCCCGCACAACCGCTCTCTTCCCCCGTTGGGGGAAGTACCCGCGAAGCGGGGGATGGGGGCTCCAGCTTGACGCGATCGGGTGGTGCTCCGCTGGAGCCCCCATCGTCTCGGCGCCGTTAGCGCCGATGTTGGCGTTCCCCCACGCGAAGCTAGGGGGAAGAGAATCGTGCCTCGCTGGAGCCCACTGATCACCCTCTCCCCCTAGAACCGCGCCCGTACACCCACGAACGCCCCACGGCCAAGCGTGCCGTAGTGCAGCGCCGTCTCGTAGTGCTCGTCGAACAGGTTCTCGATCCGGCCATAGACCTCGATCTTCTCGGTCACGGGATACGACGCCCGCAGGTCCACCAGTGTATAGCCGTGCAGCGCCATGGTGTTGGCGGCGTCGTCGAAGCTGCGGCTGGCGTAGCGGATCGCCACGGCGGTGCTCAGCTTGATCGGCCACTGGTAGCTCACCGTGGCGTTGGCGGTGTGGCGTGGCCGGCGGGCCAGGTCCTTGCCGGTCGAGCGGTCCTCCGCGTCGGTGTAGGTGTAGTTGCCGCTGACCGTCAGGCCGGGCGCCAGCGTAGCCGAGCCCTGGAGCTCGACGCCTTGGGACAGGGCGCTGGCCACGTTGTCGTAGAAGCCGAACGGCCGGTGGTGGCACAAGTCCGTGTCCGCGGTGCAGTCGGTGAAGTTGATCAGCTGGTGGCTGGCCAGGCGGAAATACGTCGCCCCCACCACCACGCGGCCCCCCGCCAGCCGCTGCTCGACCCCGGCGTCGAAGCTGTCCGACGTCTCCGGCTTCAGGGCCGGATTCCCGAAATCGCTGAACAGCTGGTACAGCGAAGGCGCCTTGAACCCCTGGCCCCAGCTGGCGCGCAGGATGGTGGCGCCGCCGTTCAGCGACCAGGCCGCCGCCGCCTGGCCGCTGGTGTGGCCGCCATAGCGGTCGTGGCTGTCGTAGCGGACGCCGCCGGTGAGGGTCAGGCCCTTGATCACCTCGCCCTGGACCTGGCCATAGCCGCTGTCGATCGAATCCTCGGCGCGCAGGGGCGGAGTCGGGACGAAATCGAAGGCGGGCGTGCCGGTGACCAGGGTCGTGCGCTCATGCTGGGCGCCGAAGACGGCGGTGTAGCCGGGCGCCAGATCCGCGGTGCCCTGGTACTCGAAGCGCGTCGTGGCGCCGTCGCCAAAGAAGGTCTCCGTCACCGGCGCATCGGCCGGGTCGTACAGGCGCCGGTGGGTGCTGGCGTACTGGAACGCCAGCCGGTTCTTCAGCCGCCCGCCGAAGGCCTGGATGTTGAGGCCGGTATAGTCGACGAACTGCGAAACCGTGCCGTACTCGCTGTCGTCGCCGAACTCGAAGGTCGGCGTCGAGAAGCCGTCAAAGGCGGTCTTGGACTGGGTGTAGTAGGCCCGCAGGTCCAGCTGGATGTCCTTGGTGGCGTCGAACAGCAGTCGGCCGCTGAAAGCCCCGGCGTTGAAGCCGTCCAGCTCCTTGCCGCCGAAGACCTTGTCGAAGGCCGAGATGCCGCTGGTGCTGTAGTAGCCGCCGGCGACCCGGAAGCTCAGGGCGTCGATGGTCCCGCCGACGCCGCCCCGATAGTACTGCGTGTCCCGCGCGCCGCCCTCGGCGCTGACGTCGCCCTCCAGCGCCTTCGTCGGCAGGGCGGTGACGATGTTGACCACGCCGCCGATGGCCTGGCTGCCCCACAGCGTCGACTGCGACCCGCGCAGGATCTCGATGCGGGCGATGTCCCCGGTCATCAGGTTGGAGAAATCGAAGCCGCCGCCCGGTGAGGACGGGTCGTTCACCTGCACCCCGTCGATCAGCACCAGGGTCTGCTCGGCCAGGGCGCCGCGGATGCCCAGCGAACTGGTCTGGCCGACGCCGCCGTTGCGCACCACGGTGACGCCGGGCGTCTCATCCAGCAGGTCCGAGACCGATACGGCCTGGCTGGCGCGGATGGTCTGGGCGTCCAGCACGGTGACCGAATTGCCGATCTTGTAGAGCGGCTCGGGGTTGCGGTTGGCCACCACCACCAGGGTGTCAACGTCGGTGGCCCCAATATCCGGGCTGTTGTCGGCCGCCAGGGCGGCGGCGGGCAGGGCGGTAAGGGCGCTCAGCGCGGCCCCGGCGAGGAAGTAAAGTCTGGTCATCGGGTCATCCCCCTTGTGCAACGATCCATGACCGTCACGCGGAGACCCCGCCTAAGCCCCTCCCCATCACTTCGGCGGGGGACGCGACGCGGCCGCCCGCATGCGCGGCCAGCTCAAACGTCGCCTCTCGGGAAGACCCGTTCGCTCGGCGCACCCCGGCCGGACGAAGGACGACCGCGACGGGCAGGTCTCCTGGCTCACGGGTCAAAACCGGATGCGCCGCCTTCCCAGGCCCTAGAGGGGCCCAGTGGCATGTGACGCGCGGCTCGCCGCTTACAGTTGCGGGGGCAGCCCAGGTTTCACACCTGAGTTCCCTTTTCATCCCCTCACGGGGAACCTGTCGCAGGCCGGGGGTTAGGCGCTTGGACGGTGCGCGTCAATGGAGGCGCGGAGGGGAGGGCTGGGCTTGTCCTTCGAGGGCGTAACCCCTCACCGCCCTGCCCTCCTACAACCGATCCTGTGGCGCCGGCTCCAGAGGCGCGTCGCGCGGGGTGACGATGCGGCCCAGCTTGGGCACCAGCCAGCGCTCGAAGTCGTCGATGAATTCATAGACCACCGGGACCAGCACCAGGGACAGGGCCGTGGAGGTCAGCAGGCCGCCGATCACCGCCACGGCCATCGGCTGGCGGAACTCAGAGCCTTCGCCCAGGCTCAGCGCCGTGGGCAGCATGCCGGACGCCATGGCCATGGTGGTCATGATGATCGGCCGCGCCCGCTCACGGCAGGCCTCCATCAGCGCCTCGCGCTGGGAGTGGCCCTCCCGCTCGCGCTCGATGGCGTACTCCACCAGCAGGATCGAGTTCTTGGCCGCCAGGCCCATCAGCATCAAAAAGCCGATCAGCGAAGGGATCGCCAGCATCGAGTTCCATAGCAGCAGCGCCAGGAAGGCGCCGCCGATGGCGGTGGGCAGGGCGGCCAGGATCACCACCGGCTTGAAGAAGCTTCGGAACAGCAGGACCATGACCCCGTAGACCAGGCCTACGGCCGAGCCCATGGCGATGATGAAGCCGCCGAACAGCTGGCCGATGGCCTGTTCCTGGCCCTGCGAGGCGCGCCCGACGCCGGGGGGCAGGTGCTGCAGCACCGGCAGGGCCTCGACCTTCTGCAGGATGTCGCCCAGCTGGGCGCCGCCGCTCAGGTCCGCCGTGGTGGTGATGTTGCGCTTGCGGTCGAAGCGGCTGATCTGGGCCGCGCCGGCCTCGAAATAGACGTCGGCGACGGTGTCCAGCGTCGTCCAGCCGCCCGAGGATGTTGGCAGGCGCAGGCTCTTGATGGTGGCCAGGTCGGCGCGGTCGCCGGCGGGCAGGCGCACGCGGATGGGAATGCGCCGCTCACCGTCGTTCATCTTGGCGACGTTGGAGTCGGAGTCGCCGACGGTGGCGATCCGGGCGGCCGCGGCGATGGTGGCGACGTTGACGCCCAGCCTGGCCGCCTCGTCCGGGCGCGGCTTGACCACCACCTCCGGCCCCGTCGGCGGGGTGGTGAAGCGCGGCTCGGCGACGCCGGGGATGTCGCGCATCTCGCGCTGCAGCTCCAGCGCCGTGGCGTCCAGATTCTCGCCCGTCTCGCTGGTCAGGATGACGGAGACGCCCGCGGCGCCGAAGCCGGAGTTGTCGAAGCTCAGGCGCGCGTCGGGAATTCGCCGCAGCTCCGGCCGGATGCGGTCGCGTATCTGTCCGACGCGGCTGTGCCGGTCCTGCTTGAGGATGGCGGTGACCGAGCCCTTGGTGATCCCCGCCGCCCCGCCGCCGAAGCCCCCGCCCGGTCCGCCGCCGCCGCCGCCCGCGCCCACGGTGCTGTACACAGCCTCGGTCTCCGGCTGGCTGGCGATGAGCCTGTCGACGCCGTCGATCACCTGGCGCATGTCGGCCATGGTCGAGCCGGGCGGCGCGTCCACCACCACGGTGTAGTAGTTCGGATTGCCCTCCGGCTGGACGCCCTTGGGCAGGGGGACGAACAGGGCCACCGAGCCGAAGAACAGCGCCGTGGCGATGATCAGGGTGATGATCCGGTGGTCCAGCGCCCAGGTCAGGGTGCTGGTGTAGAAGGCCGGCAGCGACTTCCGCGGACCGGCCGGCTTGGGGCGCAGGAAATAGGCCGCCAGCAGCGGCGTCAGCAGCCGCGCCACCACCAGGGAGAACAGCACCGCCACCGACACCGTCAGGCCGAACTCGCGGAAGAACTGGCCCGGGATGCCGGGCATGAACGACACCGGGAAGAACACCGCCGCCAGGGCGAAGGTGGTGGCGACCACGGCCAGGCCGATCTGGTCGGCGCCCTCGATGGCGGCCTGGTAGGGGCGCAGGCCAAGGTGGGTCCGCTTCTCGATGTTCTCGATCTCGACGATGGCGTCGTCCACCAGGATGCCGATCACCAGGGTCAGGCCCAGCAGGGTGACCATGTTCAGCGAGAAGCCGAGCAGGTGCATGAAGGCGAAGGTGGGGATCAGCGACACCGGCATGGCCACCGCCGTCACCGCGGTCGCGCGCCAGTCGCGCAGGAAGAGGAACACCACCAGCGCGGCCAGGGCCATGCCCTCCAGCAGCGCCTCGACGGTGGCGGCGAAGCCGGCGCGGGTGGACTCCACGCGCGACAGAATCTTGGTGATGTGGGCGTTGGGATAGGGCGCCGGGGTGGGCAGCGCCCTGGCGTTCCTGTTCCCCTTCAGGCGCGCGATGAAGGCCTTGAGCTTGTCGGGTCCGCTGGGCGGTTTGGCGACCTGCATGTCGTGCAGGGCCTGGTCGACCTCGGTCTCCACGGCGATGTCGCTGGCGTCCTTGGTCTTGCTCACCTGGAAGCCGACCACGGGGCGGCCGTTCAGCAGCGCGAAACTGCGAACCTCCGCCGAGCCGTCGCCCACGTCCGCAACGTCCGCCAGGCGCACGAAGCGCCCGCCGGCGGCGGGGATGGAGAGGTTGCGGATGGCGGCGGCGTTGAGCGCTCCGCCCAGGACGCGCAGGGTCTGCTCCCGGTCGCCGACGGTCACCCGTCCGCCCGGCGCGTCGACGCTCATCTGGCCGATGGCGTCGCTGATCTGGTTGGCCGTGACCCCCTGGGCCGCCATCCGGTCGGGGTCGACGATGACGTTGATCTCCCGGTCGACGCCGCCGACGCGGCTGACCTGGGCGACGCCGGGGCGCGACTGCAGGATGCGGGTGACGGTGTTGTCGATGAACCACGACAGCTCGGTTTCGCTCATGCCCGGCGCGACGACGGCGTAGGAGATGATCGGCTGGTCGTCGATCTCCAGCCGCTGGATCACCGGCGGGTCGACGTCGCGGGGCAGTTCGGCGCGGGTCTGGTCGACCTTGGAGCGGACGTCGTCGGTGGCCTTCTGCAGGTCCTGGCCCAGCTGGAACTGGACGACGGTGGTGGATTGGCCCTGGTTCACCGACGAGGCGATGGTGACGACGTTCGACAGGCCCGACAGGGCGTTCTCGATCGGCCGCGCGACCTGGGTCTCCATCTCCGCCGGCGCCGCGCCGCTGCGGGTCACGGAGACCGACACCGCCGGGAACTCCACGTTGGGGAAGTTCTTGATCGGCAGCTGGGTGTAGGAAAACAGCCCGGCGATCACCAGGGCGATGAACAGCACCGCGATGGGGATGGGGTTGCGGATCGCCCAGGCGGAAATCCGCAGTTCTTTTCCCCCGCCGCCGTTCATCGGCTGGCTACGGCGGCGGGCGCCGGCTTCACATAGTCGCCGGGGGTCAGCTGGGCCGACGCCTTGGCCACCACCCGAGCGCCAGCCGGCGGGCCGGTGAGCAGTTCGACGAAGCCTTCCCCGTGCTGGCCGGTGGTGACGGCCACGCGCGAAACGCGATTGTTGGCGTCCACCACCAGCACCGCCGCGCCGTCGGCGTCATAGCGCACTGCGGTCTCGGGCACAGCCAGGCTGGGATGGGTGATGCCGCTGAAGCTGGCCTTGGCGAAGCCGCCGGAGCGGACTTCCGGCCGCACGGGCAGGGCGATGCGCACCCGGCCAAGCTTGGTGCTGGTGTCGACGCGGGGACTGACCAGGCGCACGGAGCCGGTCACCTGCGTCCCGTCGGCCAGGGTCACCTTGGCCGGCACGCCTGGATGCAGCTTGCTCAGCGCGCTCTCGGCGACGTCCGCCGCCAGCTCCACCTGGCCGTCCTTGGCGATCCGGAACCAGGCGGTCGTGCCGACGCCGGAGAGGTCTCCCTGGCGGACGTTGCGCTCGATCACCAGGCCGGCGTAGGGGGCGCGGACCACCATGTGCGCCTCGCGCTCGCGCATGGCGGCCGCGGCGGCGTCCTGGGCCACGGCCGCGGCGCGGGCGTTCCTGGCCGCGAACCGGCGGGCGTCGATCTGCTCCTGGGACAGCAGGCCCTCGGCGTCGATGCCCTTGACCCGCGCCGCCTCGGCCTCGGCGCGCTCGGCCGCGACCCTCTGCTGGGCGGCCAGAGCCACCTGCTGGTCGACCTGGGCCCGCAGCAGGCTGTCGTCCATCTGGGCCAAGGGCTGGCCCGCCCGCACCCATTCGCCTTCGTCGGTCAGCACACGCGCAACGCGATATCCGGTGACGTCCGGCAGGATGGCGGTGTCCTCCCGCGGGACCAGCACGCCCGAGGCGGTCAGCCCGCCCTCGATGGCGCGGTTCTCCACCACGGCCAGGGAGACCGCCCGGGCGTTGGCCGTCGGGCTGACCACCGGCTTGGGCTTGCGGCCACAGCCCGATCCGGCCAGGGCCAAGCCAAGGCAAAGGGCGACGAAAATACGCGATTTCAAGGACGGCATGACGGTGATCAAGGCGCCCCCCCGGCGCGTGCGGCATAAGCCCATCCGCCGCCAAGGGCCTTATAGGTCTGGACCGCGCGCCGCAACGCCTGCACCTGCTCGGCGGTCAGCGCCGAGCGGGTGGTGCGCCAGGACTGCTCGGCGCCCAGCGCGGTCTGCAGGTCGTCCAGGCCCTGGGCGTAGCGGGTGCGGGCGGCGTCATAGGCGCGGTGCGAGCGCACCTCGCCATCCTTCAGCAGGATCACCCTCCGCCGGTCGGCGGACAGGCGCACGAGGGCGCTCTCGGCCTCGCCGAAGGCGGTCTGGACGGTCTTCTCATAGAAGATGACCGCCTGTTCGGTGCGTGCATCCTGGGCGTGCATGTCGGCCAGCAGGCGCGGTATGTCCAGCACCGGCTGCGACACGCCCACGCCATAGGCCCAGAAGCTGGTGTTGGTGGTCTGCTGCGCCGGCATCAGCGCCTGCGACGGGTTCGTGGCCGCGGGATTGAAGGTCACCCCCGGCGAGACCAGGTGCGACAGGCCGGCGCTCGGCTGGAAGGTGAAGGTGGGGAACAGGGCGCGGTGGGCGATCTTGTCCCGCCCGGCGGCGGAGCGGACCTTGGCCTCTGCCTCGCGGATGTCGGGGCGGCGCTCCAGCAGTTCGCCTGGGATGGAGTCGGGCGTCGCCGGCGG
>FTIF01317149.1_pt1 | contig 11521 bp, 4 predicted proteins | sample 1658001 | NCBI WGS metagenome assembly FTIF01 (sample SAMEA3914789, study PRJEB12502) | metagenome | biome: forest; material: soil | place: Canada | collected 2011-07-03 | depth 0.3 m | reverse complement strand
CCGTCACGCATGACGGTGGCGCGATCGCAGATTTCGTAGATTTCGTCCAGCTTGTGGCTGACGTACACGACCGATACGCTATCCGCCTTGAGCTTTCGGATGACGTGGAACAAGCGGTCGACTTCCCGTCCGTCGAGCGAGGAGGTCGGCTCGTCCATGATGACCAACCGCGCCGAGAAGCCAATCGCCCGAGCGATGGCGCTCATTTGCTGCGTGGCCGTGCTGAATTCGCCGAGCGGTCTGCGCACATCGATCTCGACATTGAATTCAGCCAGCAGCTTTTCCGCTTCGACGCGCATGGCCTTGCGATCCAACAGGCCCCAGCGCGAGAACGAACGCCCCAGGCAGATGTTCTCGGCGACCGAACGCTGGGGAACCAGGTTGATCTCCTGGTAGATCGTGCTGATCCCCTTCCGTTGGGCGTCGTGCGGCGAACGCGCATCGAAGGGCTCTCCCTTGAACCGGATCTCGCCTGCATCCTTGCGGAAGTAGCCAGTGAGGGCCTTGATCAGCGTCGATTTGCCAGCGCCGTTCTGTCCCATCAAGGCATGGACCTCGCCCGTGCCGATGCACAACGCTGCGGATGACAGCGCTGGCACGCCAAGGAAGCGCTTTTCGATGCCACGCATGTCGAGCAGCACCCCGGTGGGTATGCCTGGCGAGTCCATTGCCGCTCCTGTCCCGCGTGATCCGCATGCAGCTCAGTAGGCGCCGGCCAGCGATGCTGCGGCGTTCGAGCCATCATAGAAGCGGTCGACGCTCTTGATGTAGGCAGGGATCTTTTCTCCGGCTGCGTAGGCCGCCATCGTGGCGAAGGCCTTGGGTCCGAACAGCGGGCTGCATTCACAGGACGCGCCCATCTTTCCGTCGACGATGGCCTGCACCCCGTCGCGCCCGCCGTCGATCGACACCACGAGCACGTCCTTGCCGGGCCTGCGGCCCGCGGCTTCCAGCGCCGCGATGGCGCCCAGCGCCATTTCGTCGGCATGGCAGTAGAGGATGTCGGCGGTCGGATGGGCCTGGATCAGCGTCTCCGCGACCTGGCGGCCCTTGTCCCGAGAAAAGTCGCCGGACTGGGATGCGACGATCTTGAACTTGGGATGCTGCCTGATGAGGTCGTCAAAACCCTTCTTGCGGTCGTTGGCCGGCGAGGAGCCAACCGTGCCTTCGATCTCGATGATGCTGGTCCTGTCGCCGGCGTTCTTGACCAACCATTCCGCTACGCGGTGACCTTCTTCGACAAAATCGGAACCGATGAAGGTCACGTAGTCTTCACCGGGCTTGGCCATGGTGTGGTCGACGTCACGGTCCAGCAGGATGACGGGGATGCCGGCCCTCTTTGCCGCGAGGATGACGGGGACAAGCGGCTTGTCCTCGCGGGGCGGCAGAAAGATGACGTCGACGCCCTGCGCGATCATGGAACTGACATCGGAAGCCTGCTTGGCAGCCGAACTTGCAGCGTCGGTATAGACGAGTTGATGGCCCAGGCGGGCAGCCTCGTCGCGCATGCTCTTGGTCTCCGCGATGCGCCAGGGGCTGTTGCTTTCACTCTGTGCAAAGCCGACCTTGTACCTGGCCTTCTTGGCCAGCGGAGGGAGGGCGGCGAAGGCAGGCATGCCGAACAGCACGGCGGTCGTTGCGACTGCGGAGGTGATCAGCATCTTGCGGCGAGATGTGGACATTCTTGTCTCCTTCAGTGTTGAGACGCGACTGTGGCGGCTGTCCTGGCACTTTCCCGCGTCTGCAGGACAATGTACTAGTTTATAAATATTAGCTATCTAGGGTTTTTCTGTAGCACTGGAGAGGCTGTTCCCCGGGATGCCTCGAGCCGTTTTACTCTGAGTGACGCATCATTCGCCATTGATAAATATAAACCCTAATGTGAGTAATATTTATAATTCAGTACATTCAAGAGCCAAGCCAGACACGCAAGGGGCAACCCCATTGAGCTGGCCGGAAGAGGGTCATCGTGTCCATGCGGAGTCCGTCGACAGAGGCACTCGAAGTCCTGCGGGAGGACGGCGGGCTGACCCTGTATCGCGGCATGTCCACGCTGGCTCTGGTGCTCACGGACAGGCGTCGAGAGTCGTTGGTGGCAAGGCTCGAAAGAGAATTTGCGCAGCGCGACCTGCTCGACGAGCGGTGGTCGGCTCGGCCCCTGAGGCTCGTGACGGAGGGCAACGCTGCGATGCTGCGCCTGACCGATCCGGGTGGGCAGATCCTGAGTCGCAGGATGGGTCATCCCTGGGAGACATCTCTCTTCCTTCGGGTCGCCGTGGGGATCGCTTCCGCGCTCGGAAGTCTGCATCGGGCAGGCCTGATGCACCGGGACCTGAAGCCGGGCAACGTCTTCGTCGACTTCGACACAGGTTCTGCCTGGCTTGCCGGCTTCGCATTCGCATCGAGGCTTTCCCATGATGGCCATGCGTTCGGGCTACCGCCGAACGTGATTGCAGGCACGCTGGCCTACATGGCACCCGAACAGACCGGGCGCACGAACCGCTCGACGGACTCGCGCAGCGATCTCTATGCGTTGGGCGTCGTGTTCTACGAGATGCTGTGCGGAGCGTTGCCCTTCAGCGCTTCGGATCCGCTCGAATGGATCCATTGCCATGTCGCACGGCAAGCCGTGCACTTGTCCGAGCGCCTGCCGACAGTGCCGGCCATGCTGGCCGCCATCGTGATGAAACTGCTGGCGAAGGCGGGTGAGGATCGATACCAGACGGCCGCGGCCCTCGAGGCAGACCTGCGTCGTTGCCAGCGGGAGTGGGAGTCCGGTGCCAGGATCACCGGATTCCGGCTCGGCGCAGAGGACGTGTCCGGTCGACTGGTGATCCCGGACAAGTTGTACGGGCGTGCAGCCGAAACTGTGACGCTGCTCGGCGCCTTCGAGCGGGTGGCTCGCGGAGCCGTCGAACTCACGCTTGTCTCAGGGTGCGCGGGCATCGGAAAATCCTCCGTCGTCGAGGAGTTGCACAAGGCCATTGTTCCGGCCCGCGGCATCTTCGTCTCCGGCAAGTTCGACCAGCGTCTTCGCGACCAGCCCTGCTCCACTTTGGCCGAAGCATTCAGAGGATTGATTCGCCGCATGCTGGACGGCGATCCGGCCCACGCAGCCCGGTGGAAGCAGCAGATCGCCGATGCCCTGGGGAGCCGCTGCGGCCTGTTGTTCGAGCTGCTTCCTGAACTGGCCACCCTCATGGGTCCGCAGCCCCCGTTGCCAGCCCTGAGCCCGGCAGAGGCAACGCTGCGTTTCCAGTCGGCGTTCATCCGCTTTGTCAGCACCTTCGCGTGCGAGGACCATCCCCTCGTCGTCTTTCTCGATGACTTGCAATGGATGGATTCCGCGACGCTCTCGCTCGTCGAAGGCATCGCCATTCATCCACAGACGCGCCACCTGCATCTGATCGGCGCCTATCGGGACGACGAGGTCACGATCGGTCACCCGCTGATCAAGACCATCGCGGCCATCCGTGCTGGCGGACGAAACGTTGAACAGTTGGAGCTTCTCCCGCTGAACGTCAACGATGTGCGGCAGTTCGTCGCCGACGCCCTGCGCCTCGCTCCGCATCAGGCACGCCCTCTCGCCAGGCTCCTGCACGAAAGAACCGGGGGCAATCCACTATTCGCAGGGCAGCTCGTGGCGAGCCTCGAGGAAGAAGGCGTCCTGACATTCGACGCGCCCGCCAGGCAGTGGAATTGGGACGCAAGAGGCATCGAAGCAAAGAGCCGAACCGGCAACCTGCTTGACCTCATGATCCGGCGGCTGTGGCGTCTCCCCGCTGCGACTCGGCAAGCCCTTCAGGTGTTGTCATGCATCGGGCGGCGAGCAGAATTCGTCATGCTCGCGGCCTTGTGCGGGTCCGCGAAGTCCATGCATGCGCACTTTGGGCCTGCTATCGAAGCGGGCCTCATCCTCGCAGACGAGACGGGGTACCACTTCCTGCATGACAGGGCCCAGGAAGGCGCGTACGCACTCATTCCAGAGCAGGCCCGCAGCGCGATGCACCTGGAGATTGGCCGTGCGCTGTCGAGGCTCCTGTCAAAAGATGCGCTTGCCGACAAGGTGTTCGACGTCGCCAACCAGCTGAATCTGGGTCTGGCACTCGTGTCGGATGACGAGGAGCGAGTCAGGATCGCGGAGATCGGCCTGCAGGCAGCACGCAAGGCAAAGGCCTCCACGGGATACGAGGCCGCTTGCAACTACCTCCTGGCTGGCGCGACTGCTCTTGGTTCGAACAGCTGGGATCACGCCTACGAGTTGGCGTTCGCGCTGCGCTTCGAACGGGTCGAATGTGAGATCAGTCGCGGCCACGTCGATGCGGCGGCCGTGTTTGTGGACGAGATGATCGGCAAGAGTCGATCAAGGATCGACCGCGCCCAGGCGATCGTCCATCGGATGACCTTGCAAATGATGCGTGGCGAGGTCACCCAGGCAGTACAAACGGCGATTAGCGGTCTCGGCGAGCTCGAACAGGCCGTTTCCGAGAAGCCAAGTCCGGCGTACGTGCGAGCCGAATACGAGGAACTGTGCCAAGCCATGCACGGCATGGCGATCGAAGACTTGGCCGGCCTCCCGGTGATGGACGATCCAGAAATGGCGGCCGCCATGAGCATCATGGTGCGCCTCGGACTGGCGGCGTATTTCACCGACGCGAACCTCCACCGGACGATCGCCATCCGCCTGGTCAGGCTGACGCTCGCCCACGGATTGTCGGAATCGTCGGTGTACGGCTGTTCCGGACTGGGTTCCTGCCTGGGCGCCGCCTTTGATCGCCATGCCGATGGCGAGCGTTTCGCGCGGGTGGCTGTCGCGATCGCCGAGAAAGAGGGATACCTCGCTTTCAAGGCCGGGGCTTGCGTGGCACTGCAGGAGGCCGTCCTCTGGACACGCCCCGTTTCGGAGGCTGTGGCATGGCTCGACGAATCCATCAAGCTGGCCAAGGCAACCGGTGCCGTCTTCTTCGGATGCTACGCTGTCGAGCATCGACTGACGGACCTTCTGTTCCGGGGCGATCCGCTCGATGCGATCTGGAACGAGTCCGTGGCCGCGCTGTCGTTCGCCCAGAAGAGTCGCGTGCAGCACGTGAGTGACATCATCGGCAGCATTCAGGACTTCACCCGGGCGTTGCGCGGAGTGACGAACAGCGCCCCCTTCGATGAAGGCGAGAGCGATGCACGGATCCGGGAAAGCGATATCCCGATGGTGGCGTGCATCCACGGAATCCTGCAGGTGCAGCGCCTGTTCCTTGTCGGAGATCATGCCGGGGCGCTGGCATTCTGCGGGAAGTTGACGCCGATTCTCTGGTCGTCGCAATGCCACGTCCAGGCTGTGCAATATCGCGTGTTCCACTCGCTTGCCATCGCGGCGAGCTATTCCCAGGCCGATACCGCCCGCCAGCAGGAATGGCGCGCCACACTGGGGGCCAATGTCGCCATGCTGGCTCGCTGGGCCGCCAACTGCCCGTCGAGCTTCTCGCACAAGCATGCCCTCGTCGCAGCGGAGCTGGCGCGCGTCGAAGGACGGGGGATGCAGGCCCTGCAACTGTACGAGCAGGCGATCCGATGCGCCGCCGACAACGGATTCGTCCAGGATCGCGCCCTTTCGTGCGAACTCGCCGCCGCCTTCTGCCTGTCGCAGGGCCTGGAAGCCGCAGGCCGTGCCCACTTGCGTGAGGCGCGTCGAGGCTATCTCCTCTGGGCCGCCCAAGCAAAGGTCGCCTTGCTTGACGAACGCTATCCGGGAATTGAAGAGCGCGCGGCATCTGCTCAGGCGCCCGCCATCGAAGCCTCGCTCGAGCACTTCGACCTCGCCGCCATCATCAAAGGTTCGCAGGCGCTGTCTGGCGAAATCGTGCACGCTCGACTGATTGAGAAGCTGATGTCGATCTCGCTCGAGCACGCCTCCGCCGAACGCGGACTCCTGATCGTTCGCAAGGCGGATGGACTCTTTCTGGAAGCCATTGCATGCTCGAGCGCGGATGGCGTCTCGGTCGAAAAAGTGTACCGGCCGCTCGCGCCGACGGATCTGCCCGATGCCATGCTGCAGCACGTTCTCGCGACGCGCAGCAGCGTCACGTTGAACGACGCCCGCCAGGCCAATCCGTTTTCGCACGACGACTACCTGCGGCAAAAGAACCTGCGTTCGATCCTCTGTCTGCCGTTGGTCAAGCAGCGAAAGCTGATCGGCGCCCTGTATTTCGAGAACAATCTCGTATCGCATGTCTTCACGCCGGCGCGCCACGCCTTGTTGGACCTGCTGGCATCCCAGGCTGCGATCTCGCTGCAGAACGCGGACCTGTACGCGAGGCTCGAACAAGAGGTCGTGGAGCGCAAGCAGTCAGAGGCCGCACTGCGCCAGTCGGAGGAACGCTATGCGCTTGCCATCGAAGCGGCGGCGGACGGACATGCCGACTGGATCGTGGAGTCGGACACCTTCTACTGCTCCCCGCGTTGGCTCGAGCAGTGGGGCCTGCCTCCCGAGCTCGCCATCACGCACCGTCAGCAGATGCTCGACCTGTTCCCGTGGCATCCCGAGGATCGCCCGCGCGTGCTGGCTCTGCTGGATCAGGTTCGCGAAACGGGCGCGAATCGTCTGGAGTTGGACACCCGCGTCATCGTCCGCGGCGAGGTCCGCTGGATGCACGGCACCACGCTGTACCTCCGCGATTCAGCAGGCAAGCTGCTGCGCGCCAGTACGGTGACGACCGATATCACCGCACGCCGTCGAGCGGAGGATGAGTTGCGGGCCTCCGAGGAGCGCTACGCGCTCGCCATGGCAGGCTCGAACGAAGGCGTCTTCGACTGGGACCTTCGCACCGGCAACACCTTCCTTCCCGCGCGCACGCAGGAACTTCTCGGACTTCCCGTCGCCGACCCGTGGAAGACCCGCGAAGAATGGGAAGCCCTCCTCACATACCACCCTGGCGATCTCGAGCGCATGGAAGCGGCCTTGGCCGTCCACTTCGCAAGCCAGACGCCCTACGATCAAGAAGTGCGCTTCATCCTGCCCGGTGGCCAGATCCGCTGCTTCCGCGTCCGCGGCACGGCGCTTCGCGATGCGGAAGGCAAGCCTTATCGCATGGTCGGGTCTCTGGAGGACATTACCGAACGCAAGCGCCAGCAGGATGAAATGCAACGCCTGGAGGGCCGGCTGCGCCAGGCCGAACGCTTCGAGGCCATGGGCACGCTGGCTGGCGGGATCGCGCACGATTTCAACAACCTCCTCGGTGCCATCCTGGGGTTCGGCGAGCGTGCGCTGCGAACGGCAGAGGAGGACAGCCGCCTGCATCACGACATTGGCAACGTCATCGTTGCTGCGGAACGCGGGCGAACGCTCGTGGAACGCATCCTGTCGTTCAGCCGAGGATGCGGCGAACGCGTGCCCGTGCACGTGGAAAAGGTCGTGCGCGAGGCGCTTGTCCTCCTGCAAGCGAAGTTGCCGCCGCGAATCGCCTTGCGGACGCAGCTGCGCGCCGGGCGTGCCGCGCTCCATGGGGACGCCACCCAGATCCATCAATTGCTGATGAATATCGGGACGAACGCCGTGCAAGCCATACCGAACAAGGGCACGCTGTCAGTCGCGCTCGACGCCACCGAGGTACGTGAGTCGCGACAGGCAACCGTCGGCACCGTGGTGCCGGGTGCATGGCTCATTCTGGAAGTGGCAGACGACGGCACCGGAATCCCGGCGGACATCCTCCACCGGATCTTCGATCCGTTCTTCACGACAAAGGAAGCCACAGTCGGCACCGGACTGGGGCTGTCGCTGGTCCTGAGGATCGTGAAGGAGGTGGGTGGTGCCATCGACGTCCAGAGCGAGCCTGGTCTCGGCACGAAGTTCAGCATCTACCTGCCGCGCGCCGGCGACGCGCCCGAGGAGCCGCGCCACAAGGTGCTCTCAGCACCGGCCGGCCAAGGGCAACGGGTGCTCATCGTGGATGACGAGGAGCCACTGCTCGAATTGACCACCGATACGCTCCGTGAACTGGGCTACCAGCCCACCGGATTCGTCTCCGCGAACGCCGCGCTACGGGCATTCCAGGCAGATCCGGGCGCGTTCGACGCACTCATCACGGACCAGCGCATGCCCGGCATGTCCGGAGACAAGCTCATTCGCGAGGTCCGGCGTGTCCGCCCGCTGATCCCGGTCATCCTGATCAGTGGTTATGCAAGCGACATCACTGCATCCCGTTCCGACAACGCCTGGTCCGACGAAGTCCTGATCAAGCCGCTGCGCACGAACACGCTCGCAACGAGTCTCGCGCACTTGCTGGGCTCCAGTTGAGTCCCTGGGACCGAGGCAGATCGGAAACAAGGTGCTGATCCAGCCATTGAAGGAACTGGAGGTCCGTTGTCCGCCTACCCCGTTGTCAGATAGTGTTGCGCGTCACAGTTCGTGCTAGTAGCACCAGAGATCGCGCTAGTGTCGGTAAAGCCACCGGGGATACCTGCGCTTCTCCTCTAGGGACAGTCTTATATGGGCGCCTCCCGGATCGCAAGTGACGTCTGCGTGTGACGAAGCAGGAGGCAGGGCTGCAGTCTTATATCCGGCCTGTTGTGCAGGCGGCGAAGCCTGCTGGCCCTGATGGCATTCGCCGACGAGGTTCCCATCTGCACATCGAGCTCGAAGCTCCACGTCCCTATCGGAAGGTCCCCGTCCCGGTCCGACCTGTCTGGCCCATCACACGGTTGGTCGCTTGCTCTCCTAAAACGGTTGATTGGGGTATGACGGGTCAGGCTGCCTGCCAGGCTTCCGGGCGCCATTCCTGACCTCTTGCCAGTACAGCCCAGATCGTCCTGGCGAGCTTGTTCGCAACGGCAGCCACCACGACGCTGTACGGTCGACGCTTGAGCAGTTCGCTGAGCCACGGCCAGGTCGTCGATCGATCAGATCGCACGATGGATCGCGCGCCGTGCATCAACAGCGTTCGCAAATACGCGTCACCTCGCTTGCTGATCCCCAACTGTCGAACACGACCTCCGGTTCCGGTTTGCCGAGGCACCAGGCCGATCCATGCGGCGAATTCGCGTGCACTCTTGAAGGCCGTCGGTGTTCCCATCGTGGAGATCACTGCGGTGGCCGTCATGAGCCCAACGCCGGGGATCTCCGCCAGTGTCTTGCAGGCGGGCGATTTGCGCAGGTTTTCCGAGAGTCGCCGCTCGATCGTGGCAATGTCGCGCTCAAGATCGTTGACGCGCCGCACTTGCTCATCGATGCACTCGATGAACATCGCCGGCAGCTTGCTCTTCGCCTCCATCAGCGCAGCGGGCAATTCCTTCAGCAGCGCTCGATGACCTTCCGACATCACGATGCCGAACTCGTACATCAGACCGCGGATCTCGTTGGTCTGCATGATGCGCATCTTCATGAGCTGGGCGCGCAGGCGATGCAAAGCCAGCACGACCTGCTGCGCTTCGGTCTTGACGGGAACGAACCTCGTCCCGGGCTGCTGGCCGGCCGTCCAGATCGCTTGCGCGTCGGCCGCGTCGGTCTTGTTGCGCTGAACGAAGGGCCGAACCATCTTCGCCGGCAGCAAGCGTACGTCGTGGCCGAGCTTGATCAATTGCCGCCCCCATTCATGAGCACTGCCGCAGGCTTCGATCAGTACGAGCGACGGCGTCCGATTGACGAACCATTGGAGCACCTGGGCGCGCTTCAGCTTCAGACGCTCGATGCTGCCCGTCTCGGGCTCCACCCAATGGAGTTGGAACACCTTCTTGGCGATGTCGATCGCGACGACGTTAAGCTCCATGATGGATCCTCCGGTTCAGTGGTTGAGTCGCATCTCCACTCTGGCACATCGATGCCGTCGCCGGAGGATCCGCCCTGTTGCCGGGGTCTCCGCGCGCCGGCCCGTTGCCGGAGGGAGGCGCCCATACCATCTGCACAACCGGTGTGGCGAGCGTCAATCCGAGGCGTTCGACGGCGCACGCTGCGTGATTTGAAAATCGGCAGCGTTCCGGTCGCAAAATTCTCTTCAAGATCGTCGAATTCGAGGCTCTGCGCCTCGACTTCCCACGCTGCGGGCGCACTCATCCCTGGGCCCCCATCAACTGCTTGCGCGCCATCCACAGATTGCTCATCGCGAACAGCATCGTCAGCCGCGCGGTGTTCTTGGCCAAGCCGCGATACCTCACCTTGGCATAGCCAAACTGCTGCTTGATGACGCGGAACGGATGCTCGACCTTGGCCCGCACGCTGGCCTTGAGCTTCTCGATCTTCTCAAGCAGCCGGTCGCGCCTGTTCTTCGGGTTCAGCGCGCGTCGCTTGCCGGGCTGCATCGCCACGTGCCAAGTGACTTCCAGATCCTTGGCTTCGTCGCGCTTGCCGATGCCTCGGTAGCCTGCATCGGCGAACACCACTTCCTCCTCGCCGTGCAGCAACGCAGCCCCCTGAGTCACGTCGTTGACGTTGGCAGCCGTGCCGATCACGGTGTGCACCAGGCCCGACTCTGCGTCCACGCCGATGTGGGCCTTCATGCCGAAGTGCCAGGCGTTGCCCTTCTTCTTCTGATGCATCTGCGGATCACGTTCGCCGTCCTTGTTCTTGGTCGAACTCGGCGCGGCAATGATGGTGGCGTCAACGATGGTGCCGGTCTTGAGCATCAAACCCTGCTGTGCCAGGCCGGCGTTGATCGTCGCCATCACCTGCGCGGCCAGGTCATGCTTCTCCAGCAGATGGCGGAACCGCAAGATCGTCGTCTCGTCAGGAATGCGCGGCGAGCCCGCCAGCCCTGCGAACTCGCGGTACAACGGCCGCTCGTGCAACTCTTCTTCCATTGCCGGGTCGCTGAGGTTCCACCACAGCTGCAGGCAGTGGATGCGCAGCATCGTCTCGACGGCAAACGGCGGGCGGCCACCCAAGGCCTGATGAGCGCCGCGCGCGTGAGGCTGAATGATGCCCACCAACGCCGCCCACGGCACCACGCTGTTCATCTCCTCGAGGAAGATCTCCTTGCGTGTCTTCTTGTGGACCGGGTCAAAGCCGAAGTTCGATTGCGTCATGGCCGATATCTTCTCCGACCGTCAGCACTCGCGCCAGTCGTGGCCGCCCCGAGGTTTCGCAGACCTTCCCTAATCTTACTGTGTCACAAGAGTAGTTTTGCGCTTGCTCTGCCGCAGCACGGGCACTCGCCGAGGCGGGCGATCAGTGCGTAGCTCAGGCTGAGCCGGAGTGTCTTTATCGAGTGATCCACGTGCCGCTGCGCGCGCAGGGCTGCCCCGCGGGATGTAATCGCTGGGAAGGGCAGGCACTTGGCGTTCGATGAAGTTTTTTTTGCCGCCGACTGGTTTGTCGGCAATGAGTCTCTCGGTCATCAGGAACGCGTAGGCCGCGATGCTCAGGCTGGCGTGGTGGTGGAACCCTCGCCAGCCACGGCCTTCGTAGTGCCCCAGCCCGAAGTCCTGCTTCAAGTCCTGGTAGTCGCGCTCGATGCGCCAGCGTTGGTACGCAGCGCTGACCAGATCTTTGATCGGCGTGTCTTCAGGCAGCGTGGACAAGATGTACTTGATCGGCTCT
>FTIF01349072.1_pt1 | contig 11532 bp, 14 predicted proteins | sample 1658001 | NCBI WGS metagenome assembly FTIF01 (sample SAMEA3914789, study PRJEB12502) | metagenome | biome: forest; material: soil | place: Canada | collected 2011-07-03 | depth 0.3 m | reverse complement strand
GGCGGCCGCTGGCACGCTCCATGCTTGAACCGGCTAGCTACGCCGTAGGGGGCTTTCAGACGGCGGGCTAACAGGGCAGTTCTACCGCTGCAGGAAAGAGGAGTTGCATCAATGAAATTAATCACAGCCATCATCAAGCCGTTCAAGCTTGACGAGGTGCGTGAGGCGCTTTCGGAGATCGGCGTCGCCGGCATCACCGTCACGGAGGTCAAGGGTTTCGGTCGCCAGAAGGGCCACACCGAGTTGTATCGCGGTGCGGAGTACGTGGTCGATTTCTTGCCGAAGGTGAAGATCGAAGTGGCAGTCACCGACGACAAGCTCGACCCCGCGATCGAGGTCATCACCAAGGCGGCACACACCGGCAAGATCGGCGACGGCAAGGTTTTCGTGCTGACGCTGGATCAGGCCATCCGCATCCGTACCGGCGAAACCGGCAAAGACGCACTGTAAGGAGCCCACAAAAATGCTTTCCCGTACCAACCCTCTCACCAGCACGGCACGCGTGCTGCTGTTCGCCGCCGCTGCGGCGTTCGGCAACATGGCCATGGCGGATACAGCACCTGCTGCGACACCTGCCGCTCCTGCTGCCGCCGCACCCGCCGCTGCAGCACCTGCCGCTGCAGCTCCGGCAGACGCGGCTGCGGCCACCGCCGCTCCCGCCGCCGATGCTCCCGCTGCCCCGACGCCGAAGTGCGGCGACAAGGGCTTCGACTGCAACAAGGGCGACGTGGCGTGGATGATGACCTCCACCGCCTTCGTGCTGTTCATGACCGTGCCGGGCCTGGCCCTGTTTTACATGGGCATGGTGCGCACCAAGAACGCCCTCTCCACCACGATGCAGAGCTTCGCGATTTTCTGCGTCGTCTCGGTGCTGTGGGTGGTCTATGGCTACAGCCTGGCGTTCACCGCCGGACACGACGGTCACTGGTATCAACCCTTCATAGGGTCGCTGGACAAGCTGTTCATGGCCGGGGATGACCCGACCACGGCAGTTGCCGCGACCTTCAGCAAGGGCCAGTACCTGCCGGACTACGTGTACGCCATGTTCCAGCTGACCTTCGCCGCCATCACCGTGGCCCTGATCTCCGGCGGTTACGCCGAGCGCTTCAAGTTCAGCGCGATGATCATCTTCAGCATCCTGTGGTTCACCTTCGCCTACCTGCCGGTCTGCCACATGGTCTGGTACTGGGACGGCCCGGATGCCTACACCGATGCCGCGGGCGCGGTGGCTGGATCGGCTGGGGCCCTGGCCGACACCCATGCCGGCTTCATCTTCCACAAAGGCGCTCTGGACTTTGCCGGCGGCACCGTGGTGCACATCAACTCCGGCATCGCGGCGCTGGTCTGCGCCATCATGCTGGGCAAGCGCGTCGGCCTGGGCAAGGTGCACATGGCTCCGCACAGCGTGACCATGACCGCCATCGGCACCGGCATGCTGTGGATGGGCTGGTTCGGCTTCAACGCCGGTTCCGCACTGGAAGCCACCGGCGCCGCCGGCCTGGCCTTCTTCAACACGCTGTTCGGCACCGCCGTGGCCGGTTGCGCCTGGGCGCTGACCGAATGGGTGCTGAAGGGCAAGCCCAGCCTGCTCGGCATCTGCTCCGGCATCGTCGCCGGCCTGGTGGCCATCACTCCGGCCGCCGGTTATGTCGGTCCCTGGGGCGCGCTGATCACCTGCGGCGTCGCCGGTGTGGTCTGCCTGATCGCTTCGACCAAGGTCAAGGCCATGCTCGGCTACGACGATGCCCTCGATACCTTCGGCGTGCACTGCGTCGGCGGCATCATCGGCTCGCTCGGCACCGGCATCTTCGCCAACCCGAAGTTCGGTGGCCAGGGCGTGTATGACTACGTCGCCAACAAGACCGCCGATTTCGATGCCACTGGGCAGATCATCTCGCAGCTGTGGGACATCGGCATCACGCTGGTCTGGTCCGGCGGTGTTGCCCTGGTGGTGCTGCTGCTTCTGAAGTACACCATCGGCATCCGTTCCAGCGAAGCGGATCAGGAAGAAGGTCTGGATCTGGCCGATCACGGCGAGAAGGCCTACAACTATTAAGGATTCTGCTTCACCCTTTTCCTAACAGGGGTTGTAACCTGGGCGGGCCGGCAACGGCCCGCCCATTTTTTTGGTCGAAGCAGCCGCAACAATTTCCGTCCCATTCCTTCCGGATGTGTGACGAATGATCCGGCCCAGCCCTCACTCAGGCCCGGTTCTTGAACAGTAAATCCCGTAGCCCGCTTTTAACCCGCACGCGCCAAAAATCTTCGCCAACGCTTCGGCTGGGAACACTGACGCTTATTTGAACAGTCCGGTCATGGATGACCGGTTCTTGGACAGGATGTCCACAATGCTAGACTTTGAGGAATAAGTTTCCGGTGGAAATAAAATCATGAAAATGCTGATTGCGATCATCAAGCCGTTCCGCCTCGATGCGGTGCGGGAAGCCCTGGCCGATGCCGGCGTGCAGGGCATGACGGTGACCGAGGTGCGCGGTTTCGGCCGGCAGAAAGGCCATACCGAGCTGTACCGCGGCGCCGAATACACGGTCGATCTGCTGCCCAAGATCAAGATCGAGGTGGCGCTGGCGCCGGATACGGTGGACAAGGCAATCGAGGCGATCCAGAAGGCCGCCAAGACCGGCCAGATCGGCGACGGCAAGATTTTCGTCTACGATCTGAACCAGGCGGTGCGCATCCGCACCGGCGAGTCGGGTGTCGGCGCGGTCTGAGGATCGTGGCCGCGGGCACGAAAAAAGATAACGGGGAGTTTTATGCGAGCGACCGCACCAAGGACAAGGATCGGATTGATCGGCCTGGCTGTCACAGCGCTGCTATGGGCCTGCTCGGCTGCTGCGGCTGACGCCACGCTGTACCGCTGGGTCGATAAGGATGGGCACGTCCACTACGGCGATCAGGCCGCACCCAACGCCAAGCAGGTCAATCCGAAACGGCTCGGCAACGAGGATGCGGACGCCAGCGCCGGCGACGCTGCTGCCGCGGCCGCCAGCGCCAAGCAGGCGGCGGAGTGCCAGAGCAAAAACGACCAGCTGGGCCGCTACAAGAGCGCCACGTCCATCACCGAAACCGACGCCCTGGGCAATACCCGCGACTACTCCGCCGAGCAGAAAGACCAGCTGGTGGCGAAAACGCAGCAGTACATCGACGCGCACTGCAGCGCTGCCGCCTCCGGTCCCAAATAAGGCGGCCGCTACCTAGAGCGCCAGCGCCTGCTTGACGAAGTTCGGCAGGGCGAACGCGGCGTGGTGCGTTTCGACGTTGTAGAACTTGGTGCCCAGGGCGGCAATCGCCGCCTCGTCCAAGCGCTGGGCCAGCGGCCCGGCGGTCTTCTGCGCCACCGAGGCCGACCACCAGCCGGACGGGTAGATCGGCTGCGGGAAGTGCAGCATGCGGGTCTGGGCGAAGCCGGCATCGCGCATGAAATGGTGCATTTCGGCGATCAGCTCCAGATGCAGCAGGGGCGATTCCGATTGCTGCACCAGCATGCCGCCCGGGCGCAGGGCCTTGAGGCAGTCCACGTAGAACTTGCGCCCGAACAGGCCTTCCGCCGGCCCCACCGGGTCGGTGGAGTCGATGATGATCAGGTCCAGGCTTTCCGGGGCCACTTCCTTCATCCAGGCGATCCCGTCGCCGAAGAACAGGGTGGCGCGCGGGTCGCCGTTGGCCACGCACAGCTCGGGGAAATACTGCTCGGACAGGCGGGTGACGCGCTCGTCGATCTCCACCTGCACCGCGCGCTGCACTTCCGGGTGCTTCAGCACCTCGCGCAGGGTGCCGCAGTCGCCGCCACCCACCACCACCACGTCGCGAGGGCTGGGGTGGGAGTTGAGCATCGGGTGCGACATCATCTCGTGGTAGAGGAAATTGTCGCGGGTCGAGACCATGGTGCAGCCGTCGATAGTCATCAGGTAACCGAAGGTTTCGGTCCGGTAGATCTCGATTTTCTGGTAGGGGGTCTGCTCGGCATGTACGCGCTCGCCCAGCTTGAGCGAAAATGCCGTCCCGGTCTGGTCGACGGGCTCGGTGAACCAGCTGTTATCGAGGGACATGCGGTAGCTCCTGGTCATACGGCCGTATTGAGCCGCGCAGTATAAAGGCGAATGGTTACGAAAATGAGTAGCGACGGCATGAAACAGGCTAATTGGACCGCCCAGGACGCCTCCGAGCTGTACAACATCCCGCAGTGGGGCGAGGGTTATTTCGGCGTCGGGCCGGACGGCCACCTGCGCGTGCGCCCCTACCGCGAGCGCTCGCCGGTGGAAATCGACCTGTACGAGCTGGCCCAGCGCCTGCCGCGCGAGGGCCTGGAGCTGCCGGTGCTGGTGCGCTTCACCGACATCCTGCACGACCGCGTCGACGCCCTCACCGGGGCCTTCGCCGAGGTCATCGCCGAATACGACTACCGCGGCGCCTATACCGCGGTCTACCCGATCAAGGTCAACCAGCAGCGCGACGTGGTCGAGGCCATCGTCCGCCACGGCGGCAGCCGCGTCGGCCTGGAAGCCGGCAGCAAGCCCGAGCTGGCAGCAGTGCTGGGCGTGGCCCCGGCTGGCAGCGTCATCGTCTGCAACGGCTACAAGGACCGCGGCTATGTGCGTCGCGCCTTGATCGGCCAGAAGCTCGGCCACCGCGTCTACATCGTGGTGGAGAAGCCGGGCGAGCTGGCCCTGGTGCTGGAGGAGGCGAAGATCCTCGAAGTGACGCCGCTGATCGGCCTGCGTGTGCGCCTCGCCTCCATCGGCGCCGGCAAGTGGCAGAACACCGGCGGCGAGAAGTCCAAGTTCGGCCTGTCCTGCACCCAGGTGCTGGAGTCGCTGGAGCTGCTGCGCCAGGCTGGGGCGCTCGATGCCCTGCGCATGATCCATTTCCACCTCGGCTCGCAGATCGCCAACGTGCAGGACATTCAGCGCGGCATGCGCGAGGCGGCGCGCTTCTACGCCGAGCTGCGCGCCCTCGGCGCGCCGATCGACACGGTGGACGTGGGTGGCGGCCTCGGCGTGGACTATGAGGGCACCCGCTCGCGCTCGTCCTGCTCGATGAACTACAGCCAGCGCGAATACGCCCGCAACATCGTGCGCACCCTGCAGGAAGTCTGCGCCGAAAGCGGCCAGCCCGAGCCCAATCTGATCAGCGAATCCGGCCGCGCCCTCACCGCGCACCACGCTGTGCTGGTCACCGGCGTCATCGACCACGAGGCCGCGCCCGTCACTACGCCGCCGCCGCCGGCGAAGGACGAGCCGGGCATCCTGCATGAGCTGCATGAGCTGCTGGCCGAAGTCGCCACGCGCGGCCCGCTGGAATGCCTGCATGACGCCGTGACCTTCCTCGGTGAAGCGCAGTCGCAATACACCCACGGCGTGCTCAGCCTGACCCAGCGCGCTTCCGCCGAACAGACCTACTTCGCCGTGTGCCGTGCGGTGGTGCCGCGGCTCGACGCCGGCATCCGCGCCCACCGCGAGGCGCTGGACGAGCTGCGCGAGAAGCTGGCGGACAAGTATTTCTGCAACTTCTCCGTGTTCCAGTCGGTGCCGGACGCCTGGGCCATCGACCAGGTGTTCCCGATCTTGCCGATCCACCGCCTCGACGAGCGGCCGCAGCTGCGCGCCACCCTGTGCGACCTGACCTGCGACTCCGACGGCCGCATCGACCACTACGTCGACCGCGGCGGCCTCGAGCCAACCCTGCCGGCGCACGCGCTGGAGCCCGGCAAGCCCTACCTGCTGGGCTTCTTCATGGTCGGCGCCTACCAGGAAATCCTCGGCGACATGCACAACCTGTTCGGCGATACCAATGCCGTCAACGTAGTGATCGACGGCGACGGCTGGAAGCTGGAAGGCGCCGAGCACGGCGACCGTACCGACGAGCTGCTGCGCTACGTCCACTTCGCCCCGGAAGAGCTGGCCCAGGCCTACCGCAAGAAATTCGCGGGAAGCGAGATGCCGGCGGCGCAGCGTGCGGCGCTGCTAGCGGAGCTGGAGGCTGGGCTTTCGGGTTACACCTACCTGTCGTAAGGGGGCATGGGAATGCTTCTGCCAATTCCGCATCAACCCCAACATGACGGCGTCATACCGGCGAAAGCCGGTATCCAGGACTTCGGAGCATGCGCCATCGTTCCCGAATTCCGCTCTTAATCGAGGTGTCAACTTCCAAAGTTGACGATGAGGAGTAGAATCGGTTCACGCTCAAAAGATGGAACCACCGATGGCCGCCGTCCCTGCCACCGCCAAGCAGGAAGTCGAGCAATTGCTTCATGATCTGCCCGACGACAGTACTCTGGAGGATATCCAGTACCACCTGTATGTGCTGGAGAAGATCAAGCGCGGCCGCACTGATATTGCGGCGGGCCGCCACTACACCCAGGAAGAGGCCAAACAGCGGCTGAGCCGGTGGCTGCAGCGGTAGTCTGGTCGCAGGAAGCCCTCGACGACCTTGATGCCATCGCCGGCTATATCGGTCGCGATTCGCCGTTTCATGCACAGCGTGTGGTCGAAGAATTTTTCGAATTGGCCGAGTCGCTGATGGTGAGCCCCGAAATTGGCCGCTTGGTCCCGGAGCTGAAAGACCCGGCGGTGCGTGAGTGCTTCCTCTATAGCTACCGGCTCATTTACGAAACCGGCGGGCGGATCCACATTCTTGCGGTCATTCACGGCCGACGCTTGCTGGAAACGATCGAGGATCGCCTCAAGTAAAGGCCCGTGCCCATAACCTGGAGGAGCGTTTCATGGTCGATTCAACCCGACGCAGCATCGTAACCGCCGGTATCGCCGGCGCCGCCCTGGCTTCCACCTCCGGCCTGGCCAGCGCCAAGCCCAAGGCGGGCCACTACGTTCTGCCGCTGCCGGCCGTGATCAGCCTGCCGGTGATCGGCGAAACGGCGAGCTTCCCGATCCGCCGCATCTACTGCGTCGGCCGCAACTACGCCGCCCACGTGCGCGAGCTCAACAACAACGCCGAGGAGCCGCCGTTCTTCTTCCAGAAGCAGCGCGACATGATCGTGCAGAACGACGGCAAGGTGCGCTATCCGGAACTGAGCAGCGACTTCCAGTACGAGACCGAGCTGGTGGTGGCGATGAAGTCCGGCGGCATGGACATCGCCGCCGAGCAGGCCAACCAGCACATCTACGGCTATGCCGTCGGCTTCGACATGACGCGCCGCGACCGCCAGGCCGACATGAAGAAGATGCAGAAGCCCTGGGAGATCGGCAAGTCCTTCGAGGACGCCGCGCCCTGCAGCGCGATCACTCCGGCGGCCAAGTCCGGCTACCTGAGCAAGGGCCAGATCAAGCTGGTGGTCAACGACAAGACGCGCCAGGACAGCGACCTGAGCGACATGATCTGGAGCGTGGCGCAGATCATCGCCGAGCTGTCGAAGCAGGCGGAGATCGCCGCCGGCGACCTGATCTACACCGGCACGCCGGAAGGCGTCGGCCCGGTGATCCGCGGCGACCGCATGATCGGCACCATCGACGGCCTGCAGCCGCTGGTGGTCGAGATCGTCTGAGCACGGAGCGCTGCGCATGATCGACTCTGCCTACTGCGTGTTGATGGCGCGCTACAACCAGTGGATGAACCGCAAGGTCTACGCCGCCTGCGCCCAACTGACGGACGCGCAACGCAAGGAGGATCGCGGCGCGTTCTTCGGCTCCATCCACGGCACCCTGAATCACCTGCTCTACGCCGACACCATCTGGATGCGCCGCTTCACCGGCCGCCCGCTGGACGGCCTGCGCCCCCGCATGGAGTTCCACCCGGACTTCGAAGCACTGCGCGCCATGCGCGACATTTTCGATCACGAGATCATCGACTGGGCGGCGAAGCTGCAGGACAGCTGGCTGGCGGCGGACTTCACATTCACCAGCGTCGACGGCAGCATGACGCGCACCCAGCCTGCCTGGCAGCTGGTGGTCCATATGTTCAATCACCAGACGCATCATCGCGGGCAGATCACGACGATGCTGTCGCAGTTCGGAGTTGATCCGGGTGTGACGGATTTGCCGGTGATGCCGGTTTAGTTGCCGGTTTAGGGCTCCGCCGCTTCAACTGGCCGGCAGTCTCACTTCAAATACGCAGCCGCCGCCGGCCCGATCTCGGCACTCCACCCGGCCGCCGTGATGCTCGGCGATCTGCTTCACCAGTGACAATCCCAGGCCCCAGCCGTTGCCGGTCTCCTTGGCGCCGGCGGGGCGGTAGAAGGGCTCGAAAATGCGTTCGCGCTCCGCCTCCGCTATGCCGGGCCCGCGATCGCTGACTTGCAGCAGGCGAGCACCGTCCGCTGCGATGAGCAGGTGCGCGCCCACCTCCGCGCCACCGTATTTCAGGGCATTGTCGAGCAGGTTGCGCATCATGCGGCGCAGCAGCCGCGCATCGCCGTGCATCGGCGCCGGCACCACTTCAAAGGCGATGTCGAGCCTTGAACATTCCTCGGCCAGCAAGGCGGCCAGGTCCAGCGGCTCGGCGGGCGGCGGGGTCTTCACCGTTTCCAGCTTGCTCGCCAGCAGGATCTCCTCGATCTGCTCGTCGATCTCCGCGCAGTCGCGCCGCACGCCTTGCAGCCATCGATCCCCTGGCGTCTTGTCGTGCAGCTCCAACGCCATGCGGATGCGCGCCAGCGGCGAGCGCAGCTCATGCGAGGCATTGCTCAGCATGCGGCTGTGCGCCCGCAGCAGCTGCGCCACGCGATCGGCCATCTGGTTGAAGCTCTGCGCCAGGGCTGAGACCTCGTCCCGCCCCGTAGTCGGCGCCCGCTCCGTCAGGTCGCCATTGCCGAAGCGATCGACGCTGCCGGCCAGCGCCTCCAGCCTTCGCGTCAGGCGCCGCGCCACCGGATAAGTCCCGATCGCCACCACCAGGGCGATCCACGCCACGATGGCCAGCCCGTGCAGATGGATATGCATCGGCGCCGACTGCACCTCGACCAGCAGCGAGCGCCCGTCGTCGAGCTGGATGCTGCGCAGGCTGGAGCCATGTTGCATCGGCCTCGCTTCGGCGGAGGCGCTGTGCCCGCCCTTGGCTAGGCTGCCGGCGCCCGCCAGCAGCGCGCCGCTGCGGTCGCGCAGCTCCAGGCCCGATACCAGCGGCGACAAGTCCGCCGCCAGCGCCGCTGCCGCAGCGTCGGCACCGGCGCCATCCGGCGGCAGGGCCCGGGCGACGAAGGCGCTGATCAGGCGGTCGTGATCGGACTCCATCGACCGTTCCATGATCAGGCTCCACAGCAGGGCCGTCACCACCACCATGGCCACCAGCGACATCAGCGTGGTCAGGTAGATGCGGACATGCAGGCGCTGCATCACAGCGGTTCCTCGTCGTCCTGCGAGCGGGGAAACAGGTAGCCGACGCCGCGCAGCGTCAGGATCCGCTTCGGATGCTTGGCATCGTCCTCGATGGCGGCGCGGATGTTGGAGATATGCACGTCGATAGTCCGGTCGAAGGCTTCGGCGGCACGCCCGGCCACGGCGTCGAGCAGCTGGTTGCGGCTGACCACCCGGCCGGCGCGTTCGGCCAGCGCCAGCAGGAGGTCGAACTGGTAGCCGGTCAGCGTCCTGGCCTGCCCGTCCACCCGCACCTGCCGCGCCTCCCGGTCGATCTCCAGCCGGCCGAAGCGCAGCGCCGGATGGACCGGTGCCGCGCCGCGCCGCAGCACGGTGCGCAGTCGGGCCAGCAGCTCGCGCGGATCGAAGGGCTTGGGCAGATAGTCGTCCGCTCCCAGCTCCAGGCCCACCACCCGGTCGGTGGAATCGCCGCGGGCCGTCAGCATGATGATCGGCACGGCACTGGAGGCGCGCAGCCGGGTGCAGACATCCAGACCGTCACCGTCGGGCAGCATCAGGTCGAGAATGATCGCGTCCGGCTGCAGGCGCCGCTGCTCGGCCAGCGCATCCTGCGCCGTATGCCGGCAGCTGACCTGGTAGCCGTGGTGCGAAAGGTACTGCGCCAGCATCTCGCACAGGCGCTCGTCATCGTCGACGATCAGGATGTTGTTGGGGATCTTCTTCGACACCACGGCGCTCATCGATGGAAACGCAAAAAGCTGCCGTCATTGCAGAGACGGCAGCCAACCAAGCGTGACCGCAAAACCGGTCTTCGGCGTTCAACCCATATGATGGAAAAACATCATGTGGTGCCCGCCGCCCGAGGACATCATCTTGTCCATTTTGGCGCCGAGCATCTGGCGTTGCGCCGGAGTCAGGATTTTTGCGACCTGCACCACGGTATCGGATACGCGCTGACTCGTCGACAGGAACAGCTGGTCCTGCTCGGCGCGTAGCTTGGCGATCGCGGCATCGTCGATATCATTGGCCGTGAGCAGCGTCTTCAGCTGCGCCAGCGTGGCGTGGTACTTTTCCATGTCGGCATGCTCCGCAGTCATCGCATCCTTGAAGATGGTGGAGATCTGCTGCTTCTGCGCATCGCTGGCGCCGATCTCGGTCAGCACCGCCTCGAAGTGCTTGTGCATCTGCTCGTGGGAATGGCCCATTCCCATGTGCCCGGCGCCGTCTGCCTCGACGCTCGCCGTCACCGCGTCGGCCAGGGCCGAGGGCGCGCTGACGGCATACATGCCCGCCATGCCCAGGCCCACCGCACCGCTCAGGGCGATGGCGCGAAGCAGTCCGCGCTTCCAGCTGCCTGCTGTGTTCCGGCTTGCGCCGGCTGTTGTCTGGTCCGTCATGAATTCACCTCTGGCTTTGGATTGATTGGGCGCTCCCCGGCTCATGCAGGGCCGGGGAGACAGGGTGAATCCTGCCGGGCCGGCATTCAGGGCATACGAACGGCATGTAAAGATTTATTTAGCCCCGCCCCTCGTGGACAAACGGGGGGACAGTGGGCGGGAAATCGGCGCAGCTTGGGCGCGTCGACCCAGAACGCTGTCTCGATCAGCGACTGTCCAGGGAGAAAATCCGCATGGCCCGGAAACTGTGGCTATTGGCGCTGGCTTGCCCGCTGCTTATTCGCAGGACAAGCTGCTTCCGGCATTCAGCCTGCCTGCAAGCTGGCACTTCCTGAACGGCTTCGGCAGCGCAAGCTGCTGCGTCTGCTGGGTGCCCTTGTAGTGGCAGACCAGCCAGATCGCAGTTTCCTGGCCGGAGAAAATCCAGTAGTAGGAGGCATGCGCACCGGTGTCGGCATTGTCCGGCACCAGTTCGGCCATCTCCGCCGGCGGGCCGTCGAAGACGCTGATGCTTTGCGCCTTGATCGGCTTGCCGGATGCGAGAGTGAGCAGGGGGCAGGAAATATTCTCTGCGGCGGTGGCGCTGTTGGCCGAGAGCATTAGGGAGAACGCGAGGAAGATGGCGGTGCGCATGGGCCTGCTCCTGCTGCCGCCTATATTGGAGGCGTGCACAGCATAGCGAGGATGGACGGATTGCGTGTCCGCTTCGCTTGATGCCGAACCAATCGTAGGGCGGCCTGTGGCCGCCGCATGCTGCTCACCCGACGATACAGCCGGCGGCCACAGGCCGCCCTACGTACGGGTGCTGTCATCCTGAGCGCAGCGAAGGCCCAACCATATGTCAGGGC
>FTIF01002638.1_pt2 | contig 11549 bp, 10 predicted proteins | sample 1658001 | NCBI WGS metagenome assembly FTIF01 (sample SAMEA3914789, study PRJEB12502) | metagenome | biome: forest; material: soil | place: Canada | collected 2011-07-03 | depth 0.3 m | reverse complement strand
CCGCCCGCCGGCCCGCCGCCCTGTCGGGCGGCCAGAGACAGCGCGTGGGCGTGGCCCGGGCCTTGGCGGCGCGGCCGCGGGTGATGCTGATGGACGAGCCGTTCGGGGCGCTGGACCCTGTCACCCGCGACGCGATCGGTTCGGAATACCGGCGGCTGCACCAGGACCTGGGCTTGACCACGGTGATGGTCACCCACGACATGACCGAGGCGGTGCTGCTGGCTGACACCATTGTCGTCCTCGCCGATGGCCGGCTGCGGGCGCAGGGCGCGCCGGCGGACCTCGCCCGAAGCGACGATCCCGCCGTTCGCGCCCTGATCGAGACGCCGCGCCGGCAGGCGGAGCGCGTGAGCCGGCGGCTGGACGGCGGGGCCGACGCGGCATGAGTCCTCGGCTGGCGGCCGCCTTCAAGCTTTTGCCGAACTATCTGGGACAGCATGTGCTGCTCAGCGCCGCCGCCCTGGCCTTGGGACTTGTGGTCAGCTTGCCGCTGGCCGTGGCCGCCAGCCGCAGCGCCCGCCTGCGCTGGACGGTGCTGACCGTCGCCGGCGCGGTGCAGACCATCCCCAGCCTGGCGCTGCTGGCCCTGTTCTACCCGCTGCTGCTGGCTCTGTCGGCCCTGGCCAAGAGCCTGTTCGGGGTCGGATTCTCCGCCCTGGGCTTCCTGCCCTCGCTGCTGGCCCTGGCCCTCTATTCCATGCTGCCGATCCTGAGGAACACCGTGGCCGGCTTGACCGGCGTCGATGCGGCGATCGTCGAGGCCGCCAAGGGCGTCGGCATGACCGACCGCCAGCGCTTGTTCCAGGTGGAGCTGCCCCTGGCCGCGCCGGTGATCATGGCCGGGGTGCGAACCGCGGCGGTCTGGACCATCGGAGCGGCGACCCTGTCCACGCCGGTCGGCCAGACCTCGCTGGGCGACTACATCTTTTCCGGCCTGCAGACCGAAGACTGGGTGCTGGTGCTGTTCGGCTGCGCCGCCGCCGCGGGCCTGGCGCTGATCGTCGACCAGCTTCTGGGCCTGATCGAGGCTGGGGCGGCCCAGCGGGACCTCAAGCGCATCGCCATCGGCGGGGTGGGGTTGATCGTCGGCGTTCTGGCGGCCCTCGCGCCAATGGCCTGGGCGGGTTCGTCGGCGGCGCCGGTGGTGATCGGGGCAAAGAACTTTTCGGAACAATATATCCTGGCCGACCTGATGACCGATCGGCTGAATGCGGCGGGCTATGGGGTCAGGCAGAAGGACGACCTTGGGTCAGCTGTGGCCTACCGGGCCGTGGCCAGCGGCGAAGTCGACGCCTATGTCGACTATTCCGGCACCCTGTGGACCAATGTGCTGAAGCGCACGGACGATCCGCCGCGCGCGGTGTTGCTGGAACAGCTGGCGCAGATCCTGAAGCAGCGGGATGGCGTGGTGGTCGAGGGCGCCCTGGGTTTTGAAAACGCCTATGCCCTGGCCATGCGCCGGGCGCGGGCCGAGGCCCTGGGGATCAGGACCCTGGACGATCTGGCGCGCCGGGCGCCGGATCTGACCCTGGGATCCGACCTGGAATTCCTGTCCCGGCCGGAATGGGCGGCCCTGCGGAGCGCCTACGGCTTGAAATTCAAGGCCGAGCGCCGTTTCCAGCCGACCTTCATGTACAAGGCCGTGACCGGCGGCGACGTGGATGTGATCTCGGCCTTTTCCAGCGATGGGCGTATCGCCGCCGACGACCTGGTGGTGCTGACCGACCCGCGTCAGGCCATACCGCCCTATGACGCGGTGATTCTGGTTTCGGCCAGGCGCGCGGCCGATCCGCGCTTCATGGCGGCGTTGCGGCCCCTGGTCGGCGCGATCCCGGTCGAGGCGATGCGCGCGGCCAATCTCAGCGTCGATCGCCAGGACAACAAGCTGACGCCCGCCCAGGCGGCGGCGGCTCTGGCGGCGCGGTTGAAGCTTCGCTAGCCGCGGCACATGTCGTCGCAGGCCAGATCCTTAGCGCCCCGTTAACCATAAACCGCCGACATTGAGCGCCTTCACCAGCCGCGTCGCCGTCGCTGTCTCGTAAGGGTTGTTTGCGCATGTCCGGATCGGAAGTCCTAGATGTCGGGCGTGACGCCATCTGGCTGACCCTGCAGCTGGCCGCCCCGATCCTGATCGTCGGCCTGGTGGTCGGCGTCGCCGTCGGCCTGTTCCAGGCCCTGACCCAGATCCAGGAAGCCACCCTGGTCTATGCGCCCAAGATCGTCGCGATCTTCTTCGCCCTGCTGTTCTTCCTGCCGCTGATGGGCGCGCTGATGAGCGGTTTCATGCGCCAGATCGCCGCCCGCATCTCAGGCATGTAGCGGTGGAAAACTACGCCACCGCGCAGCAGGTCTGGATCGCGGGGCTGGTCATGTTCCGGATCGGCACCATGTGCATGCTGATCCCCGGGATCGGCGAGGGCTATGTGCCCCCGCGCGTGCGGCTCGGCTTGGCCCTGCTCTTGTCCCTGTGCCTTGCGCCCATCGTGGCGCCGACCTTGCCGCCGATCCCAAACGGTGTCGGGGACATGGCCGGCGCGGTGATCAAGGAAGTCCTGATCGGTCTGATGGTCGGGGGACTGATGCGCCTGTTCATCGCCTCGCTGAGCACGGCGGGCGAACTGGTGTCCATCCAGACGACCCTGTCCTTCGCCCAGACCGCCAATCCTACCGAAGCCACGCCCAGCACCACCATCGGCACCTTCCTGTCGATCTTGGGGGTGACTCTGATCTTCGATACGGATCTGCACCGGATGTTCATCGCCGGCATCGCCCATAGCTACAGCCTGTTTCCGCCAACCCACGCCATCGCCCTGAATGACGGCGCCAGCCTGGCCGTCGAGACCATCGGCAAGTCCTTTGCCCTGGGCTTGCAGCTGGCGGGTCCCGTGGTGGTGTTTTCGGTGGTGTTCAACGTCGCCACCGGCCTGATCGGCCGGGCCATGCCGCAATTTCAGGTTTTCTTCGTCGCCACCCCGCTCAGCCTGCTTCTCGGCCTGTCGATCTTCGCCCTCAGCCTTGGCGGCATCGGCCTAGTCTGGATGCAGAACTACGACATCTTCCTGCGCCAGTTCACGTAGTGGGACATTTCGTTGAAATGAAACGCCCCACGAGGGCCTACGCCTTGTTCAAACGCCGCTCGGGCTCAGCGCCCCGCTTCATTTCCGATGAAGCCGGACGCTAGGGGTCGGCCATGGCGGAAAACGAAGACGGCGCTACAAAATCAGAAGAGGCCTCCCAGCGAAAACTCGACGAGGCGCGTCGCCGCGGCGACGTCGCCAAATCGTCGGACGTGCCGGCCTGGGCTTCGCTCGCCGGGGCCAGCGCGGTGGTGATCACCATGGGCGGCGGCATGGCGCACACCCTGGCCGACCAGCTGCGCCCCTATATCGAGCGGCCTGACGCTTTCAACCTGGAGAATGGCGGGGCGGTGCAGGTGATGCGCCAGGCGTTCGGCGCGGCTGCGCCGATCATCGTCGCCGTCCTGGGGGCCGCGGCCCTGGCCGGCGCCGCCGGCAACCTGATCCAGACTGGATTCATGTTCAGCCCTGAGAAATTGGCGCCTGACCTTAGCCGGTTGTCGCTGATGAAGGGCGTTCAGCGGATGATCGGCCTCGATGGCCTGGTCAATTTCGGCAAGTCGATCGCCAAGATCGGCCTGATCGGCGTGGTCATCTATCTCAGCATCCGCCCGCATCTGGCCGAGTTCTCGCCCCTGACCCGCGTCGATCCGATGAGCCTTCTGGCCGTCACCGCGGTGCTGCTGCGGACCATGCTCTACAGCGTCCTGGCCCTGTTGGGCGCCGGGGCCATGCTCGACTGGTTCTGGCAGAGGCAGAGGTTCATGCAGCGCATGCGCATGACCAAGGAAGAGCAGAAGGAAGACCATAAACAGAGCGAAGGGGATCCCAAGATCAAGGCGCGCATCCGGCAGATCCGCTTCGAGCGCGCCCGGCGGCGCATGATGCAGAGCGTGCCCACGGCCACGGTGGTGGTGATGAACCCGACCCACTTCGCCGTGGCGCTGCGCTATGAGCAGGGCAAGACCGCGGCGCCCGAGTGCGTGGCCAAGGGCATGGACAGCCTGGCCCTGAAGATCCGTGAGGTGGCCGAGGCCCATAACGTGCCGGTGATCGAGGATCCCCCCCTGGCCCGCGCGCTCTACGCAACGGTGGATGTCGACGAAGCCATTCCGCGCGAGCATTATGAAGCGGTAGCCAAGGTGATCGGCTTCGTGCTGCAGGGCGCTCGCCGCGGACAAGGCGCTCGCCGCGCGGCTGGTGTGCGGTGAAGCCGAATAGCTAAGCCTGTTCGCTCAAGTTTTCTTGAGTTTTCAGCGGACTTTGCTCTCAGGGCCTTAACCTTAACGGTCCGGAAAGCACGTTCGACCATCCGTTGGCGCACAAACGAAAGCTCCGGTGGGGCCTGGATGGGTTTATCTTATGCGTGATTCGTCGGGACCCTGGTCCCCCTCCCAGCGACAGGACCTGCCCGCCATGGCGCACCCGCTGGATACCGAAGGCCGCAAAGCGCATCGGCTGGATCCGCTCGCCTGGGCCGCGGCGGCGTTCCTGGGCGTGGCGATCATGTTCGCCGCCTATCCGGCCTTCCGCGCAGGCCCGGCGACCATGGGCGGTCTGTTGCTGCTGCTGGGCATAGCCGGGGTGGCTTTCTTCGCGGTCCTGGCGATGCGCGGCGGCCACGACCGTCAGAGCGAGATCAACAATATGGCCGTGCTGTTGGGCGCCCTGTCCGAGCCGGCCGTGGTCACCTCGTCCGATGGACGGGTGCTGGAGGCCAATGTGGCCTGGGACGATGCTGTCGGACTCGGGGTGCGCCTGCCCAAGTCGGCGCAGGCTGGCGCCCTGTTCAGCGCCCTCAGCGCGGCGCGCCGCGGCCATGCCGCGACCACGGCCCTGCGCATCGGCGACCAAGACCGCGACGCCCAGATCTCCCGGCTGGGCGAGCGCCGCTTTCTCGTGCGTCTGGTCCCGCGCGCCGAGCGCGCCGAGCCGGCGGTTCAGGCCGCCTCCGCCGCGCCGTCCGAGATCGCCGGACCAATGGCTCCGGCGGCGACGGCGCTGGACGCCTTTGCAGCGGCGGCCCCGTTCGGCGCGGCCTTGCTCGTCGGCGCCGATCCCCTGACCGCGACCATCATGGAAACCAATCCGGCCATCCGCGCCCTGTCCGGTGGGCGTGACCTGACTGGCGCCAGCCTCGCCAGCCTGATCGAACCTCAGTCCCTGGCCGAGGCCGCGGTGCGGATCGCCAGCGACCGTGGCGGGCCAATCGAAGTGCGCCTGGCCCACGACGCTCAGCGCATCGGCCATCTCTATCTGACCCGCAACGGGGACGGCTTCATCGCCTATCTGGTGGACGTATCCGAGCAGAAGCAGGTCGAACTGCAGCTGTCCCAGTCCGAAAAGATGCGCGCCATAGGCCAGTTGGCCGGGGGGGTGGCGCACGACTTCAACAATCTGCTGACCGCCATCCAGTTGCGGCTGGACGAATTGCTGCAGCGCCACTCGGTGGGCGATCCGTCCCACGAAGGCCTGATGGAGATTCGCCAGACCTCGATCCGGGCCGCCGACCTGGTGCGCAAGCTGCTGACCCACGCCCGCAAACAGACCGTGCAACGTCAGACCCTGGAGCTGGGCGAGCTGATCAGCGAGATCGAGGTGCTGCTGCGACGGGTGCTGCGCGAAGATGTCAAGCTGGAGACCGACTACGGCCGCAACCTGCCGCTGGTGCGGGCCGACAAGAGCGAGCTTGAGACCGCGGTGATGAACCTGGCGGTCAACGCCCGCGACGCGGTCCGCGCCCAGGGCGGCGGGGTGGTCAATATCCGCACCGCGCGCCTGACCCAGGCCGAGGCGGCGGCCTTGGGCTATCAGAACGACCGCGGCGGAAACGGCGACGTGGCCATGATCGAGGTCTCGGACAATGGCCCCGGGATTCCGCCTGATGTGATGAAGAATATCTTCGTTCCCTTCTTCACCACCAAGGCGGTGGGCGAGGGGACGGGCCTGGGCCTGGCCACCGTCTATGGCGTGGTCAAGCAGGCTGACGGCTGGATTCATGTGGAGAGCCCGCCAGGCCATGGCGCCACCTTCCGGATCTTCCTGCCCGTCTATGTGCCGGTCGAGGGCGCCGAACCGGCCCCGGTCGCAGCCCCCACTCAACGCCCGCCCGCGCGGGACCTGTCCGGCGCCGGCCGCATCCTGTTCGTCGAGGACGAGGACGCCGTTCGCACCGTCGCCGCCCGCCTGTTGCGCGCCCGGGGCTATGAGGTGATCGAGGCCTGCGACGGCGAGGAGGCCCTGCTGCTGGCCGAGGAATATGCGGGAAAGATCGACCTTTTGATCTCGGACGTGATCATGCCCGGAATCGATGGCCCGACCCTGCTGAAAAAGGCGCGGGTCTTCCTGGGATCGGCCCCGGTGATGTTCATCTCCGGCTATGCCGAGGCGGAGTTCTCCGACCTGCTGGAAGATGAAAAAGGCGTAACCTTCCTGCCCAAGCCGATCGATATCAAGACCCTGGCCGAACGGGTCAAGCAGCAGCTGGCGGCTTAGCAGATTGGGCCCGCCGGCCGGGAAGAGTCTCCTAAGGTTTTAAGTTCAAAGCACTTTTCGAGCAGCCCAATAGGCTTCAGCGAAAATTCACCGGCCTTTGCGCTCATCACGCAATGTCGTGCCGCCATTTCCCCACGGTGCGGCGCCTGCTTGCGCGCGCCTCGGTCCGAACGGCGATCCCTTGCCCAGTGACGGATCGCCTCCTACGAGTAGCGGCAAAGCGTTTCACCCGAGGAAGCCCATGAGTCTGCATCGTCGCCATCTGCTCGCCACCGCCGCCTTCGCCGCCGTGGCCCCCGCCGCGCGGGCCCTGGCGGCTGGGTCTTCGCCGCTCAACGCGGTGCTCGACGACATCATGAACGCGCAGCTGGTTCGCTCGCCGGAGACCACCACCAGCCTGGGTCTCGACAAGGACGCCCGCGCCCGGGAAAAGAGCCTGCTGGACGATCGCTCCCTGGCCTCCCGCGCCAGCGACAAGGCCGACAATCTCAAGCATCTGAAGCAGCTGCGCACGGTCGATCGCAAAGCCCTGACCGGGCTCGACGCGGTCACCTACGACACGGTCGCCTATAGCCTGGAGATCGAGGCCGAGGCGGACAAGCTGTTCGATTACGGCGGAACGGGCGCGGGTTCGCCCTATGTGATCAGCCAGCTGACCGGCGCCTACCAATCCCTGCCCGATTTCCTGGACAGCCAGCACAGCATCGAGACCAAGGCCGACGCCGACGCCTATCTGGCCCGCCTGGAGGCCTTCGCCGTGGCCCTCGATCAGGAATGCGAACAGGCGCGCCATGACGCCGGCCAGGGGGTGATCCCGCCGGATTTCGCCCTCGACAAGGCCCTGATCCAGATGACCGCCCTGCACGACGCCACAGCCGACAAGTCGGTGCTGGTGCAGTCGGTGATCCGCCGCACCGCCGAGAAGAAGATCGACGGCGACTATGCGGGCAAGGCGGCGGCGATCTATTCGGGCAAGATCCAGCCCGCGCTGGGGCGCCAGATCGAACTGATGCGCAGCTTCCGCGCAAAGGCGGTCCACGACGCCGGGGTCTGGCGTCTGCCCGATGGCGACGCCTATTACGCGGCCTCGCTGAAGGTCGGCACCACCTCGAACATCACGCCCGAGGAGGCGCACAAGACCGGGCTGGACCTGGTGGCCACCCTGTGCGGCCGCATCGACGGCCTGCTCAAACAGCAGGGCATGACCCAGGGCAGCGTCGGCGAGCGGATGCGGGCCCTCTATAACGACCCCAAATATCGCTATCCCAACACCGACGAGGGCAAGGTCAAGCTGATCGCGGACCTGAATGTGAAGGTGAAGACGGTTCAGGCAAAATTGCCTGGCTATTTCAAGACCCTGCCCAAGGCGAGCGTCGAGATCCGCCGGGTGCCCACCTATATCGAGGCCGGCGCCCCCGGTGGCTATTATCAGGGGGGCGCGCTCGATGGCTCGCGGCCGGGCGCCTATTTCATCAATCTGCGCGACACCGCCGAGGTTCCCAGCTGGACCTTGCCGACCTTGACCTATCACGAGAGCATTCCGGGGCATCACCTGCAGGGATCCTTGCAGCAGGAGGCGGATCTGCCGCTGATCCGCAAGGTGATGTGGTTCTCCGCCTATGGCGAAGGCTGGGCCCTCTATGCCGAGCAGCTGGCCGAGGAGATGGGCATGTATCAGGACGATCCCCTGGGCCAGATCGGCTATCTGCACGACGCCGCCTTCCGCGCCGTGCGGCTGGTGGTCGACAGCGGCATGCACGCCAAGCATTGGAGCCGCGAGCAGGCGGTCAAATACTATGTGGACGCCATCGGCGATCCGGAGCCAGCGGCGATCACCGAGATCGAACGCTATTGCGTGTGGCCCGGCCAGGCCTGCAGCTACATGGTCGGCAAGCTGACCTGGCTGCGCCTGCGCGAACAGGCCAAGGCGAAGCTGGGGGCCAAGTATGACATTCGCGAGTTCCATGACGCCGGCCTGCTCTGCGGCGCCACGCCCCTGACCGTGCTGGACGACGTCATGGCCAACTATATGAGGGCGAAGCTGGCTTAAGAGGCGCTATTCCGCGCCGCCGACCGGGTACTCCGCCTCGCTGGGGATTAACGGCCCCTGCGGCGCGGGCCTGGCCGGCCTGAAGGCGAGGTGCTTGGCGCCCAGAAAGGTCAGGCACAGGCCGGCGGCGCTGCCGAAAGCCAGCGGGATCAGCAGCATGTGCTTGAGCGCGGGATCGACGGCGAGGGCGAGGCTGTAGGCGCCGATATTGGCCACGCCGCCGGCGCCCTGGACGCCCGCATAGACCAGGGCCTGACGCCACGGCGTATGGACGGTCGGGCCCTTGAAGGTGAAGCTGCGATTGAGCAGCCAGGTCGCCAGCACGGCGACGGGAAATGAGATGAACCGGCCCGTGATCGGGCTGAAGCCGCCCAGGCTCGTTGCGGCGTACAGCACCAGGGCGTCGACCGTATAGCCGGCCACGCCGACCATGCCGAAGCGAATGAAGGCGGGATCTATGCGCCGGGCGAACACCTGGACCAGAGGCGTCGACCACAGCCGCAGCGCCCAGGCCGGGGCCCTGATCCGACCGCTCTCAGGCACGAGCGAGATCATCGAAATCGCCGCGCCGGCCGCCACCAGCCAGGTGATGCGCGCCTGATAGCGGGCGAAGGGACCCGACATGGCGCCGCAGACAAAGCCGTTGATCAGGACGGTGGCCAGCAGCAGCAGCATCAGGACCAGAAGCCGGGTGCGCTCCTCGCCCCATTGGAAGTCGCGGGCCTTGAAACCCGCTCGCATGTCCGCTTGCGCCAGACGCAGCCCGATAAGGGCCAGGGCCAGCACGAACAGCGCGCTGTGCAGCCAGGCCGAATCGTCCATCGACAGGCGCGGGCCGCAGCCCCAGTGATCACGACCGCAGTCGGCGGCGTGGTTGATCAGCCAGGGAAGGTTGGTGGTGCTCCAATAGTCGTTGGTCAGATAATAGTGGGGGTTCTTCAGCGGGTCATCGAGATAGACCATGCTCAGCTGCCAAGCCCAGTTCTCCAGCGAAGCCCAGACCTGTTGAACCGGCTCATAGGCCACCGCATGCAGCACGAACTTGTTTTCTTCGCGCTCCATCTGCAGGCGATTGTCGAAGGTGGTGACGTTGAAGATGCCCTTCTTGCGATCGTCGGACCACAGAAGATCCTGGCTGTCGTCCAGGGGCAGGCTCTTGAACTGGCACAGCACATAGGTCGCGCCATGGTCGCAGGCCCAGCGCAGATAGTCGCGTCCGGGGCCGTCGGCGAGCACGCGCATGGCCAGGAAGGGCGGGCGGCGCAGCTCGTCGCCGGTCTTGATCTGCACCGCCTCCTTGTAGATCAGGCTGGCCCCCACCGCCGCGACCAGGGCCAGGGCGACAGCCACCACCGCCTTGGCCGGCTGCAGGCCCTTGGCCTTGAGCAGCAGCATCAGCCCGCCGGCGACCACGGTGACGGCCACGGTGTTCAGGACGTGGGAGGTGTGGAAGGTCATGGCCAGGCTCATCACCACGCCCACGGCCCACCGCTCGCCCCGTTTCAGCCGGTCCCAATAGACCAGCAGCAGGATGGCGGCGGCGGCGGTATAGCCCGAAAATACGTCCGGCATGGTGAAGCTGGCGAAGAAGGGCAGGGTCGAGCCGAACGCCACGGCGGCCTGCGCGGCATAGGCGCTCCAGAGCGGCGCCTTGGGCAGGGCCGTCCGCCACAGCAGGAACAGCAGCCACGCGCCCACGGCGACCTGCACCAAGCTGGTCAGCCAGATCGTGCCGATGCGCTGTGTCGAATAGAGCAGCAGGCCGTAATAGGGCGAGCGTGCGCCGATCTCGGTATGCGACATGCGCAGATCCGCCGCGGCTTGCTTGGCGTCGGCGATGTCTTCGGGATCGGTGGGCGGCGGCGGCGGCTTCTTGAGGTGCAGGGCGTAGCCGATGGTGTAGGCGAAGGTGCGCCCCTCGACAAAATAGTCGTCGGTGTCGGTGAACACGGTCGGGCGACCATTGGCGGCGACCACGCCCATCATCATGATGATGCCGGCGAGCACCGGCAGGTAGGAGCGCAAGCTTTTGAGCACCTGGTTTCGATCCTGAACGATCGGAAGGTCTGAACCGATCTTGGTCACCGCCGCAGCGTGAAGACGGAGGCGAGGAAGCCCGCCGCCGCCAGTTGTATGGCGACCGCCACCCCGGTCAGGGAGATCACCAGCACCCGCATCACGCCGTTGTAAAGGATCGGGCCGAAACCGGAACCGGCCCAATGGATCACCGCCCAGGCGGCGCCGCCGACCCCTGCCAGGAAAATCACCAGGGCCGCCTGCAAGATCGGCTCGAGGCTCAGCCCCAGCAGAAACTTGTGGAAATTGGCGCTGGGCGGCAGGACGCCCTCCAGCGCCTGATAGCGGCGGGCCAGGGCGCCGAACATGACCAGCTGCACGCCGATCAAGACCGCGAAACAGGCCACCACCAGCGAGTGGATGTCCAGCTTGATGGTCGGGGTGATCTGAAACTCGCCGGGGGCGAGCAGGGCCGAACCCAACAGGCCCAGGGCGATCAGGGCCAGGCCCGGATAGATGAACAGGTAGCGCGGGCTGTGCAGCAGCAGAAAGCGCAGATGCCGCCAGCCGTCGCGCCAGGTCTTCAGGTGGGGCGGGCGCGAGCGCCCGTCCGGCTTGAGTGTGGTGGGGGTCTCTTCGATGCGCAGGTTGTTCAGCGAAGCCTTGACCACCATTTCGCTGGCGAACTCCATGCCCGGGCTCTGCAGGCCCAGGTCAAGGATCGACTGGCGCGAAAAGCCGCGCAGGCCACAGTGGAAATCGCCGACCGGGATCTTGAAGAACAGCCGGCCGATGAACGACAGCACCGGATTGCCCAGATAGCGGTGCAGAAAGGGCATGGCGCCGGGCGCGATGCCGCCCTTGAAGCGATTGCCCATGACCAGCTCGGCGCCGTCGCGCAGGTGCTGGAC
>FTIF01050045.1_pt1 | contig 11606 bp, 8 predicted proteins | sample 1658001 | NCBI WGS metagenome assembly FTIF01 (sample SAMEA3914789, study PRJEB12502) | metagenome | biome: forest; material: soil | place: Canada | collected 2011-07-03 | depth 0.3 m | reverse complement strand
CGCACCGCGATGATCTGCACCTCGGCGCGCCCTTCGCGCGGCCGGTGCCGCAGCCACCAGACGCTGCCCTTCTTGATCGTCCAGGGATCGCCGAAGCGCGCCGATTCGCCGGCCATCAGATAGGCGGCGACCCGTCCGAGCGTCGGTTGATGGCCGACGACCAGCACCGCCTCCCGGGAATCCGGCCAGCGCGTGGCCGCCAGCAGGCTCTCGACATCGCCGCTCGGCGCCAACGCCTCCGTCTTCTTGACGCGCCGGCCGAGCGCCGCCACCGTCTGCTGGCAGCGCAGCGCCGGACTGGTCAGCACCCGTGCGGAATCGGGCAGGAACTGGTTGAGCCAGTCCGCCACCCGGCGCGCCTGGCGTTCGCCCTTGGGGCTCAACGGCCGCTCGAGGTCGGCTATCGGGTCTTCGAGATGGTCGCCGGCTTCGGCGTGTCGCCACAGGATCAGATCCATTTCCTTCGCTCCAGGGAGAGGTTACTCGGCTCTCTTGCGAAAGCGGGCCATCAGGGCCTGCTGCGCACTCACGCCATCGCTGCCGATGCGCTCGTACTTGCCATTGGACTGCAGCAACCATGCATCCCGTGTGTCATGAAGATAGGGAACCAGGCATTCATCGACGACGCGCTGGCGCATCGCCGCGTCGCGGATCGGCCAGGCCAGCTCGATGCGGCGCAGCATGTTGCGCAGCATCCAGTCGGCGCTCGAGAGGAACAGCGCCTCGTCGTCGTCGGTATCGCCCCAGCGCAGGTAGACGATGCGCGAATGCTCCAGGAAGCGGCCGACCACCGAACGCACCCGGATGTTGTTGGTCAGGCCCTCGATGCCCGGCGGCAACGAGCAGGCGCCGCGCACGATCAGGTCGATGCTGGCGCCGGCCTGGCCAGCCTGCACCAGCGCGTCGATCAGCGTGGTGTCCGTCAGGGCGTTGACCTTGACCACGATGCGCGCGGGCTTGCCCGCGCGCGCGGCCGCGCCCACCTGCGCGATGTGCGCGAGCAGCCGCTTGTGCAGGACGAACGGCGCCGTCAGCAGGTGGCGCGGCGGCTTCATGCGCGTGAGGCTGGCGATCTGCTGGAAGATCTGGTCGGCGTCGGCGGTGATGCCGTCGTCGGCGCTCAGGTAGCCGATGTCCGTATAGAGGCGCGCCGTCTTCGGGTTGTAGTTGCCGGTGGACAGATGCACGTAGCGCCGCAGCCGCGGGCCGCGCGCCGACGGCTCGCGCCGCGTCACCAGCAGCAGCTTGGCGTGCGTCTTCAGGCCGACGATGCCGTAGACCACCTGGGCGCCGACGGCCTCGAGACGCTCGGCCCAGTTGATGTTGGCCTCCTCGTCGAAGCGCGCCTTCAGCTCCACGACCACCATCACTTCCTTGCCGCGTCGCGCCGCCTCGATCAGCAGGTCCATCAGCACCGACTTCTCGCCGGTGCGGTAGATCGTCTGCTTGATCGCCAGCACCTGCGGATCCAGTACGGCCTCGCGCAGGAACTCCACCACCGGTTCAAAGCTCTCGAACGGATGGTGCAGCAGCACGTCGCCCTCGCGCAGGCGGTCGAACATCGAGCCGTTGCGCGGCAGCCGGCCGCGCGGCCAGGCCGGGTCATAGGACGCGAAGCGCAGCTCCGGTCCGTGCGCCGGGTCGGTGGCCTGGTCGATCAGCTCGTTCAGGCGCACCAGGTTCACCGGGCCGTTGACCCGATGCAGCGCCGCCTCGGGCAGGTCGAACTGCGCCAGCAGCAGGCGCCACAACGCCTCCGGACAGCTGTTGACCACTTCAAGCCGGATCGCACGGCCGTAATGGCGCGTGGTCAGGCCGCGGCGCAGCGCCTGGCGCAGGTTGCGGATGTCGTCCTCGTCCACTTCGAGCTCGGAATCGCGCGTGACGCGGAACTGCGAGAACGATTCGACGACGCGGCCAGGAAAGAGTTCGGCCAGGTGGGCCCGGATCACGCTGGACAGCAACACGAAGTGCTGCTCGCCCTTGGGGCAGCAGTTGTCCGGCAGCTTGATCACGCGCGGCAGCACGCGCGGCACTTTCACGATGGCGATCGTGTTCTCGCGGCCGAACGCGTTGCGCCCGCCCAGTTGCACGATGAAGTTCAGCGACTTGTTGGCCACCTGCGGGAACGGATGCGCCGGGTCGAGCCCCACCGGCACCAGCAGCGGGCGGACCTCGCGCTCGAAGAAGCGCGCCACCCATTGGCGCTGCACTTCGGTGCGCTCGGCGTGGTTGACCACGCGGATGCCGTGCAAGGCCAGCGACGGCATCACCTGTTCGTTGAAGACGGCGTACTGCTCGTCGATCAGCGCGTGCGCCTCGCCCGAGATGCCGATCAACTCGCGCCAGGCGTCGCCGGCGCCGGGGGCGCGGGCGGCTTCCAGTGCGCCTGCGAAACGAACCTCGAAGAACTCATCGAGATTGGACGACACGATCGTCACGTAGCGCAGGCGTTCCAGCAGTGGAACGTCGGCACGCAGCGCCTGGGCCAGGACGCGACGGTTGAATTCAAGAATGGAGCGCTCGCGATTGAGCAAGGACAGCCGGAAGGTAGGGGCTGTCGGGGGAGCGTCGGTCATCCGCTCAGTTTATGAAGCTTTGATGACAATTTCGAGACAAGGGGCCGGGGATACCCGCGAAACGGGCGCCGAAGGCCGACTTTATTTGCTCGACCGGCGCCGTCGAGCCCACCGTCAACGCGCATCGGCCGCCGGTGCGATGCCCACCAGCTCCGCCCCCAGCGGACCGCTCACCAGTTGCAGCGTCACCCGATCGCCCGCGGCCACCTGCTTCCACAACGCCTCGTCCACGCATTCGTCCAGCGGGCGTTGCACTGCCCCGGTCGCGGTCGACGCGCTGGTGACTTCGAGCCGGAAACGGCAGTCTGCATCGGACGTCTCGGTCACCCGCCGCGACACCAGCCCGGGTTCCGTCCGCGCCCCCCCCGCCATCGCCGTCAGGGTCGACGGAACCGCCTGCGACACGAGCAGCCATGCCAGGATCGTCGCGGTCACCATCACGAAGCCCATGAACAAGGCCTTGCCGCCGGGGTTGAACTCGCGCTCCCCGTCGATGTGCTGGCGCCGTCGCGCCACGAGCTGAGTGAACGCTCCGCCGACGATCAGCGCCAGGATCGGCGCCGAGATGCGCAGTACATGGACCGGCTGGAACCCGGGATGGCGCGCGAGGCCCCAGACGACCCACGCCGCCGCGACGGCGAGGATACCGGCCAGGGCCACGCCGCTCGGCGCAAAACGAGTCCCGGCGCCCTCGGCCATCAATGCGCCTCGTCCCAGTTCGGCCCCACGCCCACCTCGGCGATCAGCGGCACCGACAACTGCGCCACGCCCGCCATCAGCTTCGGGATCTCGACCCTGGCCCACTCGACCTCCGCCTCGGGCACCTCGAACACCAGTTCGTCGTGCACCTGCATCACCATGCGCGTGCCCTTGCCCTGGTCGTCGAGCGCCTTCTGCACAGCCAGCATCGCCAGCTTGATCAGATCGGCCGCGGTGCCCTGCATCGGCGCGTTGATGGCCTGGCGTTCGGCGCCGGCGCGCAGCGGACCGTTGCCGCCGCGGATCTCGGGCAGCTCGATGCGACGGCCGAACAGTGTCTCGACGTAACCGGTCTCTGCAGCGCGCGCCTTGGTCTCGTCCATGTAGCGCTTGACGCCGGCAAAGCGCGCGAAGTAGCGGTCGATGTAGTCGCGTGCCGCCTTCTGTTCGATGCCCAGCGACGACGCGAGGCCGAACGCGCCCATGCCGTAGATCAGGCCGAAGTTGATCGTCTTGGCGTAGCGGCGCTGCTCGCTGGTGACCTCCTCGGCCGCCAGGTTGAACACCTCGGCTGCGGTGGCGCGGTGCACGTCCATGCCGTCGGTGAACGCGCGCAGCAGGCCCGGATCCTGGCTGATGTGGGCCATCAGGCGCAGCTCGATCTGCGAATAATCGGCCGACACGATCACGTGCCCGGGCGGCGCCACGAAGGCCTCGCGCACGCGCCGGCCTTCGGGCGTGCGGATCGGGATGTTCTGCAGGTTCGGGTCGTTGCTGGAAAGCCGGCCGGTGATCGCCACCGCCTGCGCGTAGTGCGTGTGCACGCGCCCGGTGTCGGGGTTGACCATCAGCGGCAGCTTGTCGGTGTAGGTGCCCTTCAGCTTGGCCAGGCCGCGGTGCTCCAGCAGCTTCGCGGGCAGCGGGTAGTCCAGCGCCAGCTTCTCCAGCACGCTTTCGTCGGTGGACGGCGCGCCCGAGGCGGTCTTCTTGACGACGGGCAGCCCCAGCTTGCCGAACAGGATCTCGCCGATCTGCTTGGGCGAGCCGAGGTTGAACGGCTGGCCGGCGATCTCGTAGGCCTCGTTCTCCAGCGCCAGCATGCGTTCGGCCAGCATCCGCGACTGCTCGCCCAGCCGCGCGCTGTCGATCAGCACGCCGTGGCGCTCGACGCGGCCGAGCACTTCGCTCGTGGGCATCTCGATGTTCTCGTAGACGAACTTCATGCCCGGGATCGCGGCCAGGCGCGGGTAGAGCACCTGGTGCACCTGCAGCGTCATCTCGCTGTCCTCGCCGGAGTACAGCGCCGCGCGTTCGATGTCGACCTGCGAGAACGGGATCTGCTTGGCGCCCTTGCCGCACAGATCCTCGTAGTCCAGGCCCTTGCGGCCCAGGTGGCGTTCCGCCAGGCTGGACAGGCTGTGCTGGCGGTGCGCCTCCAGCACGTAGCTCTCGAGCAGCGTGTCGTACTTCCAGCCGCGCACCGTGATGCCGATGTTGGCGAACACGTGCGAGTCGTACTTGATGTGCTGGCCCACCTTGGCCGCGGCCGGGTTCTCGAGCCACGGCCGCAGGCGCGCGATCACCTCGTCGAACGGCAACTGGTCCGGTGCGCCAGGGTAGTCGTGGCGCAGCGGGACGTACGCGGCCTTGCCCGGCTCGACCGCGAACGAGATGCCGACGATGCGGGCGCGCATCGCGTCGAGCGAATCGGTCTCGGTGTCGAGCGCCGACAGCTCGGCGGCCTGCAGCCTGGCGATCCATGCATCGAGTTGCTCGAAGGTAAAGATCGTGTCGTACTGGCGGGCCAGGTCGGACGCGGCTACAGCGGCCACCTGGCCGGCCGGCTCCGGTTCGCCGTCGAACAGGCCCAGGTTGCCGCCGACCGCGACCTGCGCCGGCGCCGGCGCAGGCGCGGGCGACGCCGTCGCCCCGAGCTGCTTCTCGATCTCGTCGCGCCAGCCGCGGAAACCGTAGCGCTGGTAGAACTCCAGCAGCCGCTGATGGTCGACCGGGCGCAACGCGAGCGCGTCCAGCGCCGGCCAGCCTTGCACGTGCGGGCTCATGTCGTGATCGGTGACGACCGTGACCAGCTTGCGCCCCATCGGCAGCCAGTCCAGTGCCTGGCGCAGGTGCTCGCCGACGGCGCCCTTCATCGCCGGCGCGGCCGCGACCACGCCGTCGAGCGAGCCGTGCTCCAGCAGCCACTTGACGGCCGTCTTCGGGCCCACCTTGTTGACGCCGGGCACGTTGTCCACCGTGTCGCCCACCAGCGCCAGGTAGTCGATGATGCGCTCGGGCGGCACGCCGAACTTGGCCAGCACGCCGGCGACGTCCAGCGTCTCGTTGGACATCGTGTTGATCAGCGTGACATGCTCGTCGACGAGTTGCGCCAGATCCTTGTCGCCGGTGGAGATCACCGTCTTCCAGCCGGCCGAGGTGGCCGCGCGGGCCAGCGTGCCGATCGCGTCGTCGGCCTCGATGCCCGGCACCATGATGATGGGCCAGCCCAGCATCTCGACGACCGCGTGGATCGGCTCGATCTGGAGCACGAGGTCTTCCGGCATCGACGACCGGTTGGCCTTGTATTCCGGATACCAGTCGTCGCGGAAGGTCTTGCCCTTGGCGTCGAACACGCAGGCGGCGTAGTCGGCGCCGATCTGTTCGCGCAGCAGCTTCATCATCGCGACCATGCCGCGGATCGCCCCGGTGGGCACGCCGTCGGGGCCGCGCAGGTCGGGCATCGCGTGATAAGCACGGTAAAGATAGCTGGAGCCATCCACCAGGAGCAGGGTCTTGTCGGTCATCCCGCCATTGTGCCGGGCGTCCGGGCCGGCTGCGCTCGACAGCAATCCTTCTGAACACCCGCTGGCGCGCGAACGTTTAGAATCGGCTCATGACCGCCCGCCTCGTTTCGCCCCTCGTTCTCGCCGCCTTGCTGGCTCTCGTCGCATCGTCCGCCTTCGCGCAGGGTGGCCGATCGACGCCGGCCCCGGCCAAGGCGCCCGAGCCGGCGGCCGCACCCGCTCCCGCGCCGACGGTCGATCCCGCCACCGGCGAACTCGTCGAGACGGCCCCCGCGACCAAGACCAAGGACGCGAAGATCGAGCACCTCGTCACCGAGGATTCGCAGGTGCGCATCGAGGAGACGCGCGTGCGCGGCGTCACGAAGAAGATCGTCGTGCACTCCAAGATTCCGGGCATGGGCAGCTACGAGATCCAGCCCCGGGATCCGAGCATCGACCCGGAAAACGACAAGGGCGCAGGCATGCGCCTGTTCCAATTCGGCTTTTGAGCCGTGCCCGGCGCGCTGACCGCGGCCGCCCCGCGTGACGCCCGCGTCGGCGCCACACTGACCCGGATCCCCTGATGGCTGTCTACACGGAAGTCGACGTCGCGACGGCGGCGGCGCTGCTGCGCACGCTGGACGCCGGCACGCTCACCTCGATGCGCGGCTGCGCCGGCGGCATCGAGAACACCAACTACTTCGTGCACTCCGACAAGGGCGACTGGGTGCTGACGGTGTTCGAGCGCCTCGGCTTCGAGCAGCTCCCGTTCTATCTGGGCCTGATGCAGCACCTGGCGCGCAAGGGCCTGCCGGTGCCCGAGCCGCGCACCGATGCGTCGGGCAACTTCCTGCACACGATCGCCGGCAAGCCGGCGTCGCTGGTGAACCTGCTGCCCGGCGAGAGCGTCGACGCGCCGATGCTGGCGCACTGCTCGCTGCTGGGCGTCACGCTGGCACACCTGCACACGGCGGCCCTCGATTACCCGATGCAGCAGCCCAACCTGCGCGGCGTCGACTGGTGGACGCAGACGGTGCCCATCGTGCGCCCGCACGTGGGCGCGGCGCTCGCACAACGCCTGGACGAGGAACTGGACTTCCAGCAGCGCTTCCACGCCGCCGCCAGCACGCAATCGCTGCCGCGCGGCCCGGTGCACGCCGACCTGTTCCGCGACAACGCGTTGTTCGACGGGCCGCCCGATGCGCCGCGCCTGTCCGGCGTGTTCGATTTCTACTTCGCCGGCGTCGACCACCACGCCTACGACCTGGCCGTGTGCATCAACGACTGGTGCGTGGACCTGGACACCGGCCGCCTCGAGCCGGAGCACGCCGAGGCGCTGCTACGTGCGTACCATCTTCATAGACCGATGAGCGCGGCCGAACTGCGCGCCCTGCCGGCGATGCGCCGCGCCGCAGCGCTGCGCTTCTGGCTGTCGCGGCTGGCCGACTGGTACCTGCCGCGCGAGGCGGCGCTGCTCAAGCCCAAGGATCCGACGCACTTCGAGCGCGTGCTCGTCGACTGCGTCGAACAACCCTGGCATCCGGCGCTTTGACCGCGATGATCCCCACCTCCGCACCCGTCAAGATCCGGTTGCGCAGCCTGCCGCCCGCGGCCGGCCTGCTCTGGATCCGCCGCGGCCTGCGCACCTTCTTCCGGCGGCCGGCCGGCTTCGTCGGGCTCTATCTCTTCGTGGTGATCTTCCTGGTGGTGTCGATGATGCTGCCGGCCGCGGTGGCGCTGATCGTGGTGACGCTGCTGCCGCTGCTGTCGCTCGGATTCATGCTGGCCACCGAGGACGTCCTGAACGACCTGCCCCTGCGTCCCACGGTGTTCTGGACGCCGCTGACGATGGGGCCGGCCGCGCGCCGCTCGCTGTTGACGATCGGGCTCGCCTACCTGGTGACGAGCCTGCTCGTCGTCTTCCTCGCCGACTTCGTCGACGGCGGCGAAGCGCGGCGCTGGATGGACACGCTGATGACGCCGCGCACCGACGGCAAGATGCCCGAAGTTCCGGCCCTGAGCGGCATCGGGACGCTCGTGCTGATGTTCAAGACCTTCGGCATGGCGCTGGTCTCGATCCCGCTGTGGCACGCGCCCGCACTGGTGCATTGGGGCCGCCAGGGGGCGGCGCAGGCGATGTTCTCCAGCATCGTCTCGATCTGGCGCACGCGCGGCGCCTTCCTCGTCTTCGGGCTGGGATGGCTTGCCATCCTTTTCGTCTTCATGGCGCTGACCTCGATTGGCGCGGCCATCTTCGGCGCCGTCGCGGTGTCGCTGGCGGCGATGACCTGCCTGGTCGCCTTGACCGCGGCCTTCTACGTCTCGACCTGGTTCTGCTTCGTCGACACCTTCGAGATCACGTCCTCCGTCGCCTATCGCACCGTGATGGCCGACGCGGACAGCCCGGCACCCTGACCCGGGCGGTTCCCCCGAGAGAGGGGCGACAGGCCGCGGCATTTCGGCTCCAATGCAGGCTCGCGCCAGGCGCGGCCCTGACACTTCGAGACGCCGGATGAAGACACCGAAGACGCTGGACAAGCTCAATGCCCTGACCCATTCGCACGGCCCGTTGCCCACGGGCCGCGGCCTGTCGTCCGGCGTCGTCGCGTTGATCCTCGCGATCCTGTGCTTCCTGGGCGTGCTGGCGTTCCACTTCCCGCAGTACCTCACCACGCCGGAGCTGCGCAGGTCCTACGACGTCTCGGTGATCCGGCTGATCATGTACTGGGCGATGGTCGTCGCCGGCGGCATCTCGCTGTACAACATCCTGTTCGCGCGCACGCGCTGGCTGGCGGCGTCGGCGTTCTTCCTCGTCGCGGCATCGGCGCTGCTGGGCGGCGCCAAGGTGCCGGTCAACAACTTCGCCGACCATACGCCCTACATCGGGCTGGACTGGTTCATCCTCGACCTGCTGGGCTCGTCGCTGATCTTCGTGTTCATCGAGAAGCTGTTCGCGCTGCGGCGCGAGCAGCCGGTCTTCCGCGAGGAGTGGCAGACCGACATGCAGCACTTCATCGTCAACCACATGATCGTGGGCTTCGTGCTGCTGGCCACCAACCTGCTGGTGCACAAGCTGTTCGGCTGGGCGGCCAAGGACGGCATCCAGGCGTGGGTGCGCGACCTGCCGTATCCGATCGCGCTGTTCCTGATCGTGCTCGTGGCCGACCTGGTGCAGTACTGGACGCACCGTGCTTATCACGAGGTGCCCACGCTGTGGCGGCTGCACGCCGTGCACCACAGCGTCAAGAGCATGGACTGGCTGGCCGGTTCGCGCCAGCACGTCGTCGAACTGCTGATCACGCGCACGCTGGTGCTGGCGCCGATCTTCGTGCTGGGCTTCGACAAGGGCGTGATCGACACCTACATCGTGATCGTCGGCTTCCAGGCCGTGTTCAACCACGCCAACGTCAGCGTGCGGCTGGGCCCGCTGCGCTACCTGATCGTCACGCCCAACTTCCACCACTGGCACCACTCGCAGGACGACGCGGCGATCGACAAGAACTACGCCGCGCACTTCGCCTTCATCGACTACCTGTTCGGCACCGCGGTGAAGTCCGACGAGAAATGGCCGAAGATGTACGGCGTGGTGGGCGACTACGTGCCCAACGGGTTCTGGAAGCAGGTGAAGTTTCCGTTCACCTGGAAGGGCTAAGAGACCTTGCGCGTCATCCAGATCTCGCCCAGCGACACGCCGGCGATGACGAACATGTCGGGCCGGCCGCCCTGCATCTGGAAGCCCTCGCGCCGATAGAGCGCCACGGCCGGCTCGTTGGCCGACAGCACCTGCAGGTCGATCCACTTCAGGCCTTGCGGCGCCGCCCATTGCGTGGCATGCGCCAGCAGGCGGCGCGCGAGGCCGATGCGGCGATGGTCGCACCGCACGCCCATGCCCAGCTGGCAGCGATGCCCGGTGAACGGGTCGGGGTGCGCGCGCAGATCGACGTGGCCGACAACCTCCCCGCGCGCGTCACGCGCGATCCAGCCGCGCCGCCATCCGGGCTCGCCGACCGCGACGGCCAGGCCATCGCGGAATCCTTGCCGGCGTTCGAGCGGAACGCCCGCGTCGGTGGGGGCCATGGGCATGAAATACAGGCCGTCGCGGCCGTTCTCGTCCAGCTGCTCGCCGAGGTAGCGGAAGAACGCCTCGAGGTCCGCCTCGGCGATGGGCTCGATGCGCAGGCTGGCCGCGTCGACGAGCGACGCTGCGGCGGCAACGCCCGCGCGCATCCACTGCGCCCAGCCGAGCTTCGACCAGCCGCCGCCCGGCGGCAGCGGTCGCGGCGGCGGCACCGGCGTACGCGGCCGCAACGGCCTCTTGGGCGACAGCGGGCGCCGCCCGTTCGACAACGCCGAGGGCTTCAGGCCGGGCGTCGGCTTCGTTCCGACCAGCCACGCCACCGGCTGCCCTTCGCGATCCAGGAACGAGCCGTGGTGCAGCGGGCCCAGCCACGCGCCGCCGCTCGCGAAGATCTGGCCGTTGTCGTGGAAGGCGACCCAGTCGTTGTTCAGGTCGAACAGGTAGGTGCCGTCGAAGAAGGCGACGAGGCGGTTGTCGGCGTCGAAGACGGGGGTCACGTCGCGCTCAATCCACCGGCGTCAACTTCGCCACCGACAACGCCAGCCACTTCATCCCGTGCCGCCCGAAGTTGACCTGCGCCCGCGCTTCCTCGCCGCTGCCTTCGAGCGTCATGATCACGCCCTCGCCGAACTTGGTGTGGAACACCGACTGGCCCTGGCGCAGCCTGTGGCCGCTGCTGCTCGTGGCGGAGCGGCTTTCCTGCATCGCCTTGGGCACGGCCGGGGTGTCAACGCGGCCGGCGCCTATCATCGAGCCCAGGCCGGTGCCGCGTTCCCACGCCTGCTTGTACTCGCGGGCATAGCCCGAGCCGAAGGCCTGGTTGCGCGGCGTGAGCCAGCGCACGTTGGCCTCGGGCAACTCCTCGACGAAGCGGCTCTTGACGTTGTAGCGCGTCTGGCCGTGCAGCAGCCGGGTCTGGCTGAAGCTCAGGTACAGGCGCTTGCGGGCGCGCGTGATCGCCACGTACATCAGGCGGCGCTCCTCCTCGAGGCCGTCGCCCGTCTGCAGCGAGTTCTCGTGCGGGAACAGGCCTTCCTCCAGGCCGGTGATGAACACGCTGTCGAACTCCAGTCCCTTGGCCGAGTGGATCGTCATCAGCTGGATCGCGTCCTGGCCGGCCTGCGCCTGGTTGTCGCCGGCCTCCAGCGACGCGTGCGTGAGGAAGGCGGCGAGCGGCGACATGATCTCGCCGGTCTCGGCGTCGGGCGTCGTCGGCGTGGGCACCGACAACAGCGCCAGGCCCTGCACGTCGCGCGACACGTTGCGTTCGGCCAGCGAGCCCGGTGCGAGCTCGTCCACCGGCAGCGCCACCGCGTCGCGGCCGAAGCCCTCCTGCGTGACGAAGGCCTCGGCGGCGTTCATCAGTTCTTCCAGGTTCTCGACGCGGTCGGCGCCTTCCTTGTCGGCACGGTAGAAGTCGATCAGGCCCGTCTCGGCCAGCATGTGCTCGATGATGTCGCGCAGCGT
>FTIF01004566.1_pt5 | contig 11608 bp, 9 predicted proteins | sample 1658001 | NCBI WGS metagenome assembly FTIF01 (sample SAMEA3914789, study PRJEB12502) | metagenome | biome: forest; material: soil | place: Canada | collected 2011-07-03 | depth 0.3 m | reverse complement strand
CGGCGCGCGCTGGAGCAATCGGCGCGGCTGGCACAGGAGGCGCTGAAGCGCAGCAGGGCGAGGCGCCCTTGGCTGATCGCCTCACTGGCCAGCCTGGCCATCGGCTGCCTGGTCAGCTCCTGGCTGTATCTCGAAAGCCGGCAGGCTTATCTGGCGGCGGAGGCGCAGCGCACGCGCGCCGAGGCGATCAATACCTTTCTGAATGACGACCTGCTTGGCGCCGCCGACCCCAGCGGGCCCGGCGGCCAGGGTGATCCCACCGTGAAGCTGCTGCTGGCGCGCGCCGCCGGCCATCTTGAGGGCCGTTTCAACGACGACCCGATGACCAAGGCCTTCATCGACCTGGCCATCGGCAAGGCGTATTTCGGCTTGAGCGACTATGCCGGCGCGGAGACCTTCCAGAAGCGAGGCATCGAGCGCCTGCAGAGCAGCCGCGGCGCCGGCGATGTCGACACCATCGAAGCCGAGTACGCCCTGGCCCGCACCCTGGGGCTGGAAGGCCGCTTTGCCGACGACGGCGCGATGCTGGCGCGCGCCGAAGAGGCGGCCGGCTCCCGCCTTCAGCAAGCATCGAAGCTGAGCCTGCTCGCCGCCTGGTCACGCGGCAATTATTTCCTGATCAAGATGCAGCCGGCTCTCGCCCTGCCCGCCTACGAACAAGCCGAGCGCATACGCGCACAGGTGCTGCCGGGCGACGATAACTGGCTGTTCCGCATCCGCGCTGCCCTGGCGTGGTGCCATGTCCGCCTGGGCCGCAATGAGGAAGCCATCGCAGCGCTGCAGGGCCTGATGCAGCCGCATTACTCGCTGGCGGTGATCGGCGCCTCCGATTGGCAAAGGGTGCGCCTGCAATACGCCCTGGCCCTGGCCAACCTGTCGCGCTTCGATGAAGCCGAGGCCAGCCTCAAGGATTCCCTGCGCCAGCTGCAACAGGCGCTGGGCGAGGACAACTACCTCACCGGCCTGGCCTGGAACCATCTCGGCGCGGTGTACCAGAATGCGGCGAAATGGGACGATGCGATCGCGGCGCAGACCCGGGCCGAGGCCATCATGCGCCGCAGCGTCGGCGAGCAATCGCAGGCGACCCTGGGGGTGGCCAGCGAACTGGCGATAGCCAAATATCTTTCCGGCCGCACCAGCGAAGCCCTGCCGATGCTGCAAGCGGCTCACGCCGCGCTGGCCGGCAAGCTGGGCGAGGATGCCGCTCTCACCGAGGATGCCGCCTTCTACCTGGCCTCGGCGCTGACCGATCTGGGCCGGCCGGACGAAGCCGCTGGTTTGCTGGGCCAATTGCAGGCACCGGCACTGAATTCGGTCGATCCGGGCATCGATTGGGCGCAGCGAATCGCCGGCCTGAAAGGAACCATCCTGGTGCGCCAGGGAAAGTTGACGCAGGGGCAAGCCTTGCTTGAAGCGGCGGTGACGCAGCTCGCCCGGGAAAAGGCCCCTTCCTGGGTGCTCGACCCCCTGCAGACGAGCTTGGCGGCAAGCAGCGCCGCCACTCTCGTCAGTCGCAAGTAGTCGGGACGGGCTTAGGCGGCGGAAGTGAACGGCGGACGCCGATGCGCCCGCCGTCGTGCCGCATTAACGCGCCGAGGCAGGCAGTGCGGTGAAGCACACCGGCGCTTCCGGCCGATCTGCCGCCGCAGCGCCTGCACGAGGCGCGGCCAGCCCGATCACATGGCCCTTCTCACGCGATCTGAGCAGCGCCAGGGTATCGGCCCGATTGGGGTACTTCAATGCTTGTGCGTTCATGCGCTTCTCCGGTGGTGTCACAGTGTTGAGTGCGAAGCACTCGGCTCATCAATTCGGTGTGCAGACGCTGACATCTGCGGAAGCGCCTCTGCTGGCGCGCCGCGTCTTCAGGGCCAAGCGGGCCCGAAAATGGATAGTGCAGCAGCGCATTGCCAAAGAGTTTTTGGCAATGCTCAAGGTAGAGGCCGAGCGCCAAGATGTGCGCGTGCCAGTAGGTGTCGCAGTCCCGGCTGGGGACGATGTTGTCTTGCGGATAGTCGCGGACCAGCTGCAGAAAGCAGCGGTATTCAAATTCCGTGGCATCCAGCTTTTGCAGCGACCAGGGCTGCTCCATCGCCACGAGGTAGCTGACGGGCTCCAGATCGAGAGCGGCGATGTCCTGGTCGAGGGCACAGCGACAAGCCGGGTCACGCCCTGCCCGGCCCGGCCTGGGTGAGCGCCATTCGGTGCTTCTGGTCTCTCCCATTTGAATGCCAGCCCGTATCGCGGGAACATTGCCGCAGCTACAGTTGAGTACGAGCGCAGCCTGTTTACCACTATCGGCGGCTAATCAATTGCTAATCTGGATTTTTTCTCAACGCCATCAACCGATCGCCAACACACCATGAGGCGCCGTGAAGAGAAGCCGATACCAGTCATTCAGGCCCATGGCCCTGCCGGGAGTGCCTGTCGTGAGCGCTGAAGGCACCCACGCTCATCGGCGAAGGATTGCCGTCACCCTCTGCGCCCTGGCGCTGGGTGTAGTGCAGATCGCCCCTGCGGCGTGCGCCGACGATGCCCCTGCCGCGCCGGAAAGCTGGAGCCTGCATTGGCAGGCAACGAATGTGACGCAGTATCACCCCGGCTTCCGCTCACCTTATAGCGGGGCGAACAGCCTCTCCGGGGAGAGCCATAACGACGAGACGACGGACGCGACCCTGTTTGCCGGCGTGCAGCTGTGGCGCGGCATGGGCTTTTACCTGAACCCGGAAGTGGACCAGGGCTTCGGCCTGAGCGACACGCTGGGGCTGGCGGGTTTTTCCAGCGGCGAGGCTTACAAGGTGGGCTCGAACTCGCCTTACCTGCGGCTGCAGCGGGCTTTCTTCCGGCAGGTGATCGGCCTGGGCGGAGAAATGCAGGCGGTGGCGCCGGAGGCGAACAAGCTGGGCGGGATGGAAGCAACGGACAAGGTGACGCTGACGCTGGGCAAGTTCTCGGTGGGCGATGTGTTCGACACCAATCAATATGCGCACGACCCGCGCGGGGATTTCCTGAACTGGTCGATCATCGACGCCGGGGCCTTCGACTATGCGGCGGATGCCTGGGGCTATTCTTATGGAGCGACGGCGGAGTGGACCCAGTCCTGGTGGGCGTTGCGGGCTGGGGTGTTCGACCTGTCGCGGGTGCCGAACAGCCGTGAGCTGGAGCAGGATCTCAGCCAGTTCGCGCTGATCGGCGAGCTGGAGGAGCGGCACACGCTGGCCGGACATGCGGGCAAGCTGAAGCTGCTGGGCTATGTGAACCGCGGCCGCATGGCGGATTACGCCGATGCGGTGCGCCTGGGGCAGCAGACCGGAAGCACGCCGGACGTGATGCGGGTGCGGCAGTACCGCTCGCGCCCCGGCGTGGGCCTGAACCTGGAGCAGTCCCTGACGGCAGATCTGGGCGCCTTCGCACGGGCCAGCCTGAACGACGGCAGCAAGGAGGCTTTCGAGTTCACCGAGATCAACCGCTCGCTGTCTGCAGGCCTGGCGCTGAAGGGCACACGCTGGAAGCGGCCGAACGACACGCTAGGCCTGGCCGGCGTGGTGAACGGCCTCTCCAGCGATGCACGGGCTTACTTCGGCGCCGGCGGCCTGGGCATCCTGATCGGTGACGGGCAATTGCCGGACTACGGCCTGGAGAAGATCGTGGAGGCGTATTACTCGGTGCAGCTGATCGAGGCCCTGGCGATCAGCCTGGATTATCAGTTCATCGACAACCCGGCGTATAACCGTGATCGCGGGCCGGTGTCGGTAGTGGGGATACGGTTTCATCTGGAGATGTAGAGTGATGGATCATGCTCCGCCCTGCGAAAGCCGATCGACCACTGTGTTCGTCATCTGCTCGAGTGCCTAACTGCGCACACTTCAGCTCCGGCATAGGGCGTAGCATCGGGGTCATAGTGAACACGTTCGGGGAGCCAGGCCGCTGCGGCTGGACCGGGCTTTCGCAAAAAAACAGCGTCGGGCTGGGGAGTCTCATGGACATCAAAACAGGCTTTGAAGCCGCAACCACCGTATTTCTGGTTTCCTCGATTCTGTTCCTGTTCGGCTGCACTGATCTCACCCGCTACCGCGCCGGGACCACGCCTCAATCCAGCGACTGCACGCCGGGGGATGCGAAGGAGCTTTGCCCGATCGTGCTGACCGGCCCGGACCGGGCCTATTCGATGAGCGTGGTGGAGTTCGACGACCAGGGGGATCTGTTCAGCAACCAGCCGGTGGATCTGGCCCTGGCGCAGATCAATGCGCCGCAAGCGGATAGCGACAAGTACCAGGGCATGCTGGTGGTGGCCTTCGCCCATGGCTGGAATCACGATGCGCAGGCGGGCGACCCGAACCTGGTGTTCTTCGATGCGATGCTGGCGCGCATGGCGGCATTCGAGGCGGCGGAGGCGGCCTCCGACGACCGCAAGCCGCGCCGCGTGTGCGGGGTGTTTCTGGCCTGGCGCGGCTTGTCGCAGCGCGTGCCGGGGCTGCAGCTGCTCACGTTCTGGAACCGCAAGGATGCGGCGCACCGCATCGGCGAGCGCGGCGCCACCGAGGTGCTGATCAAGCTGGGGAATGCCGCCTACTCCGCCCGCGCTCAATCCGCGGAGCATCCGAACCGCTATATCGTGATGGGCCACAGCTTCGGCGGCGCGGTGGTTTATTCGGCGATGTCGCAGCTGATCGCGATGGATTTCCTGCAACAACAGCAGGGCCAGGCACAGCGCAAGCGGCCGCTGCTGGCGGACGCGGTGGTGCTGTTCAACCCCGCCTTCGAAGCGGCGCGCATCCAGCATCTGCTGGAGACGGCGGCAACGCTGGGGCCGCGCCGCCCGACGCTATCCATCTTCACTTCAAAATCGGACTGGGCCACCGGGCTGGCGTTTCCGATTGCCCGCTACTTCAACACCGCGGCACTGGACTACCGCGAGGTGGACAATCCGATCAAGAACGGCGCCGGCATCGGCCAGAGGAAGGCAAATGTGCAGACGCCCGGCCATTACAACGCCTACCTGACGCATGACCTGGTCAAGGCCGGCGACAACAGCGATTGCCCGGTGGTCAGCAAGAACGTGCTGCCCACCATGCCGGGCCTGATCGGCGCGAGCCAGGCACAGAAGCAGGATGCGGGCGACAAAGCGCTGGACGCCATGGCCGATCTGGAAGACGAATACGAGGCCGGCAAGATCATGAGCTTCGGCCTGAGCTGCCTGGTGCCGCGCGCCGATCTGAAGTTCGCGCAGCTCAGCGTGATCAATGTTTCGATGGACGACACGGTCTGGCATAACCACGACCTGGTGCAATCCAATGACCGGGTGGCGATCATGCTGGACTTCCTGGAGAAGTTCATCCCGTTCGCGGCATCGCCCAAGGCCCTGCAGGAGCCGCTGATCGCAGTGCAGGCCGTGCCGGGACTATCGGCGACGCATCAGGTCCGGTCGAAAGACGGGCGCAGGCGGCCACGCTCCAGGTTCTGAAGGCGAACCGACGTACGAGCTTCTACGAGGGATGCGCGCGGTAAACAGCGGGTCGTGACCCGCCTTGCTTTGCAGCAATGAGTCCGACGTGGTGTGTCTCCGGAGTGGATTGAAGCCGGAAAGTGGCGAGGGCCGCGCCGGCCGGACTGCAACTCCGCGGAGCGCGTCGACACCCCCGTTTGCCCCTGTCTGCCTATGTTCGCAAGCGCACAGCGATTTGCGGCGAAGAGTGTTGCAATCCCATGGCATCGCTGCGCTCCGCCATGTCGGCAAGCCGGCTCGTGCCAAGGAGATTCAAATGCTATTCGGCGGCGGAATTCTCGGAACGATCTTGCTGGTTGTTCTCATCATTTTTGTTGTGCGGCGTCTGTAAGACTGCCTGGCAGCGGAAGCTGCAGGGACACAAGGTCCCTGCGGTCGGGCAGACGGCAACGTCCACGCTCAAGTTGTTCAATGGAGCCACTCATGAAACTCACCGTTCTGATACTTGCAGCGATGTTGCCGCTGGCCGCCTGCGTCCTGGTACCCGATCACCAACGCGACGGTGAGCAGCGCGGCGACGATCGCGGACACCGCGACGATCACGAGCGCGACCATTGCGACCACGATGGGCACTGCGATCACCAGCACTGACACGGGGCTTGCTGACGCTCCATTGCTGGACTTGCGCACCGGCTTGCCTGCCTGAGGAAGGAACCTGCTGCGATGCAAGCGGTCTGTAAGCATGTGGCAATTGCTGCCCAAGCCAGCCAATGGAGTCTCACATGAAGCTCGCCATTTTGATGCTTGCGGCCATGCTGCCGCTTTCCGCCTGTATCGTTGTGCCCGACCATGATCGCGACCGGCCCCATGTGGAGGATCGCGACCATCACGACGATCATGACCGCGATCACTGCGACCACGATCACGACGAGCACTGCAACCACTATCACTAGCTGCGTCGAAAAGACCCGCTCGCGGATCAGGGCAGCAGGCCGAACACGATGACCCCGGTGGGTGTGCCGACATAGACCTTGCCGTTGGCAATCATCGGTGTGATGAATTTGTTGTTGCTGAACTGGTCGCGGTTGCCGGCCTGGGCGCTGTTGTACAGCTCACGGCTCAGGTCGGTGGCGTCGTAGGCGTGCAACAGGCCGCCGCTGCGGTTCTCCACCGCCCAGACGATGCCGTTGGCGCTGCCGTTGGCTGAGATGCTCGGGGTGGCGCCGGGATAGCCGAAGCTGTTGGTGCTATTGGATGCCGCGGTAGCGGCCACCTTGGCACTGGTGATGGGAAAGGCCCTGAGCGAGTCGCCCACCGCGCCGTAGTAGAGCGTGCCGTTGAAATACGCTGGCGTGGAGAAAGAGCCGCCGCTGAGGCCATGGGTGATCTGGTAGGCCGCATTGTCGTTGGCGGCGTTGAACTTGCCCATGGCGTCGCGGTTGATGACGTAGATGGCGGCATCCTTGCCGGCGCCGATCGCCAGGTGGCGGGTGACGCCGCCGCTGTCCTTCACATCGGGGAGCAGCAGCAGGCCGCCGGAGCCGAGATCCTGATCCGCGTTCGATTCGGCCACGGTGTCGTGCATGGTGAAGTAGTCGGCCACTGCCAGCGTGCCGCCGCTGGTGGAGAGCTTGACGAAGGCATTGCCGAAATCGCCGTTGACGGGGAAGCCCTTATTGTCCAGCACCGGGTCGAAGGTGCCGTTGGCGGAGAGGAAGTAGATGTTGCCCGCCTCATCGGCCGCCGGGCCGTTGCCGGCCATCCAGATGGCGCCTTCGTTGCCGTTGGGGGTGATGTCGATGACCGACACCTGATGCAAGGTGGACGGGTTGTAGCCCATGACCCAGCCGGTGTAGGTCTGCTGGTCGCAGTGCGAAGTCCAGCTCAGGTACAAGGTGCCGTTGAGCAGCAGCAGTCCGGCGCGCTCGGCGTAGCGGCCCGGATCGAACGTCACCTGCCCCGCCTTGCTCGGATAAACGGCCTGGATGCTGGTGGGGCTGCCGCTCAACTCGGCGCCGCTCGCCAGGTCCAGGGCGTGCAGGCGCTGGTGATAGCCGCCGCTGCTGTCCTTCGACATCGCCACCATGTAGATGGCGCCATGCGCGCCGGCAGCGGGATCGATCGCCGGCGTGGCGGTGATGCCGATCTCCGGCGTGATCTGGCCGCAGCCGTGATCGTCGCTCGGCGTTTCACCGGCGCCGAGCAGGGACACCTGCCACAGCGGGGCGAAAGTATCCGCATCGAAGGCATAGGCCATGCCGTGCTCGCTGACTGCGTAGACCACGTTGTGGCTGGCGCCGCCGATGCTCAGCTTCGACACATACAGCGGCTGCGCATCGACCTTGCCCTGGGTGGTGAGAAAGCCGAGCTTGCCGAAACTCGCCGATTTCACCTTGGCCGGCGTGAGGATGGTCTCGTCAAGATTCTGGCCGGTGCGCGCGATGTCGTTGTGATAGGTCAGGACATTGACGCTGCTGCTGCCGGAGCTGCCGCTCGACGACGAGCTGCTGCTGCCGCTGCTGCTCGAGCTGCTGGAGGAAGAACTGCCGGCACCCGAACTGCTGGAAGAGGACGAGCTGCTACTGGAGCTCCCGCCGGAAGAAGAGCTGGAAGAGCTGCCACCGGAGCTGCCGCCGCAGCAGGCGAGCAGCAGCATCAGGGCCGCGGCCACCAGGGCTTTCGAACCGTGGGCATCACAGCTGAAGCGACGGCGCGTTTCCATGATCTTCTCCTCCTTGGCGAAATTGCCCGGCGCGCGCTTGCTGGCCGGCGGCCCAGTGCCGGGCTGCGCCCACTATAAGCCCGGGCCGGGCAATGAGAGTCACCGCCCCTGCCGATGCAGCGTCCGGCAGCTGCGCGGCGCCTGCCGGGTTGCAGCCAGCCTTGGGTGCTGCACCGCACAGACCGCGACGCGGCTGCGGGAATAATTTGCGGGAAGAAAAATCGGATGCAAGGGGAATTGCGATGGAAGCGCAATGAACTATTTTTCACCGCCTGCGCCTAAAGGCTGAAGCCCGAAATTGTTGCAGTGCGGTCTCGTGTGGCGCTCTGACAGGACGTCGAAGCCACACAACGGAAGACTTTGGAGGCACAGGGAATGGTCAGGCCTTTGCGCTGTTCGGTGTATGGCAATGCTTGCGCTCGTGGGTGCGCAATTTTATTGCCCGGTCTACTGGGGTTTGCACTGCTGGCACCCCTGACAGTTTTTGCGCAGGAGCAATCCATCACTGCTCCGGGTAAAGCGGCAAATGCCGCGACGCCACCTGCCGCGGATTGGAAACCGGCACTGAAGCTTTCCTGGGAAACAGGGGCGGGCAAGAGTTACGTTATTCCGTTCGCCGAGATCGTCGGCTTCGAGTTTCTGCTCAACCAGTACGACCGTCGCTTCATGAGTCATGAGGTGTATGGCACCAACTGGTCCAGCTTCAAACACAATCTGGGCAGTTCCTGGGTGGTCGATCAGGACCCGTTCCAGACCAATCAGTTCCTCCATCCTTATCAGGGCTCGGTGTTCCACGGCTTTGCGCGATCGAGCGGCCTCAATTTCTGGGAATCGATGGGCTATGCGTTTGGCGGCAGCCTGCTGTGGAAGGAAGCGGGCGAGACCGGCAAGCCGTCCATCAACGACCAGATCACCACCACCTTCGCCGGGCCGATGCTGGGCGAGCCGCTGTTCCGCATGGCGAGCCTGGTGCTTCAGGGCGGCGGCGGCAGGCCCGGATTGTGGCGCGAGCTGGGCGCGGCGATTATCTCGCCCACCCTGGGCTTCAACCGCCTTGCCTTCGGCGAGCGCTTCACCACCGTGTTCCCGAGCCATGACCCGGCCTACTTCTCGCGCCTGCAATTGGGCGGAACGCTGAACGCCGACGTGCACTCGAACGTGAATCTCAACACCAACACGACAGCGGACGAGCCGCAAGTCCAGCAGACTCTCAAGCGCAACGAGGCGATCGCGGATTTTGCGATGGCTTATGGGCTACCCGGGAAACCCGGCTATGAATACACGCGCCCTTTCGATTACTTCAACTTCGAAATCAGCGCCGTCCCCTCCAACATCATCGACAATGTCTTCATCCGCGGCCTGCTCTACGGCACCAGCTACGAATACGGCAACAACTATCGCGGCATCTGGGGTGTTTACGGCAGCTACGACTACGCCGCGCCGCAGATCTTCCGCGTTTCGAGCACTGCCGCTTCGCTGGGCACCACCGGCGAGCTGTGGCTGTCGCGCAAGGTGGCGCTGGAGGGCTCGGCCCTTGGCGGCCTGGGTTATGGCGCGGCAGGCACCATTCACGGCAGCGGCGAACGCAACTATCACTATGGCTTGACGCCGCAGGCCTTGCTTTCAAGCCGCCTCACCTTCGGCGACCGCGCCCAGTTCGACCTGACGGGCCGTGAATACTATGTCAGCGGCGTGGGCTCCACCGAGAGCCGTGGATCGGAAAATATTCTCCGCGGCGACGCCACCTTCACCCTGCGTGTCTACGACCGCAATGCCATTGCGATCAGGTACACGACATCGCACCGGCATGCGATCTATCCGGATTTGACCGACACTCATCAACGCGTGGGAACCATAGCCTTGTTCTACACCCTGCTTGGCGATACGGGCCTGGGTGCCGTCGATTGGCGCAAGGCTGAAGAAGGCGAGCCAGCGCAGCCTGAAGATCAAAGCAAGGACCATCTGCCTCTGTGACAGGCAGCCTGGTCTGCTACTTACGCGTCGCCGGAAGGATCGACTGCGCCGGCTTGTCGGGCTGGTTCGGCGCATTCGGCTGACTCAGCTGCGGCTTGCCCACCGCGATGGCGTGCTTCTGCGCGCCGTTGACGGTGTTGCTGATGATGGTGTTGAAGGCGGCCAGCGGCGTGTCGAATTGCTTCAGTCCGGCCAGACTCTGATCGTCGCTGCCGAACAGCTTGGAGCCGGTGGAGAACAGCAGGTCCTGGTGGCTGCGATAGACGTGATCGACGCCCCTGGCATCGCGAAAAGCAATGGTGACGTCGTAACGGTCGGTCGGCTTGTGCAGGCTGTGCAGGCCGAAGGTCATGCCGGAAATGAAGTAGTTGATCTCGGTGCCGCTGGACAGATCGGGCGCGTTTTCCACCAGCACCAGCAGGCGCTGCATGGCGTCGCTGAGGGAGCGGCTCGGCACGGCGGCGGCAGGACGCGACTGGATCACCGCGGTGATCACCGGCGCGAAGTCGTCGCTGGCGCGGCCGAGGCGGTGCACGTCCCATTGACCCTTGGAGCGCAGCCCGGTGCTGACCGACTGGAACAGGGTGTCAGTGCCGGTCGGCGAAACCTTGCCGGCGGACTTGAAGGTGACGCCCAGGCTGATCGGCTCCGGCGGCTTCACCGGCGGCGCCAGATGCGCCACGCCGCCCATCACGTCGGCCGAGCCGTCGGTCTTGACGTAGTAGCGATTGTCCATGCCGCAGGCCGACAGTCCTGCCGTGGCCAGCGCAACAGCAGCAACCATTCCCAATTTCGCCGTTTTCATCTCTGCCAACCCCCGTGCAGCGCATCCCCGCCGCAGGTTCCGCGACGTTGCGGAACCGATGGGATGCTTGCCTGGATTGCAGATTAATCCGATGCCGGCGCCGCAAATGCTTTTTGGTGATGAGCGCGTCAGATCGGCGGATGAAGGGATTTGCGACAGCGCCAAATGCCCTGTTGCACCAATATAAACGAGCGGTTCAGCCTTGCGCCTGCCGTTGCAGCAGGCCGCGCAGCTGCTCGATGGTGTAGGCCGGATCGATGCGATGGAGCATGTAGTGGCAGTTGGAGCAGACCGGCCGCAGGTCCCGCACCGGATCGAGCTCGTAGGCCGGATGCAGCTGCGCCACCGGCACGATGTGATGCACGCGGACGCAGCCATGGCCGAGCGCGCCGTAGGTTTTCTCGAAATCGAAATCGCAGGCTGCGCAACGCGCGCCGTAGTGGTCGACGCAGCGCTTGCGCGCATTGCGGTCCTTTTCGTACTTGTTGGCCTTGACGGTGATGCTGGCCGTTTCCGAATAGTAGGGCGCGCTGTTGGCCGGAATCTCGTCGGGAGAGTCGGCGGCATCGCGCAGGCGCACGATGCGCCATTGCATGCAGGAAGGTCCGGGCCGCAACTCGACCAGGCCATCCTGCACCAAGGCATGGGCGGCGCTGCGCACTTC
>FTIF01015060.1_pt1 | contig 11627 bp, 10 predicted proteins | sample 1658001 | NCBI WGS metagenome assembly FTIF01 (sample SAMEA3914789, study PRJEB12502) | metagenome | biome: forest; material: soil | place: Canada | collected 2011-07-03 | depth 0.3 m | reverse complement strand
GCCGTCACGGCGACGCGCTTGGCCGCGGCGCGCTGCACCAGGGTGGCGACGCCGTCGACGTCGAACGGCTTGGGCAGGTACTCGAAGGCGCCGCCCTTGAACGCGGCCACGGCGGCATCCAGATCCGAGTGGGCGGTGACGATGATCACCGGCAGCTCCGGCTTGGCGGCGTGCACCCGCTCCATCAATTCCAGGCCGTTGACGCCGGGCATGCGGATGTCGCAGATCAGCACGTCGGGCGTGTCTTCCTGCAGCGCGTCGAGCAGCTCGGCCGCGCCGGGGAAGCTCTGCACGTCCATGCCGACCCGCTGCAGGGCCTTTTCCAACACCCAGCGGATCGACTCGTCGTCGTCGACGATCCAGACCTTGGTCGCGTCGCTCATGAGGACTCTCCGAGCGGCAGGAACATGGAAAACACCGTGCGTCCCGGCTGTGACTGGCATTCGATCAGCCCTCCATGGCTGTGAATCAGGTATTGGGCGATGGGCAGGCCCAGGCCGGTGCCCTCGGCGCGTGTCGTGACCATCGGGTAAAAGATTTTCTCCATCATGGTGGGCGCGATGCCGGGCCCGTTGTCTTCGATGTCCATCTGGATCGCCAGCTTGTGACGGCGGCCGCCGATGGTGATCTGGCGGCGGGTGCGGGTGCGCAGCACGATCATGCCGCTGCCCTTGCTGCCGAGCGCTTGCAAGGCGTTGCGGGTGACGTTGAGGGTGGCCTGGATCAGTTGCTCGCGATCGGCGTGCACTTCCGGAATGCTCGGATCGTAGTCGCGCAGCACGACGATGCCGGAAGGCGCTTCGGCTTCCACCAGCTGGCGCACATGCTCGAGGATCTGGTGCACATTGACGTCGGCTTTCTGCGGCAGGCGGTTGGGGCCGAGCAGGCGGTCGACCAGGTTCTGCAGGCGGTCGGCCTCGCGGATGATGACGCGGGTGTACTCGCGGTGCTCGCTGTCCGGATATTCACGCTCCAGCAGCTGCGCCGCGCCGCGGATGCCGCCCAGCGGGTTCTTGATCTCGTGGGCCAGGCCGCGGATCAGCTCGCGGCTGGCCTGGTGCTGGGTCAGCAGCAGTTCGTCGCGGGAGATGCGCAGGTGCCGGTCCAGGGCCAGGATCTCCATCATCAGCCCCGGCTTGCCGCCGAGCAGCGGCGTGACCGTGCAATCGACGGTGATCGGCTCCTCGCCGCTGCGATGCAGCTTGAGCTCGCGCTCGATGAAGCCGCTGCCGGTTTCCAGCGCGCGGCGCAGGCGCGGTTCGTGTTCGGCGAAGCGCACCACCGCTTCGGCCAGGGACTCGCCCAGCGCATGGTGACGGCTGAGGCCGAACAGGCTTTCGGCCGCCGAATTGATGTAGGTGATGCGCAACGCATGGTCGAGTGTGATGACAGCGGTAGTCAGCCCGTCGAGGATGGCGGCTGGCTGACCCCGGTTCAATACGGAGAATTTCATATAAGGCAGCTCGCAAGATGCGCGCCAGTGTTGATGACAGTCGGGCGGGCGCCCGGCCGCGGGCCATGAACCAGTTCGCGAAGCCTGGCGCCTAGTGCCTGGCGGACGGCGGTTTCATGTGGATGGCCACCGCCTCGGTGCGCGCCAGCTCCTCACCGCCGGCGCCGATCAGGGCCGCCGAAACACTGTGTTCGCCGCGCTCCACACCGGTATACAGGAAAGCCGTGGACGGCGTCGGCTGCGGGTTCTCGGGGGCGCCGTCGAGGAAGAAGATCAGGCCTTCGCCGGGTTGCAGCTCGGCGTTGACGGTGACGGTGAACTTGCCCTCGGCATCGCGGATCGTTTCATCCGGTTGCGGCGAGGCAATGGCAATGACCGGTCCGGCTGGTTTGGCCGCCGCAGCGGCGCCCGGCGCAGGCGCAAAGCCTGTAGGCGCGGCGCCCGGGGCGTAGGTCTGCAGGTGCGGCAGGGCCGCAGGCTTGTCGTTCGGCGCCAGCGGCTTGTCGGAGTAGTGCACCACGCCGCTGCTGTCGACCCAGCGGTAAACATCGCCGGCGGCGGCAGCGAGACTGAGGCAGGCCAGGGGCAGGATCAGGAGTTTGCGCATGCCCTGAAAATAGCGCGCGCCCGCCGGGCTGTAAACCTGAGTGGGGGTGGGTGCAGCCGACCGGCGATGCCATGCGGCTACCCGGCTGCCCTGCCTTCCGGCACAATGAAAAAGGCCCCCTGATGGGGGCCTTTTGATGCCGCTTGAAGCGTTTGTTACAGCGAGTAGTACATGTCGAACTCAATGGGATGAGTCGTCATGCGGAAGCGCGTGACTTCCTGCATCTTCAGCTCGATGTAGGCGTCGATCAGGTCGTCGGTGAAGACGCCGCCGGCGGTGAGGAAGCCGCGGTTCTGGTCGAGGTGTTCCAGCGCCATGTCGAGGCTGTGGCAGACGCGCGGGATCTTCTTGTCCTCTTCCGGCGGCAGGTGGTAGAGATCCTTGTCGGACGGCTCGCCCGGATGGATCTTGTTCTGGATGCCGTCGATGCCGGCCATCAACATCGCCGCGAAGGCGAAGTACGGGTTGGCGGTCGAGTCCGGGAAGCGCACTTCGATGCGGCGGCCCTTCGGGTTGGCGACGAAGGGGATGCGGATCGAGGCGGAGCGATTGCGGGCCGAGTAGGCCAGCATCACCGGCGCTTCGAAGCCCGGCACCAGGCGCTTGTAGCTGTTGGTGCCCGGGTTGGTGAAGGCGTTGATGGTCTTGGCGTGCTTGAGGATGCCGCCGATGTAGTACAGCGCGGTCTCGGACAGGCCGCCGTAGCCGTCGCCGGTGAACAGGTTCTTGCCGCCCTTGGACAGGGACTGATGCACGTGCATGCCGCTGCCGTTGTCGCCGACGATCGGCTTGGGCATGAAGGTGGCGGTCTTGCCGAAGCTGTGGGCGACGTTCTGCACCACGTACTTCAGCTTGAGGACTTCGTCGGCCTTCTTGATCAGGGTGCCGAACTTGACGCCGATTTCGCACTGGCCGGCGGTGGCGACTTCGTGATGGTGCACTTCGACCACCATGCCGACCGCTTCCAGCGTCTCGCACATGGCGGAGCGGATGTCCTGCAGCGCGTCGACCGGCGGCACCGGGAAGTAGCCGCCCTTCACGCCCGGACGGTGGCCGGTGTTGCCTTCGGCGTATTCCTTGCCGCTGTTCCAGGCCGCTTCCTCGGAGTCGATGCTGACGAAGCAGCCCGACATGTCGGCGCCGTAGCGGACCGAGTCGAAGATGAAGAATTCGTTTTCCGGGCCGAAGAAGGCGGTGTCGGCGATGCCGGTGCTCTTCAGGTATTCCTCGGCGCGGTGGGCCAGCGAGCGCGGGTCGCGGCCGTAGCCCTGCATCGAGGAGGGCTCGATGACGTCGCAGGTCAGCACCAGGGTCGGCTCTTCGAAGAACGGATCGATGAAGGCGGTGCCGGCGTCGGGCATCAGGATCATGTCGGACTCGTTGATGCCCTTCCAGCCGGCGATCGAGGAGCCGTCGAACATCTTGCCTTCGGTGAACAGGCTTTCGTCGACCGTGTGCGAAGGCACCGTGACGTGCTGTTCCTTGCCGCGGGTATCGCAAAAGCGGAAGTCGACGAACTTCACGCTCTTTTCCGAAATGGTCTTGAGAACTTCTTTACCCGACATGGGTGGTGTCTCCTGCGAGGGGATGTTTATGAATTAGTGCCTCCGGTAGGCCGGAAGTGCACCGAATTGAAGCAGAAACTATGCCAAGGACGGCGGTTCAGGCGTGCCTGGGCAGTAAAAAGCCCGCGGCACAAAAACCGCCGCGGGCGCGGGATTATACGGGCGCCTCCCGCGACCCATCCGGGCCCCGGGGACAGCCCCGGCTAGCCCTTGAGGCAGGTGCTCATGAACGACTTGCGGTCGGCGCCCTTGAGGCTCTTGGTGGCTGCCTCGGCGTTGCAGTCCTTCATCTTCTGCTGCTGCGTCGCCTTGGCCGAAGAGACCGCAGCCGTGGCGGGGGCGGCCGCGTCGGCGGCGCCATCCTTGCTCAGGCAGGTCTTCATGAAGGCCTTGCGATCGGCGCCGGTCAGCGCCTTGGTCTTGGCGTCGGCGTTGCAGTCTTTCATCTTCTGCTGCTGCGCGCCGAGCGGCTTGGCGGCGGGGGCGTCGGCGGCATAGGCCGGGGCGACGGCACAGGCGGCGACAACAACGGCGCCCAACATTCCTTTGAACATCCCTTTCATCGCGGTTCTCCTCGAGACATCGATCTGAGTGCTGACTGGATGGGTAATCCCCGCTTTCGGCATACCTTTCAGCATACCGAAAGACTTTCCGAGCCTAACATGGCCCAACACCCCCCGGATGACATGGCGGTTACGGCCGCATTGACCCGTCCCCCGGCGGCATGACACCGTTGCCGGCGGCCCCCACCGCCCCCCGATCGTCGAGTCCCTGCCTGGAGCCATGCGCAAGTTCATCCCCTTCTACGCCGTCGCCCTGCTGGCCGCGGCGCTGGCCATCGCCGGGCTGGCCGAGTGGGGGCAGGCGCTGTACCCGGCGTCCGCCGGCGGTGCGCTGCAGCCGGGCGCCGCCGCGCCGGCCTCGGGCCTGATCGGGCGGCTGCACCAGCCGCTGACCCTGTTGCTGCTGCAGATGATCGTGATCATCGTCGCGGCGCGCCTGCTCGGCCGGATGTTCCGGCGCATCGGCCAGCCGGCGGTGATCGGCGAGATCTTCGCCGGCATCCTGCTCGGGCCGTCGCTGCTGGGCCTGCTGTGGCCGCAGGCCCTGGCCTTCCTGTTCCCCCCGGCGGCCCTGGCGCCGCTGCAGCTGCTGAGCCAGATCGGCGTGCTGCTGTTCATGTTCGCGGTGGGGCTGGAAGTGGACCTGGCGGAGCTGCGGCGGCAGGCGCGCACCGCCCTGCTGATCAGCCAGGCCAGCATGCTGCTGCCGTTCCTGCTCGGCATGGGCCTGGCGCTGGCGGCCTTTCCCCTGCTGGCGCCGCCGGGGGTGCCGTTCTACGCCTTCGCCCTGTTCCTCGGCATCGCCATGAGCATCACCGCCTTCCCGGTGCTGGCGCGCATTCTCGAGGAGCGCGGCATGATGCATACGCCGGTGGGGCGGATGGCCATCGCCTGCGCCGCGATCGGCGATGTCAGCGCCTGGTGCCTGCTGGCCCTGGTGGTGGCGCTGGTGCACGCCGACGGCGTGGCCGCGGCCGGGCTGAGCGCGGCGCTGGCCGTGCTGCTGGTGCTGGGCCTGCACTTGCTGGCCAAGCCGCTGCTGCAGCGCGCTTTCGGCGCCGCGCTGGCCGCCGACCGCAGCGGCGCCTCGGCCTTGGCGCTGGCCCTGGTGCTGCTGCTGGTGTGCAGCGTCTTCACCGAGGTCATCGGCATCCACGCCCTGTTCGGCGCCTTCCTCGCCGGCACCGCCATGCCGGTGGGCGCCGCCTTCCGCGAACCCTTGCGCGAGCGCCTGAACGGCTTCAGCGCGGTCGGCCTGCTGCCGCTGTTCTTCGCCCTCACCGGCCTGCGCACCCAGGTGGGGCTGTTGCAGGGCGCGCAGGACTGGCTGCTGTGCGGCCTGATCGTCGCCGTGGCGGTGGCCGGCAAGCTCGGCGGCACCCTGCTGGCAGCGCGCTGCACCGGCTCGTCCTGGCGCGAGTCCTTCACCCTCGGCGCCCTGATGAATACCCGCGGCCTGGTCGAGCTGATCGTGCTCAACGTCGGCTACGACCTCGGCATCCTGTCGGCGCGGGTCTTCACCATGCTGGTGATCATGGCATTGCTCACGACGTGCATTACCGGGCCGCTGCTGAGTCTGGCGCAGCGGCGGTCGGGCGTCCCCGCAGAGGCGGAAGTGGTTAGTGGCCAGTGATTAGTGATTAGTAAGAAAAGCAAGTCCGCTTGGGGTTTTACTAATCACTGACCACTAGTCACTGGCCACTGTTTTATACTGCCGAGCCATTTTCAACCCCACGCCGCCAGCCATGACCTTTCAGGACCTGATCCTGACGCTGCAGACCTACTGGGCCCGTCAGGGCTGCGTCATCGTGCAGCCGCTGGACATGGAAGTGGGCGCCGGCACTTTCCACTGGGCCACCTTCCTGCGCTCCATCGGACCCGAGCCGTGGAATGCCGCCTACGTGCAGCCCAGCCGCCGCCCCACCGACGGCCGCTATGGAGAAAACCCCAACCGGCTCCAGCACTACTACCAGTTCCAGGTGCTGATGAAGCCGAGCCCGCCGAACATCCAGCAGCTGTACCTGGATTCGCTCAAGCTGCTCGGCTTCGACCCGCTGGTGCACGACATCCGCTTCGTCGAGGACAACTGGGAAAGCCCGACCCTGGGCGCCTGGGGCCTGGGCTGGGAAGTCTGGCTCAACGGCATGGAAGTGACCCAGTTCACCTACTTCCAGCAGGTCGGCGGCATCGAGTGCAAGCCGGTGTCGGGCGAGATCACCTACGGCCTCGAACGCCTGGCCATGTACATCCAGAAAAAGGAAAGCATCTACGACCTGGTCTGGTCGGACGCGGGCGGCCGCATCGTTACCTATGGCGACGTCTACAAGCAGAACGAGGTGGAGCAGTCCGCCTACAACTTCGAGCACGCCGACACCGCCGCGCTGTTCGAGCGCTTCAACGTGGCTGAGCGCGAGTGCCAGCACCTGATCGAGCAGGGCCTGCCGCTGCCGGCCTACGAGCGCGTGCTGCAGGCTTCGCACGGCTTCAACATGCTCGATGCGCGCGGCGCCATCAGCGTCACCGAGCGCCAGGCCTACATCCTGCGCGTGCGGACCCTGGCCCGGCTCTGCGCCGAGGCCTATTACGCCGCACGCGAGAAGCTTGGCTTCCCGCTGCTCAAGGCCGCGTAAGCGGCCTCTCGCCGGAGCCATCGCCATGACCGGTACCTATCGCGGCAGCTGTTTGTGCGGCGGCGTGCGTTACGAGTACAGCGGCGATTTCGGCCAGTTCATCTATTGCCACTGCAGCAATTGCCGCAAGGCGCAGGGCAGCGCCTTCGGCAGCAATGCGCCGATCGACGCCGCCGGGTTCAAGCTGTTGCAGGGCGAGGCGCTGCTCAAGGCCTACGAGTCCTCGCCGGGCAAGCAGCGCCTGTTCTGCGGTGTCTGCGGTTCGCCCATCTACAGCCGCGCCGAGGCCAAGCCCGGCGTGCTGCGTCTGCGCATGGGCACGCTGGATACGCCGATCGGGCACAAGCCGCAGGCGCACATCTTCACCGGCTCCAAGGCCGAGTGGCACGACATCCTCGACGGCCTGCCGCAATACGCGGAACGGCCGTAACCCAGAAAACCCTTTAGTTTATGAACCAATCCTTGCTGATCGAACTGGGCACCGAAGACCTGCCCGCGCGCTACGTGCAGCCGCTGACCCAAGCCCTGGCACAGGGCATCGGCGGCGGCCTGGCCAAGCGCGGCGTCGCGGTCGGCGAGACGCGCAGCTTCGCCACGCCGCGGCGCATCGCCGTGCTGATCGCGGAGGTCGGCGAGCGGCAGGCCGACCAGAACCTGGAGCGCAAGGGCCCGCAGCTCGCCGCCGCGTTCAAGGACGGCCAGCCGACGCCGGCAGCGCTGGGCTTCGCCAAGTCCTGCGGCGTGGAGTTCAAGGCACTGAAGCAGGAAAACGGCAACCTGGTGTTCCGCAAGAAGCAGAAGGGCCGCAAGACTCTGGAGCTGATCGCGGAGATCTTCGAGGAAACCCTCAAGCAGATGGACCAGCTGGTGCCCAAGCGCATGCGTTGGGGCGCGGGCGAGGAAACCTTCGTGCGGCCGGTGCAATGGATTCTGGCCCTGTATGGCAATCGCATCGTGCCCTTGCAGCGCTTCGGCCTCAAGGCCGGGCGCAAGACCTACGGCCATCGCTTCCATGCGCCCAAGGCGATTTCCTTGAAATCGCTGGCCGACTACGGACCTGCCCTGTGGGATGCCAGGGTGTGGGCCGACTTCGCCGGCCGCCGCGCCGAGATCAGGCGGCAGATCGAAGCCGAAGCGCTGAAGCTGCAGGGCAACGCGCGCATCGCCGATGAACTGCTCGACGAGGTCACCGCGCTGGTGGAATGGCCGGTGGCGATCTCCGGCCGCATCGAGGAGCGTTTCCTGCAGCTGCCGCCCGAAGTGGTGGTGACCACTGTGGAGACCAATCAGCGTTACTTCACCCTGTTCGATGCGGCCGGCAAGCTGCTGCCGCACTTCATCACCGTCGCCAACATCGAATCGAAAGACGTGGCCCAAGTCATCGCCGGCAACGAGCGGGTGGTGCGCCCGCGCCTGACCGATGCACTGTTCTTCTGGGAACAGGATCGCAAGCAGCCGCTCGAGTTCTATGGCGAGAAGCTGAAGACGGTGACCTTCCAGAAGGACCTGGGCAGCACCGCCGACAAGGTCGCGCGCGTGCGCGGGCTGGCAGGCGACATCGCCGCTCGCGTCGGCGAAAACGCCGCCACGGTGGATCGTGCGGCGCAGTTGGCCAAGAACGACCTGGTCACCAAGATGGTCTACGAATTCCCGGAGCTGCAGGGCCTGATGGGCGGCTACTACGCCCGCGCCGGCGGCGAGCCGGATGCGGTGGCGCAGGCAGTGGCCGAGCACTACCGGCCGACCCAGGCCGGCGGCTCGATTCCCTCGACGCGCGCCGGGCAGATCGTGGCACTGGCCGACAAGCTCGACAGCCTCGCCGGCATTTTCGCCATCGGCCAGAAGCCGACGGCCAGTAAAGACCCTTATGCCTTGCGCCGCGCCGCGCTGGGTGCGCTGCGCATCTGCGTCGAGGGCGAGCTCGATCTCGATCTGCGCGAAGTGCTGAAGGCTGCGCTCGAGGCGCAGCCGGCCGGCAAGCGCGACGATGGCGTGCTCAACGACCTGTGGGATTTCGCGGTGGAACGCCTGCGCGGTTACTGCATCGAGCGTGGCGCCACCGGCGAACAGTTCGAAGCGGTGCGCGCCATGGGCGCCTCGCGGCCGCTGGATTTCGTGCGGCGGCTGGAAGCCCTGCAGGCGTTCCAGAACACGCCCGCCGCCGCCACGCTGGCGGCCGCCGACAAGCGCGCGCGCAACATCCTGCGCCAGTCCGGCGGGCAGGCCGCTGCTTCGGTGCAGACGCGTTTGTTCGAGGTGCCGTCCGAGCATGAATTGCTGGCCGAGCTCGAGCGCGTTGAGTCTGCATTGGCGCCGCTGCGCGCCAAGGCCGAGTACGGTGCCATGCTGCAGGCGCTGTCCTCGCTGAAGGAGCCGGTCGATGCGTTCTTCGACGGCGTGATGGTGATGGCGGAGAACGCCGAGGTGCGCGGCAACCGCCTGGCCTTGCTGGCGCGGCTGGATGCGCTGTGCCGCGAAGTGGCGGATTTGTCCTGCCTGCCGGGCTAGGCTCCCTGAAAACAACCGTCATTCCGGCGCAAGCCGGAATCCAGCGAAGTAGCCCGGCAAACGCGCAGCGTTAGCCGGGAGCGCAGACCCCGGGTAGCGCTACGCGCTTCCCGGGCTACGAAAACCGGAATCTTCGTCATACCGGCGAAAGCCGGTATCCAGGAAGCTCGGCCATTGCGCAACCGTCTCGTCATACCGGCTTTCGCCGGTATGACGAGATGTTGTTTCGGAACGAGACGGATATACCCGCTACGTATTCGGCACATTCGCCGTCTTGTCCGTCACCGCGGCGATCTGCAGGTCGGCGAAGTGCCGCAGTTCCTCCGCGTTGAGATCGGACACGGCCCAATACTCCATGCCTTCGCGGCGCCAGTGCACCAGGGTGTAGCCCTCGCTGCTGCGGCTGTCGGGCGCAGTGTCGCCGTCCTTGCCGGGCCAGATGTAGAGGTTGATGGTGTGCTTGCGGTGGTGGTAGATCAGCGCCGCCACCTGGCGGTGTTCGATGTAGTCGAGGCGGCCGCCGAGCAGCGGGAAATCCTGCTGCGTCAGATCGCGCACCGGCGGCGAGTAGTCCAGCTTGCCGCTGAACCAGGGCTTGACCGTGTGCTGGTCACTGGAGGCGACGTCGGACAGATGTTCCGCCTGCAGCGAGCGCACATGGCCGGCGATCAGCTCGTCGCGCAGGACGCCGTCGGCGCGCTGCGTCGTCAGCATGACGTTGAGGCCCACCGCCAGCGCCAGGCTGGCGGCGATGGGCATGGCCCAGCGCGACCAATCGCGACGGCGGCGCGGATAGGTGCGGGGGGCGGCTGCAGCGGCCGTTACTGCTGCTGCTGGCGCTGCCGCTTCGAGCGGCAGCTGGGCGCGCAGGCGTGCGCGCAGCGCATCCGGCGCGCGGTGGTAGGGCGCGCTGCGCACGGCCTGGCTCAGTGCGCGCTGCTCGCGCAGGATCGCGGCACAGGCGGGGCAGCTGTCGAGGTGCTGCTCCAGCGCCAGAGCCTGGGGCAGGTCCAGCTGGCCGTCGCCATAGGCGGGCAACAGGGCGCAGGCTTCTTCGCAAGTCATCGTGTTCATTTCCGGTCCATTGCCTCGATCTGGTGACGCAGTTGCAGGCGTGCGCGCGACAGGCGCGACATCACCGTTCCCAGCGGCACTCCGACGATCTCGGCGATTTCCTTGTAGGACAGTTCCTCCAGTTCGCGCAGCACCAGGATTTCACGGAATTCCGGCCCCAGCCGGAGCATCGCGCTTTCGACCAGCTGCTGGTCGGCCGCGCGCAGCAGCAGCTTTTCGGGGTCGGTGCCGTGCAAGGCCGGGTCTCCGTGTGCCTCCTGCATCTGTAGACCGATGTTCTCGTCGTTGTATTCCACCTCGGACTTGTGGTGGCGGCGCTGCTCCACCCAGGTATAGAAGGTGTTGCGCACGATGGTCAGCAGCCAGGCACGGCCGCCGCCGCCGCGGAAGCCGCCGAAAAAGCGGAAGGCGCGCAGATAGGCTTCCTGCACCACGTCGTCGGCGTCGTGCGGGTCCCGCGCCAGCCAGCGGGCAAGGTTGTAGGCCGCATCGAGGTGCGGCGCGACGGTGGATTCAAAACGCTGGGCCAGTTCGGTGTCGCTCATCCGGAATCCTCTATTCCCTAGGGGCTATACCGCCGGCCCGGTGCTTTTATTCCAGATCGCTTCGACGGGAGGTTTCGGGAATATCCGCCAGATGCTTCCGGTATGCAATGGAGTCCACCTCCGGACCTGACCAAGCGAGTTCCCCATGAAGCGCACTATCGACCGCAGGCAGTTCCTGCAACTGGCTGGCCTGGGAGGCGTGGTATTCGCCTCCGGCCTCGGCGGGTTCGCCCAGGCCAAGTCGGGATACAAGGATTCCGATTCCAGCGGCGTCGGCGAGGACTTCTACTTTGTGCAACTGTCCGATTCGCACTGGGGCTTCCAGGGGCCGGCGGTGAATCCCGATGCGCAGGGCACCCTGCGCAAGGCGGTGGCCGAGGTCAATGCGCTCACCGACCAGCCTGACTTCATCGTCTTCACCGGCGACCTGACCCATACCACCGACGATCCGGCGGAGCGGCGCAAGCGGCTCGGCGAGTTCCGCGACATCGTCAAGGATCTGCGGGTGAAGAACGTGCACTTCATGCCCGGCGAGCACGACGCCGCGCTCGACAACGGCGCGGCCTTCAAGGAATTCTTCGGCGAGACGCACTACACCTTCGACTACAAGGGTGTGCATTTCATCACGCTCGACAATGTTTCCGATCCGCATGCGAGCCTGGGTGAGGCGCAGTTGCAATGG